>Ga0302320_10024462_pt1 | contig 11783 bp, 9 predicted proteins | sample Bog_T0_3_FD_202130 | JGI IMG/M metagenome (GOLD analysis project Ga0302320, IMG submission 202130) | Peat permafrost microbial communities from Stordalen Mire near Abisko, Sweden - Bog_T0_3 | ecosystem: Environmental > Terrestrial > Soil > Wetlands > Peat | place: Sweden: Abisko, Stordalen Mire... | reverse complement strand
ATCTGGTCTTCATCCGGCGTGTTCGGAGCCGCGTGCTTTACCACCAGATGCTCGGTCGGGGCACCCGTCTTTGCCCGGACCTTTATGGCCCCGGGCTCGACAAGGAGTGCTTCCGTATTTTCGACGCGGTCAACATCTACTCCGCGCTGGAAGAAGTGAGCGATATGAAGCCTATCGTGGTGGATCCTGCCATCACTTTTGAGGATCTTGTTGGGCATTTGCTCACGCGCACCCATGCCACCGCGAGTGCTGCCATCCATGCGGAGATCGTAGCGAAGCTTCAGCGTAAGCGTCGCGCACTCGACGCCATTGCAAACCAACTCCGCGAAATGACCGGGCTTTCCCCCGCCGCGTTCGTTGAGAAAGTTCGCGCCTCCGGTCCTATCGGAGCGATGCAGCTCTTTCGAAAGCACCCCTCACTTGCGAGTTGGCTCGATCGGACGGGCCCTGGCACCCGAGGCCCTCAACTCGTTTCGGATCACCCGGATCAGTTTCATCATGAGGAGCGTGGCTACGGTAAAGATGGCGCCGCCAGCCGTCCTGAAGACTACCTCGACGGCTTTGGCCAGTGGCTCGCTGACAACAAGAACAAGCTTCCCGCGCTCATCGCCGTCACGACACGTCCGCGCGACCTCACGCGTGCCCAGTTGAAGGAGTTGAAGCAGGCGCTCGATGCCGCAGGCTATTCCGAAACCGCGCTGAAGACTGCCTGGCGCGAACTCAAAAACGAGGATATCGCCGCCTCGATTCTGGGCTACGTTCGCCAGCGTGCTTTAGGCGAGCCTTTGCGACCTTACGCCGAGCGGGTCGATCATGCACTGGCACTCATCGAGAAATCCCGCCCTTGGACCAAGCCTCAGCGTGATTGGCTCCGCCGCATCGCCAACCAGATCAAGCGTGAAGAAATCGTGGACCGGCCCTCGCTGGATGCCGGCATTTTCGAGGAAGCCGGCGGCTTTGCCCGACTCGACAAGCTCTTCGAGGGACGTCTCGCCGCGACGCTTGGCGACCTTCAGGATGCCGTTTGGCAAGACACCGCTTGATCCTGCCTCAGCTTCCCCTGATTCTTTTCTTTCATGGCCGCCAATTCCGACCTCGTCGCCAAACTATGGAATCTCTGCAACGTCCTCAAGGACGATGGTGTTTCTTATCAGGACTACGCCACTGAACTAACCTATTTACTCTTCCTTAAAATGGCGGAGGAAACCGGTAAGCAGGAAGGCATTCCGGCTCGTTACCGCTGGGCTGCCCTAAAGGAAATCGGCAATGACAAGCTCCTCGGTTACTATCGCGGTTTGCTTCTCCATCTTGGGGAAGAAGGCCGATCTCGTGTTAAGGAGATCTTCCGTGACGCCCAAACCTCCCTTCGCCAGCCCAGGCATCTCCGCGAACTCATCACCGGGCTCGATTCGCTCGATTGGTATGCTGCTCGCGAAGACGGGGCGCTCGCCGACCTCTATGAAGGTCTCCTTGAAAAAAATTCCGCCGAAATCAAAGGTGGTGCGGGTCAGTATTTCACGCCTCGGCCACTGATTGACAGTATCGTCACATTGTTGAAGCCCCGCGCGGGAGAGATCATCCAAGACCCGGCAGCCGGCACTGGTGGCTTCCTAATCGCCGCAGACCGATATATCCGCACCGAAACCGACGGCTACAGCACTCTATCGGCCGCCGCACAGGAGTTTCAACTCACCTCGGCCTACGTCGGTGCCGAGTTGGTGCCCGATACCCATCGAATGGGACTCATGAATCTCTACCTCCACGGTGTAAGTGGCCACTACAAATGCGGCGACACACTTGGTAGCCTCGGAGAAAGCCTTCCTGCCGCCAACCTCATTTTGACCAATCCGCCGTTCGGCACCAAGAAGGGCGGTGGCTTGCCGACAAGGACGGATTTTACGTTTCGAACCAGCAACAAACAACTCTGCTTCCTTCAACACATCTACCGGGGGCTTAAGACCGGAGGGCGAGCCGGAGTTGTCATTCCTGATCTTCAAGGTCATGCCGCGCCCGAGGTGCTCGCCGACCTCATGGACAAATGCGACTTGCATACGGTGCTTCGTTTACCAACGGGGATTTTTTACGCGCAAGGCGTGAAAACAAACGTCTATTTTTTCACTCGCGGCAAAACAGACACCGGCAACACCAAGGAAGTCTGGATATACGACATGCGGAGCAATATGCCCGCCTTCGGAAAACGCACGCCGCTCACCCGAGATCATTTTGCTGAATTCGAGAAGGCGTTTGGATCAGATCCGTATGGCAAAGGAAAACGTAGGGACGAGGGCGAGCAAGGGCGGTTTCGCCGCTTCGACCGGGACTACATCCGCGAAAACGGCGACAGCCTCGATGTCAACTGGGGGAACGACAATGGGAGTGAAATGCTGACCAAAAGTTTGTCACCCGACGATCTCACCAAACGAATTGAATCTCAACTCAAGTTGGCACTGAAGGAACTTGCGGCCCTGACTCGTGAACAGAGGTCGCGTCGTTGATTCAAATGAGTGTCTCGTTTAAATTGCCACGAAGTTGGAGCAAATCGCGCATCGGTAACGTGGTCGAAGATCGCATCGAGCAGGGTTTGCCGGACGATGCCGTAGAGTTCACCTACATCGACATTTCCGCGGTAGACAACCAGATCAAGGCAATCGTCGCGCCTAAGGTGCTTCCGACCGCCAAAGCACCGAGCCGGGCCCGCCAGAGAATTCAGAGTGGAGACGTGCTCGTTTCAACCACACGCCCTAATCTAAATGCGGTCGCGCTTGTGCCGTCGAACCTAGAGCGCGCAATTGCGTCTACTGGTTTCGCAGTGCTGCGCCCGGTCTTGTTGGACTCTCGCTGGCTATTCTCTGTGGTGCAGTCTGAAGATTTCGTTACGGCAATGAGCGTCTTGGTGAAAGGGGCGCTTTATCCGGCTGTCCGCGCCGGAGACGTGCGTGATTATGAAATGCCTGTTCCTCCGCTGGCGGAACAGAAGCGTATTACATCCAAACTCACCCGTCTTGTGAAACGGGCGCGCAACGTGCGCACGGCACTTGAATCGTTGCCAAAGCTACTTCATGAATACCAGGTCGCCGTGCTGGAGGCTGCGTGCACTGGCCGGCTTGTCCCGACGGAGGCAGAACTCGCTCGCAAGGAGCGACGCGACTCTCAGGACGCCTCCGTTCTGATCGAACGAATTCTCCGTGAGCGCCGCGTCAAATGGGAAGCAGCCCAACTCGCCAAAATGCATGCTGCCGGCAAGAATCCAGAGGATGACAATTGGAAGAAGCGCTACAAAGATCCTGAACCCCCTGACGCACAGATCGGGAAATCACTACCAGAGGGTTGGTGCAGGGCCGCAGTGGGCCAATGTGGTTTCGTGCAACTAGGCCGTCAGCGCTCACCAGACAACCGTTCGAAGAACTATCCGCGACCTTACGTTCGGGCAGCAAATATCACGGAGTCCGGAATTGATGTTTCAGATGTGCTTGAGATGGATTTTCCGCCGGACGAATTCGAGAGATTCCGCCTTGAGATAGGAGACATCTTGCTTTCTGAAGCATCAGGGAGTCCCGGCCAAGTCGGCAAACCGGCTGTTTGGAAAGGCCAGATCAAAGATTGTTGTTTCCAGAATACGGTCATTCGGTTGAAACCCATGGTTCTTGGCAGTGACTTCCTGCTGATTGTCTTTAAGTTTCTTTATACAAGTGGCGAATTCGCACGAGTGGCTGCTGGTGTCGGGATTAATCACCTGGGAGCAGACAACTTCTCCCGTATGACTATACAATTACCTCCGCTTCCAGAACAGAAGCGGATCGCGGCGGAAGTCGAAAGGCGATTGTCTGCAATCTCATACCTCGAAAAACGGATTAACGCCGCATTAGGTCAGACCGCTCAGCTCCGGGGCGCTTTGTTTGATCGCGCCCTGCGCGGGAAATCCGCGCGACAAAATAGCAGCGACGAGCCGGCATCCAAACTTCTATCCCGTATCCGGACCATAAAGGACAGGCGCGCCAAACAAACCAAAGTGCGGGCTGTGTCGCCTGCTCAATCCAAAAAGGAGATACTCCCTGTGCTTACTCTTGAAGACATCAAGCCCACCCACCTCGCAGACATTTTGCGCCAGCGCAGCCAACCACTTGATGCGAAAGAACTGTGGAAAGAGTCGCAGCTTTCGATTGATGACTTCTACGCCCAGCTTAAGAAGGAACTCGGCACGACGGTAAAGGAAACCGCCAAGAATCGGTTGCTGGAGGTTAAGCTATGAGAATCGAGTCCTTGTGGATTGAGCGTTATAAGAACTTGGAGGATTTCGCCTTCACGACCGCTGCTGGCCTTACCACGGTTCTGATTGGCCCGAACGGAACAGGAAAGTCGAACTTCATCGAGGCTGTCATCTGGATCTTCCGCAACCTCGATTTGGATGAGCCTCCCCAATTTACCTACAAAATCTCATACACTTGCCGGGGTCGAAAGATCAGAGTCGATGGAAAGAGGAAGCTCTCGGAGGAGGAGCGAAGCAAGAGGCGTGAATTAGAAATTACGGTGGATGAAAAGGTCATTTCGGTCACGGAGTTCAAACGGCGCAAAGATGAACTCATGCCAACCAACGTCTTCGCTTACTACTCGGGAAGTAGCACGCGGCTAGAGTTGCTCTTCAATCAACACTTCCAGAATTATTACACCGCAACGCTGAAGGAGCGCGACATGCCATTGCGGCGTCTGTTCTATTGTCACCTCGCGCACGGGAATTTTGCACTGCTCGGATTCTATGCCAAGGATGACAAGGAAGATCAGAAATTCTTGCTCGAGCACTTGGGCATCGAAGGTATCGAGTCCGTTCTGTTCGTGCTTCGCCACCCCTGGTGGTTCAAGGGTAAACCCAACTCCCAGCAGTTAAAAGAGGGTGACTCGCGGTTTTGGTATGCGGCCGGGTTGGTCAAAAACTTCGCCTCCCGCCTTTGGGAGCACACTCTTCCACCCATTCGGGACGAAGGTGACGAGACGTTGGATTTCCGAGGCAAGAAGGAGCGAAAAGAATGGTGTAGCTTCGGCAAGCGTGCGTAACTGATGGGCGGGTTTCGGTTACCTTGACGGCAGAACCATGCCGAAGACATCGATGATAACAACGCGCCCATTGAGGGCGGGCCTCACGGCGCTGGCGCAACGCTTCAAGACGTGGCGGTCGGAACGCCGGCGGGGCCAACGCATTCCCGAGGAGCTGTGGCAAGCGGCGACGGAGCAAGCGCAAATCCACGGGCTCAATCCGACCGTTGCGACGCTGGGGCTCAACTACTACGATTTGCAGCGGCGAATGCAGGGGAGCCGCGCGCCGCGCCGAGGTCGCCCGCCTGCGCCGACGTTCGTTGAACTGCCGGCGGCGGCGTTGACGCCCGGCGGCGCGGAGCCCGGCACGGTCGAACTGATCCAGGCCGGCGGGGCCCGCCTCATCCTGCGGATCGGCGCGGCCGATTTGCTGCCATTGGTGCAAGCGTTTCTGCGGGGCGGGGCATGATCCAGATCACCCCGCAGATGCGGATCCTGGTCGCGGTCGAGCCGGTCGATTTCCGCAAGGGCATCGACGGGCTGGCGGCGCTGTGCCGCCAGGTGTTTGGCGCGGATCCGCTGCAGGGCGCGCTTTTCGTCTTTTGTTCGCGCCGGAGGCATGCGCTGAAGTGCCTGACGTATGACGGGCAGGGTTTCTGGCTCTGCCAAAAGCGGCTGTCGCAAGGCCGGTTTCGGGGCTGGCCGAACGTCGATGCCGAGGGCGGCGTGCAGCTCAACCCGCATGAGCTGCACCTGCTCTTGTGGAACGGCAATCCGGCCAAGGCGGGCGCCGCGCCGCTGTGGCGGCCGGTGACTCCGCTGGGGGAGCGTTGAAAGTTTTTTTAAAAGCTAGCGTTCCATCGGTTTTCCCCTCAAGCTCGCCTGGCATGTCCGAGGTCTTACTGAGCTATCGAGGTCGCGCCATCCGGGCGGCCGACGTCGCGTTCCTGCGGGAGCTGATCGCGCAAAATCCCGCGCTGAGCCGGCGGGGGCTTTCGGTCAAGGTGTGCGAGGCGTGGCAATGGGTGCAGCCCAACGGCCAGCCGCGCGACATGGTCTGCCGGGGACTGATGCTCTTGTTGCATCGGGCCGGACACATCGAGCTGCCGGCCAAGCGGCGGTGCCCGCCGAACAACGCGATCGTCCATCGCCACGTGGCGGCCGAGGCGAGCTACGACACCACGCCGATCACGGGAACCGTGGCCTCGCTGGGGCCGCTCACGATCGAGCTGGTGCGGCGCCGGGAGGGCGAAGCGCTCTTTGCGCAGCTCCTGTGCGATCATCACTATCTGGGCTACAGCCGGCCGGTGGGCGAGCACCTGAAGTACCTGGTGCTGGCGGGGAACCGCCCGTTGGCCTGCCTGAGCTGGAGTTCGGCGCCCCGCCAGCTCGGTTTGCGCGATCGGTTCATGGGCGCACCCAAGCAGGCCTACCGCCACAACTTGCACCAGATCGCCTATAACTCGCGGTACCTGATCTTGCCGTGGGTGCGGGTGCCTCATCTGGCGAGCCATCTTTTGGGGCGGATCGCCCGGCGCATCTGCGCGGATTGGCAGGAACTGTACCACCATCCCCTCCAGCTCTTGGAGAGCTTCGTGGATACGGAACGCTTCCGGGGCACGTGCTATCGGGCGGCCAATTGGATTGGCCTGGGGCGCTCGGAGGGCCGGGGCACCAAATCCATCCGTGGGGAGCCCGTCTGCTCGATTAAGGAGCTGTGGGTGTATCCTCTGGGGAAACGCTTTCGGGAGCGCCTGCTCGCCCCATGAACCCGGCCCGCCGTTTCGAGGCGATCCGCCTGAGCGAGGCCGAGCGGGAGGCGTTTCTGTTCCGGGTCCGGTCGGCCGTCGGCCCGGACGATTACCGACAGATCGAGGGCATGACGACGGCGCTGGCGGCAGCGCTCTCGGTGCTGGAACAGGATCCGGCCGCCCTGCGCAAGCTCCAACACCTGCTCTTCGGCCCGAAGAGCGAGCACACGGACCGGGTCTGCCCACCGGCCACCCCGCCGGCGAGCCCGGCGCCCAAACCCAGGCGCAAGGGTCACGGCCGCGTCAAGGCCAAGGACTACACGGGGGCGCGCTGGGTCCGGGTCGGCCATCCCGGCTGCAAGCCCGGGCAGCGCTGCCCGGGTTGCGGCCAGGGCGCCCTGCGGGCGCAAAAGCGTCCGGCGACGATCCTGCGGATCGAGGGCTCGCCGCCGATCGCGGCTACTGCTTATACGCTGGAGCGCCTGCGCTGCGACGCTTGTGGGCAAGTGTTCACCGCTCCGGCGCCGGTCGAGGCTGGCCAGGAAAAGTACGCTCCGAGCGTGGCGGTCACGATCGCGCTCCTGCGTTACGGCACGGGGCTGCCGCACTACCGCCTGGCGCGGCTCCAGCAGAGCCTGGGCGTGCCGCTGCCGGAATCGACCCAGTGGGAATTGCTCTCGCCCTTGGCCGAGTCGGCCCAGCCGATCTTTGCTGAACTCGTCGCCCTGGCGGCCAACGCGCCCGTGCTCCATCACGACGACACCACCATGCGCATCCTCGATCTGCGCCGGCCAGGCAGCGCCACCGCCGCCCAGCTCGATCCCAAACGCAAGGGAACCTTCACCTCGAATCTCCTGGCGGAGGTCGAACAGCACCCCGTGGCCCTATATTTTACCGGCTGGCAGCACGCGGGAGAAAACCTGGCCGCGGTGCTCCGGCAGCGGGCCGCGGACCTCTCCCCGCCGGTGCAGATGTGCGACGCGCTCTCGCGCAACCAGCATCCGGAGTGCCGCACTATCCTGGCGTTTTGCCTGAGCCATGGACGCCGTGAGTTTGTGACGGTGGCACCGAGTTTTCCCGACGAATGCCGGCATGTCCTCGAATCCCTCGGCGAGGTTTATCGCTTCGACGCCCAGGCTAAGGAACTGGGCTTGGGCCCCGAGCCGCGGCTCGTTCACCATCAAATCCACAGCCGGCCGGTGATGGAACGGCTCGCGGCGTGGATGCGCGAAAAGATTGACGGCAAGCACGTCGAACCCAACTCCGGGCTGGGCCAGGCGATCGGCTACATGCTCAAACACTGGAAGCCGCTGACTCTGTTCCTGCGCCATCCGGGCGCCCCGCTGGATAACAACCGGTGCGAGCAGGCCCTGAAAATGGCCATCCTCCATCGAAAAAACAGCCTCAGCTACAAGACCCCGGGCGGCGCCAGGACCGGCGACCTGTTCATGAGCCTCATCCACACCTGCCGGCTCAATCGGATCAATCCGTTCGCCTATCTGTTGGCGGTGGCCACCCACACTGAAAAGGTGAAATTGCAGCCGGCCGCCTGGCTGCCGTGGAACTATCCGCCAGCCGGAGGCGCACTCGATCCGCCTCGCCAACCCGCCTGATCTTCGGCCTCATCTGTGACATGCTCTCGCGCCTGCCGACGATGACGACCAGCGATGACTTGGACGCTCTGACCCCGGCCTGATGGAAAGTTGGCGCCGACGCTCGTTTTATAGTATACCCCTCGCAAACACGAGCGTCACTGTTTTGCTGGCGAAAAGTTAGTCTCTTGGCCTAGTATCGGGAACGATGGTTCAAGCTATGGTGTTTCTCGGTTTTCCAATGGTCGGGTTAGCGGGACTTTTTTGGTTTTTCCGGAGAATGAAAACCTCCCGGATACCCTCACCTCCCACGAGGTTCTACACCCTTCTTTTCGTTAACTTAGTCGCCTGGTTGCACGTTCTGTACACGTTCTACTTCTGGGAACCCTCTGGACTTTTTGATCTTGAAATAATCTACGTCGGGTATGTTTCGCCGCTCCTGGCAATATGGGCTGTCATTGTCCTGCGGCGAGATCGCCGCCTATCCCGATATCACTTCGGGGCTTTCGTCGCCAGTATTGGCTATTTTGTAGTCTGGGCTGTTGGCGTCGCGGCATCAACCCACGCAGCATCAATTCACAAGTCGAACTAACTTATGGCTCGCGAGCTATCGCACGCTTGCCGAAGCTACACCAATAGCCGGGTTCACGACCGTTCCATGCGAGGTGGAAGTATGTGCCCGACGCCGAGCTTTCCTCTATTTTCGCGCAAAGGTCGTTCAAGAATACTGTGTCGTGGGTAAGCACGATTACCTGCCTCGCCTTACTTTCTTTCACGAGCCTCTGCGCGATAAGTTCTCGGTGCCAATGGTCAAGCGACGACACCGGATCGTCGAAGACCAACGCGGACTGGTGTCCGGCCTGCGAGAGTTCGGCTAAAAAGGCCGCTAAGGCGATGCAGCGCTGCTCGCCCTCGCTTGCTACGTCACGCACAGATAGCTTGGAGTCCGGTTGAAGCCGCAAGCCGAAGTTTGTCTCGCCCTTAACACCCTTAATTTCCTCAAGTTTTACGCTGAGCGTCTTTAGGCCGAGATCCTGCAATTCAGTCCCAAACCGCTCACAAAACGCATCGGTGACGAGCCGCTTGGTCAACTCGGTGTTTTTCGATGTCACGGTTCTCGTATCGGTATCTTTTTGGCATAGGTCTAAGGCCGCGATCTTCTTGAAACGAGCAATCTGCGCCAAGACATCCGTCTTCGCTCTCCCCAACCACTCTCGGGCAGCCAGCTCGCCGCGCTCCGATTCGAGGTTCTTCCGCGCCGCTGGGTCATCGGCTCCCTCTTCCTCCCTAGCTCGGGTTTGTAAGCTAGACGCTAAGGTTTTCAGGACCCCTTCTGGTGACGGCGGCAGGCCAGTAAAATCGGCCCAAATCTCCTTGGAGAGATTCTCTTTTAACGCCTTTAAGATTTCGTCGCTCGCTGTGACGAAGGCATTTACGATAGTATTCTGTTCTGCTGTCGCACAATTCAGGTCTGCCTCAATCTTTTTGTGCTCGATGGCAATAGGGGCCAAGCCATCAACTCGGTCTTTAGCGAGCTTCAGCTTTCTAGCAGCATCCTTAGCCAATTGCTGGCTCTTGTCCGCGTAAAACGCTTGAAATTGTCTAAGTCGCTCAACCGCCATAGCTTCAAGCGACTGCTGACAAAGCAGGCACTTCGCCTCTTCTCCTGTAACCGGGAACGGCTTGCCTTCATAGGCTGCCGATTCAGAGAAGCCTCGCGCCGCTTCCCATAGATTGCGCCAAAAGTCCTCACCAGTCCCTTTCAAATGCGAAGAATCGAATTTGCCGCAGGCAAATGCCTTAGCAGCCTCGGTGGCAGCCTTCGTTTCACACAAGCATCTCTTTAGGGCAACTACCTCCGTTGCCGAAAAGCTGTCGTTCGCCGACTTCAGTAAATCGGCAAATGCCGTCAGGCGCTCTGCTGACGCTCGCGTCTCCTTCGCCTTCTGTTTCGCATTCGCTCTGAGCATATCGCCGAGTTCTCTGAGGCGTTTGGTCTGCCCTTCTTCCAATCCAGCCAGCGCGACCACAGTGGCGTCCGCCGTTGCCGCGCTTAACGCAGAAATCATTTTTCCAACCAGGGTGTTAGACTCACTTGGCCAGCTTCTCGACACCGTAGTTACCTCCAGATTGATAGTATCGATATCGCATTTGATAGAATGCCGAACGGCGTCGCACGTTTTGGAGAGCTTGGGAAGAATATCTAAACCGTGCGGCGTGAACGACGCTGGGCCGTCTTGTTCGAGATAGTTGCCTGCAGCCGAGCCATCGAAGATGAAAATATAACTGAGGCGGCTGTCCGCTATCGCCCCATCAGTCCACAGGGCAGTTTCCTCTTCTCCTCCGACATTGAAGACGATGCGCCCGGTCGCGGGCGCCTCGGGCGGCGGGGCAAATGCATCTGGTCTAATTACAGGCGATGCTCCGCGCGAGCGGCAGGCTTTTTTTAAAACTCGTGCGTAGCCAGATTTGCCAGATCCATTGTCGCCATAAACTACGGTGAGGCCCGGAGAGCCGCCGAACCGGAGCACCTGGCCTTCAGGTAGCCTATTGACGCCCTTGAGGGTGCCGACGGAGACGAGGGTCACGTCTTGCTCATGACCGGAAGTGGCGGGGAGATGCGAAGCCGCAAGACACTCGGACTTTACTGTGACTACACCCGGCGCGTTCGCCTTGTGCGTCTCTCGGCAAAGGTCCACGAGGTCTTTGATATCCGTCGCATCCAGTTTTCCAGCGGTTATAATCCTTCGCAATGCGTCGCGTTGCCAAATAGGGCGGTCACAAGACCAAGTAAGAAGTTCATGCAAAATCGACGTCGAGGGATAGATTCTTGTCGTGCTCATTGCGTATTTGCTCCGGCTTTAGGCTGTTGATGCAGTTTTCTGTGATGCTCAACGTCGGTCCATCCGCCTTCAGCGGCTACCCACGTACGATCGAGCATCAGCCGACGAACGGTCAAGGCAAGCCATCGCGGGAATCTAATAACTTTCGATCAATGCGCTGCTTTCCGATGGCTTGCCACCGCCTCGGGTCTGATTTGACGCGCGTAGGCTCCTGCGGGCGCTGCGGCAACAGCCGACTCGGAGCGCCCATCTTGGCACGTGAGACAGATTAACCACGACGACAGGACCGAGATCAGGGAGCCGAAACAGCTCAAAAGCGTTTTGCCGAAGGCTTTGCGCCGCCTGCTACCTGGCCTGGATCCCTGGCAAACATCAACCCAAAGCAAAGAGCAACATGATAACATACAACAACCTAAGGCGGTGGGCGCTACTCGTGCGCGAAGTTAAGACTCAGGGTAGAGCTCGAGTTGCTCCACCATAGGATTTCTAGGCACGGGGATACCGGCGCCGACGCGGTGCTCTGGCACGAGTGCCTACGGACGCTTTTGCCGGCGTATTTGGAATTTCAT
>Ga0302320_10024461_pt1 | contig 11783 bp, 11 predicted proteins | sample Bog_T0_3_FD_202130 | JGI IMG/M metagenome (GOLD analysis project Ga0302320, IMG submission 202130) | Peat permafrost microbial communities from Stordalen Mire near Abisko, Sweden - Bog_T0_3 | ecosystem: Environmental > Terrestrial > Soil > Wetlands > Peat | place: Sweden: Abisko, Stordalen Mire... | reverse complement strand
ACGGACGAAGCCGATAGACGTAGCGGCCGAGCCGGATCTTCCTGTAGTCGTTCATGTACTCCGCGGCCGCGGCCATCGCGCGGACCGGGTCGCCGAACAGGGCGAAGTCGGTCCAGAACGTGGCGCCGATGAAGGTCACGCCGGCGATCGTAACGGCGTCGTTCTGCAGGACGTGCACGTTGCTGCCGGCGGCAAGCGCGCGGGCCTTCTCGACCGTGCGGTCGATGTCGCAACCATAGAATTCGTGGTTGCCCGCAACCATGATCACCGGCCGGTCGGTCACGCGCTGCAAGAGCCACTTCACCCCGCGTTCCGCCTTTGGAATGAGGTCGCCGGCGACGACCAGCACGTCAAAAGGCGGCCGCTCGCCCGGGCCGGGAAGATCCCAACCGCGGGTCGATTCCAGATGCAGGTCGCTGATGACCCAGAGCCGCACGTGATTGAATCCTTAGATTTGCCTCAGGGCGTTGAGACGCAGGTCGGCGTCGTTTCGTTGTCCGGTGGGTTGCGCCGGGCGTCTTCAGCCTCCGTCCCCGGATCCGTCCGGGTCGAGGTCGACGAAGCGGTCGAGATCAGGGTCGTAGCGGCTCCTGACCACGACCCGGACACGGCCCGTGACGACCTTCTGGCGCAGATGCAGGTTCGTGAAGCCGGGCCGGACGGGAACCGGCGCGCCTTCTGTGTGTTCGGCGCAGCGGGTCAGGAAGACGCCCTCGCAGCAGTACAGCCGTCCCGGTGCGCCGCAGAGTTCGCAGAAGCACTGGCTTGCGGCCTCGCCGAGGTCGATGGCCTCGCGCACCGCCGCTTCGCCGGCAGCCGAAAGCCGGCCGCCCCAATAGATCCGGAGCGAGCCTTGATGTTCGCGGATACGCTCGAAGCGAAAGGACTCCCGGTCTTCAAGTGCCGCGCCGATCCGGAAGGCACAGCGATCAATGATCCAGCGCCAGCCGGCGCCGCATTCGGGCACGCAGGGCGGGTAGCCAGGCCGCGGGATAAAGAAGTCCGGCACCGTCAACGCCAGTTCGGTACGCCAATCCTGGTTCAGCACGCCCGCCATACCGACCTCACTCGCACGACAAAACAATGTTCTTGGTTCGTTCTCATCGTAGATGGCAGAGGGCCACCATTGAGTCAATAGACACAATAGATAAATTATAGCTATTTCATATAGGTCTATTTAGAAGACCAAGTTTCGAGGAATTTCGAGGCTTTTCAAGAGGATGATCGGACGTGGGGGCGAAACCGACCGCGATTGGAGGGGAAAAAGAGCGTATCTGCGTCGGCGCCTCTTGCTGCGCCCCGCAACCCATGGGACGATTCTGCCACACTTACACCGCGCAGGCAGGGTGATGGCCGACAAAAAACCGGTCGCTCGGGGCAGAAAGCCACCGGTCGGCGAAAAGAAGCAGTTTCTGACGTCCATGGATCCGGACATCATTCGACGGATCAAGGCCGCGGCTGCGCTGCGCGACAAGACGGCATCGTTGGTGTTGGAAGAGGCGGCCAAGGATTGGCTGGACCGGCACCAGGACGGAAAGAAGTAACGGGTGGGGAAACCCGGCGCACCTATTGGGGCAGAATAGTGGAATCTCTACTGGGGCGAGTTTTTGCTCCTCTCATCGCGCAGCAGGCCTACGGCATATTTCCGCTTATACGCCTGGAGAAAATCCGCGTCGCAGCAGATGCACCTGCCTGAGGGGTCGCGGGCGCGAGGGTCGGCCAGCATGGGAGCCAGCGGCCGCAATAGATTGATCCGCGTGCTGGTCGCCGCCGGTATCGGCAGGCCCGCGGCATGTTTTACAAGATCGGCTGCGAGTCCCAAACCCGCAAGTGCGGATTGAAACGCCATAGGAACGACAGCCGTACCGGGGTTGCCGGTGCCCGTCAGACCAATCATCATTCCGCCGCAGATGGCTTTCTGGTAGAAATTGCGCAGCGGTTGACCGACGAAGGGTTGCAACTGGGAGTAAGGGACGGCAAAGGCTGTTGCGACACGCTGCACGAAATTCTCAGAGACGCCGTCGTTTCTTTGAAGAAGCTCTCGAACTTCCTGCTTTGCTTCAGGCAGCCTCAGTTCCTCGGCAACCTTCTCGTCCTCGCTCTTGATTGTGCCCGCCGGCATGTAGAGGCAGGCGAGGCAAGCTTTACCGTCGTCGAATTCGTGCCTCGAGATCCCGAGATCGAGCTCCTGGGTCCAGGCGTTCACGATCCAGCGGGGCAACGAAGCCTGGAGTCCGATGCGGTCGGCGGCATTGTCGAGAGCGACCGCGACGCGTTCAAAGCTGCGCCGCCGCCGGCCCGTGACGTAATCGCTCCACTTCTCGGGATGTGCTGGGATCCGCAGTCCTTCGCGTTTGAGCAACGTCCGGGCCAAATGGGATTTCGGCCTGTCGATGTCCTTCTGCAGCGCCATGACGTAGCGCTGCAGGTTCGACAAGTCGACGATGTCATGATCAACCGCATGGAGAGTGCCGGTCAGGCCGGGCAGACGGCAAAGCGCCCACATTGCGCCGTGTCCGATCGCGCCGAGTCCGGCCAGATAGGCATCGCCGAGGTCGACGCCGTCAGGCAGGGACGGCCCAGGCACGCCGGCCTGCTGATAATCAAACATGGAGAGGTCGATCTTGCGATCCAGCTCACCGCGTGTGAGCTGGTGCGCGAAGACGAACCGAAACACATTGGCTGCGGCGAAACAGGCGGCAGCGCCGGCGCCGAACGGATTCTCAGTCGATCCGGATCCGACGGGACCGTCCTGGGATATTAAGGCACGCCAACCGTCCGATCCGGCGAAGATCCGGGTGTTGCCGCCGGCAATGTCTGTGTTGCCGACGACTACGATGATGGTCGAATTCATGATGTCCGACGGCAGGTCGATGCGGTCGTTGATCCCGAGTGTCAGTTTTTTCAACTCACTTCGATAGGCCTCGGCCTTGCTCCCGACGCCGGCGAGGATCATCGCCGGATACAGGCGTGCCAGGATCCTGACGCACAGGTCCAACGTCGCGCGACCTTCGGGTGAAGCCGCCGCCGCATCGTCGAAGTACAGGCCAACCAGATGCTCGGACAGGGTAGCCTTGTAGGCATCGAGACTGAAATTAGAAAGGACCTGGGATGCGGCGGTCGCCGTCCGGTCGAAGAAACTTGCGAATGCCATCTTTATCCCTCGATCACGATCGTCCGCGCAGCACGCGACGCCGGCACCTCTCGCCAGGTACCTGAAGCGTCCAACCGGTAGGAGGCGAGCCGGTCGATCTCGAAAGATCCCGTCGCAAAGTCCGGAACCACCAACGAGAAACAACCGACCGTGGTCGCTACTGCGAATTCATCGTCGGTGCTCGAATGGTAGGCGCGACCTGGATGGCTGTGAATTTGCGCGATCAGCGTTAGGCCGTTGCGATAAAGCCAAACATTGATGCGGTGAAGTTCCTCAGCCCCGGTGATGACACAAACGCCGTCGGCTGTGCGGATATGGCGTTGGGCCGGAATGATCGCTTGATCCACCTGAAATACCGATCCGGTCTGTCTGCCGGCCCACAGACCCAGGCCCTCATACCCTTGGCGACCGACGTCCCGCAGGTGCGCATGGACGCGTTGTGCGTGGCGCCGAGTGACCATGACCTTTTCAACGTCGGCCAGCCGATTCATTCCGAAATTCCTTGCAGCGTCATCCCTAGGGGGATGTTCGGCATCAGAAGCTGCACCTGATACCCCGAGATCGGCATCACGCCGTAGGTCCAGATTTTCTCCAGGATGAAGGCCAAAGAGCCTTCTCCAGAACCCCGATGGAGTAGCCATGAGTCCCCCGTATGCGCTGGATTGTCGTGATATTCCCGGACTCCGGGGAGACAGAGGAAAGGATAATCGTCCTGTCTGTTTGATTGCAGCAAGGGTGACAGCTGGATGCCGCCCTGCTGCATCAAGGCGGCGATTGCTTCCGGCGGAACACCCGGCATCGGTGGGCGCCTGAACATCTGAAACCCGACATTTGAGGCCAGCAATTTCTCTCGGGTGAACGGATCGACAAAGCGAACGGATGGGGGCTGTAGGTCATAATCGGTAAAATCTAAGATCACAGCGGCGACGATCGGTGCTGGTTTCAGCTTCGTCGCCGCAAAGGCCACGAAGACTTCGGGGAATTTCGCCTCAAGCAGCAGCCATCCTCGCTTCCGATAGGTCGGCTCCAAGTCACGGTAGGCGGCCACCTCCCGGTCGAACTTGGCTCCTGAGACCCCGGGATCCACGACCTGCGGCACGGTCACCCGGCTGCCCCCGCCTTGAGGCTCAGGAAGAGCGTAACTTCCTTGCCGAAATGGTACTCGCCCACGTGCTTTTCCGGATCGAGCACCGTTCCGGCCTCGTCCTTAATTTCCCAGTTTTCGGGCGGCTGGGCCAGGTTCTGCGTTTCGTGCAGCGCCCGCCGCCGCACCTCCGCCAGTTTCTCCTTTTCCTCCGCCTCGATGACCACAGGCTGGCCATTGACCACCATGGTGATCCGGACGTGATGATCATGATCATGATCATGATCGTGCTTTTCGCGCTCGCGCCGCGCTTCCTCTTCGACTTCGTGCTCCCGTTTCTCGAGGTCGTGCTTGATCTTTTCTTCGGAATGAATGACCTCGTCGACGCTCTCTATCTCTTTTTTAAGAAATTCGGCCTCGCGTTCGAGCTGCTCGACCGACTTGTTTCCCGATTCAGACATGGTAGCTATCCTTTCCGGGCTGAAACCCGTGGTTGCGTGGACAGCCGACATGCTGCCATCTACATCCTTCTGCGCTGGCGGAACCGGATTCGGACGCAAAAATATTTTTGTCCGAATCCGGTTTCGGTCGCGCATTCATCAATGGGTTGCCCAACTGGGGGCCTTATGCGGTCCGAAGATGTCGACGAAGACGGTCCGGGCGATGTCCGCTACACGGCGGACCAGGTCCGGGCGGCGCTTGGCGCGTTGACCGACGATGACCATCGTCGGCTGACGGTGATCGTGCGCCATTTCGCGCCCCGCACGGACATGTCTGAGGACGATCTTCGGCAGGAGGCCTTTGTGAGGGTCCTGTCGGAGCGCACCTGCAAGGTCGGCGTCAATATCGTTAGTTTCCTGGCCGGCACCATCCGTAGCATTGCGTCCGAAACCCCCAGGGCCCGTAGGCGGGCAAGGGAGAATGCCGGGTTGGAGTTGGTCTACGTACCGGAATACGGCGTCGGTGACGTTCCGGAGCCGGAAGACCAGAACACGCCTTCTCCGGAAGACCAGGCTTTGGCACGAACCATGTATGCGAAAGAGATCGAGAGGGCGGGCCGGCTGGTGGGCGGAGACTTCGAACTCGAACTGTTGATTGAAGCGTTGGCCGACGGCCATCGAGGGAAGGACCTGGAAGACGTGCTCGGTACCGACACCAAGGGATTGGCCGCTGCCCGGAAACGATGGATTCGTAAATTGCAAGTAGGTTTCCCGAACGGCGTACCACTTTGAGGACACGACGATGAGCGACAAAGAGCGTGTCGATCGGCTCGACGCGGCGATAATCGAGGAAATCCTGGGTTTGAGCGACGCGGAAGCTACTGCGCTCGTCGGTGAGGCCGACGTTGCCGCATCTCGGCAGAGCCTTCTCCGGGCGAAGAGAATGGTCGGCAAGCTGCGGTTGGCCCGCGCAAAGGCCGATGTTGCGCTGCATGTTGCTGGTGCCGCCACGGCACGTAGCGGCCCCAGGACCGATGGTCACCGGGTGCAATTGTTGCGGAAGTCGGACCCCGTCTTGGACAAGAAGATGACTCTTGCCGCTAGAAGCGGGAGCGCAAATGTGGAGGCGGATGCGACCAGTTTGGATGAGGACCTCACGGAGCTCGACGCATGGGAAGCAGAGGATCGAGATCAGTCGTGAGCCGTCGCCTCACTCTTCCTGAGCAAATTTTGCAGGATTTTGGGATAGACCGGCCCGAAGAGATTGATCTCCAGGCGATCGCCTGGGAGCTTGGGGCCCGGATCAAGTTCCGGGACTTGCATTCGTGCGAAGCAAGGATCGTCGGACGAGGCGATCGCGCGATCATCACGGTCGATGCCAAGGCCCCGCCACGACGAAAGCGGTTTTCGATCGCCCATGAACTGGGCCATTGGCATCATCACCGGGGACGTTGCCTCATCTGCCGGTCGGATGACATCGGTAACCGACGACGCTCGGTCACCGATCCGGAACGCGTGGCCGACGATTATGCATCGGACATGTTGCTGCCGCGCTACTTGCTCGAACCCATGCTTAAAGGTTTGCCGCGTCCAACCCTGAAGGCCGTCAAGGAGACAGCCGAGGCCTTCGATGCTTCACTGACGGCGACGGTGTTGAAGATCATCGAAACGGATCGTTTTCCGGTCATGTTGGTTTCCCATTCGCAGCAGGGGCGGGCCTGGTTCAGAAGGGCACCGAGCGTGCCGGAGCATTGGTTTCCAAAACAGGAGCTGGACCACGAAAGCTTTGCGTTTGCCGCCTTGTTCGGAAAAAATGAAGACAAAGGTGGTCCCCGACGCATCGGCGCCGATGCGTGGTTCGATCGGAGGGGAGCGGAAGAATTCGAAATCTATGAAGAAACTTTTCGAGTCTCGATCGATCATATCTGCACGATCTTGTTTTTCAACGATGCGAAGATGTTGCGTGACTGAAATCTGCCGGAAGTCGTTAGCATGTTTCGCCCGCGGCGTTGCCCAAGCGAATGACGAACCGGTCGCTCAGTGTATATGATGGTGTTTCGACGTCGGCGCCCGGCCGTTCCGTCCCCGTGCCGTTGAAAGTCGCCGATCAAAGTGATTCCACGGCCGTCTAAGCCCATACAAGCGCAGGATTAAAGCGAAGATGGCACAAGTGGGAAGGGGACTGCTCGGCAGTCTGCGCGCTCAGGTCCAGCATGAGATTCGCGGATTGGCACGCGAAAACCGTGTCTTGCGATGGGCGCGATATTCGCTCCCACGTCGGTTGATCGGTCGGTTCGTCGTCGGCCGCTCCGTATGGCAATTTCTTTTTCTCTACGGAGTGGTCCTTGCGCTTTCCCTTGTTCTTGAGTGGTTGGGGAATCGGTATTTTCCAGGTCGGCTGCCTGGGTATGCGAGATCGGAGCTGCGCGATTACCTCAAGGACGTCGGTAGTTATCTGATCGCCGCCCAGATCGGAATCCTCGCCATCGTTTCCGTCGCGGTGGGCGTGGTGACGCTGCTGTCGGATCGTAGCGACGGCGCGTCGGTTAATACGGACATCCGCCTCTACTATGTCGAGTCTTACTCGTATGAGCTCGCCGTCAGCGGCGTCGCGCTGCTCGTCATCCTGACGCTCCAGCTCTTCTGGCCACTTCAACATCTCCTGCACGTCGTTGGTCTCGGCGGCAAGGATTACACGTTCAAGCTCTATTTGGGCGCGTTCCATGCGACCTGGTTCACCTTCAATCTCGCGCTCTTCCTGCAGTTCATTACTACTACGCTGCGCTTCGTCGAGCCGAGTACGCGCGAAACGTTGCGGGAAAGATATTGCGCAAACGTAGTGATACCGCGCGACGCCAAGACCCGCGTCATAAGAGCCTTATACTTCACCGCTCCGACGCGCATCTTCGGCAAGGAAACGCTTGAGGAAGGCCCCAATTTCGCGTTCGGTCATCACTTGGCATTGGGAGAACGGCCGGTCGTAGAGATCGAAACCGTGTTTGCGGATCCGCGCAGGCTCGAGGACGTTTGGCTTCGGCCTCTGGAATGGGTCATGCGGCGCTGGCAAGGCCGCGCGCGCAAGCTACCCCGCAAAAAGGGTGCTTTCGGCCGGCCGGTCTGGAGTGGTCAGCTGGCAATAGCGGCGACGTTTGACGGCGTTGAAGAAGGCCGAACCCAACTGCTCCTGCGGCGGGATGGCCCACCGCTTACGCCGTTCGAGAAGTGGGTCGTGCGAAGGTGCTTGCGCTTCGGACGCGTTCCGGCTCGCGAGCAGGACATGCCGACGCCGGAAAATTTCCTCGAACAACTGATCGACAAGGTGGTGAAGCAGATCGAAAACTCCGCGGAGACGGGGTTCAAGGCGGCGCTCGCGGAAACCATAAAATACCACAGTTTCATTCTAGCTGCGCAGAACACCAAGGATGACTCGGGTCACGCATTCAATTTCGCCGAGGTCGGCGGCTTCTTCACGCGTCCGGATACGGAATGGGTCCATGAGTATCGGCGAGCATTCTTCGCGGCCGCCGCGAAAATCGGAAGCGACACCGCATTCATCAATCGCATGAGCAACGTGGCGGCGCGGCTCGTTCCCGACGATGGGTTTAATTTTTCTCCCCGTGTCCTGCAGCGATTGCTGGATCTTGGTGTCTTCGAAGTGATCGCACTCGAGGATTGGCTTACCAAGCGCGCCGTCGTCGGGGCTACTTCGGGCGAAGCCGGTGCATCGACATCCCTCACCGGGTCGGACAAGCGCGCCTATGAGGATGCGCTGATCGGCATGATCGGCGGCTGGGAGACCCTCTTGCAAAGTTTGATCTTGAGCTTCGGGCTTGAACGACGACCGGGGAAGGGGGCGCCCAGCGACAGCTGGACGGTCTTTTCGGCGAGCTTTCCTGTCCTTCAGACCCATCTCAATAACACGGCCTATTTCTTCGCGGCATCCGTCTGGAACGACGATGCATTGGGCGCGAGCCGTTTGAGCGATCTGCTGCTGCGCTGGCTCCAGCCGTTCTACGCCAATCTCCAGTCTTCCTACCTTTTCGAGAACGCTGTCCTCTTCACGCCCGACTTGCTGGCCCACGATTGGGCCACGGTGCAGACGGCTTTGGCGCATCACGTGAGGTTCTCTCCCGAACAGCTGGCGCCGGGACCCGTGTCGGGACTGGTGCTGTGGGAAGTGCATGCAGACGTCGTCTGTCTGAGCGGACTGGTCGCGCTACACTGGTACGCGACGAGACAGCAGCCCTCCGAGACCGCAAGAGAGGCCGGCGTACTTACGCTTAGGCGCGAACTCCGCGCGTCGGAGGGCAGCGTCTTGACGGAAATGCAGCCCAAAACGATGTTCCGGCTCCTGTTCGAGTTCTGGATAAGATACGGTCTCAACCCTCGTTTTGTGGATACGCGCTATAGCGCCGCGATGGACGAACTGGTCCGTTATCTCACCTCGCTGGCCACGCCTCGGATGGTTTCAGGTCGGATCTACGGTGGCTTCGGCATCGATGGCGTCGATACGTTACGTCCGACCCTGCTCGGGGCAATGGCCGCTAGCCTGCCCGAGACAGGCGACGACGGAATATCGAAATTGACCGGCGACCTGAAGGGCGATCCTCTCTTCGAGAGCGACAAGACGGTCAGGACCTTCATCTGGACCATGCTTCAGATGAGCCAGTACCTCACCGACGCGCAATCCGTTGAGACGTATGAGCGGGCGGCCAAGGCCATGAGCAAGGACGTGGATTTGCCGGCCGCGACGGAACGGCTGCGTGCGATCTTCGATGCGGTGGTCGATGAGTTCAGGGTCTTGAGGAAGGAGCGCTTGCGCGTCGCGCCGTTGGACGAGAGCCGCATGGACGTCGTGCGGACGCGAATGACCGAAAGTCTCCTATCGGTCGGCCCGTGGCTCGAATGCTTTCAGTATGCGATCGAGCGTAACGATGGGCATGTCGAGCCCGTCGAGACCAAGTTCGGTACCATCGATAAGGGTTCTTTCGTCACGCCGGAAATGTCCGAATTGAGGTTCGATGATCTGCCCAAGCTCTTCGCAGATGTCTGCCGCAACATATCGGCCAACCAAGTCTGGCGAGGCCTCTATGCGCGACCGAAAAAGAAAGTCCGGGCCGACATTTCGAAAAGCACCAAGAGCTTTTGGAAGCGGGTGATCTCGGAAGCTTCCGGCGTTGGACCTGCGCCGATTCTTATCGCGCCCTACAGTCCGCTCGGCGAAGAGATGTTTGCGGCAATCCACCAACGCCCGGGCGCCAAATTGACGAACTACGGCGTCGTGCACGAAAAGGGTGTGCCATCCGGCGGTGGTGTCGGATACCAGGGAACAATCGAGGGTATCCGCGTTTACGCCGGGCCGAATATTTTGACGGGGAAAGCCCTGCTTTGTTCGAGTCAGATCATCCGCTCAATCCGTTACGGCACGGTTCACGGCGAAAACGACGTCGCGGATTTCGAGTTCGTGGACACCGATGATCCGGCCAAAAGCCAGGTCCGCATCAAATTCGCGCAAGAGATCGAATGGTTGGACGGTCAATTCGTCGAGTTCAGTTTTGAAAAGTCAAAGCCTTCCAAAAGGTCGAAAGTGAGCAAGCTACCGGACACGGTCCGATAGAGTTTCGCTTCGTACAGATTGCCGGCGCGTCCGCGTGCGTTCCGCGCGAACTTGAGGCGAACCGGCCGACAACGATGATAGGTGATCGCATGCTGCGCACGCTCCCTCGCAGGCGCGAACTAGTATTTGGGCGCGCGATGCGTGCGACAATCAAAAGGCCCGTCTGAGCCAGAGCCCTTGATGTTGGCGTTATAGTATTGCCCCATCGATGGCGCCGCTAGAAAGGCCTCGAAGGTTGCTGCGGGCGTCTCGCAATAAGGGTAATAGACCGATCTCAGCTGTACGATCATGAACTGCTGGGACTTGTCATAGCACGCTCGGTTGATGAAACTGCTCCGTGAGACATCGGTGCACGTGAAGGACGCAAGATCCAGCTTGCCGTAATATTTTACGTCGATGGTCTCCGCGGCCGCCCAAGTGGCGCCGGCGACAGAAGACGTGATGAGCAAGGCAAACCGAAGCATAAAGGATGCCTCCTTGTGCTCGGCCTTTTGAATCTGGCCTCATGGATGCTTCTCGGTTTTCGAGGCGCGATCTTCAGCGGCAATCGCCTCTTTCTCGCACATGTACGCGCCGCGCTTCGTGGTGCCGTAGCTCTTCGTCCCTGCGAAGTGATAAATCTTCGACGGTAGGTTCACCCACACGACAGTGTCAGCCGGGCAGCGGGCCTTGGCAGAAGCCTCGTCCGCAAACTGCCCAGCCTCAAGCGTTGCGCTGTCTTTGGATTGAGATGGTTGCTGCGCCGGAGCGGGAACCGGTGCTGCTGTCGTCGTGGGCGCCTGCTTTTGCGGAGCTGGGGGTGGCGCAGCTTGTGTCTCGGTTGGTGCGGGCCGGCTCGGCGGCGGCGCAGCGGCGGTTGGCTTTGGTTCGGGAGCGGTCGCGCTCGGCATGGCGCCGCCGACCTTGCACTGCTCAACATAGGCCTTTTCGGTGACGCCGCGGGCTTGCATGCCGGCCTTGTCGGCTCGCCACTCAGCGGTGCATTCCTTGGCGGTTTTCTGAGAAGACGAGGTGCTGGTTGACGGTGACGGCGCTGCAGGGGCCGGAGGCGTTGCAGCCGTCGGCTTCGGCGGAGGGGCGGAAGCCGATGGCGCCACACCTGTCTTGCATTGTTCAACGTACGCTTTTTCGGTTACGCCGCGGGCTTGCATGCCGGCCTTATCGGCGCGCCATTCGGCGGTGCAGTCTTTCGCGGTTTTCGAGCCGGTGGCCGTTGCCTGCCTGGGTGCCGGTGACGCCGGGGTCTCTGCCGGTTTGGCCGCTGGCGCAGCTGCGGTTGGCTCCGTCCCACCCTTGCATTGCTCAACGTAGGCTTTTTCCGTTACGCCACGGGCTTGCATCCCGGCTTTGTCAGCACGCCATTCCGCAGTGCAGTCCTTTGCGGTCTTGGCGAAGGCCGGCACTGCGGTGAGGTTGCATACAATAGCGGCGGCGATAAGCAGACCATTCTGGATCTTCATACCCGTTCTCCTGATTTGCCTGCTAACC
>Ga0302320_10024459_pt1 | contig 11784 bp, 9 predicted proteins | sample Bog_T0_3_FD_202130 | JGI IMG/M metagenome (GOLD analysis project Ga0302320, IMG submission 202130) | Peat permafrost microbial communities from Stordalen Mire near Abisko, Sweden - Bog_T0_3 | ecosystem: Environmental > Terrestrial > Soil > Wetlands > Peat | place: Sweden: Abisko, Stordalen Mire... | reverse complement strand
AGGCGGATTCTATCCCGCGATATTCCGAGGGAGCAGTTCGTGAAGATGCTCGAAGTCGGGAAGACGGACCTCCTCGACAAGTTCTGGAGCCAGAGGACAAGGCGGCCGTTCAACGCTCATCTGGCGCTAAAGCCCGACGGGACGACGGCATTCGAGTTCGCCCCGCGTCCCCCGAAAGATCCAAACGCTCCGAAGCGGCGGGGTTTCACGCGCAAGAAGGCGCCGGAACCGCCGGCCGCCCCGGCCGCCTCGTAGCACACGGAGCGCGGAGATGGCGATGCGAAGCATCGCCCCGAAGGGGTGCCTCCGGCGGGTGCCCTTCAGGGGGCCCGAGGCACGACGCGCCCGGTTTTCGCGGCTGTGCGGATGCGCACGCCGTCCCGTTCAGTTTGCACCTTGAAGCGTGCAAACACCCGGGCAAACTGGCTCAAGCTGGGCTAGGCGCCTCTGAAGCCGTGAAATCCATCCGAACCATCCTGATTGTCGTTCTGGTTGCAGCCCTTGCAGGCGCATCCTTCATCGCCTGGCAAAAGGAAAGCCAATTGGCCGGGGTGAAGGCTCAGCTCGCCCAGGAGGAAAGCGCGATGTCGGCCCAGGTCGCCGAGCTTAAGAAGAGGGCGGCCGACATGGAGGGCCAGGCAAAGCCTTTGCAGGATTCGATGGCCACATCGAAAAGCCACGGCGGGTCGGGTTTCCCCGCCGTGCAGGCCTCGACGAACACCCTGGAGTTCCAGAAACTCGCGGGCATCCAGGCCAAGGCCCGGCTCGATTTTCAGTACGCCGGGCTTTTCAAGATCCTGATCCGCGATCTCCACCTGACGCCGGAAAAAATCGACCAGTTCAAGGACCTGCTCGTAAGCAAGCAGCAGATGGTGGCGGATGCCGTCCAGTCGGCGGGAGGACCGGGCTCGGATCCGGCGGCCGTCCAGCAGGCGGTCAAGAGCGCTCAGGCGATCGCCGACGAGCAAATAAGGTCCCAATTGGGGAGCGCCGCCCTCTCCCAATATCAACAGTTCGAGCATACCCTGCCCGAGCGCGGCGTCATAGACGAGCTTCGGCAGGCGTTGAGCTACACGCAGGATCCTCTCACGGACGAGCAGGCGGACCAGCTGATCCCGATTCTCGCCTCAACGCAGCCCAACGGGCCGGACAATGCCGCGGCGGTGATTTCAAGCCAGGCCGTTCTCCAGGCCAAAAGCGTGCTTTCGCAGGCGCAGTTCAAGGCCCTCCAGCAGCTTCAGCTCGTGCAACAGGCAGGGCAGCAGATGGATCAGATCCTGCGCAGGCGCTGATGACCCGTATGGCATAAGGGGGCCGAAGGCGCCCATGACGAAAGATAATGGGCCGAAGATGGCCCGCTGCAAAAGCGGCCCGGAACCGGCGCGCAAGCCAGATAGCGCTTGTCCCTGTGCTGCAACGGGCCGTAGTATCACTACCCTTACTGAAAGTCTTTTCCCATGATTGTCACCACCGCTCAGCTCTTCAAACACGCCTACGGCAACTATGCGGTTGGCGCGTACAACATCAACAATGCCGAACAGACGATGGGCCTTTTCCGGGGCTGCATCCAGTCCCAGGCACCGTTCATCATCCAGATCTCGAAGGGGGCGAGGAAATACACCGACAAGCTGATGCTCGAAGCGATCATTCGCGCGGCCGCCCAGCTCTATCCCGATGCCATTTTTGCCGTCCACCTCGACCACGGGGATGAGGAGACCTGCTACGACTGCATCAAGTCCGGCTTCTACAGCTCGGTCATGATCGACGCCTCGCATGAGCCGTTCGACAAGAACGTCGAGATCACCAAGCGCGTCGTCGCCGCGGCCCATGCCAAGGGGATTTCCGTGGAGGCCGAACTCGGCATGCTCGGCGGCGTCGAGGAGGACATCAAGGTCGAGGAGGGCAACGCGTGCCTGACCAAGCCCGATGAGGCCGAGAAGTTCGTCAAGCTGACCGGCTGCGATTGCCTCGCCGCCGCGATCGGAACGAGCCACGGCGCCTACAAGTTCAAGGGCCACCAGTCGCTCCATTTCGAGGTCATCTCGGGGATCAAGAAGCTCCTCCCCGGTTACCCGATCGTCATGCACGGCAGCTCCAGCGTTCCCCAGGAGGAGGTCAGGCGCATCAACGCAGCCGGCGGCAAGCTCGGCAGCGCGGTCGGCGTCGACGAGAACGAGTACCTGCCCGCCGCCAAGCTCGGCGTCACGAAGATCAACATCGACACCGACGGACGGCTCGTCTGGACGCGCGTCCACCGCGAGTTCTTCCGCGACAAGCCCTCCGAGTTCGACTTCCGGCCCCCGGGCAAGATCTTCATGGACGAGTACGCGAAGTTCATCGCCCACAAGAACGAGAAGCTGGGGTCGGCGGGGCAATTGGCGAGCTTGCGCGCCAGTCTGGGAAAGTAGCCAAACCGACGGTTGAGGGTTCGACAGAGCGTGCCCCCGGGCACGCTCAGGTCGTTGCTTCGCGCGGCTCCTCTGATGCAGATAAGACCTCAGGCCTCCAGTATTGAAATCCCGTTGCCGGGATTTCAATACTGGAGGCCTGAGGTCTTATTCTACGGCAGCCAGGGGAACTTCGACGCATCGGGCCGGCGTTTCTCGCGCTGGGCCCGGTGGAATTCCTTCGCTTCCTCGCTCATGTAATACAGGAGCGTGGCGTTGCCGGATAGCTCCTGAAGGCCCGCCTGCCCGTCGACGTCAGCGTTGAATGCGCTCTTGAGGCAGCGGATGGCCAGCGGGCTGTTGCCGAGGATTTCCCGGGCCCATTTGACTCCTTCGCTCTCGAGTTTCGCCACGGGCACCACGGCGTTTACAAGCCCCATCTCCAGCGCCTCCCGGGCGCCGTACTGGCGGCACAGAAACCAGATCTCGCGCGCCTTCTTCTGGCCGACGATCCGGGCGAGATAGCTGGAGCCGAATCCCCCGTCAAAACTGCCCATGCGCGGGCCCACCTGGCCGAAAACCGCGTTGTCCGCCGCAATCGTAAGGTCGCAGACCACGTGCAGGACGTGGCCTCCCCCGATCGCGTAGCCGGCCACGAGCGCAATCACGACCTTGGGCATCGAGCGGATCAGCTTCTGCAGGTCGAGGACGTTGAGCCGGGGAACCCCATCCGAGCCGACATAGCCCGCCGGTCCTCGGACGGATTGGTCACCTCCGGAGCAGAAGGCGTACTTGCCGTCGGAATGCGGGCCAGCGCCGGTCAGCAGGACGACTCCCACGCCCTGGTCCTCGCGTGCGTCGGTGAAGGCCTCGATCATCTCGGCGACCGTCTCCGGCCGGAAGGCGTTGCGCTTCGCGGGCCGGTTGATTGTCACCTTCGCGATGCCGTCAGCCTTGTGGTAGAGGATGTCGGTGAACTTTCTTGCGCTTTTCCAGGCGGGTTTCACGGCTCAAACTTGGGCTCGAGGCAGAATCTTGTCGAGGTCATGTCGAAGACCTCAGGCCTCCAGTATTGAAATCCGCGTTGCGGATTTCAATACTGGAGGCCTGAGGTCTTCGACATGATTGCCTACGCGCCGAGTTTCGAAACCGCGGAGTAGAGGCTCTTCCGCATGGCCGCGTCCTTCTTTCGGTCGGTGCGCAGCTCGAGGACTCGGATCCCGGAGGTTGGAAGGGTCGCCACGAGATCGGTGAACTGCGCCCAATCCTGGACGCAGGTGTGCTCGGCGCCGTGCGCCGCCGCCAGGGCCGCAAAGTCCGCCGACTGCGGCGTCGCAAAGAACTCCTCGAACGGCGGCTCGAAATCCGCCACCGGCAGGTGCTCGAATATGCCCCCTCCCCGGTTGTTGATCAGGACGATGGTCAGGCTGCCCCGAAGCTTCGGGGAGGCCAGGAATCCGTTCGAATCGTGCAGGAGGGCCAAGTCCCCGGTCAGAAGGACGGCCGGCCGGTTCCCGTGGGCGACGCCCATCGCGGTCGAAAGCGTGCCGTCGATCCCGTTGGCGCCCCGGTTGAAGAACGGCCGGATGCGCCTGTCCCCGGCGGGCCAGACGCATTCCACGTCCCGCACGGGCATGCTGCTGGCGATGAAAAGGGGCGTTTCCTCAGGCAAGTGACGGGCGAGGAGCCAGGCTGCCTTCGGCTCGAACAGCTCGCTCTCCATTTCCAGCCGGCGGTCCATCATGGATCGGGCGGGCTCCTCGTAGCCCTGCCACATCTCCTGGTAGCCGTTCGTCCCGGTCGATTCGGGCAGTCCGTTGGCAAGGACCTTGAGGGAAATCGGGATTTGGCGGGTCGATCCGTGGAGGGCGTCGCGGTTGTCCGGCCGCACGCTGATGAGCCATGTCGGTGCCCGGCCGGCCTCGAGCCAGTTCCGCAGGTTCTTGCTTGTGGGCCATCCTCCAAGGCAAAGGACGGTTTCGGGGCGCAGCCGCTCGGCCAGCGGGGGATTCCGGAGAATCGCATCGTAGGCCGTCACCAGGTGCGGGATGTCCTTCGCGTAGTTGCGCGCAGGCGAAAGCCCGTCGGCCAGGACCGGCCAGCCGAGCTTGCGCGCGATTTCCCCCACGGAAGCAGCGTAGGCGGCCGGATCCCTGGGCAGGGCCGGACCGGCCACGATCAGGCCGTGGACGCCGGCTGTCAGCGCCGGAGCGCGCGTCAATGGCTCGACACCCTGCGTCGGTGCAAGGTGGGCGAAGAAATCCTCCCAGTCCAGGCCGCCGAATTTCTCGACCGTGCCATCGCCAATCGGCGGCAAAGGGTCGCGAAACGGAACGTTCAGGTGGACAGGTCCCGGAAACGGCAGGCTCGCCCGCGTGCAGGCGTGGGCCACGGTCTGGCGAAGGTACCGCAGCAGCCCGTCGGCGGCCTCCGGCACGGCCAATTCATGGTGGAAGTTGACGTGCCGCCCGTACATTCCCTGCTGGTCGATCGTCTGGCCCGAGGCGCAGGCCCTCAATTCAGGCGGCCTGTCGGCCGTGAGGACAATCAGCGGAACGCCGCTCTCCTGCGCCTCGATGATCGCCGGGAAATAGTTGGCCCCGGCGGTCCCGCTCGTGCAGATGAGCAGCACGGGCCGCAGGTCCCTCCGGGCGAGCCCCAGGGCAAAGAACGCCGCGGAACGCTCGTCGAGGATCGCCGTCGCCTCGATCAGGTGGTGCCTGGCGGCGGCAAAGGCGAGCGGGGCCGAACGGGATCCCGGGGAGATCACCGCATGGCGAAGCCCCATGCAAGCGAGCGTCTCGACGATGACACTGCTCCAAAGCGAGTTGACGTTTCGGAAGTCGAGTTCGGGCTGGGGCATGCGGCCATGCAAAACCCGAAACGCACTCACGGGAAGCCGAAACTCCGGGGTTGCGGGTCCCTTTCCCGTCCCATTGTATCGTCGATTCGGCCATGAAGTTCTACATCACCACCGCGATCGACTACGTGAACGGTTCGCCGCACCTGGGCCATGCCTATGAGAAGGTGCTGACGGACGTCATAGCCCGGTTCCGGAGGCTGATGGGCGACCAGGTGCACTTCCTCACCGGCACGGATGAGCACGGGCAAAAGGTCCAGCAAAGTGCCCGCGCGCGCGGGATCCCCCCCATCCAGTTCGCGGACGAGGCGAGCGCCGAGTTTCGGGCCCTTCTCGCCAGGCTGAACATCTCCAACGACGACTTCATCCGAACGACCGAGGAGCGGCACAAGAAGGTCGTGCGTTCGATCCTCCAAGACCTGTTCGACCGGGGCGAAATCTACAAGGCCGAGTACCGTGGTTTCTACAGCACTCGCCAGGAGCAGTTCCTACAGGAGAAAGACCGCAGTCCCGACGGCTCCTGGCCGGAGATCTTCGGCGAGGTCACCGAGATCGTCGAACCGAACTATTTCTTCAGGCTCAAGGCCCACCAGGGCTGGCTCGTCGATTTCCTCACAAAGAACCCGGATTTTGTCTTTCCGCGCTACCGCCAGAAACAGGTGCTCGAATTCCTGAAGGAGCCGCTGAACGACCTTTGCATCTCGCGCCCGCGCGAGCGCCTCGAATGGGGCATTCCCCTGCCCTTCGACGAAGGGTACGTCACCTACGTCTGGTTCGACGCCCTTGTTAACTATTACTCCGCCGTCGCCGACAAGCCCGGCACCTGGCCCGCCGACTGGCACGTGATCGGCAAGGACATCCTCGTCCCCCCCCACGCCGTCTACTGGCCGATCATCCTGCATGTGGCCGGCCTTCCGCTGCCCAAGGGGATCATCGTCCACGGCTGGTGGACGCAGACCGGCGCCAAGATGTCGAAGAGCACGGGCAATGCGCTCGATCCGCTCGATCTCATCGGAGAGTTCGGCGTCGACGCCCTCCGCTATTTCCTGATCCGCGAGATGAATGTCGGACAGGACAGCGACTTCTCCCGGGAACAGTTCATCGTCCGGTACAATGGGGACCTTGCGAACGACCTCGGCAACCTGGTGAACCGGACGCTCAACATGACCCACCGCTTCGCCGCCGGCGTCATCCCCGCGGCGGAATTGACCGAGGAGCCCGAAACGGAGCTTCGGGCCCTCTGGGAGAAGACCCGGACCGAGTACCTGCCCCTCTGCGAAGGCTTCCAGTTTCACACGGCCCTGGAGCGACTCTTCGTGTTCGTGAAATCGATCAACGCCTACATCGAAAAGCGCGCACCCTGGAAGCTCGCCAAGTCCGCCGACCCCAAGGACAGGGAGCGCCTGGGTGCTTCCCTTGCCTCCATGGCCGAGGCGCTCCGATTGTCGGCCTGCGCCCTGAGGCCCGTCGTGCCCGAGACGGCCGACAAGATCATCGCCGTGCTCGGCGGAAAGAAGGGACAGACCTGGACTGAGGAGCTTCAATGGGGATCCAGCCTGCAGGGAAACACCGTCTCCCAGACTCTGGTTCTGTTTCCCCGGGCCCAGAGCGCACCACAGGCCGCTCGGAAGGCTTGAACCGGGCTGCAGGCGCCGCGCACCGGGGACTCCCTGTATTGCGATGAAGATCCTGCCGATAGACCCCGCGGCTAACCAGAATCCGGCCGCATTGCGGGACTTCCTCGCGCAATGCCAGATCCGCGCCGCTGCGGTCGGCCGGCCGCAGCTCGTCAGCATCTCCCTTGGCGTGGATGCCCTCGATCCCCTGGCGGTCCTGGAGTCGATCTTCGAGCCGGGCGATCGCCATTTCTATGTCGAGCGTCTCGCGGAGGCCACGGCCGTCGCCGGGGCTGAGGCTGTCCTCTCCTTTACGGCAGAGGGGCCGGGGCGCTTCGCGGCGTGCCGCCAGTTTGTCGACGATACCCTCGAGCACACCGTGGCTGTCGGCGACCTCTCGCTGCCCTTCTCGGGGCCGCTTTTCTTCTCCGCCTTTGCATTCCTCGATCTGGCGGAGCCGGGCGATGCCTTCGAGGCGGCCAGCGTCTTTGTGCCCCGCTGGCAGGTCGCCCTGCGGGACGGACGGACCGTGGCGGTGGCAAATCTCGTCGTGGATTCGACGACGCCGGTCGGCGCGCTGGCGGAGAAGGTCTGGAGGGCTCACTCGAAATTCCGGGCGTTCGACTACACGGGTCCCGCGTTCACCGACCCGGCCGCCCGGGAGGCGGCGGTCGCCGAGGTCGGGCAGGCCGGCACCTACGTTCAGGCGGTTCGTTCCGCCCTTTCCCAAATTGTGGACGGCGCCTTTGCAAAGATCGTCCTCGCCCGCGCCAAGGATGTCACGGCGGGAGTGCCCCTCCACCCTCTTCGCGTCCTGAACGGTCTCCGGCAGCGTTTTTCGGACTGCTACGCCTTCTCGATCGCAAACGGTCGCGGCCAGAGCTTCATCGGGGCGAGTCCGGAGAGGCTCCTCCGAGTCGAGGCAGGCGAGCTGTTGACGGAGGCCATGGCCGGCTCGGCGAGGCGGGGCGCCACCGCAAGCGAGGATGCTGCCTTCGCTGCGGCACTGGCGCGCGACGACAAGGAGCTTCGCGAGCACGCGCTCGTCCTTGACGAGATCGTCCGCAGGTTGGAAGCCCTCGGACTCGCCCCGGAGCATCCCGGCAGGCCCGGGGTGCGGCGATACGCCAATGTGCAGCACCTCCATACGCCCATCCGCGCCGCCCTGCAGGGAGGCGTCCGCGCGATCGACGCCGTGGCGGCGCTGCATCCGACGCCCGCCGTAGGAGGGTTTCCGCGGGACGCGGCCGTGCCGCGGATCAGGGGATTGGAGGGATTCCCGAGAGGGCTCTACGCCGGAGCCCTGGGATGGATGGACGTCCGCGGCAACGCCGAATTCTTCGTTGGATTGAGATCGGCCCTCATCGACGGCAACCGCGCCCGGCTCTACGCCGGGGCCGGGATCGTGCAGGGTTCCTCACCAGAGAAGGAGGCGGCCGAGACGGAACTCAAGTTCCGGGCGATGCAGGAAGCGCTGATGAGCTAGCCCGGGCCCAGGCAGCAAACTTCTCCCAGGCCCTTGCGCGGTGGCTGACCGTGTTCTTCACGGCCTCTCCTAATTCGGCGAAACTCAATTCGTATCCGTCCGGCGCAAATAGCGGATCGTAGCCGAATCCCCCGCCGCCCCGCGGCGCCTCCAGAAGCCGGCCGTCGCAGCGGCCCTCGAAAACGAGCTCATCCCCGGCCGGCCCTGCGGCAAAAAGAACGCACACAAAATGCGCGCCGCGGCGCCCGACGGGCACGGATCGCAGCGTGTCCACAAGCTTGGCGAGATTGGCCGCACCGTCGCCCTTCGGCCCGGCATAATAGGCAGATTCGACGCCCGGATGCCCGCCCAGGGCGTCGACGCAAAGACCGCTGTCGTCGGCCAGGACCCATGCGCCCGCCGGTGCCTTCGCACGCAGGGCCGCGGCCTTTTTGCGGGCATTACCCTGGAAGGTGCCCGTGTCTTCGGCCACGGCCGGCATTCCGCCGATTTCACGCGCTGAAACGATTGCAACCGGCAGCCTCCCCGCATCGGCGAGGGCCTGCAATTCGACGGCCTTGTGAGGATTTCCCGAGGCGAGGTAGAACTTCGTCATTCAGTCAGCCCAGTGTCTCACGAGGCTAACCCAGGCTGAAGGTCGTCTCGTCGATCTGCAGTTTTTCCGGATAGGCCAGCCTTCCGCGAACCAGGATGTCGGGCCCGAGCACCTCTTGACGGACGTCGGTGAGCCGCAGCGCCTGCGCGAGGTGCTCGGTCCGGAAGCCGCTCAGCATCGGCTTGGCGCGCTCGTCGGCCATGAACATCGGCGCGCAATAGGTGAAAAAGTAGTCGAGCTGCCGCTCCCGGGCGCACTCGCTGACGAGTTCCTGCCCCCCCTCGAAGAACACCCCGGCGATTCCGGATTCGGCGCACTGCCTTCGGAAATCCTCCAGAGGCGCCCGTTGGGTATCTGAATCGAATATCCACACCTGAACGCCCATGCTCTTCAGTTTTCTCACATAGCCCAGGCCGCCGTGCTGCGTCGTGACAACGATGGTGCGCTCGTGGAATTCGTCGGTGTACAGCCGCGGCATGTTTCGGTCATCGACCGTCCGCAGGCGCCCGTCGAAGACGAACCGAATGGGGCACCATTCGGCTTCGCCCGGCAGCCGGGCCGTCAGGCGCGGATTGTCCTTGGCAACCGTGCCGGCGCCGACCGCGATCGCCGGGAAAAGCCTTCGCCAGCGGTGCACGTCGCCGCGCGCCACTTCGCCCGTAATCCACTGCGATTCACCTGTGCGGCAGGCAATGCGCCCATCGAGCGTGACGGCGGCCTTGGCCGCGAGCAGCGGGGAATTCTTCCCGGCCCAATGATTGAAAATCAGATTGAGGTCCGAGCATTCCCTCTCGAGAACCCCCGTCACCACCTCGACGCCGGCCTCGCGCAGGACCGCGAATCCGCGTCCCCGGTGCGCGGGAAACGGATCGGTCGCACCGACGACGACGCGCTTGATGCCCGACGCAATGATGGCCTGCGTGCAGGCGCCCGTCCGTCCCTCTGTCGAACAGGGCTCCAGCGTGACGTAGAAGATCGCACCCTTCCGCGGCGCCCTCCCCAGTCCGTCGAGGGCCACACGCTCGGCATGGGGGCCGCCGTCCTTGGCGTGGAAGGCCTCCGATACGACCTTGCCATTTTCGACTATGACGGCGCCGACCATCGGGTTCGGATGCGTTCTGCCCCAGCCTTCGAGCGCAAGGTTGAGCGCCTCGCGCATGAAACCTTCATCGGCTGTCATTAGTCGCGATCTCAACGGCTTTTCGGTCGCTCGTCAAATAGCGTGTACAATCAGGCTGCGGAAATATGCGGGTTCGAAGCCTTCTCGTCGCCCACCGTGGTCTCCGGCCCGTGCCCTGGGTAGACGACCGTCTCGTCGGGGAGAGTGTAGATCTGCCCGCGCACGGATTTCTCGAGCGTGGCGAAATCGCCCCCGGGCAGATCGGTACGGCCGACGCTCCCGGAAAAGAGCGCATCGCCGACAAATGCGCAGGCGCCATCCTTGAAATAGAAAAGAACGTTCCCCGGGCAGTGCCCGGGCACATGCCGCACTTCGACCTGCGAGCCAAAAACCGAAAGCCGCTCGCCCGCAGCCAGCCAATGATCGACCTTCACCGGTTCGACCCGCATGCCCGGAATCGTGAAGCGGCTCATGACCTCGGGCGTCTCGATCAGGATCCTGTCGGCGGGATGGGCCCGGACCAAGGCCTTCGAGGCGGTCACAACCTCGGCCGCTCCCTGCGTGTGGTCCCAGTGGCCGTGCGTCAGCCACACCTCCACAAGCCGGCAACGCTCGGCCTGCAGGATGGGCTCAACCTGGCTCCATACGTCCCCCGGTGCGTCGATCAGCACGGCAGTCCCGTCCGCCGGATTCGTGAGCAGATAGGCATTTGTCTGGATGGGCCCCGCCGGCAGTACGTGAATATTCACTCCCTTCTCATAATCGTTCGTGGAAGTCCGGCAAGAGGCACATTTAGTGTCCGTGTTCCGATCCGGGCGAAACGACCCCGAAGCGGCTCTTGTTGGCCTCATCCCCGTCTCCGTGGCCGGGAGGGATATCGTGTAAACACGATATCCCCCAGGCCGGTTTGACGGGGGTACTGGGAATTGGCCAACTCGAGCCGCGGAGCGGGTCGTTTCGCCCGGATCGGAACGCGACCCTAAAACCCCTTGCCACTCCCACCCGAAACCTGCCACGGTTTTCCCTTCGATGCCTACGCTAAAGTTTGCCGTTCTCGCCGGAGACTACATCGGCCCGGAAGTCATGGCCGAGGCCCTCCGCGTGCTGGAGTACGTCGCCCGCGCGGAAATGCTCACGCTCGCCTATGAAAGGGCCGACGTGGGGGGCGCGGGAATTGACAAACATGGGAAGGCGCTTCCCGACTCGACCCTGAAGCTCTGCTCCGAAAGCGATGCCATCCTCTTCGGCTCGGTGGGGGGCCCAAAGTGGGAGAAACTGCCGCCTGCCCAGCAGCCGGAGCGCGCAGCTTTACTTCCTCTGCGAAAGCATTTTACGCTTTTTGCGAACATCCGCCCGGGCCTGCTTTACCGGGAGCTGGCCGACGCCTCCCCGATAAAGAGCGAGCGCATTCCCAACGGCATCGACATCGTTTGCATCCGCGAACTGACTGGCGGGCTGTATTTCGGCCTGCCCAAGGAGACGACCACCCTGCCCGGCGGCGACGTCCAGTCGGTGGACACGATGATTTACCGAAAAAGCGAGATCGAGCGGATCCTCGCGACTGCGGTCGCGACGGCGCGCAGCCGGAAAAAGAGGCTGTGTTCGGTGGACAAGGCAAACGTGCTGGAAACCTCCGTTCTTTGGCGGACGACAACCGTCGAGTATATGGCGAGGCATGCGCCGGAAATCCAGCTCAGCCACATGTACGTTGACAATGCCG
>Ga0302320_10024451_pt1 | contig 11786 bp, 10 predicted proteins | sample Bog_T0_3_FD_202130 | JGI IMG/M metagenome (GOLD analysis project Ga0302320, IMG submission 202130) | Peat permafrost microbial communities from Stordalen Mire near Abisko, Sweden - Bog_T0_3 | ecosystem: Environmental > Terrestrial > Soil > Wetlands > Peat | place: Sweden: Abisko, Stordalen Mire... | reverse complement strand
GGTTTGGGGATAACGGGTCGTCTGCCTACGCACCTGGTTCTGCATATTGCGCTTGTGCTCGTCCTCGTGCCTCTGCTTTTGCTCAAAATATTGATCGCACGCCGTTACAAGCACAGCCACTCGTCGCTGAAGGCATTAGGAATAACTATTTTCGTGATTGCGTTCGTGCTTGTGGCCCTCCCTACGTTCTCAGAACTTCTTCGTTCGGCGAACCCTGGAAGCTTGGGCCTAAGGCTCGCGACTGGCGTGGTTGTCGCAGTGTGCCTTGTCCAGAGCGCCTTGGTGTTTAAGAAGAGGAAGCAGCCACATGCTTCCGGAGAGTCATCGGGTATTCCGGAGATTCCTGCACGGGGAACCCCATTAAACAACCACGAAAGCTCGAAGAGCCGAGTGCATCTTCTGCTGTCCCAGATCGAGCAGCAAACACACGACACCAAAACGCTGCGCTTCCAGGTTCTAGACGAAAGACTGCTCCGGGTTAAGCCAGGGCAGTTTCTGACGTTCAACTGGACAATCGATGACCAACGAGTAACGCGTTCTTACACCATTTCTTCCTCGCCGGTCCACGGGAACTATGTGGAAATCACGCCCAAGCGAATGGAAAATGGATGTGTATCTGTTTTTCTCAATGAGCGGGCCATGCCAGGGCTCGCTGTGGAAGCAAACGGACCGTATGGCCGGTTTTACTTTGATGGGATACTGCACAAGAGCATAGTTCTCATTGCAGCCGGAAGTGGGATCACACCCATGATTTCGATGCTGCGTTATATCAACGATCTCGAACTCGCTACTCCTGTGACACTCCTATATTGTGTGCGCTCAAGCGCGGACATCATATTCGAAAGTGAACTGGTGAGGCTCAGCAGGTCTCTCCCCAACTTCAAGTATGAAGTGTGCCTGTCGAGACCAGATCCAAACTGGAAGGGGCGCAGTGGACGCCTGACGGAGGAATTTGTGACCCGCAACGTGACCGATCTGAATGCACCCACTTTCTTTCTTTGTGGTCCCAAGGGATTCATGGACAACGCTCGCCGGATTCTGTCAGCTCTCGGCGTGAACCAGGACCGGATCCTTCAGGAAAGTTTTGGGGAGAGCAAACCGACCACGGAGTCTCGTTCACTGGCAACCCGCTCGACTGAAACCGTTGTGTTCATTCACTCGCAAAAGGTTTGTCAGGCCTCGGCCGGGAGCACTCTGCTCGATCTGGCAGAACGAAACGAAGTGCAGATTCCGTATGGCTGCCGCCAGGGGCTATGCGGCACGTGCGCTACGCGAGTTCTGAGCGGCGCCGTCCAAATGGACGTCGAAGCCGGGCTGACGGCTGAGCAGAAAAATACCGGATATGTGCTGCCCTGTGTTAGCCGGACTGAGGGAACGGTTGTCGTAGCGGCTTAATCTGGTTCTCAGCAGGGAAAATCCCAACTCCTACCCGCCTTGTACCTTCACAAATTCAAAATCGGAGAAATTCCATGGAAGGTTTGATGGCTCACCCACTTGTACTTCACAGGCCGGTGGGCATCTAATTCCACTGGCTATGATTCCGCTTCCATCGCCCGAACAGATCAACCTCGCCGCGAGTGTAATCACGCTATTGGCCGCTGCAGCGCCTTTCCGTTTAAAAAGCCTCGAAAACCTACGCGTAGAAGTTCTGTCAAACAAAAACCTAGAAAACATCGTACGGTTAACGAGAGAGTAACCTACCACGTTTTCTTCACGGCCCCTCCAGCGCCGTCTGCCTCGACTCGAACCACTGGGCATAGTGCTTCTCGACGATCCTCACCGAATTCCCCAGGATTGCCGCGACCTCAGAAACCGGAACGCCTTTTGAGAGAAGGTCCGTGGCAAATGTGTGCCGCCACCGATGCGCGTGGACGTGGACGCCAGAAAGTTCTGCGAGTTTCCGGAGTGGCCGCTGCCAGTCCCCAACACACGATTTCGCATTGCCAAGACCCGACCAGAAATAGTAGTCGCCGGGTTTCTTTAGTTCATCGAGGAGTGGCGCGACGCTCGGATGAAGCGCGAGCTTCACTTGCTTCTTGTTCTTGCTTATCCGGATAGTGTTCCGACTATTGGCCCCGCGACTGCAGAACACCGATCCCAATCGCGCGCTAGCTTTCCTGGTCGCGCCTCACATGTTCTTCCGCTTCATCGGGCTGAGCTTCCTGGTACCTGGAGTGGTTTCTCCGTTGTTGCCAGCTAGATTCGCAATCCCCGCAGCCTACGGCGACTTCATCGCCGGCATCCTGGCGATCGTGGCCACGATCGCGCTTGTGAACCGCACAGCGTGGGCCACCAAGAGCGTATGGCTGTTCAACATCTGGGGCGCTGCTGACTTCCTATTCGCTTTTTATCAGGGCGGACGAATCGGGATTCAACCTGGAATGCTTGGCGCGGCGTTCTTTATCGTGACGGTATTTGTGCCAGCGCTACTTGGTCACGCACGTCCTGATCTTTCGATTGCTGGTTCGGCGGCAAACCGCAGCCAAAGGACTAGAACACATTGAACTGTCAGGCGGGCCCAGGGGTGAGCCGCATGGTTCTGTCGAATCGGTCGTTGCTATTGGTTCGTAATCGGCGAGAAGGAATCCGTGAGATAAGCCCGGCGGAGAATCGCCTCTACGAGATGTTATTGTACGAAATTAAAATGTGTCTGTAAGCTACTGATAATAAAAGATATATTGGTGGAGTCGGCGGGAGTCGAACTATTCAGGGTATTGATAACGCGTAACTTATTGATTCCAGGAACTGCCACAACGGCTAAAAAGGCCCCATTGCCCGATCCATTGTACGTTTATTGTACGAAAAACTCTCGCGCTGACTCCGGCAAGTTCCACACAGTGCTTGCAGTATCCCATAGATTCGCCGGGTTCAATGGGAAAAACACTAGCCTGCACTTCTCGTCCGTACGTTATTCCGCACCCGCGACTGGCCTCTCCCCAATTCGGCGCGTTCGCGCCCGATCAATTGTGACTAGACCGGCCTCTGCCGTGTTAAGGCCGAGGGTAATTGTGGAGGCGTCGTACTGAGTCTTCAACAAAGCCAAGGTTGCCCCGTCCTGAGCGAAGAGACGCAAGCAAAACAGCCCGATTAGCAGCTTCTGAAAGACATATCGCGCAATGATCTTGGAGTTTCGCCCTTCCATTAGACGTGCCGAGAACTCGCAGGTAAGAAAACATCTTACTAGAATCCCCCGGCAACATCGTGAGTGCGATGCATTCGCGCAGACGCTGTGAGCTTGGCTTGTTTATGCATGCAAAGCATCCGCGGGAGATGAAGCTCCACCCGGACCTTCTTCCCCTTATCGGGGCGGACTGGTTTCTGCGAAGTCTCGGTATTGCAATTGCTAACAACGTGATGCACGATAAATTCTCGTCCACTTGCCAACGTTCCGCCAGACGACATCACGAGTCACGAGAGGCCCAGGGCGACTGGCGGGTTCTTGCTTTGAACCGGGCTGCCAGTTGGTCGCGCATTCGGACGCCGTCCTCTCACCTCATCGAAATAGACGCGTAGAATCTCGGCAACGCTCCAAGCCTGAGCAATACATCCGCAAGGCCGATGGGGCGCGTCACCTTCGAAGATCTCCGAGACATGGCCTAACCCGGCTTCCGCAAGGTGGGACTCAAAAGGAGACAACCAGGCTTGTGCTTGGCGCCTAGCTTCCTCACTTCCTCCATTCACCCTTATATAGGCGGTAATGAACGGCCCCAGGAGCCACGACCAAACAGTTCCCTGGCGGTAGGTTCCATCACGTTGAGTGGGACCGCCAGTGTAATCTCCGCAGTATTGCGGGTCGCTCGGTGCGAGACTGCGAAGTCCGAAAGGGGTCAGCAGATGCTCTTGAACTTTCTCTACCACGCTTCTGGCCCGGTCCTGGCGCAACATGCTGTGAGGCAGGCTCACTGCGAAGATCTGGTTAGGGCGGATGGATGGATCGGGTGGACCGCCGTTTATCGCGTCGCACAAGCAGCCTACCTTTTCGTTCCAAAAGAGTTGGTTGAAGCTCCACTGCGCGACAGCGGACATGTGGCGATAGCGCTTTCGTGCAGGCTCGTCCCCGAACCTTAGTACCAGGTCTTCCATAATGCACAGCGCGTTGTATGGCCAGCAAATTCTGGGAGCACTTTATCTACATCACACACGCTATGAGCCATCGTCAGAGGCACGAGGACGAGCACAAGTACAATGTGCACACTAGGTGCGTAGGCAGATGACCGGTTATTCCCACACCAGCGAGTCTCTGACTCATGCTGTAGGCCATGATGCAGAGCAGAATCGCGAACAAGTAGCCACTCGTCCGGTGAACAGCGATCAAGCGGTTTCTCGTCGCTGCGCTGCACGAGGGCTGGGAAGCCTCCAGCATCACCACCATGTTGATGGCAGCCAGTGCGACGAAGGCAACGCCGGCCGCAATAGCGGAAGTATTGGCCATAGGTTATCGAGTTTCAGCGCTCTCCAAAAGCACTCCTACCGACGGTTCCGGGACTGTGTGGAGGAACTTTAGGTCGAGAACCGTTTGGTTGGGCCGCCCAGTGACTAACGGCCTTTAGATCTGTTTTTTTCTCACAGGTCCGGGCAAACACGCCGAGTTCTCCAACAACTCATAAAACATAGTGCGTTTCAGGATTAATCATCACGATGACGCTGGCCTCGATCAAGCGATCATCCAACACAGTCGCTTTAGTCCCAGAAGCGAAGATCTCTTTCGCCTTTTCGCGCTCGCCGTCGCTTTTACGGTTGACCGCTCGCAGAGCCGCAACAATCGAGCCGAGGATACAAGCACCGCCCATTAAAATCAGAGCACTCAAACAAAGACCGAAGAGCAACTCGACACTGCTTTCTACCATTCGCACGTCCATGGGTCTCCAGTGGTATGTAACTGTGCTCGCACAGTTTTTATTCCCCACCTCTCTGACAATTCTTTACACCTTGGAAACCCTCTCTTTACAACGACCGAACATGCACGACGTTTATAGTTCCCATCGAGTATTCCTCTTACTCAAAACCAAGTTGCAAAAAGGATATCTCGTGACTCTCAGGAAAAGTGTACGAACGGCAGTGAGCTCCCTACTGGTTGGTGCTTTGCTTGCATTAATGGGATGTGGCAGCAGTAAGGCAACTTTGCGAGTATTGAATGCGACTCCAAATGAGTCACAGATTGATGTTTCGCTTGACAGTACGAGCTTCGCCACAAGTGTTTCGTACGGGACTGCAACTGGCTACAGTTCCGTAACGTCCGGCTCACGGGATCTAGAGATTTACCCGTCTGGCGTCACCACGGCCTACATCAACGCAACAATAGATTTGAGTTCGGGCAGCACCTACACGGTCATGTCGGCCAACGTCCTTTCCAACGCGAGCGCTTTGCTACTAACCGACGATAACTCTACTCCGTCGTCAAACACTGCAGAACTGCGGATCGTCAATGCATCACCTGGCTTAGGAACGGTGGATGTCTATGTTGTATCGCCCGGTACAAACCTGAGTTCCGTGTCGCCCACAATTAGCAATTTCGCATTTGAAGGGGTTTCGGACTACAAATCGCTCACTGCGGGTACAGCTTATGAGGTTTATTTCACGTCGCCCGATGAGAAAACCGCGCTCGTCGATAGTGGACCTGTCACTTACAGCAATGGACAGATCCGCACGATGGTGACGTTAAACGGAAATGCCGGCGGTTACACGCTGACCACACTCGATGATCTGAACTAGGCAGCTGATCGAACGACCAGTAAAAGCGCACGAGCGTTGAGATCACGCTACCGAAACTCTGAAATTAGTTAGGATTTCAGCAAACCGAAATGATTGCCGCGGAACTAAAGATACGCTCCAATTGCGCCTGCCGTACTGAACCTGTTTCATTCGTAACGCAATGCTTCAATTGGATCAAGCGCGGCAGCTTTTCGAGCCGGATAAAAACCGAAGAAAACGCCGACCACAAAGCAAACACCGAAGGCAAGGATTATTGAACCGGAAGAAACGATGGCCCTGAAATCGGCCACAACCGCAACCATCTTCGACGCACCAAAGCCAACCAGAACTCCAATTAAGCCTCCCATCAGACTGAGAATTATTGCTTCGATGAGGAACTGCAACATGATGTCGGTGGTTTGTCCCCCGACCGCGTTGCGGATTCCGACCTCACGCGTCCTTTCGGTAACGCTCACGAGCATAATGTTCATGATACCGATTCCCCCCACGAGTAAGGACATACCACCGATAGCGCCGAGCAGGAGTGTGATAACACTTGAAACCGACCTGACCGTATCGGCGATTTCCTTTTGATTAAGGATGTTGAAGTCATCCTCAGCCCGGTCTCCCAGGCGGTGACGCTGACGGAGCATGCTGGTGATTTCTTGTTGCGCGGCCGCCATTCTATCCGCGCTTATAATCTGGATGTTCACGGAGCGGAGAAATTTGTCACCAGTGATACGCTTCATGGCCGTTGTGTAAGGGATGACGATGCGATCGTCCTGGTTCTGGCCCCCCATTCCGGCCCCCTTGCTGGTGAGGACCCCAATAATGGCGAAGGGAATGTTTTTCACCCTTACCGTCTGGCCAATGGGATTCACAGGTCCGAAGAGTTCGTTGGCCGCCTTCGACCCCATCACTGCTACCTTCGCAGCGCTATGCACTTCACGGTCCGTGAACATCGCACCGGAAGCAATCGCCCAATTACGGATTGTCAGGTAATCCGGTGATTCACCCGCGATCGTGGTAGACCAGTTGCGGCCGAGGCTGACAGCCTGCGCGGTGGAAACATCCTCCGGACTGACAGCCTTGACGTCAGGTATTTCGTGGCGGATTGCATCGGTGTCGGCGAGCGTAATCGTACTCGCACTACCGGAACCGGAATTTACTCCAGTGGAGCGGCGGCTGCCGGCAAACACGGTCAAAAGATTCTGCCCGAGAGCAGCCACCTGAGACTCGATGCGTACTTGGGCTCCGTCGCCTACCGCCACCATAGCTACGACAGAGGCGACTCCGATAATGATGCCCAAAGCAGTGAGAGTGGAACGCAATTTATTGCGGTACAGCGCTCGCAATGCGAGCAATGAAGTCAGTGATAACCGCAGCAATAACGTTCGAATGTAATCGAACACGCCGATGGTTGAGTAGGTCATGGGAAGCGACGCGGCCTTTCTTTCCTGCTGGGGAGGCGGTTTTTGATCCCGAAGCGCAATGCGTCGGCTCTCATTCAAACTGTCGCTTACCACGATCCCGTCTCTCATCACAATGTTGCGCTTGCAGTAGGCGGCTATATCCAACTCATGGGTTACCATCACGACCGTAGTGCCTGAGTCGTTGAGTTCCTGAAGGAAACCCATGATCTCAGTGCTAGTGCGAGTATCGAGATTTCCAGTCGGTTCATCAGCCAGGATTAGTTCTGGTTCATTCACGAGAGCCCGAGCGATTGCAGTTCGTTGCTGTTGCCCTCCAGACAACTCGCTGGGGTGATGGCGATAACGATCCCCGAGCCCCACTCTCTCCAGCGCTCGAATAGCGCGCTGACGCTGGACGCGCAAGGGAACGAGTGGATAACTGTAAAACATTGGAAGCTCCACGTTCTCCAAAGCGGACGTGCGCGCTAGTAGATTGAAGCTCTGAAAAACAAAGCCGAGTTTCTTATTGCGCAGTCTTGCCAATCCCTTGCGGCTAAGGTTCGCGACAGCGATACCGTCGAGAAGATAACTCCCACTCGTCGGTCGGTCTAGGCATCCGAGAATATTCATAAGCGTGGATTTCCCTGAACCGCTCGCGCCCATAACCGCTACGAACTCCCCACGATCAATGTTCAGAGTTATGTTATGGACGGCCACGACTTCCACGGGACCACTTCTATACGTCTTAGCAACATTGCGGAACTGAATGAAGGGAGACGAGGTGGTTTGTGTGATCATTGCGCTTGAGGTGGCGGGCCGCTGAAACCTACGGATTTAGTTCCGGACGAAATTGTCGCAGTAACAAGTTGTGTACCTTCGGCAACGCCCTCCACTACTTCGGTGTTTATGCCATCGCTGATACCTGTCTTTACGATGACGGGAGTGAGTTTGATGCCACCGCTCGCCAGCGTATACACGAGGCGTTGATTATGCTGCAGTTTGCGCGAAGGTACCGGCTCGACAGTCGCAGCCTGCGGTGGCGAGTAACGCAGTGCCGTATTGGGGATTTGCAATGCATTGGCACGCTTCGCCACGAGGACGGTAACATCCGCTGTCATCCCGGGAAACAGTTTTTGTTTGGGATTCTTGACACCAATGATCGTCTGGTAGGTCACGACATTTTGCATAGTGGTCGGCGACTTGCGAACTTGCTTGACTGTGCCGTGGAAGACTTCGTCCGGATAGGCATCAACGGTAAATTCCACGGGTTGGCCTGTATGGACCTGTCCGATATCCGCCTCCGAAACGTCGGCGGTTATGTTCATCTCGGCAATGTCTTGCGCGATGGTGAACAGCACCGGAGTGCTCATGGCGGCAATCAGCGTCTGACCAAAATCCACTTTCCGCGAAATAACAATGCCGTCCACAGGGGCGGTGATCTTGCAATAGCCAAGATTAGCCTGCGCGCTTTGGACAGCAGCCTGCTTGGTTACGACGGTCGCTTCAGCTTGTGCCAGCTGCGCCGTGGCTTGGTCTAACTCCAACTGCGTCGCGGCGTGCTGGGGGGCGAGGATTTTCGTTCGCTCCAGGGTCTGGCGCTTGAGCGTGACGTCGGCCATTGCGCTGGCAAGTTCGCCTTGTGACTGGCGCAAGGTAGCTTCATAGACGGTGGGATCGATTTCAGCAATCAGTTGACCTTTTCTAACCGGGGAATTGAAATCTACAAACAAGCCCAAAATCTTGCCGGAAACCTGGCTCCCAACATCGACGCTCACCACGGCACTGAGTGAACCACTCGCGGTAACATTTTCCTGAATCGTGCCGCGTGCGACAGGGGACGTCTCATACCGAACGAGACCATCTTTTTGCCCGCAGCCTATAGACATAAGCAGTGTTAAGGCCGCTGCCACGATGGCCACTGCAGGGATCGGCCGCCGCAAACGCCATACCTCCCAGTTCAATCGGCCTTTTTTAGCTGGCCCCACAGATGATCCTGCCGTCAGGATTCTTGTAATCAATTCCATACACCCCCCAACGCCTGATACAGAGAAATCAGACTTGAGAGTTTGTTGAATTGAGCCTGGATCAACGCCTGCTGAGCGTTGTATAGGTCTTGTTGCGCGGAAAGGACGCTCAAGTAAGTGTCCGCCCCATAGCGATAACGGATAGAAGCTAACTCGTAGCGTCTTTGTTCCGTATTGACTAAGTTTGCTTCTTGATCCGTCTGTTTTGAATAATTGCTGACGCCAATGAGCGCGTCGGCCACTTCACGGAATGCAACCTGGATAGCTTTTTCATAGTTGGCGACTTCAATGCGTTCGTTAATCTTCGCAGCGTCGAGATTTGCCCGGTCCTGTCCACCATTGAAAATCGGTAGAGAGATTTGCGGAGCAAAACTCCAAACCTGCGTCCCCGAACCGAACAGTTTCGAGAGCTCCGAACTGGTCGTGCCAATCGAACCCGTGAGGGTGATAGTCGGGAAGAATGCGGCCCGGGCGGCGCCTATGTTTGCATTTGCAGCCTTCAACGTGTGCTCGGCTTCCAAAATATCCGGTCTCCGCTGCAGCAATTCCGAAGGCAATCCTGCCCGGACCTCCGGAAGCAGGTGTGGGTCAGTGAACAGCCGCGGCATGGGCAAGTTCGCGGGAATTGGTTCACCAATCAACAGAACGATATAGTTCTCCGCCTGGGCTTTTTCGCGCTGGTGTGTCAGCACATTGATTTTCGCCGTCTCAATCTGGCCTTCCGCAGTGCGTAAATCGACTTCGCTGCCTGATCCCCCCTCGAACATCGCCTTGTTAACGGTATAAGATTGCTGCACCGCCTGTAGCGTGTCAGTCGACACCCGAAGTGTTTCCTCGGCTTGTCGGAGCGTAAAGTATTCGATAGCAATGGTTGACACGAGAGAGATTTGCTCGTTGCGCCGGGCCTCCTCGGTGGCGAAGTATTTTTCCAATGCCTGTCGGTTCAAACTGCGTACGCGGCCCCAGAGATCGACCTCATAAGCTGTGGTGCCCAGGTTGGCGTTCCATTCCCCCGAAGTGAACGTGGACGGCCCGCCTGAACCTAAACTCGCCTGGGGGAAACCAGCCAACGAAGCTTTTGAACGGGTATAGTCTGCAGCAGCGTTAAGAATCGGAAATGAAGCCGACCGCGTGATGCGATACTGGGCGCGGCTCTCCTCGACGTTGAGGACGGCCACACGTAGGTCACGGTTGTTTACTAATGCGATTTCGATCAATGTTTTCAGACGTTCATCCGTAAAAAAGTTTTGCCAATCACTTTCGGTGAGCGCGGGTTCGGCGTGACTTTCTGTGGTTCCGGGGAACCGTGGCGCAACCGGTATGGGCGCGCGCTCGTATTTCGGCATCATCGTGCAGCCAAGTGAGGCCAGGGTCAATACCAAAGGGAACACGCCCTTCGCCATAAGCCCCGCATATGATCCGCTTATCTGCATGTCCCGCGCATTCACCCCCAGCAGGCCCCCGGATACTCAAGACGCCGTTCCACAGCATCGCATCCGGCTCCGGATTGCCCATGGTAATTCCACTACAGAAGCGAATCTGCGACTGTAAAGTCTCGGTGACCCTAAAGTAAAAGTCTTGTAAGGTGCAAGCATCAAGGATTCGACCGGAGAGACCGTAGCAGGGACCATTCTGGACACAAGCGTGAATAAGCGGCGTGTACGTTACGGGCGCCACAAATATTTACACACTCTTTTCGAACTCTTTACCCGCGTCCAAGGTGTGTTGATTTTTAATGGTAGCGTTTTATTCAGGAGGAAGGGTGGACTCCGCTTTTGGCCGCGCACGCGACAAAGAGCAGGCAACCGTTCGATGCCTGACACGAATTCGTGCTCTTGTCGCAGACGACTCCCCAGATTTCCGAACCGTGATCGTAGCGCTTTTGAAGATGGAGGATCGGATCGAAGTGATCGCAAGGGTCAGCGATGGACGAGAGGCTATCGAGGCAGTCGCCCTTTTCCTGCCTGATCTGATTTTGATGGATGTGGGACTTGCAGAGCTTGACGGCATAACCACCGCATCTATCCTGAGTCACCGGTTTCCTGCGCTGGATGTGGTGTTGATGTCCGATAAGCATTCATCGAGACTGCGTGCGACCTGCCAAGCTTCCGGAGCCAAGTACTTCATCCACAAACCAAGATTCAACGAAGAGTTTCCGCAACTCTTTACTCAATTCAAAAGCCTCCTTCAGAGTCACGAGCCCAAATAATGGGTGAATCCGTTCGCATTGTTTTAGCACCGGGTCAAGACACTTCACCGGAGAGGTGGTCAACGAGGGCGTTGCGCTCTTCACAGAGCGCGCTCAGGAGCGAAGTAACTTGTGCTGGAAGGTCGCCGGGAAAACTCTCCACCCGCTTTGTTCCCGGCGGCCTTCTGATGTGCGCCGAAATGTCATCGGCTCGAACATGAGTTTCGGACACACTTTAACTCCCAAGATGGCTGGCAAAGCCACGTTTTACCAGAATCCGGCAGCACAACGCTCAAGAACCAGCCTCCCGTTAGGCCGCTGGCGCTCTACTGTTCATCTAAGACCGCCACCTCCTCCGTTTGTCGAAGATGTTCCAGTTTCTTACGCTGTTCTCCGTTGAGGAGTGCATATATTCTCGCCTGCATTCGTGAATTTGCAACAATCAGCCTGGAAAGAATGGTGGCTTGCGAT
>Ga0302320_10024449_pt1 | contig 11787 bp, 9 predicted proteins | sample Bog_T0_3_FD_202130 | JGI IMG/M metagenome (GOLD analysis project Ga0302320, IMG submission 202130) | Peat permafrost microbial communities from Stordalen Mire near Abisko, Sweden - Bog_T0_3 | ecosystem: Environmental > Terrestrial > Soil > Wetlands > Peat | place: Sweden: Abisko, Stordalen Mire... | reverse complement strand
TCGTCCTCCACGGCGAAGTACTTTTGGTGGTCACGCATGACGGTGACGAGGACTTCTTCGGGAAGGGCGAGGAACTCGCGGTCAAAGTTGCCGAGGATGACGGATGGCGCTTCGGTGAGATTGACTACGGTATCGAGCAGACCCTTGTCTTCACGCCAGCGTGCTCCGGAGATTTGGCGGACCGCGGCGTCGAGAGCTTTGCGGATTTTGTGTTCACGCTCTGCATAGCTGGGAAGGACGCTGAAGTCGCGCAGCTTCTCGGCGTAATCGGCAGGAGTGGAGAGCGTGACAGGCGCGTTGGTAAGGATGCGATGTCCGCGCGAGGTGCGTCCGGCGGTGATGCCACCGAATTCGATAGGAACGATTTCACCATCGAGCAGCGCGACCATCCAGCGCACGGGACGCACGAAACGCTCGGGCTTGCCGGGACGCCAGTACATATTCTTGGCCCAGTAGAGGGCGGCGAGTTCTTTGGGGACGAGTTCGGTGAGGAGCTCGCGGGCGGGACGGCCCTTGCGCAAAACGTTGGCGGCGACATACTCACCTTTGGGCGTGGTGGCCGTGGTGAGCTCGCTGACATCGACTCCAACTTTCTTGGCGAAGGCGATGGCGGCTTGCGTGGGCTGTCCGTCTTTGTATGCGTGGGCGGCACCGGGGCCGAGAAGTTGTTCGGCGACATCGGGCTGCGAGGCTTCAATGCCGTGAACGATGACGGCGATACGACGGGGCGAGGAGAAAGCCTCGACGGGAGCGGCGGGTAACGCTGCGCTGCCGGCCGCAGGCGCGAGACGCTCACGGGTTACAAGTTCACTGATGCGGCGCTGCAGCTCCGAGGTGGCGGAGGCGATCATGCGCGCGGGAATTTCTTCGGTACCGATCTCTAATAAAAAATCTGCCATGAGGTCGAACACTTCTTTCTATTTTGCGTCCAAATCTTTGCTGGCGGTGTGAGCCGAGTCACAAAATCGCGTGCAGCCATCACTGGTTCTTCGTGCTACTGAGCTTCCTACTTCCGGGCGAGCGGCAAATGCCTGCGTCCCGGGGTCTAAACGTGCGCGGCTTCCGTGCTCGCGGCGCGGGGTGTTTGCTGATCGACCCAGGCGCGGGCGACGCCGACGGCTAGATTGCGAACTCGCTGAATGACTCCTACACGCTCGGTGACACTGATGGCTCCCCGGGCATCGAGAAGATTGAACAGGTGCGAACACTTGAGACAGAGATCATAGGCCGGGAGCAGCGGAAAACGGCGGCGCTCGATGTCGGTGAACTTTGCGACGGGTAACGCTGCGCTGCCGGTCGCGGACGCTTGGTCCTTCTTAGATTTCTTGGGCTCGGTGGTGGCCGCGACGTACTGGTCGATGAGGGACTGGCACTCGGCTTCATAGGCGCCGAGGTGCTGCCAGAGCTTTTCTACATCAGCCTTCTCGAAGTTATAGACGGAGAATTGCTCTTCGTCGGGGAGGCGGACATCGCCGTAGGTTACGTCTCCGGCAGGACCGTGGACCCAGACGATGTCATAGATGGAATCGACGTCCTGAAGGAAAGCCGCTATGCGCTCGAGGCCGTAGGTGAGCTCGGCGCACATGGGATCGAGATCGATGCCTCCGACCTGCTGAAAATAAGTGAACTGGGTGATCTCCAAACCGTCAAGCATGACCTGCCAGCCTACTCCCCATGCGGCGAGGGTGGGTGCTTCCCAGTTGTCCTCTTCAAACTTAATGTCATGACGCGCAAGGTCGATTCCGATGGCTTTCAGGGATTCGAGATAAAGCTCCTGCACATTCTCTGGCGGGGCCTTGAGGATGACCTGAAACTGGGTGTGCTTGTAGAGACGATTGGGATTTTCGCCATAGCGTCCGTCGGCGGGACGGCGCGAGGGCTGTACGTAGGCGACGCGGTAGGGCTTGGGGCCGAGGACGCGCAGAAAAGTTTCCGGCGACATGGTACCGGCGCCGACTTCAACGTCTAGAGGCTGTTGGAGGACGCAGCCCTGGGCGGCCCAGAAATTTTGGAGCTTGAGGATGAGTTCCTGAAAGGTAAGTGGCTTAACTGTCATGGATAAAGTCCGATCTGGAGAGTAATTGTAAATGGTTGGCAGGGCAGGTTTCAAAGTTTGGTGGCAGGTTGCCCAGGTTTCGCGGGTAGCGCAGGTTCCCAGGTAAGGGCAACGGCAAAATCGAGTGCGGGGTGAGGACACTTGAGCTGCGAAGGTAATTTGACATAGGGGGTCTTTCGCTGCGCTCAAGATGACACAGCTAAATAGCTGCCAGATGAGGCGTGCGAATTTAGAGAGGATGCTCGCAAAGCTGCTTTTGCGGGCTATGTCCCCGTGCAGCTTATTGTGCGGGTTCTTATACAGTCCTGTTATGCGGCCTTGCGAGCCTTGTCTTCGTCGCACAACATGGAGCGCAATTCTTCCCTGAGTTGGGGTGTGTTCTGGTGTCCGTGAGAGCGGACAGCGTGTTGCACGGCGATATCCAGCACGTCCTCTTCGCTCCCGGAGATAGCAATGTCGCAAGGCTGTTCGCTTCGGAACCAGCGACAATCAATAATTTTGCGGCTGCCCATGACTCACCCCTGTCCTGATAGTAGGAACAAAGAGTAACCCGGACGGGGTAGAGATTCAACGCTGCTTGGCTGGAAGATTTAGAGGCTCCAGAGGCGGCAGCAGGAACAAAGACAAAACCAAAGGCAGAGCAGAATCAACGACCCCACACAAGCCAACGTCGGCTTGTATGGGCCACCCTCATACCTCCCAGGTTCTTGCTAGAAGACTCGAACGTAGTTCTTGCCGGGAAGTTGGCGGATTTTGTTGGACAGCTCCAGTTCAAAGAGGGCGGAGAAGATTTCTGAGCTCGACAAGATGGAGTCGAATTTTTCTATCAGTTCGTCGATGTGGATGGATTCGTCGGCCTTGATGGCGGAGAAGACTTTGTGTTGGTTGGCGGGAAGCTCGGCGGCTTGGGCTGACGCCGGGGGATCGAAGAGAGATGCGGTTTGGGGGATGGGGAGTTGGGCGGTACGCTCTTGAAGCTGGATGCGAATATCGGAGGGGAGTTCCTCGAAGACGTCTTCCCAGGTGGCTACGAGTTTGGCTCCCTGCTTGATTAGTGTGTTGGGAGTCCAGGCTAGTTTGTTGGTGACGTTGCCGGGAACGGCGAAGACTTCCCTGCACTGCTCAAGGGCGCAGCGGGAGGTGATGCGAGTGCCGCTGTATTCTCCGGCCTCGATGACGAGGACGCCGCGCGAGAGTCCGCTGATGATGCGATTGCGGAGGGGAAAATTGTGCGGGTTGGGACCGGTGGCGAGGGGAAACTCGCTGACCAAGGCTCCGCCGAGTTCGAGGATCTGCTCGGAGAGTTTGCGGTTTTCGCGCGGATAGATGACGTCCACGCCAGTGCCGAAGACGGCGATGGTGCGTCCCCTGGCCATGACGGCTCCCGTGTGGGCCACAGAATCGATGCCGCGCGCCATGCCGCTGATGATGACGAGTCCACAGTTGGCGAGGTCCTGCGAGAGACGTTCGGCCATGCCGAGTCCATAGGGCGTGGGATGGCGGGTGCCGATAACGGCTATGCCAACGTCGAGAAGGATTCGGGGATTGCCGCGAACGTAGAGGACTAGCGGCGGGTCGTAGATTTCGGCGAGATGCGCGGGATAGAGCTCCGAACCCATGGTTACGAGAGTGACGCCGGGGGACTTTTCGAGCTTCTTGAGTTCGTCGTCGGCAAGGCGTAGGGAGTCTCCGAGGGCGATGGATTGGGCAGAGGCGGCGGGCAGCCCGGTGGCTTCAAGTTCGGTGAGCGTGGCGCGAAAGATGTCTTCGACGCGGGGGATGCGCTCGAAGAGGCGGCGGACGCGGGTGGGCCCGAGTTGGGGAGTGCAGGCCAAGGCAAGCATTTGGCGGTCACGCGTGGTGACGGCTGAGAGCACGGATTCCGGCATAGGTCCTCGAATCAGGCGAGTGTAAAGGACGGGAGGGATGAGAGTCACTGAAATTTTCGGGAACGCGGTGCTATATATTGCGAATGGAATTTCCCAAGGATGGTCTCCTATGCCCGTGTTAGAGCACATTAGCTATAACGACCTCAATGCACGCCAGAAAGAACAATTCAATTTCCAGAAGCTCGCTTCCCTGCTTGCCAGCTACGGGTTCAATTGCATTAAGCTGGCCGATGACTGGCAAGATGCTGACTTTCTCGCCTACCACATAAGCAAGAACACAACTCTAAAGATCCAACTGAAGTCGCGGATAACGATCCAGAGGAAATACGTCGACAAAGAAATCTGGATTGCCTTTCCGCACAAAGGCTCTTGGTATCTCATCGAACATGATCAATTAGAAGCCAAGGTAGGAAAACATACTAGCTGGCTAAAAAGCGGGTCATGGCTCGTTGCGGGCAGGTTTTCCTCCGTCTCCATCAATCCCAAATTGCTTCATAGTTTAGCCGAGAACAAACTCTTTGAGGTTCAGGAATAGCTAGGTCTGCACTTGCGCGGGAGAGTACGATCTGTAATCGTAGTGAGTCATTTAAGCGAAAAATATGCGTGCATTGAAGATTGCTGGAATTTCATTTCTGAATACTGTCCCGCTGATGTGGGACTTCGAACACAATCCCTCGAAGGATATTCGCGAGAACTTTGAGATTGAATACATGGTGCCCTCGCTGTGCGCGCAGAAGCTGCGCGAGGGCGCGGCGGATATCGGGATCATTCCGGTAATTACTACGGCTACGATTCCGGGGCTGGTGGTGCTGCCGGATGTGGCGATCGCGGCGCTGAATAAGGTGCGCTCGATCCAGTTGGTCAGCAAGTGTCCGATTGAGGAGATTCGCACGGTGGCCGTGGACACGTCATCGCGGACCTCGGTGGGATTGACGCAGGTGCTGCTGACAAAGTTCTTTGGCGGGCATCGCGAGTTGACGCCGATGGCTCCCGTGCTGGGGCCGATGCTGGAGAAGTGCGACGCGGGATTGCTGATTGGGGACCCGGCGATGGTGGTGAAGACCGAAGGACTGTATGCCTACGATCTTGCCGAGGTTTGGCGCGCCAAGACCGGACTGCCATTTGTATTTGCGGTGTGGACGGTACGCAGGGCGGCACTGGCCGAGATGCGCGCGGGACTGGACCTGGGCGAAATTTTCAGACGCTCACGCGACCATGGATTGCTGGATGAAAGCGTGAAGGCAATCGCGCGGGAGTGGGCTCCGAAGATGGGGCTGGGTGAGGCAGAGATCGTCAGCTATTTCCGGGAGAACATTCACTACAGGCTGGACGCGGAGTGCCTGAAGGGGCTGGCACTGTATTTCAAGCTGGCGGCAGAATGCGGCGTGATCGAGAAGGCTCCGGAGCTGGAGTTTCTGGAGATGCCGCAAGTTCGGTGAGCGCCCGGCGTGATGAATCGTTTGTGGGCGTTGAATCGTTTGGCAAAGGGATTGCATCTATAAGGATGTAAGCTTGAACGCTGTAGCTTCTGCGAAGACTGGAAACAGTGTAAAGTGGAAGCAGCTCTTTGATAAGGTCAAACCTTTCAGGTCCGCAGCGAAACTGTGGCGGACCAAGCTGGCAGCTCCTCCGAACGAGTTCGGACTGGGGCGCCAAGACGCAAAGTTCTCTGCGAACCGCTGATCAAAACTGGCGCGGTGACGCGGAGCCCTACCGAGACTCAAAAACTGGGGTCTCGGCTGGGTACAGTATTTTGGGGGCGTCACGGCTTCGACGGAAACGGTTGCGGCCAGGAGGCATGCAGGGGCGCAGGCACCCTAAATCGACTGCAAACAAAACAGTTGCCAACACTGAACTGGCTTACGCAGCTTAATTAATTAAGTTGCCGTTCTCCGCGGCTTCGCCTACGGGCTGCGGTCAGGGCGTCGCACAGTAGGCTGGCTCCGCAACCTACGTCTGGGGGGTGGAGCGAGACAAACAGGCTAGCCAACTACGTTTCTTGCCGATTCTTAGCGTAGGTGGTGAACGTTGTGGTTAAAGACCACGGCTTGAATCGAATAAGCATGTAGTTCTCCTCGCTTTCAGCGCTTTCGGACAGGGGTTCAACTCCCCTCGCCTCCACCAAAATCTTTTCTGCACACTTACTCAAGGACAAGTTCAACGACCCCACTCAAGCCCAACAACAGGGCTTGAATGGGCCACCCGAATAGTTACGCGCGTTCTTTTTCACTTTCCACTGCGAATATCTCTTTATCGGTGAAAAACTTCTTCTCGCAAGAAACGGCTTTTCGATCGAGTTTATGGCCGAAGAGCGCAAGCACGTCCTCCAGAACCTGGATCGGTCGAAACACACGCTGATGACCAGCTTCTCTCCATTTATCTAAAAGGCGCGGGAGCTGCCATGCTCCCTCGCCTTCACCAAAGGTACTTTTCACTACGAAGCGATTCAGAAGTTTGGGCGGCTACTTATTGAGCCGTGGGCTTTGCTGTGCGTGGCGGGAAGAGGACGTTACCTTGCTCAGAGGTTTGTATTTTCCTGATCTCTTGTTCCAAGCCGCCAAGCCTAGACAGAGATTCTTCAACGGCTGGCGAGCCTTCATCACGAACGCTCCTGGCACGAGCCAGGGCCTGTTCGGCGATACGGCTCACTTCGTGGAGCAGACGGCGGATGTCGACTTCGAGGCGATTGCGACTCTCCTCGATGCGATTGAGGACATCGTTCTGCACCCTTGAGCTGTTGACCTCGAAGAGCCAACCGAGAAACCATCGCGCGTCGTGGTCGATATAGCGGCGAAGCCCAAGGAATCCGAGGCATATGTCGCCGAGGCGGCGCAGAGGTGAAGAAGGCTGCGCGATCTGGATGTAATCTCGAAAACGGAATTCGGAGCGAACTCGAAAACCTGCATCGAGGCTGAGAGCGTTAAGCATTCGCGACAGTTCGGGAATGCCTGCTTCCGCCATTTTGGTAAGGAAGTCGTTGCCCATTTGCGTGAAACGTTTTGAAACTGCGCGGTACTGCTTTTCCCCTTCATCGGACTCAGTCTGCAGCCATGGAACAACATCGCGGCGTGCGATGTTCTGCGCCTCACGCATGACGTAGCGACGATGCTCGGAGCCGAGAGAACGAGGAGCAGAGCGCAAGGAGCTCTCAAACTCAACAGTGGCATTGGGCAATGTTGCAGCTAGAAATGCCTTGCGGCGATCCAAGAAGAAATCGGAGAGGCGATGCTGCTCGCCCATCAGCAAATAAGCGAGGTCACGCATGGACCGCTCGGCATCCGCGATAGTCTGCTTCATGGTCGCAATGCGCTGCTCAGACTCAGCGATGGGACGCAGAAGCGCCTCGCGATCTTCGCAGACGATGGCCAGCAACTCCTCGCTGAAGCGCTGGATTCCGCGCTCACCAGCCGACTGGATGAGTTCGCGACCTGAGTTCTGAACCAGTTGCTCGAGGCTCTGAACCAGTTTCTCCCAGTCTCGATTGGGACCGCGCTTTTCAAGCTGTTCTACTGCGCTCACCTCGAAGACCAATTCCGATGAACGTTGCAATCTCTTTTGCAGCAGGCGCTTCGTGAATTCGACAGCCGCAGCCCGTTCCGCGTCTGAGGCCTTGTCAGCCTTATTGAGGACGACGATGAGATGGTGGACGTGTTTGGCGACGGATCCGACGAGTGCAAGTTCTTCTCCGGCCAACGGCGGGTCGGAGCCCGTCACAACCAACGCGGCGTCAATGTGGGGGACGAATGCCTGCGTGGCCGCCGTGTTTCCGGAAAATACCGATCCGAGACCGGGGGTGTCCACGAGGCACATTCCTGTCGTGAGGAGTGGACTGGGGACGAAGACCTCAGCGCCGAGAACTCCTTTGACGTTCTCCGGGTTGTGCTCCTCGGAGACGTACAATTCCAACTCATTCAGGGGAATTTCCAGCCAGTTGCCATCATTGGAGCGAATTCGCGCGCCTTTGGTGGCTCCAAAGCGGATGACGGTAGGCACGGCGGTGACCGGCACAAAGCCCGTTGGCAGAATGGGATCGCCAATCAATGCGCCAATCAGGGTCGACTTGCCTCGCTTGAACTGGCCAACACAGGCGACGAAGAAACGCCCTTCGGAGAGTCGTGCGGCAAGTTCGGTTGCCTCGCCGAAGACGTGGTCGCTGCCGAGCTCGGTTGCCAGTGAGGCGAGTTTGAGCAGGCTGCCTGCGACATCTTGGCATTGCGTTAAACCGACTTGTAGCTCACCTGCCACGTGAAGCTCCGGGTACGAATGTTTCAGCTTAGAGTGCATTTTCCCGCGCTGACTGCATAAGAAAATCGATGTAGAGCGGCGACCATTTAATGTGGCCGTCATTGCGGTACTTCGATTGCTTCGCCATGGCGATCATGCGCAGGATGGCTCCAGGATTGCCGTCGCTGGATTTGACTATGCTATCGAGAACACTGCTCAGATTCTCTCCCGACAACTGCTGCTGCTCGCAGACTTCTCGCGCGAATGTCTTTGCGGTTTCGGAGTCGAAGTTCCGGATGGCCAGCCTCTCGCTGCGATCTGGAAGCAAGGGCGACACGGAACCCGCATCCTCCATGTGCGCAGATCGAGCGACTGCTATGACCGGCGTTGCGCAGGAGAGCATGAATTCCCCGATCAATGCTCCCAGTGCCGGAGAAGGACGGTGCAAATGGTCCAAGACGACAAGGTAGTTTTCCGCGCGCAGTACGGACGACACAATCCCCTTCAGTGACACGAAGGACTTTCCGGCGAGCGCATCGAGTCCTCCTTTACAGAGGCGAAGGAGCGTTGCATCTTGCGCGGCAATGAGCAACTCAGCCAAGCGGCGGCACACCGCTTGCGGACTCGACGAAACAGGACAATAGAGAATATGACCGCGGCCGGGCACGACCTGCTGAAGCAGAAGTGTTTTGCCGACGCCAGACGGGCCGTAAACGAGCGTAGATTTGCGGGCCGCCAGCCGCTTTCGCAGTAGCTCCAATTCGTCCGCCCTGCCGAAAATCTGCAACACAGCCTCGCTGTTCACCTAACGTTCCAGCCGACCTGATGATTGTGCTTGTGCCTGCACGCGTTATGGAGATTGCGCTGTTGAGCATGGTCCAGCGAGGGCGTCGCACGGCTCTTCGGTTCTGCACTCATAACGGCCCTCCGGTAGAGAAAATCACAGTCGCGCGATAAGGCAACGAAAGAGCAGCGAGCACCCACACGTTCTCCATAGAACGCGACTGCTTCAGTTTTGATGGATCGTTGCCGGGCAATGGCTCCGCGACAAGAATCCTTGTCAGGAGTCATCATCTGCCCCGGCTAAGGATGGGGCAGCGGTTAAGGGTGAACTCCTTCACCTATCGGCAAAAGAAATACTCCGGGAAGCTATTGCGTGTCAAGCGTGGTTACGATTCCTTGTCACAAGGTGATCCCAATTGCTCAGACGCGTGTACCCCAACCCGGTAACGTAATGATTGTAAGGATCAACAGAGGACGGCTTAAGCGGAACAAGCGGAACTCAAGAAGTGATCGAAGATTCTTATGGCTGCTGTCGCCGGAGTGTTCACATCGGCTGCTCAGCATCCCATGCAACACAGCACCGCAGACACCTTAAGGGGGTCACAGATGCGCGGTTTCAAAGCTCTATTCAGTACTGCAGCATTGTTCGCAGGATTAGCCTTTGTGCCAGCGGCGCAGGCGCAGGTGGTCCTTAACATTGGGGTTCAACCCGTCTGTTCCTATGGCTATTACGATTACGCGCCGTATGAGTGCGCACCCATGGGTTTCTACGGCTCGGGCTACTTCTACAACGGAATTTTTCTGGGAATGGGACCGTGGGCAGGCTGGGGCTATGGCCATGGCTGGGGCGGGCATCGCTTCAGCGGTGACGGTGGAGGACGCTATCACGGCGGCGGTGGCTTTGCTGCGAATCGCGGACACGGTGGCGGTCAGGCAATGCACGGCGGTGGCGGAGCTCGAGTGAGCGGCGGTGGTTCACATTCCGGCGGTGGTCGTCCTGGTGCGTCTCGTGTCTCAGCACAGAGGGGCGGGGGATCTCACGGCGGCGGTGCTTCACACGCTAGCGGTGCTTCCCATGCTAGCGGCGGTTCACACGCTGGTGGTGGTTCACACGCTGGTGGTGGAGGACACGGCGGTGGTGGTGAGCATCGCTAACCATAGCTGCTAAATCAGGCAGTCAGAGAGTTATAAGCGGCGAGGCCTAACAAGCCCGCCGCTTTATGCTGCACCCAAGTTTGCCACGACTCCACTGAATGCTGCGGCTGCGACAGCATCGCCATCGGCAAAGGCAAGGACTCAAAGACGAGGAGACTTGATGTCTCCCCCTTCCTTAATGAGGTCAGTCTTTGCCTCCAACATATTTACTCAATAACTTTCTTCTTTTCAGACGCCCGCAGGCGCTCAGGAATTCCTGTTATCAAATGCTGGTAGTCCTTGAGACGTTCGCCTGCGATGACCATCCCCTTTGAGGTGATTTCATAATCGCGGATGTCCTGGCTATGGTCGCCGCCTCGCATTTTGATGATGACAACAATCTTACGCAGCTGGCCTTCAATGGATACATACCGCAGACGGACGATATCGTCGGTGAGAAACGAAATCGAGTAGGTGCTGAACGGAAACTCGGTAAAAGACTCATCGACCTCGACCGTGCTTAGGATGGTGACCCCAATTCCGGTCAAGGCGAAGATCATCCGATATAGAGATTCGCGGAAGTCTTCGCGGAACCCGGGCGACAGAGCCATCTCAAATCCTGCAAGTGAGTCAATCACCAGACGCTTGGCACCAATCCTCTTCACCGCATCGAGGATCTCGTTCATGGTTTCGTCTACAGAGAGGTCCAGCGGACGAAGGTAGAGGATCAGGAGCGTTCCGTCTTTTTGCGGGCTTTCCAAATCCAGACCGAAGCTGCCGGCCCGATCTGCGTAAGCTTGCGGACGCTCTTCAAAGACCGCCACAATGCCCGGCTCGCCCTGTCGTATGCCTGCGGCGATGAATTGGGTTGCCAAAACTGATTTTCCAGTTCCGGAAGCTCCCGTAATCAGAACACTATCGCCTTCAGGAATGCCGCCGCCCATCATCTTATCCAGCTCTGGAACACCGATGGAAAGGCGCCGTTGACTGGGCGGTCTCTTCTTGTGTCCGCTCAGACCGAAAGTACGCGAGAAAGCCTGCAATCCGGAATCGGTAATTCGAAAGGTGTGCAGCCCCGGCACGGAAGCCTGCCCGCGCAGTTTCATGATCTGCAACTTTCGCACAACCGAATTTCGCTCTGCGATTTGGCGCAGCCAGATGAGGCCATCGGCGACCGTAAATACAGGATTGTCACGCAACTCATCTTCGTCGTATTCACCGATCAGAAAAGTTGTAGCTTGCCAGCTAGCAAGGAACAGGGCCAGATGTTGGATGAAGGATTGCAAATCCAATTCACTGGGGCTGCCTTGCGGCCTCCGTACCATCGTGCGAAAGGAGTCCACCACAACCACGGCAGGATTGGCTTTCTCTACCTCTTTGATAATTTCCGCCAAGACCGCGCCTAAGTCCTTTTCCAGCACAACCTGGCTCAAGTTGATAAAACGGATTGAGCCGGGCAGCTTGGCGGGATCAAAAAATGTGTACTGCTGCTGATATCGCAGCATCTTGATGGCGGACTCACCCAGTACAGTGAAATAAAGCGCCGGACGCTCAGGCGTTGCATTGGCGAATACGAACTGGTGAGCCAGCGTGGTCTTCCCACTCCCCGGAGCACCCGCAATGATGTTGAACGAGAATTCAGGGAGGCCGCCGCCGACGATTTCATCCAGACCGAGCACCCCGGTTGGCAGCTTGTTGATA
>Ga0302320_10024447_pt1 | contig 11787 bp, 8 predicted proteins | sample Bog_T0_3_FD_202130 | JGI IMG/M metagenome (GOLD analysis project Ga0302320, IMG submission 202130) | Peat permafrost microbial communities from Stordalen Mire near Abisko, Sweden - Bog_T0_3 | ecosystem: Environmental > Terrestrial > Soil > Wetlands > Peat | place: Sweden: Abisko, Stordalen Mire... | reverse complement strand
GGTCAGGAGATGTCGATCTCGCCATGCACGAATGCACAATCCAATACGGTCTGCACACGATCACTCTCGAAGGGCGTTACGCGCACGAGCTTTACGCCACCATGGTGGAAGCGAGCATACAGTCGGGTGGCGCGGCAGGTTCTGTTTATGAAAGCGTGACCGACCTCCACTGCGTCATCGAAGCCGACCAGATCAGCGATGAGGGCGGCGGCGGTGCAACTTGCAGCTATACGCAGTGACAGGGACGGGTGGGCGTGGTTTGCGGTCTGCCCAGTCTCAGAATCGAGACCGGGGGCAGCCGATCCGACGCGGCTGCTTTAAGATGGTCCACCGGTTGTTGTACGAAACTCGATAAAGGACCGGGCTCATTGCTCCAGAGCAACGACGCCCCATGGGCCTTTGCCTGCGGGAATGTGGTGCGTTACAACATTTTGCGAAAGATCGACGACGGAGATGTCGTTGGAGGGGCCGTTGGCCGTGTACAAGGTCTTGCCATCTGGAGAGAGCGCGATTCCCCAGGGACGCTGGCCTACCTCAAGCGAATTGAGGACGGAGTTGGTGGCTGTGTCGATGGTGAAGACCTTTTTACCGCGTCCAGTTGAAACGTAGAGTCGCTTCGCGTCATGGGATAACAGTACGGCCATCGGCTTGATGAGTCCCGGCGTGCCGAGCGAGATGGTTTTTACGACTTTTCGTTTTGCAGTATCGACGACAACGACGGTGCCGTCATTTTCGGCGTTGATGTACGCCGTTTTTCCGTCGGGCATGAAGGCGACGGAGCGGGGGCGATGGCCGACCTTGAACCTGGCGAGGATCTTTGCCGCGACGGGGTCGAGGATGGCGATCTCGCTTGTCTCTTCCGAAGTAACCCAAACGAGTTTGCTATCGGGGGTGATCTTTACGCCCTCGGGCTGCGCGCCGACGGGGAAGGACTTGATCTGTCCGCTGGCAATATCGATCATGCTGACGGCGGAGATGTCTTCATTGGAGACAAAGATGTATTTGCCGTCGGAGCTAACGTCGAAGTTTTCCGGGTCAGAGCCTGCGGGAATGATCTTGATCAGCTTCTTCTGCATCACGTCGAAGACGCCGATTCCATCCGCGCTGTGGTCGGGCGGGGGCAACGTGCTCTCGTCCACGCCGGGGCTGTCGATGGGATCTCCGCTCAAGGCGACATAGAGAGTCTTGTGGTCCGGGCTGGGATGAATGCCGCGTGGGCGCTTGCCGATGGGGATGGTCATGAGGGGTTGATAGGTGCCGGCGTCGATGACGGTCATGTCGCCGGAGACCTCATTGGTGACGTAGATGCGGCCGGCGTTGGTAACTGCAACAAGAACGGAAGATGATTTTGGCGCGGAGCGGCAGCCTGCCAGAACGAGGGCGGCGCAGAGTACGCAAGCTTGTGTCGGTTTGAGCATGATGAAATTTAGCATAATTGCTTGCTCCCCCCGGTCTCAAAAGCGAGACCGGGGGCACCCGAACTTTTTAGTTTGTTGAGATGGCTGGGTTGGCGTTGTGGTTTCCCACCCATTCGAAAAGAACATCGAATGGATGGGGCACCCAGTTAGTTGCCAATCTTTAGTTCACCCAGTTTCGTTCCAATTTTTAACTCAGCCAGTAACGCGCCAATTTTGAATGCACTGATTACTGCGGCGGTGGCGAAACAGGCGGTGTGCCAGTAGAACCATCTGTTGCCGTTCCGAGTGTGGTGACCAGATAGTTACGGATGGTATCCAGGTCATCGTCCGATGCTTCGAGGCCCTTGGAGATCATTCGCTCCATGATGGCATCCCACTCATCGGCGGAACGGCGCTTATCTGAGATTACGGAAAGGGCGTGGCAGCCGCTGCAAACTTTTTTGGTTAGGTCTTTTCCCTTGCCATCGGGGAGTGGGTCGTCTGCTTTTGGTGCGGCGGGAGCAGCCTGCAAGGCGAGGTTCCAAGAGCCGGTGGCGCGCAGAAGCGAAAGCAGCCGCGCCGGCAGCGCTGCCTGGGCAGAGAGATCGGTTGCGGCCGGGGCGCCGTTTGCATTTGTAACGAACAGAGCGAACAGCGAGGCCAGACATAGGAAAGTAACAGGGCGATATTTGGGCATGGTGTAGGTACTCCGAGACTGTCTGCGATCAGGATAACTCCGACGGTGTGAGTGATTTGAGTGAGCGTAACGGTTTGACACTGTTTATTTGACGTTAAGGATGGCGGGGGGGCGTATAACTTGGATGGCAATCTACCAGGTAAGGGGCGAGGACGGATGGATAGACGACGGTTTCTTGGATATAGCGCGAGCGCGTGGGTTGGGCTGGCGATGGAAAAGAGGGTTGCGGGCGAGGCGAAGCCGCAAACGAGTCCTCAATCCAGTTCCGACCCGCTGTATAAGGTGGACATCTATTCCCGGCACCTGCAATGGCTGCGCAAGCCGGATGAGGTTGCCGAGGCGGTGCTCGAGATGGGCTACACCGGGGTCGATCTTACCGTGAGGCCGTATCCGGGGCACGTCGATCCGGCGCGGGTGAAGAGCGATCTGCCGCCGTTTGTAAAAGCGATTCGTAGCCACGGCGTCGAGGTTCGTTCGATCACCTGCCCGATCACGGACGCAGATTCGCCGTATGCGGAAGACATGATTCAGACGATGTCGGAGTTGGGGATCAGGCGCTATTGGTGGGGAATCTTCCATTACGCTCAGGGCTTGCCGGTGATGCAGCAACTGGACGCGCTGAAGCCGCGCGTGGCGAAACTTGCCGCGCTGAACGCGCGCTACGGCGTGGCGGCGATGTACCACTTGTATGCGGGGAGCACGGAGGTGGGCGGGCCGCTGTGGGACATGATTTATGTGCTGAAGGAATTCGATCCGGGGCAGGTGGGGTTGCACTATGACTCCGCGCATATGATGAGCGCGGGCGACCTGGGAACGTGGCGGACGAGTTTGCGCGTGGCCGCTCCATATGTGCTTGGGGTGTCGCTCAAGGATTCGCTGATTGTGAAGCTGCCCGATGGAAGATGGACGGCGAAGTATGTGCCGCTTGGCGAGGGCGAGGCGGAGCTGCCGGATTTGATTTCGATCTTGCGGGAGATCAAATTCTCCGGGCCGATTGAGATTCAGGCCGAGTATCAAAACGGCGGCGCGCAGGATGCGGCGGACAAGTTGACCTGGCCTCGGAAGAGAGTGCTGGATAATATGGCGCGCGATCTGCGCGTGTATCGTGCGGCATTGACCGCGCCTGCGCGCACGCGCGATGTATATCTGCCCGACGGGCTGCCGTTTATCAATCAGCCGTTTGCGCAGATGGGTGGCGCGCCGGTTGCCGCGCCGAAAAAATAGCCGTATCCCCGTCTACGCCGTAACCGCGACAGGAACCGCCGTCTTGTAAAACCGGCCGAAGATCTCTTCTTCGGTTGGTTTGTCTTCTGGAATCGGCACGCTTACCCAGGTTGTATTCATGTAGTGTTTTACGCCGATGTTCTCGCTGACGATGTTGCCGCCCCAGGTGCCGCAGCCGAGGCTGGCCGTCATGGGCATTCCGTTGGTGAAGGAGCCGGCGTTGGCCGAGACCTGCGGCTGGCGCACGGTGATGCGGCTGACCGGCGCACGCAAAGCCAGCGCTCGAATATGGTCCTCATTGAAGGTGTAAATTCCAGTGGAGTGGCCCTTGCCGCCTACCTCGAGAATCTGGTCGACCATGTTCAAAACGGTATCGAAGCCGATGTAGCGGAAGATGGCGAGGACAGTGGTGAGCTTCTCGCCGGAGAAGCGGTGCTCTTTTCCGATCTGGTTCTCCGGCACAATGAGGAATTTTGTCCCTGCGGGCGCCGTGAATCCGGCGCGCTCTGCGACTACGGTGGCGGCGCGGGCGACCGTGTCGAGCAAGCGATGGCCCTCGGCGTCCCACATGGCCGCTTCGAGCAGCTTCTTCTGCTCGGGCGAGACGACGTAGCCGCCCTCCTGCTGGAGTTGGCTCAGGAAGCGGTCGTAGATGGAGTCTTCCACCAGCAGATTGCCATCGCACGAGCAGCCCGAGCCGTTGTTGTGAGTCTTGCTGATGCGGGAGTTCTTCGCGGCATCGGCAATGTCGGCTGTCTCGTCGATGATCATGGTGGCGTTGCCCGCGCCCACGCCGTAGGCCGGCTTGCCCGAGCTGTACGCGGCGCGAACCATCTGCGAGCCGCCGGTGGCGATAGTCAAATCGCAACTGGACATCAGCTCCTGGGCGAGCGGGATGCTGGGCTTTTCAAGGCACTGGATCAGGTCTTCCGGCGCGCCCTGGCCGCGTAAGGTTTCGCGCAGAATGCGCACCGCCTCCATGGCCGTGCGGCGGCTGCTGGGGTGGGGCGAGAAGATCACCGCGTCGCGGCACTTAAGCGCGTTGATGGTCATGGCGACGATGGTGACGAGGGGGTTGGTGACCGGCAACAGGCCGGCGATAACTCCGGCGGGCTTGGCATACTTGACGATGCCTTTTTCGGGGATTTCTTCGATGACACCGACGCTCTTTACACGCAGCGCATCGCGGAGAATGCCGATGATTTTGAAGCGCCGGGTCTTGCCGCCATCGGCGCTTCCCATGCCGCTTTCAGCAACGCTCATTTCGCTCAGGGCGACAAATGTATCCTCATTCGCCGTGGCCCAGCCGACGGCGCGGCACAGGTCGTCGACCCGCGCCTGATCGAAGTCATAGGCCACGCGCATCGCTGTGCGGGCGCGGTGCAACATCTCCTGTACCAGTGATTTTTCTTCTTCTGTAATGCTTCTCGCCATACCGTGCTCCTATGCTGCCGTGAAAAATTAGTCGTTGCCAAGGCGGAGGAAGTCCGCAATATCCCAGTACCCGGTGCGCGGCATGGGAATGTCGCCTCGGGTTCGCACTTCGAGTAAATACGATCCCTTTGCTGCGAGCGCTTTTTTGAGTGCTCCGGCCAGATCGTCGGGCTCTATCACGATGCCGCTTTCGATTTGAAAAGACTCCGCCAGCTTGGGAAAGTCTGGGTTGTAGGGCTTCCCATCCGGGGTTGTGAACTCCGTGCCGTAGGCGTTGTTGAAGTAGGTGGTGCCGACGGTGCGGATGGTCGAGTAACAAAAATTATTGAAGAGCACAAACAGCACGGGCGCGTCTTGCTCGACAGCCGTGGCCAGTGCGCCGAGAGCGGAGAGCAGGCCGCCGTCGCCGACCAGGCAGACTACCTTGCGGTCAGGCGCGCCGATCTTGGCGCCGATAGCCGCGCCCGGAGAGAAGCCCATGGTCGCCATGCCGCCGGAGGTGATGAACGAACCGGGACGCAGCGCCTTGAGTTGCTGGCCGGCTCCGTTCTTGTTCCAGCCCACGTCGGTGACGACGATTGCGTCTTCAGGCAGCACTTTCACGAGTTCCTTGAGCAGGCGAGCGGGATGAATGGGCTTGCCGCCATCCTTCTGGCTTTCGGCAAGCTCCTGCTGCCAAGACTGCCTGCGCTCTTCGATGAGCTTGGTGGCCGGCGGTGTGATCTTTCTACCCGATGCTCGCAATGCGGCGGTCAGCTCGACGAGTGTTGCCTTGGCATCGCCCACGATGCCGATCTCAACCGGATAGCTTTTGCCAACCTCCTGGGGATCGAGATCGATCTGAATCAGCTTGGTGTCGGGAATCTGGAAGGTGTGCTTCTGATCCCAGGAGCTGCAATCGGCTTCGCCGAATGCCGTGCCGATGGCGAGGATCACGTCGGCTTCGCGCGTGGTGTCGTTTGCCTCGCGCGAGCCCCAGATGCCGGTCATGCCGAGCGACAGCGGATGATCTTCCGGGAAGATTCCCTTGCCCATCAAAGTGGTGGCGATGGGGATTTGGCTGAGTTCGATAAACTCTCTCAGCTCGCCGGATGCTTCAGAGAGAAGGACTCCGTTGCCGGCGAAGATGACTGGCCTCTTGGCTTCGAGCAGCAGCTCGATCGCGGCCTGTATGCCTGCGGCGGAACCTGCGGCGCGAAAGTAGTTCGGGCGGCGGCGGCGCTGATCGGTTTCACCCTTTGCTTCCTGCGAGAACACGTCCATGGGAATATCGAGCAGCACCGGCCCCGGACGGCCGGTGAGCGCGATGTTCAGCGCGCGCGGCATGACCTCCGGCAAGAGCTTGGCATCGTCCACACGCCAGACGCGTTTGCAGATGGGGCGGAAGATGTCGCCCTGCGATGCGTCGGCATGAAAGCGGATACTCTGATGCGCCTCGCGCGGATGGTGATAGGAGGGCGTATTGCCGGCAATCACGATCATGGGCGTTGAATCGCCTGCCGCGGTGACCACGCCGGTGAGCGAATTGGTCAAGCCGGGAGATAGGTGCACGTTGACTACCGCAAGTTTATGCGTGACCCGATAGTAGGCATCGGCCGCGTGTGCGGCAAGCTGCTCATGACGAAAGGAGACATAGTCGATTCCGTGCTTTTGGCAGGCGTCGATGAGAGCGTAGTTGGTGTGTCCGCACTGCCCGAAGACTTTGGTGACGCCTTCATTCTTCAGGCAAGCGGCGATAAACATGGCACCGTTCATGAGTGGTTCCTGCTCCTGGGAGAAGCTGATGGTTACGAGGCGCGCATTTCAGCCCGCGCAAACGGCCTCCTGGCTTCACCGGTCTTAATATAGGACACATAAGTAGCCGGATTGAAGGTGCCAGAGTGGTTGCGCATCAGCCATATTCCAAAACACGGCCAATGGTAGCACCGCGCGAGAGGCCCAACAATCGAGTTACGGTGGGCGACGGTTAAGTTGGGGGTAAAGCGGGCTCGCCTACAGATAGGCGTGTATCGCATTCGAATATAATCCGCTTACCGGCGCTCGTCTTATTGTTCCCGGTTGGTTGACAGGCTACGGAAAAAGGACAATGGTAGGACGAAACATCCCGCAGGGGCTAAAGCCCTCACTCATTCTGATGCACTTTCGGCACGACTGAAGTCGTGCCCTGTTACAGAACCCTCCTGCGAAGAGTTTTTCTTCCGCCTGTTGATGCCGCTGAGTTTGTGCGGAGACGCTGGGTTTGCCGCGCTACCTGCTGGAGGGATTGGCTTGAGTTTCGATGCACTTGGCCTCAAACACTTGGAAATCCGGAGCAAGTTATTCGTGTCGGGCGCGCGGCCGGAGCAGTTTTCAAAGGCTGCTGCCGGAGAAGCCGACGCGCTCAGCTTTGACCTCGAAGATTCGGTGCCGTTGGCGGGTAAAGAGAAGGCGCGCCAGGCGGTGGCTGAGTTTTTGACCGGAGCAGGAAAGACATCAGAAAAGATCAAGATTGTGCGGGTGAATTCGCTGGCCAGCGGATTGTTCGCGCAGGATGTTGAAGAAATTCTGACGCACGGACTCCATACAATCAATCTTCCCAAGGCGGAGAGCCGTGACGATATCTTGCGCGCCGCGGAGGAGTTGGAGCGGCGCGAGCAAATTGTCGGCCTAACCTCGCCGGTTGGAATCCTGGCCAACATTGAAACGCCGAAGGGGCTGCGGATGGCGTTTGAGATTGCTAGGGCCCATCCCCGCGTGGTGGGCTTGCAGATTGGTATGGTGGACTTCACGCTCAACTGCGGGATTGCGAGCGGGAACCGGACGGCGCTGAATGCGGTGCGTCTGGCGGTTCGGTTTGCGGCCTCGGAGGCGGGCATCGCAGCCTTTGACGGCGCGTTTGGCAAGGTGAATGAGCCAGAGGGATACAGGGCGGAGGCTGAGGAGGCTCGAGCGCTGGGGCTGAACGGCAAGAGCTGCATTCATCCCTCGCAGGTGCCGATTGCGAACGAGGTTTTTTTGCCGACGACGGCAGAGATCGAGCACGCGGAGAAGATGATTGCCGCCGCTGAGGAAGCCGAGGCCAAGGGCGTGGGCGCGTTCTTGTTTGGCGGCGCGATGGTGGACCTGCCGGTGCTGGAGCGGGCGCGGCGAGTGGTTGCAAGAGCTGGGCGGCACGGGTAAAGGGCGCGATTCCATACTGAAAACACGGCTGAAACACCCTGGTAAGGTTTCAATCGGACTGTTCAAAGCGCAAATTGATATCTGTGCTCTCCCACCCATGAATCAAAGGGCGATTCATGGATGGGGCACCCAGTGTGCTGTTAACTCTTGACCAGAAAATGCTGTGGTTTGCGGCGCTTGAGACTTATCTACCGGCGCATGTAACCGTGCGGCACGGTTATCGCTGCCTTCCGGGGTCGCTTGTGCATAGAAGAATCAAATAGAATTGCTGCCGTTGCATAGAGCCGATTGTTTTGCGGTAAGAACACGCGCTGCGGCAGGAATCGGATTGCAGAGAGGGATTGGGAACTGGCTATGAATCGACGTGGATTTATGCAAACGAGTGCGGCTGCGCTGGCTGCCGGAGTGCTTCGCGGCCGAGTGAATGCGCAGGCGGGACAGGCCGATGCGCCGGCCGTGATGACACAGGCTGCGCCGATGCAGGCGGTGAAGAAGCTGAAGGTGGATGCCTACTCGCGGCATCTGCAATGGCTGCGCACGGCGGATGAAGTGGCCGAAGCCACGATTGAGATGGCATTTACGGGCGTGGATGTTACGGTGCGGCCGTATCCGGGGCATGTGGACCCGGCAAAAGTCGCCACAGACCTGCCGCCGTTTGTGAAGACGCTGCGGAAGCATGGGCTGGAAGTGTCCATGATTACCTGCCCGATTCTGGATGCCGACTCGGCGAATGCGGAGCAGATTCTGGGTACAGCATCTTCGCTTGGAATCACCCATTATTGGTGGGGAACTTTCCGCTACGATGCAACGCAGCCGGTGATGAAGCAACTGGACGCGCTGAAGCCGCGCGTGGAAAAGCTGGCGGCGCTGAACGCGAAGTACAAGATGAAGGCGCTGTATCACACCTACTCGATGGCCGGGACGGTGGGATGCAATGTGTGGGACTTCCTGTATGTGCTGCGCAACTTCGATCCGAATTATGTAGCGTTCCACTGGGACGTGGGCCACAGCACCGTGACCGGCGGCAACGGGACCTGGGTGGAGAGCATGCGCGCCGCAGGGCCTTATGTGGGCGGGGTTTCGGTGAAGGAATATATCTACGAGTTGAATCTTGAGACGCCGGGCGGCGGACCGTTCACCGGGACTCCGGCGCAACTGAATTCGCGTTCGTTTGGTCGGCCGCCGGGAGCACCGGGTGCGCCGGGTGCAGGACCTGGTGCTGGACCGGGGGGTGGACCGGGCGCTGGGCCTGCGGCGGGTGGTCCGGGCGCACAGGCGGGACAACAGGCGGCTGCGCCGAATGCCGCGGCTGGCGGCGCGAATACCGGACGGGGTGGAGGCGGGCCAGCAGCGCCGCAAGGGGGGCCGGGTGGAATGGGCGCGGGTGCGCCGGGAGGCGGTTCACCGGCGGGAGGATTTGCGGCTCGCGGTGCGGCCCCGTCGCGCGGCGGCGGCGGTCAGCCGCTGCCGTGGCGTGAGCGCGCGGTTCCGCTGGGCGAAGGCATCAACAATCTGCCGCTTGTTGCCAGCACGTTGAAGGAGATCGAGTTCTCCGGGCCGGTGGAGATTCAATCCGAGTATCCGAACGGTGGCGCGGAGAATGCGCAGGACAAGATCACGCTGCCTCGGGCGATGGTGCTGGGCGCGATGAAGAGAGACCTGCTGACGTTGAAGGCCGGGTTTGCGGCCTCGGGATTGCTTTAAGTTTTTTCAAGGAGTTTGAGATGAAGTTTTTTCGTGATTCGCTCCACGTGTCGCTCGGGTTGTCATTCATGGTTGCCACCGCTGCTCCGGCGCTTCTGCACGCGCAGGCGGATTGGCCTACGGTGGGAAACGATCCCGGCGGGATGAAGTATTCGACCTTGACGCAGATTACGCCGGCCAATGTGACGAAGTTGGTGAAGGCGTGGAGTTACGATACGGGCGATCAGGCGGGCGGTTTTCGCGGCTGGGAGATTACGCCGATTGTGATCTCGAACGTGATGTATTTCCCGACCACGGGAAAAAAGATCGTCGCGCTGAATGCGCAGAACGGCACCGAGATTTGGAAGGTCGATCTCACCACTCTCGGCGTGCAGGGCTCGGGCGCAAAGTACGGAGTTTCGTACTGGCCGGGCGACGGCGCGGCCAAGCCGCGAATTGTCGTAATCACAAATGACGGATTTCTTTTACAGCTTGACACCAAGACGGGAGAGTTGTTCAAGGGCGTGGGCAAGGACGGGCTGGTCGACCTCAAAGTCGGCATGATAGAGAAGTTCGGCGGCTCGTATCCGCCGGGGATGACGCCGTCGATCTACAAAAACCTTGCAATCTTCGCACCGGCTTCGGGCGAGCAGGGGCGATTCGGATTTGCCGGCGACCCGCGTGCGTTCGACCTGACAACGGGAAAAGAGGTGTGGCGATTCCACTCCGTGCCGCAGCCTGAGGACCCCAACTTTGGAACCTGGGGCGCGGATGGATGGCAGGACAGGCGCGGGCCGGGTAGCTGGGTTCCGATGACGGTGGATGTGCCGAATGGCATTGTGTATATTGCCTTTGGCAACGCGACGGATCAGAACTTTGGCGGCACGCGGCCGGGCAAGGATCTGTACGCATGCAGCGTGGTTGCGCTCGATGCCAACACGGGCAAGATGAAGTGGTACTTCCAGGCAACGCATCATGATGTTTACGACTGGGACATGAATGCGCCGCCTACGCTGATCGACGTAAAGAAAGACGGCAAGGTGATTCCGGCCATCGCGCAGTCGACGAAGGTTGGATACATGTATATTTTGAATCGGCTCACGGGCGAGGCGGTCTTCGGCGTGGAAGAGCGGCCCGTGCCGCAGAGCGACGCGCCGGGCGAAAAGAGCTCGCCCACGCAGCCGTATCCGCTGAAGCCGCCGCCGATTTCGCGCGTGAGCATGACGCGCGACGAGGTGAGCAAGATTTCCCCGGAGACCATGAAGGACTGCCAGGCGCAGTATGACAAGGCGGTGCAGATGGGGCCGAACACTCCCTATCTGATGGTTCCGAGCCTGGTGTTTCCAAGCTCCGAGGGCGGCGGAAGCTGGTCGGGCGCGTCGTTCGATCCCAAGCTTGGGCTGATATTGGTGAATACGCGAAGCCTGGGCACGATGGGGCAGCTTCAGCCGATGAAGTCGTCGAACATTCTGGATTCTTATGCGAAGAGAAAAATTCCCTTCGAGGATAAGGATGGGTACCCGTGCAGCGCGCCGCCGTGGGGCGAGCTGATGGCGATCGATGCCAATACTGCTGATGTTGTTTGGCGCGTGCCGCTGGGCGAGTACAAGGAACTGACCAAGCGGGGTGTGCCGATTACGGGCACGGCAAACGCAGGCGGCCCGGTGATTACGGCCAGCGGCGTGGTGTTTATTGGCGCGACTTCCGACTTGATGTTCCGCGCCTTCGATGAGAAGACGGGCAAGCAGATTTGGGCAACGGAACTGTCGAATAATTCCGTCGACACACCGATGACTTACCTGGGCGCGAACGGAAAGCAGTATGTGGCCGATGTGGTTTCAAGCGGACTGGACAACTTCAACATGCCGAAGGTTGCTGCCGGCACGGACAAGATTGTTGTGTTCAGCCTGCCGTAAGCGGAGGGCAATAAGGAGTATAGGCGCGGTTCGAAATTTTCGAATCGCGCCTTTTCCATTTGTGAGATTGAAAGATTACGATAGGCGGAAGATGAATAATACGATTTTGAAAACAATCCTGCTGGCCGCTGCGGCAACAATCTCCTCGTACGGTTTCGGGCAGTCCTGCTGTGCGCCGACTGCGAAAGATTTTCCGAAGGCTGGCGGCAACTATGGCAACGATAATTATTCTTCATTGACGCAAATCAATCGCGGCAACATCGGGCAACTCGGCGCT
>Ga0302320_10024445_pt1 | contig 11789 bp, 6 predicted proteins | sample Bog_T0_3_FD_202130 | JGI IMG/M metagenome (GOLD analysis project Ga0302320, IMG submission 202130) | Peat permafrost microbial communities from Stordalen Mire near Abisko, Sweden - Bog_T0_3 | ecosystem: Environmental > Terrestrial > Soil > Wetlands > Peat | place: Sweden: Abisko, Stordalen Mire... | reverse complement strand
TTAATTTCACCGATTACGTCGCCCGCGTGCGGATTGAAAAATCCAAGAACCTCCTGCTCAATCCCAACCTGCGCGTCAGCGAAATCGCGTTCGAGGTCGGTTTCCAATCGCTCACCCATTTCAACCGCGTGTTCAAGAAAATCCTGGGCCAGTCGCCCACTGATTACCGCGCCCAATTGCTCACCCATTAACCGCCGCCCACCCGCGCACACTTGGGGCAAATGCCTGCAATTGCAGTTGGCAGCGCGGCCGGTTTAGCGGATAGTTCCTGCATCCGCGAGATGAAGGATTATCGTAAACTGTCCCGACCGGAGCTGCTGGCACTGATTGCGGAGCTCCAATCCAAACACGCCCGCCGGTCCCAGCAGCAAGAACGACAAGCGGCGGAGGCCTTATCGGAACGCGAAGAGCGCTTGCGCGCCATCCTGAACACGGCCGTGGAAGGCATCATCACCATTGATCACCGTGGCCTCATTGAATCGGCCAATCCGGCCGCACAAGACATTTTCGGCTATCGGGCCGCGGAGATCATCGGCAAGAACGTTAGTATGCTCATGCCCCAGCCGCACCGCGAGGCGCATGACGGTTATCTCTCCCGATATCTGCAGACCGGCCAGGCTCGGATCATTGGCCTCGGACGCGAGGTGTCCGGCCAGCGCAAAGACGGGTCCCTCTTCCCGATGGAATTAGCGGTCAGCGAGGTCAAGCTGCGGGACCGCATACTATTCACTGGCTTCATCCGCGACATCAGCGCCCGCCAGGAATCGGAGAAAATGCTGCGGCATTATGCCGCGCTGGTGGAATCCTCGGAGGACGCCATCGTGGGCAAGACGTTGGAGGGTTACATTACCAGTTGGAATCGCGGCGCGGAAAGCATCTTTGGCTACGCGCCGGCGGAGATGGTCGGCAAACATATCTCGCTGCTGATTCCCGACGACCGCAAGGGCGAAGAGCCGCTCATCCTGGAGAAAATCCGGCGGGGTGAGTCGTTGGACCATTACGAAACCATGCGCCGACGCAAGGATGGCCGGCTGATTGACGTGTCGGTCACCATTTCGCCGATTCGCGACTCGGACGGCACCATCATCGGCGCCTCGAAACTGGCACGCGACATCACCTCCCGCAAGCAACTCGAACGGGAAATTCTCGAGGTCAGCGACCGCGAACAACGGCGCATCGGCCACGATTTGCACGACGGGCTGTGTCAGCATCTCGCGGGCATCGAAATGCTGAGCCAGGTGCTGGAAAAGAAACTCACGCCGAAATTCAAGGAGGGCGCGGCCCGCGCCGGCAATATTGCCCGCCTGGTACGCGAGGCCATCGTTCAGACCCGCGCACTCGCGCGCGGCCTTTCGCCGGTCACGCTGGAATCGGAAGGCCTCGCCTCGGCGCTGCACGAACACGCCTTGAACATGGAAAGAATCTTCGGCATCCACTGCCATTTTGATTATGATACGCAGGTGCCGGTGCCCAACCACGCCATGGCCACTCATCTGTTCCGGCTCGCGCAGGAAGCCGTGTCCAACGCGGTCAAACACGGCAAGGCCACGGAAATCTCGATTCAGCTCAAGGCCGATCCCCGCTGGATTTACCTCGGCGTTTCCGACAATGGCACCGGGTTTGACCCGGATAAGCTCGCGCCCTCTCACGGCATGGGCCTGCGGATCATGAAATTCCGCGCCGGCATGATTGGAGGCACCTTTACCCTCGAACGCAACGCGCAGGGGGGAATGGTGGTCCTGTGCTCCGCGCCCCTTCCTGCCGCCACCACCCTACCCGATTAATCATGCCTCTCAAACCCAAGCTGCCCCACAAGCGAATCCTCATCGTGGATGATCACCCGATGATGCGCACCGGGCTGGCGCAATTGATTGACAGTGAAGACGACCTCAAAGTTTGCGTCGAGGCCGACAACGCTGGCCAGGCCATCACGGCCGTCGCCAAACAGAAATTCGACCTGGCCCTGGTGGACATTTCCCTGCCCGACAAGAATGGCCTGGAATTGATCAAAGACCTGCGCACCTTGAATCCCGACCTGCCGATTCTCGTGGTTTCCATGCACGATGAATTGATTTACGCCGAACGCGTGCTGCGGGCCGGGGCCCGCGGCTACATCATGAAACAGGAGGGCGGGCAAAAATTTTTGCAGGCCATCCGCCGGGTGCTGGCGGGACAGGTTTTTGTCAGCGAAAAAATGTCCGCCCGCATTCTCGAAAATTTCTCCGGCAACCGGACTGAAAAAACTGACTCGCCGGTGAGCCGACTGTCGGATCGCGAGTTTGAGGTGTTCCAACTCATCAGCCAAGGCATAGGCACCAGCGACATTGCCACGCGGCTGCATTTGAGCGTCAAAACCGTGGAGGTCCACCGGGCCAACATCAAGCAGAAATTGAATCTCTCCACCGCCACGGACCTGGTCCGCTTTGCGGTCCGGTGGCTGGACGCCCAGGAACGCCAATAGACCAAGCGAACTCGTAGCGCGGGCGTACCCGCCTGCGGGTTCGGGCGGCATCGCGCCGCGCGAACTCATGGCAATGCCAGAACCTCGCAGCGAGACGCTGCGACAACCCGCAGCCGGGACGGCTGCGCCGCGGGAGCAGCGACGGGCGGCAAGCGGATATAGCCGCACTCCGCGAACGACCGAGGATGGGATGGGCAAAATAGGGTGATGATTTGCCAAAAGCAGGGAAGTCGGCAATCCTAATCACTGTCATTTTTTGCCTGTCAATGAATTTGAATTAAAACACATTATGAGTACTGCCACCCATCTCACTGCCATCGAATCGGCGCACGATATTCTACATCACACCACCCGCCGCCCTCTGTCCCCGATTTTTTCGCCACAATCGGTCGCCGTCATCGGCGCTACGGAAACGCTCAACAGCGTTGGCCGGACCATCCTGGAAAACATCGTCAAGGGCGGCTTTGCGGGCCAGATCTACCCCGTCAACCCCAAGCGCGATACCGTGCTGGGCATCAAAGCTTATCCCAGCATCACCGCCGTGCCGACCGCCCCCGACCTCGCCGTCATCATCACCCCGCCGCCAACCGTGCCCGGCATCGTGAAGGACTGCGGCGTGCGGGGCGTGAAAGGCGTCATCATCATCTCCGCCGGCTTCAAGGAAATTGGCGCGCCCGGAGTGGAACTCGAGCGCCAGGTGCTGGCGGAAGCCACCAAGGCCGGCATCCGCATCGTCGGACCGAATTGCCTTGGCGTGATGGTCCCCAGCCACAAACTGAACGCCACCTTCGCCGCCGACATGGCGCGTCCAGGCAGCGTCGGTTTCATCAGCCAGAGCGGCGCCCTCTGCACGGCCATTCTGGACTGGAGCTTGAAGGAAAATGTCGGGTTCAGCGCCTTCGTGTCTCTCGGCTCCATGCTCGACGTGAGCTGGGGCGATTTGATTCAACATTTGGGCGACGACCCGAACACCAAGAGCATCGTGATGTACATGGAAAGCATCGGCGATGCGCGCGCCTTCTTATCCGCCGCCCGCGAAGTCGCGCTCACCAAGCCCATCATTGTCATCAAGCCCGGCCGCACCGAAGCCGCCGCCAAGGCCGCCGCCTCCCACACCGGGTCGCTCACCGGCAGCGATGAAGTGTTGCAAGCCGCCTTCCAGCGCGTGGGCGTCCTCCGCGTCGAGGCCATTTCCGAACTGTTCGACATGGCCGAAGTCCTGGCCAAACAGCCCCGCCCGAAAGGCCCGCGCCTGACCATCGTGACCAACGCCGGCGGCCCCGGCGTGCTCGCCACCGACATGCTGATCGGCAGCGGCGCCCAACTGGCCAACCTCGCGCCCGAGACCATGGAAGCGTTCAACAAAATTCTCCCGCCCACTTGGAGCCATAATAATCCCGTGGATATTATCGGCGACGCCAAGCCGGAATTGTACGCCAAGTCCCTCGAAATCGCGGCCAACGACCCGAACACCGACGGCATACTTGTCATTCTCACGCCTCAAGCGATGACCGATCCGACGGCCACTGCCGAATGCCTTAAGCCCTATGCGCATATTCCCAATAAGCCCGTCATCGCGAGTTGGATGGGCGCCGACATCGTGGCCAAAGGCGAGGACATTCTAAACGCCGCGCAGATTCCCACCTTCAAGTACCCCGACCGCGCCGCCAAATCGTTCTATTATATGTGGCGCTACAGCGAAAACCTGCGCCAATTGTATGAAACCCCCGCCGGGGCGGACGACTCCCACGGTGAAATTGACCGCGAGAAGGCCTCGGCCATCCTCACCGAAGTGCGCAAATCCGGCCGCACCATCCTCACGGAGTTTGAATCCAAGAAATTGCTCGCCGCTTACGGCATCCCCACCGTCGAAACCCACATCGCCCTCACGGAAGGCGATGCCGTCAAGGAGGCCGCGCGGCTAGGTTTCCCGGTGGTTCTAAAATTGTATTCAGAAACGATCACCCACAAGACCGATGTGGGCGGCGTGCAATTGAATTTGCGCACGGCCTCGGCGGTCCGCCAAGCCTGGAAAGCCATTGAAACCTCCTGCGCCAAGAAAGCGGGCAAGGAACACTTCCTCGGCGTCACCGTGCAGCCCATGATCAAGCTGGAGGGCTACGAAATCATCATTGGCAGCAGCATGGACCCGCAATTCGGCCCGGTGTTGCTGTTCGGCACCGGTGGCCAGCTCGTGGAAGTGTTCAAGGACCGCGCCCTTGGACTGCCGCCGCTCAACGCCACCCTCGCGCGCCGCATGATGGAGCGCACCAAGATCTACACCGCGCTCAAGGGTGTGCGCGGCCGCAAAGCCGCCAACCTCGCCGCACTCGAACAATTGCTCGTGCGCTTCAGCCAGCTCGTCGTCGAGCAGCCCTGGATTTCCGAACTGGACATCAATCCCCTGCTCGTCTCCGCCGAACGCATCTTCGCGCTCGACGCCCGGGTGGTATTGCATGACCTCAAGACCCCGGAAAGCCAACTGCCCCACCCGGCCATCCGGCCCTACCCCAACCAGTACGCCAGCCTGTGGAAAATGAAGAACAAGGCGCCGGTCTTCATTCGCCCCATCAAGCCCGAAGACGAGCCGCTCATGGTCAAATTCCACGAATCGTTGTCCGAGGAAAGCGTGTATAACCGGTATTTCTCGGCGCTGAAACTCTCCCAACGCATCGCGCATGAACGCCTCACCCGTATCTGCTTCAACGACTACGACCGCGAAATCGCGCTGGTGGCCGAACTCAAAGTCCCCAAGGGCGAGCCCAAGAAGATTCTTGGCGTGGGCCGTTTGAGCAAGCAACATGCTTTGGCCGACGCGGAATTTGCCGTGCTCGTCAGTGACGAATGGCAGCGCCAAGGCCTCGGCACCGAACTGCTCCGCCGCCTGATCGAAATCGGCCGCGACGAAAAACTCGCGCGCCTCAGCGGCGTGGTGTTGGGGGAAAACCACGCCATGCAGCACGTCTGTCGCAAGGTCGGGTTCAAGGTCGTCCTCAACGGCGACGACAATTCGTTCACCGCCAGCTATAACTACTGAATATTACCGCAGAAACTTTGCGGCGGGGACTTGGCCCTTCGGAACCAGAGCCAGGCGTTCTCCGGCAGTGGTTGACAATGTCAGCAACCGGCCCGAGACGCCTTCCCCAGCTTTGCCGTTGCGATAAACGGTTGCGTCTCCGTCCGGCCAGGGATTTTGCACGATGCACTGGCCGCCTTTTTCGGAGAGGATTTCGACGAAAGCGGGCTGGTCGTTCTGCATCGACGCGCTGATAAGAAAGGCGCCGCGCGCGGCGAGCGTGAACTCGGCATCCCAACCTTTCGGCCAAGCCGGGAAGACGGTGTTGATCGGCTCTTTCTCGGCGGACGGCGGAACGCTTTGGAGCACGGCGTTTTGCAGCCCGTGGGCGGCGTTGCCCAGTTGCTCAAACTCGATGGCTCCGGCCCCTTCGCCCATCATCATGCGATTTCGCAACTGGCCCCGGTCGCCCCCGCCGGCGGGAGCCTTGTGTTCGGGGGTGGAATGCATCTGGCCGGGCACGACCGTCTTGATGAGTTCGCCCATGCCGAGGTTGGCCGCGATGACGGGCTCTCGGGAAAGGATGCCCAAGTTCCCTCCGTCGCCGCCCTTGCGGCTGCCGGGTCCGTTGTAGGAGGCCTTCAGACTGTTGAACAACGCGGTATCGTCCGAGACCGGGGTGCAGATATCGTAATATTCGCCGGGTTGGGGCGCACGGGGAACGGGCAGGAGGTTGTCCGAGATTTCCTTCCACTTGGGACGGAGGTCGGCATCCACGTTCAGGATTTCCGAGGCCCGGATGGCGATGGGAAACATGACGCGCATGGCCAGCAGCTCCTCCGGCGTATCCGAGCTGCCCCAGGGCCTTTCTTCCAGATTGTTCACATATCGAATGTGATATTTGCCGTCGTCGGCTTTGTAGAGGTTCGGGAAATTGCGATAGAACTCAGCAGTGCCCCGGATCACGGGGTAGGCGGTCGCGCGCAGCCACTCCTGGTTGGGCCAATAGGCATAATGGAGCCAATAGAGGTTGGCGATCTTCGCGGTCGTGGACAGGACGTGGGAGGTCCAAGCGAAGGGGCCTTGTTGAGTGTCCGTGTACCGGTAATTCCAGCGGCTGTTCAGGCCGTTCTTGTTAAGGGCATAGGCGTCAAATTCCTTTGAACGCTCGCTCCAGGGCTTGCGCGCCAGGTACAAGTCCCGCATCTCGGCGGCGATATTATCGGGCAAATCCTCCAGGCCGTTGAACCACGTTGTCTCGGGAATCCAGATGCCTTGACTGCCCCATTGCTGCTGCGCCGCGCGAGCGTAAGTGTTCAGATAGCGGCTGTAGGAATTGAACACGCAGGTCATCAATTCAGGCCGGTTGGCGGGCGTGAAACCGTCGAAGAGGCAGCCCTGGTTGTGCCACCAGTACATCGAGCCCCACATACGCAAATCGCCGTCGGTGCCCCAGAGCACGCCGCAGAAGCGCGGCATGTAGGTCGCTCGGGAACAAGAGCCCATGAGATACAGGAAATAGGTGTAATACTTCTCGACGTTGTCCGCCACGCCGTCGGCGCTGTGCAAATGGATGAACCCTTCGCCCCAGAAATTGCCCCACCACTTGCGATTGTCCTGGAGCAGGTCGTCAAAAGACTTCCCTTGGGCGGCCGCCAATTGCTTCAGCGCCAAGTCCCCGACGTTTTCTCTGCGGTCGTAGCTGACCGCGGCAGCCGCGAGGATCAACAGCTTGCCTTGGCGCGGCTCAGCGGATAAACGAACGGTCAGCTCGTTGTAATACGACGGCTTGGCTTCGCACCCCACCACGCCGATGGCGATGGCCGAGGCGCTGTAAAAGTTGCCTTCGGTGAATTCCTGCGTCAGCAGGATTTTCCCGTCGCGGATGTCCAGGCGCGAGATGGCGACGTGATCGCCGGTCCGGATTGCCGCGCCGTGCGGACCGATCGGCGAGGGGCTTGGTTGGACCGTGAAATTCTGCGCATACCGCAGCATCCGGAGGTCAATATTGATGGCGCCGGGATGGCTGCGCTGGTCGTCCACTTCGGTGGCGATGACGTCGCCGTCCGTCCAAGCCAGGCTGCGCGTTTCGACACCGTCTCCACCGGCGGTTTCCAGACCCTCATAGACTGACAAGTGCTGGCTGAACTTCCCGCCGGCGAAGACATCGTTGCCGAAATCCACCAGGTTGATATCAACGTAGCCGCAGCCGGCGGAATAGTCGGTGTGGCCTTTGGGCGAAGCCAGAGTGTTATTGCCGCTGCAGAAAAGATCGTCGTGATTGATTTGATAATGCAGGGCGGAGGGAGTAGTCCAGACCAGCGTGCCCAGGCGGCCATTGCCGATGGGCAGTCCGTCGTGGCTGCTCGGCGCGGGGGTGTTGAAAGAGAGATCGGAGTGCGCGACCAGGCTGCGGTAGTCGTATTTGAGCAAACTGTCGGAGGTCTGCGCGCCGGCGGTTCCAAGAGCCAGCAAGGAGAGACATAGGGATGTGAATTCTGTTTTCATAAGCTCAATATGGTGGAACTTACGGCTATTTCTTCACAGGTTCGGAAACCAGCTTGAGGTTGTGCGAACGCGGGCAAAGCGAGAGCAAGCAAGATAATTAGTCGCAGAATTGACTTCACGAGCTGTTGCTTTTTATGGGATGAATTTCCGGATTACTGAAAATCCATCCAGTCAACACCGACGGATCCGCTCTTGACGGACAGCTTTACCTGATTGGCACCGGCCAAGAGGCTGACCGGATTGAGTTTGATTTCAACCCAGTTCTGGTTGTCCACCGCCAGCTCCTGGCTGTGGCCGTTTACGGAGATCTGGAAAACCGCCGGGGCGCTTTCCGCCTTGGCTTTCACCGTCAAGGCGTAGGTCTTCGCGGCCAGGCTGTTGATCGCATAGCTCGTCCATTCTCCCGCCTTCAACTGGATCGCCTGTCCGGAACGCTCAACGAGCTCCACCGGAACTGGTTCTGAAGTCCGGTAGTATTTTGCGTTGGCCGTGTCCGCTTTGACAAAATACGAAACATTCAATCCTTCATGGCCGTAATTTTCGGCTTCCACCTTTCCGGGCACCCGCCGGAGGATGGCATTGATCACATCCGGGCAGAACTCGCAGTTTTTGAGGCGGATATTTTGCAGCAATTCATCAAACGCTTTTGAGGCCACCTCGGGCGACGGTTTAGGTGCCCCGCTCCGCCCCGAATAAGCCATGATGGCGTCCCAGTTTTGCGGAGTCCTAATGGAATAAGGGGTGTTCCGGGTGTTCATCTTCTTCCAGGGCCAGAATGACCAGCCAAGGTTGTTCGCTTCCAAGTAATCGGCGGTGGCCCAATAAATCGCATCATCCCTTTCACCGGTTTCCCCCACCCACACTGGAGCCCCAAGTTGTTTGCGTCTATCGAGATACTGGCTGATGTCGTTCAGTCTGGTGGGATTCGCCCAACAATAATAATGAAACTGGTAAACCAAATTGCTGTCGAACGGCGTTGAAAAAACCGACCAGTCGTTGGCCCAGTTCGCTCCTTCCACCGTGATCATGTGTTTCTTGTCAACCACCCGGATGGCCTGGGTGATGCGTGTATAAAGGGGTTCCAGCTCGCGCTTGTATTTTGCGGCGGCACCCGTGCGTTCGGGGAGCGGCTCGTTCAAAAGGTCGTAAGCGGCCACGGTGGGGTCGTCGTGGTAACGCGCGGCCAGCTTCACCCAGAGGGCCACCAACCGGTCCTGATTTGCGGGGTTCATGAACAGCTCCGGCTGGTCATTGGCGCTGTCGTCAATGTTCTGTCCCGTTTGTCCGCCGGGTGCCGCGTGCATGTCGATGATCACATAAACGCCATTCCGCCGGCACCAGTGAACCAGGTTGTCCAATAGCTCGAATCCTTCCGGCTGAAACACCGGATTTTCCCCCTCTGATAAGAACAGCCGGGCATTCAGCGACGGCCGCACGGAATTGAATCCGAGCGCGGAAAGCCGGCGGATGTCATTCTCGGTGACGTATTCGTTTCGATAGTCCTTCCAGAATTTCGCCGCGCGCTCAGGGCCGATCAACTCGCTCACGATCGTTTCAATTCTGCGCGGCCGGTCTCCAGCTTTCCCGAACCGCCACATGTAACCCTCCGGCAACATCCAGTTGCCCAGTCCGACGCCCCGCAGCACGACCTCCTGACCTTGACCATCAACGATGTTCTCACCCTGGGTATGCAGGAATCCCGCGGCCGGCGCGGAACATAAAAAAGCCGGAATCAGAAGCAGTGAAAGGCGGACCGCCGCCTGGTTTCCCAAATAGTCTGTCACTTTCATAAGTTCATTTTTTGGCCTAAGTGGCCAAACCTAAAGCAGTGTATCCTTCGTGGCGCGGGGTCGGCAAGGCTGGATGGCGACGCTGGATGACGACCACTATGACGACCACTTTGAGTTGACGAACCGGACAATTTGAAGTTTAATTTCCAAACTGAACCACGCCACACCATGTCGCACGACGAACTCAAATCACATTCATGAACCTGCACAAAACCTCGCGCCGTGACTTTATCAAGACCACCGGGTTGGCGGCGGCCGCCATCGGCTTCCCCACCATCATTCCATCGTCCGTCCGCGGCGCCGAGCCAACGCCGCCACCCAGCAAGCGGATTGTCATGGCCGGCATCGGCCTCGGCAACATGGGTGGGGGCGACCTCGGCGTCTTCCTCGACAAGCCGGACGTGCAGTACGTGGCCGTGTGCGACGTCCGCAAGGGCGTCCGCAACGGCGCCAAAGACCGCGTGGACCAGCATTATGGCAACACCGATTGCAAAGCCTACGGCGACTTCCGGGAGGTATTGGCCCGGGACGACATTGACGCGGTACACATCGCCACCCCCGACCACTGGCACGCGATCATCGTCCTCGAGGCCTGCCGCGCCGGCAAGGACGTCTTCTGCCAGAAACCGGAAACGCTGACCTTGCGCGAAGGTCCACTGCTCGTCGCCACCGCGCACCGTTACGGCCGCGTGGTGTCCGGCGGCAGCCAGCGCGTCCGGGAGGACTACATGGAAGTCGTCACCCAGTGCTGGCATGGCAAGCTCGGCAAGATCAAGTCCATCAATGTCGAGGTCGGCCCGCTCTCCCAACTGTGCAACCTGCCGCCCAAGCCCTGTCCCGAGGACATGGACTGGGAGATGTGGCTGGGGCCGGCGCCGTGGGCGCCCTACAATCCGGCGCGTTGCGATGGCAATTTTTCCACCAGCGGCAACAGTTGGCGTTCGTACAGCGATTACTCCGGCGGCGGTATGACCGACTGGGGCGCGCACCATTTCGGCGGCGCGACGTACGCCGTGGATGTCCGCGAGCTGCAACCGAAGGAAGTCATCTACCACGCGGAAGGCGAACGACCGCATCTGGAGTTCATCTTCCCCAACGGCATGATCATCACCCACAATCAACCTGGCAAAGCGAACATGGAGGTTACGGGCACGCCCGGCGAAACGATCGCGCCCAAGGAGATTCCGGGATACAAAGCCAAGGGCGGCATCACGGCCGACTTCATCCACTCCGTCAAGACCCGCGAAAAGCCGTTCCGCGACATCGAACTCGCCGTCAACACCATGTCCGTTTGCCACCTCGGCGGGATCGCCTACCGGTTGCAGAAATCACTGCAGTGGGACGCCGCCAACTGCCAGTTCATCGGCGATGAGGAGGCCAACCGTATGGTTGACCGTGCCCGCCGCGAGCCGTGGCAATTATAGCACCCATCGCTCAGCCAACTCAACGACCCACAGTTAATTTAATAGGAAAGAATAACGTTATGTCAGACCAAGCCTTTGAAGCGTTGAACACCTACGACTGGGGCGTGGAACCGAAGGTTCTCGCACCCATTGACGAAGCGGTCATCAAGACCCGTGGCGACGCCGCAGCCCGCTCGGACCTGGAATCCCACCTCGCGGCGGAGCTCCAGAGCGGCGCGCCCCGTGCCGCCAAGGACTACGCCTGCCGCCAATTGCGGACCATCGGCACGGCCGCCTCCGTCCCGGCTCTCGCTGCGCTGTTGCCCGATCCAAACCTGTCCCACATGGCCCGCTACGCCCTCGAACGCATTCCCGATCCGGCGGCCGGTGCGGCGCTCCGGGAACAACTGCCCAAAGTCAGCGGCACCCTCAAGATCGGCATTATCTCCTCACTCGGCGCGCGCGGCGAAGACCCTGCGGCGGCCCTGGCAAAAGGCCCATTCGGATTTCTCCACGGCGCCAACCCTGGCGGCACGGTACATCTGCTGCGCACCCTGCTGACCGACTCTGACCCCGCCGCAGTCAATGCGGCCATCCGCGCCCTCGGGATG
>Ga0302320_10024444_pt1 | contig 11790 bp, 7 predicted proteins | sample Bog_T0_3_FD_202130 | JGI IMG/M metagenome (GOLD analysis project Ga0302320, IMG submission 202130) | Peat permafrost microbial communities from Stordalen Mire near Abisko, Sweden - Bog_T0_3 | ecosystem: Environmental > Terrestrial > Soil > Wetlands > Peat | place: Sweden: Abisko, Stordalen Mire... | reverse complement strand
TTGAACCACTTGACGGTTCCTACAGCCACTGTGGGCCTCCTTGTTTCTTTTGGGACCGATTTGCACCGGTTCCGGAGGGAACCACAACGGCAACCTCAACCCTCAACCCTACCGGAGAACCGTTGGCCCACCAAATATTTCTAGGGACGCCGGATCTGCGTCCCGCTCGGGGAGTCCTCGACGACCCAGCCCAATGTAACCAATTCGTTACGAAGTCGGTCGGCCTCGGTCCAGTCCTTCGCGTCGCGCGCGGCGTCACGCCTCGTCACCAGGTCAGCGCTATGCGCATCGACGTCATCGTCTTGCGAATGGAGCGTGAGTCCCAGTGCCCCAAAGAGCGCGTTCACCGCATTAGCGAGACTTTGAGCACTTTCGACGTCCCCTGCGTCGGCGGCCGTATTCGCGGCGCCCAGCGCGTCGAAGAGCAGCGCGACCGCGAGCGGTGTCCTCAGATCATCATCCAATACGGCGCCCACTTCTTCGAGGAGCGCCGCTCCGTCGCCAACGAATCGGTGATCCGACGCGACTTCCAGGGTGTCACCGGCGAGGGCGGGCAGTTCGAAGCGTCGCGCCAGGGCGTCGAGACGCGCGAGGGCGCGTTCGGCATCGGCGATCGTGGCCGTCGTCACCTCTATCGGCGAACGGTAGTGCGAACGCAGCACGAGGAGTCGATAGGCCCTCGGATCCGACGACTCGGCGAGGTTCGTCAGGGACGTGAAGTTATTCAGTGACTTGCTCATCTTCTCGCCACCCACCATCACCATCCCGTTGTGGCTCCAGTGGCGTGCGAAGCGCCGCCCCGCGGCGACTGCCTGGGCCCGTTCATTCTCGTGGTGCGGGAACTTCAGGTCGAGCCCACCGCAGTGCAGGTCGAAGTCGTCGCCTAACAGGCCGAGTGACATCACGACGCATTCGGTGTGCCAACCGGGACGGCCGTCCCCGAAGGGCGCGGTCCAACTCGGCTCGCCCGGTTTGGCGTTCTTCCACAGTGCGAAGTCGAGCGGCGAACGCTTTTCGTCGACCGCGTCGATTCGATCGCCGGCGCGCAGACTGTCCAGTGGTTGGCCGGCCAGCAGCCCGTAGTCGCTCACGCGCGAGACGTCGAGGTAGACGCCGTCACTGATGATGTAGGCGATGTCGTCGGCGAGGAAACTGCTGATCAGTTCGATCATCTGCGTCACGTACTGCGTGGCGTGCGGTGCCTCGTCGGGCCGCGCGACGCCCAAATGGTCCATCGCCTCCCACCACAGCCCTTCGTACGCGACGGCGACCTCGGTGGTCGTTCGATCCTCCAGCGCCGCGCGCGCGATGATCTTGTCGTCGATGTCGGTGATGTTCGAGACGTAGTTGACGTCGAGCCCGCGAAACGTGAACCAGCGTCGCGCGACGTCCCACACGAGGGTGAAGCGACCGTGGCCGAGGTGGGGCAGGTTGTCGACCGTCGGACCACAGACGTACATCGACAGGCGGCCGGGATCGCGAAGAGTGAGGTCGCGGACCTCGCCGTCAACTGAGTCGTAGAGCCGAAGCACTGTTCTAAACTACGCCAACCATGGAAGACGCTCTCACCCCGACGCACCGTCGCGTGCCCGACAAGCCCACCGTCGACGGGCTCGAAGAGCGCTGGATGACGCACTGGGACAAGGAACACATCTACCGCTTCAACGCCGACGCCACGCGAGAGAGCGTCTTCGCGATCGACACGCCGCCGCCCACCGTGTCGGGCACCCTGCACATCGGTCACGTCTTCAGTTACACCCACCCCGACGTCGTCGCGCGCTTCTGGCGCATGCGCGGTAAGGACGTCTTCTACCCGATGGGCTGGGACGACAACGGCCTGCCCACCGAACGACGCGTCGAGAACTTCTACGGCGTGCGCTGTGACCCCTCGCTCCCCTACGACCCGAAGTACCGACCGCCCGAAAAGCCCGCCAAGGACAAGGTCTCGATCTCGCGCAAGAACTTCGTCGAACTGTGCGTGCAACTGACCGCCACGGACGAACAGGCCTTCAAGGACCTCTGGCGCTCCATCGGCGTCAGCGTCGATTGGAACTACGAGTACTCGACGATCTCCAAAGAGGCCCAGGCCGTGAGTCAGCGTTCGTTCCTCCAGATGCTGGAGCGCGAAGAGGTCTACTCCGCCGAGGCCCCGACGCTCTGGGACATCGACTTTCGAACGGCCGTCTCCCAGGCCGAGCTCGAAGACCGCGAGCGCCCGGGCGCGTATCACCGCATCGCCTTCGATCGCGCCGACAACGAGGGCACCGTCGACGTCGACACGACGCGTCCGGAACTGCTCGCCAGCTGCGTCGCGTTGGTCGCGCACCCCGAGGACGAACGCTACCAACCACTGTTGGGATCGCTCGTCGTCACGCCGCTCTTCGGCGTCGAGGTGCCGATCCTCGCGCACGAGTTGGCCGACCCCGAAAAGGGAACGGGCATCGCGATGATCTGCACCTTCGGCGACACGACCGACGTGGTGTGGTGGCGCGAGTTGAACCTGCCGACGCGCGCCCTGATCGGACGCGACGGGCGATTCCTCCCGGCCGACTTCGCCGACGAGAGTTGGTCGGTGCGCGACGCCGAACTGGCTCAGGAGTTCTACGACGGCGAGGTGCTCGGCAAGACCGTCAATCAAGCGCGGGCGGCGATCGTCGACGGACTGCGAACGACCGGCGCGCTGATCGGCGACGTGCGCGAGATCACACACCCCGTCAAGTTCTATGAGAAGGGCGAGCGGCCACTCGAGATCGTGACGTCGCGACAGTGGTTCGTGCGCACGCTCGAACGCCGCGACGAACTCCTGGCCCGCGGCGAGGAACTGCGCTGGCACCCCGACTACATGCGACATCGCTACCGCAGTTGGGTCGAGGGGCTCAACGTCGACTGGAACATCTCGCGACAGCGGTTCTTCGGCGTGCCCTTCCCCGCGTGGTACCCGGTCGATGAGAACGGCGAGATCAACTTCGACCACCTGATCACCGCCGACGACGAGGACCTGCCGGTGGATCCCTCGAGCGACGCCCCGCCGGGGTACCGCGAGAGTCAACGCGGCGAACCGAACGGCTTCGTCGGCGACCCCGACGTCATGGACACGTGGGCCACCAGTTCGTTGACGCCGCAGATCGCCGGACGCTGGGGCACGGACCTGTTCCAACGGGTCTTCCCAATGGACCTTCGACCGCAGGCCCACGACATCATCCGCACGTGGCTCTTCGCCACGATCGTGCGCAGTCACTTCCAGTTCGACTCGCTGCCCTTCAGCGACGCGTTGATCTCGGGCTTCATCCTCGACCCCGATCGAAAGAAGATGAGCAAGTCCATCGGCAACACCGTGACGCCGATGCCGCTCGTGGAGCAGTACGGCGCCGACGCACTGCGTTACTGGGCCGCCGGTGGCCGTCCCGGATCGGATACCGCCTTCGACGAGGGTCAGTTGAAGATCGGACGTCGACTGGGGATCAAGATACTCAACGCGTCGAAGTTCGTGCTCGGACGACTGGAAGACGAGATCCCCGGACCGTCGCAGGTCACCGAGCCCATCGACCTCGACCTACTCGCGCTGTTGTCCAAGCTCATCACCGCGACCACCGACGACTTCGAGAACTACGACTACGCGCGGGCCCTCGAACGGACCGAGAGCTTCTTCTGGTCGTTCTGCGACGACTACGTCGAGTTGGTGAAGATCCGCGCCTACGGCGACGCGAACGACGCCGCGACGAAGTCCGCGCGCGCGTCGCTCGCGATCACACTGTCGGTGTTGCAACGACTGTTCGCACCGATCATGCCCTTCGTCGCCGAAGAGGTCTGGAGCTGGTGGCACGACCACTCGGTTCACGCGACGCAGTGGCCGGCGTTGAAGGAACTGCCGACCCTCGAAGTGAGCGGCGCCGGTGCGACGTACGGACCGGCGTGCGAAGTCCTCGAGGCGATTCGGCGCGCGAAGAGTTCGGCCAAGGTCTCCCAGCGCGCCGACGTGGCGTCGGTCACGGTTCGTGCGCCGGCGGAGTTTCTCGCGGCCATCGCGCTGTGCGAAGAGGATCTCAAAGCGGCCGGCGGCGTGACGACGTTGATGACGCGCGAAGAAACTGAACTATCTGTAGAAGTAATTCTCGCCGACGCGTAGCGCGCGCAGACAGTAGGTCGTAGCAGTACAACGGCGTCACGTCGTTACTTCTTCGTGGGCCAGAGTTGTGAATGGCGTGGTCAGAGTCCCTATAAGTTCGATGAGGGAGGCGCAATCGTGATAAATGCCCTGGGGAATGTTGTTCGGAATCGTGTGCGACTTGGAGGAATCGGGTTAATCATCGTCGCCATGCTCGGGGTGCAACTCATTGATGCGTTGCCCTCATCGGCCGCGACGGTCACCAATCCGGCCCTCGCCACGGTCGGCGCGGCTGGAAGGTTCACCAGCGCGATCGACTTCGACGGCGGCGTCATCACCGTGCGACCGGCTCCGTCCAACGCCCGGACGCTACAAGGGATCGGCGGCGCGACGGCCAAGATCTGGGCCTCGGCGCAGTTGTCCGGATTCGATCATCAGACGCTCGGCTGGGGTTACGTCACCGTTCGAGGGACAGCCGCCGGCGAGACGCCGATTAAGAACCTGCTCGCCTGGGTCGGTTTCGCGAACGGCAACACCTCAAACGTCTGTGCCAAGGACAGCGCCGGAAAGTTCCGCACGAACGGTGAGGCGGCCGTGGTCCTCGGTGACGCCAACTTCTCCCAGGCCGTCTCCTACGTGCCCGCGGGCTGTGGCATCGCCCAACGTTCGGGCTACAGGATTCCCGATGAAGTGGTCTCCGTGCCTTGGGTCAAAGTCGGTACCGCCAACGCTCGCGGCGTGGTGACCTTTCAAACGACGATCGGGCAGTGCGGCGCCATCTCCGGACGAACGATCGCACGCAGTGCAGCGGTGACCGAAGTGCTGCTGTACTCACAGCGTCCCGATTGGTCCGCGAAGGTCTGTTCAGCCAACGTCTTGAAGATCGGCATCCCGATCGCGAAGACCGCGGCCAAGGCGAACGCGATGCGACTCACGCACGGAACGAGTGGCCCGGTCCGCCAAGTGGTGAACGCCGTCGGATAAGAGCCGCGGCTTCGGCGCAGCGGGGCCGATCAGTTCAGGACTTCGCCGGTGTCGACGCTTCGAACGAGGACCGTGCTCTCGGTGACGTCGTAGATCGCGAACTGGTCCCACGTGCGCGCGAGTTCCCGGGCGAATTCGACGCTCTGATCGAGTAATGCGAACCCCTCTTCGACGGGCCAGGCACCGGTCGGGTCGCGCCCGATGGTGGGGCGAAGTCGCACACCTCGTCGTTGCAGGTCAGCGAACAGTTCGCCACGACGCTCGGCGTTCTCGTCGGTACCCAACGCCGCGCTAAAGGGATTGTCCGACGTCAGGACCGTGAAGGGGCCGAGCTCTCGCGCCGCCTCTCGGGCGCTCAGCCACTCATCGTCCGATACCTTCACGACGAGTTCGGTCGGCGGCACCTGATAGCTCTTCACGAGCGACGGCGTCAACCGCGGGCGACGCACGACCGATTCCGCGAAGGCTACCGCGGCCCGCGTCGTCGCCGAGGTCCGGGGACTCGCCGAGATGTCAAAGGCGTGTTGGGTGAACGGCAACTCCACGTAGTAGATCGGCGCGTGCGCCACGTCGCGGAACTTCGCCACGAAGTCTCGCGCCACTTGGACGTCGACCAGCGTGTCGTTGCGTCCCTGGACGACGAAGAAGGGCGGCGCGTCGACGCCGATGCGATCGAACGGCGACATGGCGTGAAAGATCGGCTCGTTCCCCTCGAACGGAACCTGCACGACGCGGCGCTCGAGGAGGATTCGCAGGCCTCGTCCGAGTCCACGCCAGTGTGACTCGTCGCCGACCATCTCCAACACGCCGTAGAACGACATGGCGCCGCGCACCGTCCAATCGGTGACGCCGTCCATGTCCTCGGGTCGCCAGGTCGGGTCGTTCGCGCTCAGTGCCACGAGCGTCGCCAACTGACCCCCGGCCGAACCGCCCGCTATGACCACGCGCTGCGAATCGCCGCCGTAGGTCGCGACGTTCTTCTTCACCCAGCCGAGGGCGCGCGTCACGTCGACGACCTGCGCGGGCCACGGGTGGCGCGGAGCCAGTCGGTAGTTCGGTACGACGGCGATCCAGCCGCGTCGGACGAATTCGTGCAGCATCGGACGGCCCTGTTCGCGCTTGTCCCCCATCATCCACGATCCGCCGTGGACGAAGAGCACGACCGGGGCGTGCAACGGTGTGGTCGACATCCGCCACACGTCGAGCCGTTGACGAGGCAACGGGCCGTAGACGACGTTCTTCACCAGTTGCATGTCACGCGGGTGAAAAGGGAACTGCATCGCCGTTCGCCACCACGAGCCGAAGACGTCGTCGCGCGCCCGCGGAATCGTCAACGGCGACACGGGGGCGTTCGCCATCGACTGGCGGACGATCCGGCGCGAGTAGAAGGCGATGTAGATCAGCACCAGGTTCTCGAGAACGACGACGAAGGCCAGCACGAAGACCAACGCACTCAGCCACGCGGCGCTCGGCCAGCCCCACCACGCCAACAGTCCCAGGAGCGCCAATTGGGAGACGATCCCTTGGACCGGCAGCTCACCGGCCGCCCAGCCGACCGGATAGGCCAGGATCGCCGACAGCCCTCGCCGACCTGGGCGCAGCGCGGTCGCCGCCGAGAGCACGAAGAACGCGCTCGCCAGCGCAACGAAGTAGGCCATCGGTCTAGTTTGCCGGTTCGTCGTCGTGACGTGCCACAGTTCGTAGGCTTTGCTCATGACGACGCTGCCTGATTCGCTCGAGCAACTACGCGGCACCATCGGGGTGTGGACCTTCGCCCAAGAGGGCGTTTCGGCCGAGCGAAGTGGCGACATCGCCGCGGAGCTCGAAGGCCTCGGCTACGCCGCGATGTGGCTCCCCGAGGCCTGGGGCCGCGAGGCCTTCACCAACGCCGGACTCATGCTCGCCGCCACGTCCACACTGACCATCGCCACGGGCATCGCCAACATCTGGGCCCGTGACGCCGTCGCCGCGAACAACGCCGCAAAGACGCTGAATGCCGCCTACGACGACCGCTTCGTCCTGGGCCTCGGCGTCAGCCACCGCCCACTCGTCGAGCGCCTACGCGGTCACGAGTACGTCTCACCGGTCACCGCCATGCGCGAGTATCTGACGGCGATGGACGCCGCTCCCATGATGGCGCCCGAGGGTGAACGGCGCATCGCCAAGGTCGTCGCCGCACTCGGACCGAAGATGCTCGAGATCGGGGCCACCCTCGCCGATGGCGTCCATCCGTACCTCGTGACGCCCGAACACACCGCTCGGGCACGCGAAGCGGTCGGTGAAAAGTTCGTCGGCGTCGAACAGGCCGTCGTCCTCGGTCAGTCCCGCGAAGAGTTCTTGAAGCGTGCGCACGCCCATCTCGGCTTCTACACCGGTCTCGAGAACTACACGAACAACTGGCGTCGACTGGGCTTCGGTGACGAGGACTTCGTGCGCGGGGGCTCCGAACGGCTCTGCGAGACGCTCGTCGTCCACGGCGACGAGGCGGCGGTATTGGCGCGCGTCAACGAACACCGCCGCGCCGGCGCCGACCACATCTGTCTGCAGGTCCTGAGTGATGAGACGAACGCACCGCCGCTTGACGAGTGGCGCCAATTGAGCGAGATACTGCGAGCGAGGGAATCGAACTAGATGACGTCGCCGCTGGGACCGTAGACGATCACGTCACCGTCACGCGGTTTGGCCGAACCGCGGAACATGCGGATGAACCCTCCGACGATGAAAAGCGTGACGAACTCGATGCCACCAATCATGACCCAGCCAATCGTCACCCAGAAAAGACCGACGATGAGTCCCTTGAGGAATCCGTCGCGAACCATGGCGGCGATCCACAGCGGGATCCAGGCGACCGTCCAACTGACCAACGGCGCCACGAACGCCGCGGCGACACGACGGCGAAGGCCTAGATAGATCCCGAAGAGAGCCGTGGCGCCGAAACCGACCCAGAGCGCATCGTGGTGGGCCCCGTGGCTCGCCTCGACCATGAAGATGACGACGGCCATCACGATCGACCAGATGATCATCGTGGCCGTCACGTTGCCCCGAGCCCGGCCCTTCACTTGCACGAAGACTGCTTCCATCACTTCAATTTAGCCAAAGGTCCCCAGACCACGACATTTCTTTTGACGGTACGCTGCTAACTGTGACCCTGGGCGTCCTCGCACTACTTGGCTCGGGCGAGATCGCCCCCAGCATGACCAAGGTGCACCGACAGTTGCTCAAACGCCTGGACACCGTCCACGCGGTCACACTGGATACGGCCTACGGATTCCAGGCCAACGTGCCCCAGATGACCGAGAAGATCGTGGACTATTTCGCCACGTCGTTACGGGTGCCCATCGCACCCTTGCACTTCACCGTCTTTGAAGGAACGAGTGAAGTGGACCGGGCATCATTCCGCCAAGACGTGCGCGACGCGAACTACGTCTTCGCCGGCCCCGGCTCACCGAGTTACGCGCTGTACCAATGGGGGCCGCTGGACCTCGCCGAGGACCTGCGAGGCACCTTGTCGGCCGGTGGCGTCCTTTGCTTCGCCTCCGCGGCGGCGCTCACGCTGGGTTCACTGACCGTCCCGGTCTACGAGATCTACAAGGTCGGCACCACCGCCCACTGGCTGCCCGGTTTGGACGTCCTGTCGATGGCTGGCATCCGCGGTGCGATCATCCCCCACTACGACAACGCCGAAGGCGGCAACTACGACACCCGGTTCTGCTACCTGGGAGAAGAGCGACTCATCGAACTCGAACGACAACTGCCCGACGACACCGGCATCCTCGGCGTCGACGAGCACACGGCGGGAATCATCGACCTCGAGCACAGGTCTCTCACCGTCATGGGTAAGGGCGGCGTCTACTGGCGCCGAAACGGCGAAACACGGACGTTCGAGAGCGGCTCCGTGACTGAACTCGGCGAACTCCAAAGCTTCGAACCAGAAATGGCTGGAGCGACACTTCCACCGGCGCGCGAAGCGAGCGACGTCGATCAGCTCGTCGCGCTAGCGGAAAAGGGCGGGCCGGAGTCGATTGACGCCATCGCGCGCTTGGCCAAGATGGCTAGCACCGGGGGAAGCGACCGCATCGACCCCACCGAACTCGTCGAGGGCCTCTTGGCACTGCGTGTTGGAGCGAGAGAAGCCAAGGACTTCGCCCTATCGGACCGCATACGCGATGTGCTCGTGGCTTCGGGCATTGAAGTGATGGACACCCCGGACGGATCCACCTGGTCGATCAAGTAGTTATGCGCCTTCGGGTGCCGACGGCGGATCCATTTCTGCTTTGTTGATCTGACGGTCAGAGATGAAGAGACCCCCTCCTTTCGGAGGGGGTCTCTTCAAACCTCTTTGAAGGGTTACTTAACTTCGGTGTACTTCACGTTCGTCTGCTCGCCGTTAGCGAAGCGGATGATGAACGTGTGCACGCCCTTCGGAGTCGTTGACTTCGTCGTGACCTTGACCGTCAGCGTCTTGCCGTTGTCCTTCTCGACACGAGCCGTCGTGCCCTTGGCGTTGCTGGTGATCTTCGGCTGGCCGTAGAAGTGCGAACCGGAGATGAGGACCGTTGTGGTCTTTCCGGTGTGCACGACGCCGTGTACCACTGTCGCCTTCGGAGCGGGTGTCACCGTCTTCGGGTTCGGCCCACCGTTGAGCGGGAAGGTACCTGAGCCACCGTCGGGGTTAGTCAGCGTGATCGTGCTCGAGGTGCCGGTTGTGGCGTTCGAGTCAGTGGTCACGAGCAACGTAACGGTCGTCGGTGTTGAGGCGACGGCCAAGACGGTGTAGTCCGGGTTGGCGCTCGAGGCGGTGATGCCCGTCTCGAAGCCAGTGCCGTTGATGGTGACTTCGGCGTTGGAGGTGAACGTCGGCACGTAGTACGTACCCGTCACAGCCGGGACCGGGTTCACAGTGATGTCGCTCTGTACCGTTACCGAACCGCCACCCAACGGGTTGGTGACCACGAGGCCGTCAAGGATCGGCGTGCTGCCCGAGAAGCTGACCGGCGTGATCGGAACCGTGATGGTGTTGCAGGTGTCCAGTACTCCTTCGACTGCCGTGAAACCGGTGCACTTGTCAGTCGGAGCACCTGACTCAGAGACGACCGCCGTGCCGAAGGTGTCAACACCCGCGACCGCGCCGGTAACCACTGCGCCAGCAACGAAGCCCGTACCGGTAATCGTGATCGACGCCGCGGTGCCATCAAGGACGGGCTTAGGTAGTGCAGCTGCCGGTGTGATAATCGTCGGCGATGCAGTGACATTGAACAAGTCAGCGTAAGTCGTAGCGCCGCCATTGGCGTTCGTCACCGTCGCTGACTCGCCGCCAAGTGTGGCAGTCGCTGGAATCGTGAGCGTTCCAAAGATGCCGTTCGGCGTGACCGAGGTCACCGTCGCCGTTCCGCCAGTGCCACCGACCGTCGTGCTTGCCAACGTCACCGTCGCTGCAGCCAAGAAACCAGTTCCCACGATGTGGAACGGCACGGCCGCAGAGCCCTGCGCTACATCTTCAGCAGTCGGGACGGCTGGGTTGGGAACAATGTCCGTCTTGTAATAGTTGCTCAAGACAGAGCCAGTGACAATGTACGTGGTGACTGGGTCAGCCTGGACGGTGATAGCCGCAGTGCTGGCTTCCGAGGTAGCCGTACCGAAGGTGATCACCAATGTGTCGCCGGCCAAAGTCGGCCCGTAACCGGTGATCGTGGCTGAGGTAGCAGATACTGGAGTCGCGACACATGCCGTAGCAGGTGAAGAGACACCGAGCGGCGTCGTGTCGACAACCGTGCAGACGTCAGGACCTGTGGCTGAGAACAGGGTGCCGGTCGCCGTGATGGTCGGGGTCAGGCCTGCGGGGATAACCGCGGGGCTGACGCTTGTCACCGTAGGTTGACCAGAGACCGTGAAGGCTCCCGCAAGTGTCGCGGCACCGTCGTTCGGAACGTTGGGCGCACCGGCGCCGACATCAACGGTTCCGGTGTCGGTCAACGTGATCGAGTCCGTGCCGTTCACCATCGTCGGCGTAGCCGTCAGGGTGACGGTCGCGGTCGTCGAAGAATCGGTCACCGTCGCGTCGACAGTACACGTGACGTTCGGGTCGGAAGTCGAGCAACTCATGTTCGGAGTGACTCCATTGCCGACGACGAAGTTCGTGCCAGTGACACCGATGGTGAATGCTCCGCCAGCGGTGAGGTTGCCAACTGACGTCACCGAACTGATCGTCGGTCCAGCGAGAATCGCGATCGTACCTGCGTACGTCTCGAGACCATCAGTGAACGAGATCGGAACAGACGCCGTAGCAGCGGTACCAGGAGCGACGTTGATCGTCGTCGTGATGTTCGTGCCGGTGTCGTTGGTGATCGGACCGAAGGTGACGGCGGCGTTCGTAGAAGAACCCGTCCAGTCGGCAGGTGCCGAACCGTCGGTCGCTTGGCTGAGTGTCAGGTTGATCGTCGCGCCACTGGCGCCAGCGCCAACAGCGTTCGAGGCACCGAAAGGTGCGACGCCCGCGAGAGCCGGGTTGGCGTTCGCGGTAGCCAACTGAGTGCTGGAGATTGCGCCGCCCGTGGTGAAGCCGAAGAACGTCGGGTCGACTTCGACGCCGCCCGCCCCATTGAGAATCGTCGCCTGAACGCGGTCGTTGATCGACTGCGGGTCAGAGTTGTCGATGACCTCAGCGCCAGTTCCCGCGATGCCACCGGTGTGGCTGTCGGCGA
>Ga0302320_10024440_pt1 | contig 11791 bp, 11 predicted proteins | sample Bog_T0_3_FD_202130 | JGI IMG/M metagenome (GOLD analysis project Ga0302320, IMG submission 202130) | Peat permafrost microbial communities from Stordalen Mire near Abisko, Sweden - Bog_T0_3 | ecosystem: Environmental > Terrestrial > Soil > Wetlands > Peat | place: Sweden: Abisko, Stordalen Mire... | reverse complement strand
CTGATTATTTATGTTGCGTCAGCAGCTCACAAAAGCCGCATGATTGTTGGACCCGACGCTGCTACGCAACATAACTTTCAGCGCAACATAAGTGCGCTTATGTTGTGCGCAGCATAACTCTATAAATGCTGCCTTCTCTAACAGCCTCCATTAATGTTGATTCCGCACAGTCGGCTATAGCTTTCGGAATGAACAGTTTTTCTTCCAAGAAGAACTTATGCGCTTCCGCTCGTGCCTTTTCGTAATAGGATCGCAGCTTAGCCTCGTACTCCTCGCATTCGGCCTTGTCCGCCGGCACGGTTCGCAAGCCTAGCCCTGTTGATGAATTGAACGAATATGAAAGAATTGCCATGTATTTCCAAAGCTGCCCAAGGTGCGAAAACTCTTCAGTCATCCTGAGTTTGTGGACAAGACTAAGTGAATCCAGTTCAACCTGATAACGGTTGGCGGCTTTGTCTAGCTCGCTCTTAGCAGTTTGAAGTATCTCGGCATACTTATGCTTTTCCTTCTCGATCGCTCGGTCCGCCCACAGTTTCCCAAGGTAGTTTGACAAACCCAAGACAATCCCGCCGCCTCCCCCGAGAGATACAACAATGGCGGTTACGAGTTGAAACGCAAAAGTCCAATTCATGAGGTTTTCCTCCTTCCAAAATCCGTCTTCAACTGCTCGGGCCGCTCTTCCTGAATGATCTCTCTACCGGCTCCCCGCAATCATCTGCGCCGCGTGCTGCAAGCTTGTCTCTGTTACCTTGGCGCCGCTCACCATACGCGCCACTTCGTGCATGCGCGCGCGATCATCGAGCAGGCGAACCTGCATCTTCGTCCGCCCATCTGCCTCGCGCTTCTCCACCACGAAGTGCTGGTCGGCAAACGCGGCAATCTGCGGCAGATGCGTTACGCACAGCACCTGTTGTCCCCGGCTCAGTGACTTCAGCTTCTGCCCTACCGCTTCGGCCGCGCGCCCGCCGATACCAATGTCGATCTCATCGAAGACCAAGGTGCGCGGCGTGGGCGTCTTGGTTTTTGGCTTCATCGCGCCTTCTTCCACGCTCACCTTCAGGGCCAGCATCACACGGCTCATCTCGCCGCCGGATGCGATCTCATGCAGCGCCTTCAGCGGCTCGCCGGGATTGGTGGCAATGTGGCATTGCACCTCATCCCAGCCGGTCGAGGTCCATCCCGGCTGCCCCTCGGTAGCTGTCACCGCAACCTCAAACCGCACCTTCATAGCGAGCGAGTTGATCTGCTCCACGGCCAGCTTTGCCAGTATCACCGCCGCCCCCTTGCGCTCCTCATGTAGCGCTCCGGCCGCAGTTCGGTAGTCCTTCACCGCCTGATCCAGTTCCGCGCGAAGCGCTTTGAGAACCTCGTCTCGATCCTCGACCTCGGCCAGCTTCCGCGCCACATCCTCGCCAAACTCCATCACCTCGGCCACCGTCTTGCCGTACTTGCGCTTCAGCCGGTCAAGCACCGCCAGCCGGTCCTCGATCTCCGCCAGCCGCTCCGGCGAGGCGTTGATGCCCTCGGCATAGTCCCGCAAACTGGCGCTCACGTCGCCCAGCGTGGCCCGCGTCGATTCCAATTGCTGCGCAGCCTCCGCAAATCGCCCATCGTAACGCGCCAGTTCCTCCACATTGCGCGCCGCCGCCCGCAGGGCAACCTCAGCCGACGTGCCACCCTCGTAAAGCTGCTCGAAGGCCCCCATCGCCGCGGCGTAGAGCTTTTCGGCATTGGCCAGCACCCGCTTCTCTGTCTCCAGCGCCTCGTCCTCGCCAGCCCCCAAGTGCGCCGCATCGATCTCCTTGCTTTGGTAGCTCCACAGGTCCACCATGCGTAGCCGGTCCTGCTCGCCCTCGACCATCTCCTCCAGCTTGGTCGCCGCCGAGCGCCAGCGTGCATAGGCCGCGCCCACGGCCTCGGTCGAAAGCCCGCCGAAGCGATCCAGCAGAATCCGCTGCTGCGCCTGGTCGAAGCTCGAAAGTGTCTCGCTCTGGGCGTGAACCAGAGCCAGCTCCGGCGCCAGCAGCTTCAGCACCGCCACGGTCGCCGGCTGGTTGTTCACAAACACGCGGCCCTTGCCCGTGGATAGAATCTCCCGGCGCAGAATAATCTCGTTGCCTTCCGCGTCGATGCCGTTCTCTTCCAGGATGCTCTCAGCCCCGGCTGTGGACTCGAAGACGCAGGCAACAACCGCCTTGTCGGCCCCGTGCCGCACCACCTCCACAGAGGACTTGCCCCCCATCAGCAGAGCCAGCGCATCCACCAGAATCGACTTGCCCGCGCCCGTCTCGCCGGTCAGCAGGTTCAACCCTGGGCCAAACACGGCAATGGCGTGATCGATGACAGCGTAGTTTTCAGCGCGCAGTTCAACGAGCATTTTCTTGGAACTCCTCTGAACTGAATCAGTAACATGCGACAATCCCAGGCGAGTACCGCGCCGGTGACTATCCGAGCGCAGCATAGCATGAACGGCGCGTTTACGGCCCAGTCCATTCACACTCGAAGCATCCCGACGCACCATGTCGATTACTTGGAAGCCTCCATCCCGTCTGATACCGTGAATATTGAGGTGAATGCCGATTCTTACCGCTGCCTTCTTCTTGATAGTCCAGGCTGATGCCACACCCGTCGATTCCGGAGCTTCGATGCCTCAGGGATCCGGTGCGCTCTTCGAACTGCTCCACAACATCGGCCCAGTAGCAATGGCCGTGCTGGTACTTCTGGCAATCGCAAGCCTCTACTCCTGGACCGTCATCCTGAGCAAGATATTCGCGTTTCGCAAAGCCACCGAGCATACGCGCCAGTTCATCCGCGGCTTCCGCAAAGCCACACGCCTGCAAGAGATTTCCGACTTGTCCGCCGAGTGCAAATCCAGCCCGCTGGCTCAGGTATTCGAGGACGTGTACGAAACCTACAAGCGGCAGACCGGCGGCTCAGGCCCGCCCCGCAACCTCACTCCTTTGGAGCGCTCGGCACAAACCGCGGCCAGCGAAGCCGTCACCACTCTTGAACGCCGCATGACCTGGCTGGCCACCATCTCCTCCACCACCGTCTACGTCGGCCTCTTCGGCACGGTCGTCGGCATCATCGACGCCTTCCACGGCCTGGGTACTGCCGGTGCGGCAACGCTGCGCGCCGTCGCCCCTGGCATCTCCGAGGCGCTGATCACCACCGCCGCCGGCCTGTTTGTCGCCATTCCCGCGCTCATCGCCTACAACCAGTTCACCGCGCGCATCCAGATTTTTGCCGCCCGCACCGACGACTTTTGCCGCGAACTGATGAACTCGATGGAGGAGATTCCTGTCCGCGCGCCGGCTCAGGCGCCCCGCGCCATCAGCCCAGAACCACCACCAAGGGAGGTGGACCGTGGCCTTTACAAGTAGCGCCGGCCGCACTCAATCTTCGCTGGCTGAGATCAACGTCACGCCGCTGGTAGACGTGGTGCTGGTGTTGCTGATCATCTTCATGATCACCGCTCCGGTGCTGCAATCCGGCATCGATGTCTCCGTACCCAAGACCCGCACCGTCAAAGAGATCACCGAGCAGCGCCTGGTGCTCACCATCGACCGCAGCCAGCAGATCTTTCTTGGCGATCGGCCCGTGAACATCCACGAACTGGCGCAGAAGCTCCGCGCCACCGGCACCGATCCGGCGCATCAGGTCATCTATCTTCGCGCCGACGAGCAGGTTCCTTTTGGCGCATTCGCCAGCGTCATGGACGCTGTGAAGCAGGCCGGTATCACCAACATCTCCATCGTCACTCAGCCGCTGGAAGCCAAGGCCTCCGCGCCGAGCGGGAACTAGAGCCTATGATCAGCCTGGTGCAGCATAGCGAGCGATTCGAGCGGGAGATGACGCCGGACCGCATCGCCGCGCCGGCCGCCGGTTCCCTGCTGCTCCACGCCGCCCTGTTCGGCGGACTCGTGCTCTACGGCGTTCTCAGCGGCTTCTTCCATCACCATCTTTGGGGCAGCCCCGGTCCCGGCGGCGCAATTCAGGTCAGCCTGGTCTCCAACGCCTTGCCCCTGCCCTCCGATCAGCCGCGGAATGAAAATGTGCTGTCCACTGAAACCCCCAGTCAGGCTCCCGCCGCACCCACCCCCAAAGCCGTGCAGGCACAAGACGAGACGGCGATTCCCCTCTCTGGCAAGCAGCAGAAGCTCAAGCAGGAAACCGAGCGCAAAACCCAGCAGCACCAGCCCCAACCCAAACAGGACAATCGCGCCCAATATGGCGAGCAGGCGGGATCGTTCATGCCGCGGGCCACCATGTCTCAGCCCGGCTCGGTCAGCACTCCCGTCAGCGTGGCCAATGGCGACTTTGGCTCCCGCTTCCCCTGGTACGTGAATGGCATCAAGCTCAAGGTCAGCCAAAACTGGATTCGCGGCCAGGTGGACCCGCATACGCCCAAGGGGGCTGATGTGCAAATCTACTTCAAGGTCAATCGCCAGGGCGTCCCGTCCGGCTTCAAGGTCAACACGGCCAGCAACAGCCCCACTTTGGACCGATCGTGCCTTTTAGCCACTGAGCGCGTCGATACCTTCGGGGATCTTCCCAGGGACTCCAATGACCAGTGGCTCGACGTAACCTATGATTGTACGTATTGAGTCCTGGCGCATGAAACGCCGCACCGTTCCCACTCTGCACCTGGAAGGACCGATCAAACGCATGAAGACTCCTCCCGTTCTCTTGCCCTTCTTTGCATTGTTCCTCGTCTGTCTCACCGTCACACAACTGCCCGCTCAGGACTGGGTCCACACCGGCACCAACCTCGGCAACGATCGCATCCGCATCGCCGCAGCCGACTTCAAGCCGTTGAGCGCCGATCCGCAGACCCCGGCCCTGAAGGCAACCTTCGACGCCACTCTCTACAGCGACCTGGCCAGCGCCGGCATCTTCGACATCGTCTCAAAAAGCCTTGCTCCGCAGGCCACTCCCGGCGCGCCGCAGGAGATCAACCTGGCGCAGTGGTCCGTAGCCCCGGCCAACGCAGCCATGGTGGCCTTCGGGTCGCTCTCCGCGGGCAAAGGCCGCCTCAACGTCAACGGCTGGCTTTTCGACACTCGCAACGCCGTGAGCCCCCAGATTCTCGCCAAGCAATACAACGAAGCGGCCAGCGAAGATGCAGCGCGCACCATCGCTCATCGCTTCGCCGACGAGATCATCCTGCGCCTGGGCGGCGGCATCAACGGCATCGCTGAAACCAAAATCTACTTCGTCAGCTCCCGCACAGGATCAAAAGAGATCTGGGCCATGGACTACGACGGCCAAAACCAGCATCAGCTCTCTCACCTGGGAACCGTCTCCCTCTCGCCCCGCATCTCCCCTGACAACTCTCGCCTCGCTTTTGCTTCCCTGGGCAGCGAGGGATGGTCCATCCGCATGTACTCCCTGGACCTGGATCGCCTGGTCGCCTTCCCGGCCGGAACTGCGGGCGGCAGCAATCTATCTCCGGCGTGGTCCGCCGACGGCTCCAAGATCGCCTTCTCCTCTCACCGCTCAGGAGAATCCGCAATCTGGGTTGCCGACGCTGGTGGCGGAAACCTGCGACGCATTACCAACTTCCGCGGTCCAAACGTCTCGCCCACATGGAACCCCAAGACCAATGCGCAATTGGCATGGGTCAGTGGCCGCACAGGGCTGCCGCAGATCTACACCATGGATCAGGAGGGCTCGAACATCCAGCGGCTGACGGACGGCGGTTATGCCGTCTCGCCTTCCTGGTCGCCTAATGGTCAATTGCTCGCCTTCAGTTGGAATCGTAAATACGGTCCCGGCGATCCCGGCGGCGTCGACATCCACGTGATTGACATCGCCAGCAAAAACTACCTTCAGCTCACGCACGAATCGGGAAGCAATGACTTCCCCTCCTGGGCACCGGATGGACGCCACATTGTCTTCGAGCGCACTATCGGCGGCCACTCCCAAATCTGGTCTATGCTGGCCGACGGCACAGAGCAGCATCAGCTTACCCAAACCGGCAACAACTTCATGCCTAACTGGAGCTGGAAATGAGCTTCTCAACTACGGGAAGCTACGCGGTGTCGCCTGCGGCACACAACTCCCCGATATTCTCGACTATCATATTCACGTTGACCAAATCCTCTTCTGGTTTGTTGGGGAGGCGGCTTTTGACCCCGCGCTGGTGTCATCGCCCAGCATGAATTGCTCAGAAAACGATCTGGGATTTTTGGAAGGAGTACTAAATTGAGTCCACGGTTTCGCATACTGGTACCAGTTGTCCTGCTAGTCGCATTGGTCGCAGTCGCGGGCTGCAAGAAGAGCGCCGCGCCTCCTTCATCCGCTGAAACGGCTCCGTCCACGGGGCCTTTGGTCAAGCCCCTCGCGACCCTGACGGCCACACCCACCGTGATCTCGGCCGGGGACCAGGTGCAGCTCTCGTGGCGCACCTCGGATGCCACCAGCGTCTCCATCGATGGCATCGGCGACGTGCCGACTTCAGGCATCAAGACCGTCACTCCAACCGGGTCAACGAGCTACCACCTCGTAGCTCGCGGTCCAGGCGGCTCTGCTGACGCCACGGCCCGGGTCACCGTCAACGGTTCGCCCGTCGTCACCGTACCGGTCTCCACCGTCAGCTCCGCGGATGAATTCAAGGCCGGCGTCCAGGATGCCTTTTTCGATTACGACACCTACGATATCCGCAGCGACGCCCAGGAGGTGCTCTCGCGCGACGCCTCATGGCTGGCCGCTCATCCGAACACCAGCATCGTCATCGGTGGCTACTGCGATGAGCGCGGCTCCAACGAGTACAACCTAGCGCTAGGCCAGAACCGCGCCGATGCCGCCAAGAATGCCCTGATCACCGCCGGCGTGGCGGCAACCCGCATCCGCGTCATCAGCTACGGCAAGGAGAAGCCCTTCTGCTCCGAGTCCACCGAAGAGTGCTGGCAGCAAAACCGCCGCGCTGGATTCACCCTGGAACGCTAGCGTGTTCCAGCGCATTTGAACCACAAATCAGGTGGGTGCCCAAGTCTAGATTTTGAGACTTGGGTTATCCTATCTCTCTGCAAGTCAAATGACTCATTGGTATCTGTTTTGCTCCTTGGCCTTCAACCCCAAATGTCTGTTCTCTGAACCCGTTCAACATTGGTGAGAAAATGCCCAATACAATCCGGCTTCGCAATCGTATCGCCGCCGCTGTAGCCCTTGTCCTCTTTCTCGTATTCGTACCCGTTCCCGCGCACGCTACTTCGAAAGAGATCATCGAGCTGCAAACCCAGGTGCAGCAATTGGTGGATATGGTGCAGCGTCTTCAGTCCACGCTGGATACGCGTCTTGGCGTTGTGCAGCACCTTGCCGAGCAGACCGCCGACGACGCCAACCGCGTGACCGCCACTGTGAATGCCTTGCAGCAGAAGATCAATGCGCAGAACGAAGCAGGCAACGGCAAGCTCGACACCGTCTCCGGCCAGGTGCAGTCGCTCAACGACTCGGTTGACGAATTAAAGTCCCGCATTGCCAAGCTGGATAAGTCGGTGCAGGATTTACAGACCCAGCTGCAAAATGTCCAGAATCCTGTCAACAACACGAACGCGGCCCCAGGCGCCGGCGTCGCCCCTCCCGCGCAAGGAGCCCAAGGCGCGCAGCCCAACGCTTTCGGCCCCGTGGCCCCGGCGGCCAACACCGCGCCCCCGCTTCAGGAGACGTTCCAGGCCGGACTGCGCGACTACAACTCAGCTCGTTACGAGGTAGCCGCCAGCGAGTTTCAGGATGTGGTCCACTCATACCCGCTCGACGATCTGGCCGGGCAGGCCCAGTTTTACCTGGGTGAAATCGCCTACCGCCAATTGAAATTCACTGAAGCGGTCAGGGATTTCAACGCCGTAATCGAAGGCTTTCCCGGCAGCCCCAAGGCCGCTGCCGCGCAACTGCGCAAGGGTATGGCGCTCCTTCAAATGAAGGACAAGCGAGACGCGGGCATTCACGAGCTGCGCCTGCTCATTCAGCGTCATCCGCAGACCCCTGAAGCCGCCCAGGCGCGCAGCAAGCTCAATGCCCTCGGCGTAAAGATTACGACTGCGCCTGCCCCGGCGCACTGAGACGTAACGGACAGTTCGCCGCTCTTTCCCGTGAGGTTCCTGTCATGCCGACACTTTGCCCAAACTGCGGTGGAAAAGGTATGGTCCGCCCGCCGCCAAACCCATGCTCCAAATGCGATGGCCGCGGCTACACAGTAAGAATCGAAGAATGGGGGACCGAGCAGCTCGTCACGCTCCGTGAGGACCGGCCGAAGTGTACGGCTTGCAACGGAACAGGAAAGATCACCGTGGATTTCGTCCTTTGCAATTGGTGTGACCGCACCGGCCAGGTGAAAGTCGCGGCTGTTCCGGTGCGCTGCCCGCGATGCTCCGGTGTCGGCGTTGTCCCTGGACCGGAAAAGTATCCCAGCGGCCTCTCCAAGAGCCAGATCGTGTGTCCTGTCTGCAATGGCGAGAAGACGGTTCTCCAGAATCAATACGTCCCCGATCGCAGTTAGCGGCAAAGACAGCAAATGCCCCGCGATCAACGGGGCCTTTGCTGTCACTTATTCACTTCCTCACTTTTTCTCCCGTTACTGCAAGCTGGCCATCAACCCGTCCAGAGCGGACTTCGGCGGACGCGTCAGCGATTCCGGCAGTTGCCCCAGAGGCTCATCTACCACGTTCAGCTGGTCGATAAATGTCGGCTTCTCCGTATTGATGTAGAAGACGCCTGTCAGAATTTCGTCCTTCTCCTGCGCTTCCAGCAGCGTACGCACCGCGTTCGCCTTGTCGGTTGGGTCGTAGTCCTCCAGCAGCTTGTGCAGCCGCAGGTTCGAGCCGTCGTGCATCTCCACTTCGTAGATCTCGCCCGACCCGTAATCCACTTCGATGTCGTCGAAGCTGGCCACGAAATCCACTTCATTGATCGGCTCGTCGTTATCCTGCATGAACTTGTAGCTCTTGGTCGATCCTTCGTGGTCGTTGAAGGTCACACAGGGGCTGATCACGTCCAGCATCACCGTCCCCTTGTGCGCAATGGCCGCCTTCAGCATTGAGAGCAGTTGCTTCTTGTCGCCGGAGAAGGACCGTCCCACAAATGTCGCCCCCAACTGGATGGCCAGTGCGCAGGTATCGATGCCCGGCAGATCGTTCACCACGCCGGTCTTCAGCTTCGAGCCCAGGTCCGCCGTCGCTGAAAACTGCCCTTTGGTCAGCCCATAAACGCCGTTATCCTCGATGATGTAAATCATGGGCAGATTGCGCCTCATCATGTGGACAAACTGCCCCATGCCGATCGAAGCTGTGTCTCCGTCGCCGGAGACGCCCAGGGTGGTCATGGTGTGGTTGGCCAGGATCGCCCCGGTAGAAACCGACGGCATGCGCCCATGCACGCTGTTGAAGGCGTGCGCGCGGCTCATGAAGTAGGCAGGACTCTTGGACGAGCAGCCGATGCCGCTCATCTTCATTACCCGCTCCGGCTCCACGCCCATCTCATACATCGCCTGGATAATCCGCTCGGAGATGGCGTTGTGGCCGCAGCCGGCGCAAAGGGTACTCTTGCCGCCGCGATACTCAAGAATCGGAAGGCCGATGTGATTTACTTTGGGAGTTGCTGTTGCGGTTGCCATTTAGAGGCCCTCCTTGGTCGCAAACTCTTCGGTAATGGTGCGAGCGTCGATTGGCAACCCGTTGAAGTGCAGGATGCTGCGCAGCTTCAAAGCCTGCTCGCCAGGAAGGTCCAGCTTCAGCAAGCTAGCCAACTGCGCGTCGCGATCCTGCTCCACCACATAAACCCGCTCGTGCGAGGCCACAAAGTCGTGAATCTCGTGCGCGAACGGATAGGCCCGTATGCGCATGTAGTCCACCTTTTTGCCGTATTCCTTGTCAAGCTGGTCGAGACTTTCGCGCAGGGCAAAATCCGTGGTGCCGTAAGCCAGAAAGCCGATCTTCGAGCTTCCGTCCTGCACCGTTACCGGCGCGGGAACCAGCTTGCGCGCGTTCTCAAACTTGCGTGCCAGCCGATCCATCAGCTTCACATATTCTTCGGGCTTTTCGGTATACGCCGACGTATCGGTGTGTCCTGTGCCGCGCGTGAAATAACCAGCCTTGGGGTGGCGCGTTCCCGGCAGCGTCCGCCAGCCGATCGCATCCCCATCCACGTCGCGATAGCGGGCAAATCCGCCCAGCCGCTCCAGATCCTCGGCATTGAGCACCTTGCCGCGGTCAAGCGGAGCCGTGGGATATTCAAACGCCTCCGACATCCAATTGTTCATGCCCAGATCGAGATCTGTCAGCACAAATACCGGCGTCTGCACGCGCTCAGCCAGATCAAAGGCCGCAATCGCAAGCTCGAAGCACTCCTTTACCGAGCCAGGCAGCAGCACGATGTGCTTGGTGTCGCCGTGCGAAAGAAACGCCGTCGATATCAGATCGGCCTGCGAAGTCCGCGTCGGCATACCAGTCGATGGCCCGGAACGCTGCACATCGAAGATCACGCCCGGAATCTCGGCAAAGTACCCCAATCCGGCAAACTCTGCCATCAGGGAAATGCCCGGCCCCGAAGTCGCGGTCATGGCCCGCGCACCTGCCCAGCCCGCGCCTAGCACCATGCCAATGGCCGCCAGCTCGTCCTCTGCCTGGATCACGGCAAAGGTCGCCTTGCCCTCCGGCGTCACGCGAAATTTCTTGAGCAGATCGGTGGTTGCCTCCACCACGGAAGTCGAAGGCGTAATCGGATACCAGGCCACCACCGTAACGCCCGCAAACACTGCGCCCATTCCGCAGGCCGCGTTGCCGTCGATGATGATCTTGCCCTTGGTCTGATCCATCCGCTCGATGAAGTACAAGTCCTGCTTGGTCAGCTTCTCTGCCGCGTAGTCGTAGCCGGCCTTCACCGCGCCAAAGTTCAGCTCGAAGACCTTCACCTTCTTGGCAAACTGCTTGCGCAGCCCGTTCTCCACCACGCTGAGGTCGATCTTCAGCAACTGCGCCACCGCGCCCACGTAGACCATGTTCCTGACCAGTTTGCGCAGCTTGGCCTCAGGGCAGATCGCCGCGGTAATCGCATCGAACGGCACCGGGTAAAAGACCACGTCGTCGCGATACTGCTTGAGGTCGAGTTTCTCCTCGTAGATCGCCACGCCACCTGGGGGCAGATCCAACACGTCCTGCTGCGCTGTATCCGCATTCAGGGCCACCAGTACCTCGGCACCGCGGGTGCGGGCCACGTGGCCATCTTTGCTGGCGCGTATTGTGTACCAGGTTGGAAGTCCGGCGATGTTCGACGGGAACAGGTTCTTTCCGCTGACCGGAACACCCATGCCGAAGATGCTTTTCAGCAGAACGCTATTGGCGGATTGCGAGCCGGACCCGTTCACCGTTGCTACGTTGATGCTGAAATTGTTGACCACCCGTTCACCCACGTTCAATGCGCCCTCTAACTGACCGAGGGCAAGGTCGCTTGTCGCCATCTGGCGGGTTCCCCTTCCGATCGATTCTGAAAAGATCTCATTCCATTGCTTTATCGGCAAGGACTCGATCTTTCCTTCTCCGATGTGATTATAGTCACTTTCAGCGCGCGCCGTCCCAAATCGGGGAACGGCTGTTACTCCTTTTGAGTCATGCTGAATCTAAACAGCCCCAAGTGTTTATCGGCCGCCATGCGGGAGCACCAGTCCGGCCAGATGTTTGTATTGGATATATTTTCACTCGGATGCGCAGATATTTGCATATTTTCCGCGATGCCTAACGCGTAAGTTGCAGATACGTTTATATCTGCGGATGGACCCGCAATTGCAGGATCTTTT
>Ga0302320_10024438_pt1 | contig 11792 bp, 12 predicted proteins | sample Bog_T0_3_FD_202130 | JGI IMG/M metagenome (GOLD analysis project Ga0302320, IMG submission 202130) | Peat permafrost microbial communities from Stordalen Mire near Abisko, Sweden - Bog_T0_3 | ecosystem: Environmental > Terrestrial > Soil > Wetlands > Peat | place: Sweden: Abisko, Stordalen Mire... | reverse complement strand
CGAAGTCTTCATCCGCAAAGACCCCGCAACCGGGGACGTGATCCTCTCCCGCCGCCCCGAGTCGTGGGACGACTTCTTCGAACTCGTCCGCCAGGCCGATGTGCCTGAAGATTTCCTCTCGGATCGCCAGGACGGCCCGCCGCAGAAGCGCGACCTCTTTTGATGGCTCGCCGATATCTGCTGGACACCAACACGGTCAGTTTCATCTTCAAGCGCAATGCGTTCGTTCTCCGCCGCCTCGCTGAGGTTTCCATGGCGCAGCTTGCCATCTCCGCGGTCACCGAAGGCGAGTTGCGTTTCGGACTCGCCCGCCGCCCCGAAGCCACACGGCTACGTCAGGTCGTTGAAGAGTTTCTCCTCCGCGTAGCCATCCTGCCCTGGGACTCCGACGCCGCCCACCACTACGGCCATCTCCGCGCCTCGCTGGAGCGCGACGGACAACCCATGGGAAACCTTGATACCCTGATCGCCGCCCACGCCCTCGCTACCAGCTCAGTCCTCGTCACCAACGATCACGCCTTCAGCCGCATCAAGAAGCTCAAAGTCGAGGACTGGACCAAGGGGCCGCAACGATAAGCCCTACTTCCGCCTCACATGCAGTGTCCGCTCCGCCACCGCCACCACCTCGCCGCTCCGGTCCTTGATCTCCACGGCGAACACCGGTTCCACCTTCGGCGCGCTATCCGCCGCCCGGCGCACCGCGTCAATCTGCTCTTGCGTCAGCCGGAACTCCGCCCGCACCGTTCCCTTTGCCGGTCTGCGGAAGCGGATCGCCGCCGCCTTGTCCCACACAATGTATTCCGGACCGAGGTTTTCCAGCAGCATCACCATGTAGAACGCGTCGCTCATCGCAAACAGCGAGCCGCCAAAATGAACGCCCACATAGTTCGTATTCCAGAAGCGCTGCACCAACTCCACATCCACTTCGCGCAGATCGGGCGCAATGCGCCGCACCCGTATCCCCATCCCCAGGAATGGAGGCCACCAGTTCATCCATCGCAGCAATCCGCGATTCATCGGCATCGCACGCTCCTCGTAAGAAATGTATCCTCGGCAATCGATCCCCGCCAACCCTTCCGCATTTTCCTCCCACGCAGCGGCCACACCGGGAGTATCCTGCTCTCCATGCGCTTCCGCCTCCGTCGCGCGGAGTCCCTGGCAGCCAGCGCAGTCGTGAAGGGCAGTCACCGCCTATGGACCAGCGTATCGAGTGGATCTACGAGCATCTGCCGCCCGTTGCACAGAGCGCGTTACTCTCCGCCTACGGCTGGCGCCTCAACCGCTTTCGCTACGGCGGCAGCTTCGCCCAGCACCTGGCGGAGCTTCAGCGCACCCAATGGCTCAGTGCCGCCGACCTCCAAAGCTATCAGGACGACCAGACCCAGCGCCTCATTGCCCATTGTTACGCCAACGTGCCTCACTACGAGCGGCTCCTGCGTGAGTTGCGCCTCACTCCCGCCGACTTCCGCTCCACCCACGACCTCCAGAAGCTGCCCATCCTCGACAAAGCCACCCTCCAGCGCGATCCCCAGCTCTTCCTCGCCCGCAACTATCTCAACGCTCCCTGCGAGCAGGCGGGCACCAGCGGCAGCACCGGAACCTCGCTCCGAGTCCGCATCGATCTCGAAGGACGCCGCCGCAACTACGCCTTCTTCTACCGCCTCAAGCAGTGGGCCGGATTCACCGGTGGCCGCGCCGCCACCTTCGGCGGACGCCTCATCGTTTCCACGCGCACCCAGCATCCACCCTTCTGGAGGCGCAACTACGCTACCAACACGCTGCTGCTCTCTTCCTATCACCTCGCGCCGCAGAACATGGCCGCCTATGCCGAAGCCCTCCGCAGCTGGCAGCCCGAACTGATCGAGAGTTACCCCTCCAGCGTCGCGATCCTCGCCCAGTGGCTCCTGGAGCACAATCGCCAGCTCTCCGTGCGCTCCATCATCACCTCTTCGGAAACCCTCCGCCCCGACCAGCGCGAGCAGATCGAGCTCGCCTTCTCCTGCCGCGTCTTTGACCAGTACGGCTCCACCGAGCAAACCTGCTTCATCTCCCAGTGCGAGCACGGCGCCTATCACGTCGCCCCCGAGTTCGGTCACACCGAACTCCTCGAAGTCGCCAACGCCCCCGCCGGCTGGCGCAGAATCGTCGCCACCGGATTCACCAATTACGCCATGCCGCTCCTGCGTTATGACACCCGTGACCTCGCCATGATCGGCGAATCTACTCCCTGCCCCTGCTGCCGCGCCTTCCCGGTCGTCAGCCACATCATTGGCCGCGATGACGACAGCATCGTCACTCCCTCGGGACGCTACGTCGGCCGCCTCGACCCCATCTTCAAAGGGCTCGCCACCATCGCCAAGGCACAGATCGAGCAGGACGCCCCCGATCACATCCTTGTCCGCCTCGTCCCCGCCGCCGGATTCTCCCCCGCCGACATCGACTCCCTCAATCGTCAGCTCGCCCTTCGCCTCGGCGATGAAATCCAATGTGAATTCAAAATCGTTGACGACATTCCGCCCGGTCCCAACGGCAAGTTCCGCACTGTCATCCGCCGCATCCCCGCCCCAGCCCGCTAAACTCGCCGACCGTCAGCTCTACGCTATTTTTTTCTCACGCCCCCGCTCAGCACCGTCCGCAACCCCCTTGCGGTCTCCACCCGCAGGAAACCCCGCTCGTCCAGTCCGCGCGTCACGCCCTCGTAGCCACCGTCTTCCTCCACCACCACCGCCACGCCCTGGCAGTACGACGAGTGCTCCTCGAACCGCCGCAGAATGCTCTCCCGCGCCGCGCCCACTCCGTTCTGTAGCGCCGCCTGCTCCCCGTCCAGCGCCCGCAGCAGCGCCGCCACCAGCTCAACCCGCGAGAATCTCCGCCCCGACTCCATCCGTAGCGAGGTCGCAATCGCCTCCAGCTCCGCCGGAAACCCATCGTTGTTCACATTTAGTCCCATCCCCACCACCACAAAGCGAACCCGTGTCACCTCGGCGTTCAGCTCCGTCAGAATGCCGCAGAACTTCCTTCCACCCAGCAGCACATCGTTCGGCCAGCGCAGATCGCCCCACAGCCCTGTCACCTCGTGGACCGCCTCCACCACCGCCAGCCCCGCCACCAGCGAAAAGATAATCACGTCTGCCGGAGACAGCCTCGGCCTCATCAAGGCCGAGCAGTAAATCCCATCCCGCGGATTCGACTTCCACACATGACCCGCTCGCCCCTTGCCCGCCGTCTGCTCTTCAGCCAGCCACACCGAGCCGTCCCGAGCCCCTTCCACGCCCGCCCGCATCGCCGCCGCCGAGGTCGAGCCGATCCGCGCAAAGTGCCGCACTCCTCCGGCAAAAACCGTCCCGGCAATCATCGGCTCCAGCACTTCCGGCAGCGCCATATCCGCCTCGCCCACCAGCTTCCAGCCCGCTTCCACCGAGCCCGCAACCTCCACGCCCAACCCGCGCAACCCCTCCGCCAGCCGCTCTGTTTCGCCGCACGCGTCAGCCGCCGCCACTCCCGTCGCCGCGGCCCAATCGTCCGAGCTAATCAAGCCCTGCCGTTGCTGCAAGGCCAACAGAGCCCGACCCAGCCGCGCATCCGTCTGCAATGTCTCTTCCATGATGGAAAAAGTATACCGGGTGGCCCACAACCACCCGCTGTCGGTGATTGTGGGATGGGAAGCGCTTCGCCTTTCGGGCTCTCACGCAAAAACTCCCGGCCATCGCCGGGAGTCCATTTGTCCTGCTCTGCACTCTGCTTTTTGGAAACTTACTTCACCGCTTCAATACTCAGTTCGATGTTGACATCCTTGCTCACGCCCAGCCCCGTCGGATCGTAGTTCACATGGTAGTCATAGCGGTTGATCGTCAGCGTAGCTTCCACGCCCAGCCGCAGCTCGCCCTTCATCCCCTTGCCCTGCGCCACCGTGAACGGAATCTCCACCACCTTCGTCACGTCGCGGATCGTCAGGTTGCCGGTCGCAATATACTTGCCTCCCGCGTTGCGCACGCTCGTGCTCTGGAAGCGGATCTCCGGGAAGTTCGCCGTATCGAAGAAATCCGGCGTGTTCAGATGCTTGTCCCGCTGCGCGTTGTCGGTGCTAACCGTAGCGGTCTTGATCACCGCGGTCACTGAACTCTTGTCCGGAGACTTTTCGTCAAACTGAATCGTCCCGCTCACATCCGTAAACCGCCCGTGAACCGTCGAAATTCCCATATGCTTTACCGTAAAGTTAGTGGACGAGTGCGCGCCATCAATGGTGTACGTTTCGGCGGCCAGCGCCAACGAACTGGTAGCCAACAGCGCGGCAAACAGCAGGATCAGCTTCTTCATCTCTATCTCTCCATCCTCAATTAGTCGTTGAAACAGATATACCCTTAGTAAGATTCCAGAACCCGCCCAACCGATGCATGAAATCTTGATTTCCGGGATTTTTCACACATCCCGGCGCGGGAATCGCTCGGGCTCTCGTCTCCCTTACCGCGCCGCCGTCTCAAAAACCGTCTGCAACTCGTACCCCGTTGCCCGGCCCAGCAGCCAGCTCACGCCATCGCGCTTCTGTTCGCGGAAGAGCAGCCCGTAGTGCCCATATCCATCCGGATCCACCGCGTCCACCAGCCGAATCTCCGGGTACAAGCCCAGTTCCCGAGGATCGCTCACCGCGCTGTACAGCTTCACCAGCTTGCCCTCGTCTTCTTTGGCGATCACCGTCACCACCCAGCTCTTCGGCTTTCCGATGGCCGCCGCGGAAACCTCCGGCGTGTAACGCGCCGAATACACAACCGTCGCATAGTTGTTGTAGTCCAGATCGTAGGGAATGAACTGCTCCTCCCCAAACTTCAACTCCGCCGGAGTCGCCGCCTCAGTCTTTTTCGCCGCCTTCAGTTTTCCCGCCGATATCGTCTTTCCCGCCGCAGCCTTCGCCTCCGGCAGCACCAGTCCGCGCTGCCCGCCCAGCCGCCGCAGCTCCGCCTGCGCCATCGCCCGGGCCTGTGTCTCAAGCTGCGTCCGTTCTTCCTCGCCGCACACGTAGATCAACGGAGGCGCCTCCAGCGCCCGTCCTGAATCGCTCACTGCCACCTGCCGTGAGACCGGCTCTTCTTTTTTGAAGTCCGGCAGGTCGCGTCCGCCCTGCTCCTGCACTGGTTTGCCCCGCCGCAAAATCGGATGATCCGGATCGTCGCTCGGCGTCAGCTCTGCCTGTCCCAACCCTGCGGCCGCCGCGCCTGCCGCAGGCTTCGCCGAGGCCGTCGGCGTTGCCGTCGTCGAAGCCGTCTGTGTCGAAGTAGAACCCGGTGTGCCCGATCCCGGCGTGCCCGGCCCGGACGCGTCATCCCTCCTGTGCAGCTTAGGCCTGTCCGGATCCTCATCCACCTCCGGCGCACTCGCCGCCGTCGCCGACGGATGCGCCGCAGGGATATCGCCTTCGCTTCCTTCGCGCCGGTGCAGAGTTGGCTTCGAAGGATCTTCCACCACCACCCGGGCCGCTTTCTTCTTCGCCATCAGCGACGCATCCGGCAGCGCCTTGAACTTCCCATTGCCAAACCACTCCGCCGAGTTCCGCGTCGCGCTCTGCACCGTGAATGTCCCCAGCGGCTTGCCGAACTGCTCGACCTCGTACACCGTCTCCGAGTACAGCGTGAACGGCACCGGAGTCGCATGGTAGAAGGTCGCGTCGTAGTATTTCTTTTCGAACAGGAAAGTTACCGGAATCAGCCGCCGCGATCCGTTCTTGAACGTCTCCAGCACCGCCACCGCCCGCGGAGTCTTCCGCTCCGGCGGCGCTATCCGGAACTGTGCCTCGCAGGCAAAAGAAAGCGCTGCCAACGCCATTGTCAGCGTGACGGCCTGCATCGTTTTGCGGTATAGATACATGGTCATGAACTTCAAAGAAAAAGCTCCCGACTTCACTCTGCCCGACGAAAACGGAGAGCCAGTCACTCTCTCCTCCTTCAAGGGTAAACCCGTCGTGCTTTTCTTCTACCCTCGCGCCAACACTCCCGGATGCACCGTCGAGGCCTGCGGATTCCGCGACACGTACGCCAAACTCACCCGCGCCGGACTCACTGTCCTCGGCATCTCTCCCGATACACCCAAGGCGCAGAAAAAGTTCCAGGAGAAATTCTCCCTCCCCTACACCCTCCTTGCCGACGCCGAAAAAGATGTCGCCAAACTCTTCGATGTCCTCAAGGAGAAGAACATGTACGGCAAGAAAGTGATGGGCATCGAGCGCACAACATTTTTCATCGCCCCCGACGGAACCATCACCCAACTCTGGCGCAAGGTTAAACCGGAAGGCCACGCCGACGAGGTTCTCGCATGGTACAAGGCCCACAAATAGCCAGAGCCGATACATTCTGCACAAACCAATAATGAAGACAGGTGGCCCACACAACGCTCCGTTCGTTGTGTGGGGTTGTTGACCGTCTGAGTGCATGCCCTCCGGTGCCCCACATCTGCCGCGTTTTGTTAGCAGATGTGGGTCTTTTGCCTTTACCCTTGCTCTCGCCTTTGCGCGGCACCCTGCTGCTGCCGTCGCTACGATTAGTTTCTCTTTTGACTTCGACTCTCTTCCAATGGAATCATCTCCAACGCCACGCTCATGACACCCACCGCCCGCACCCTCGCCAAGCTCGTCCCGCTCCCACGCTCTTTCTTCTCCCGCGATCCCCGCCTTGTCGCCCGCGAACTCCTCGGCAAACTTCTCATCCGTCGCGATGGCCACCTCATCCTCGCCGGACGCATCGTCGAAGCCGAAGCCTATCTCGGACTCTCCGATCCCGGCTCCCACGCCTACCGCGGACTCACCGCCCGCAACGCCGTTCTCTTCGGACCGCCCGGCCACGCCTACATCTATTTCATCTACGGAAATCACTTCTGCACCAACATCAGTTGCCAGCCCTCCGGAAACCCCGGCTGCGTTCTTCTCCGCGCCCTCGAACCCGTCTGCGGACTGGATCAGATGGCCGCCCTCCGCAGCCTCACCCTCCCGGCCAATCCCCGTCCCTCCCAGCTCCGCCTTCTCACCTCCGGCCCCGGACGCCTCTCCCAGGCTCTCGCCATCACCCGCCCCGCGGACAATGCCAAAGACCTCTGCTCACCCGCCAGCGACCTCCTCATCGCCGACGACGGCAGCCCCACGCCAACTGTCTTGGCCACGCCCCGCATCAACGTCACCAGTGCTCCGCTCGATCAATGGCGTTTCGCCATCACCGGAAACCCCTTCGTCTCCGGCCCCCGGCTCTCATAGTTAGCGGATTCCCCTGCCTTACCTGCTACACTCCCCACCATGCGCCCGCGCTTCCAATGGGATTTAGGCCGCCGCACCATTCCCCTCGGTGAGCGAACCCTCATCATGGGCGTACTCAACGTCACGCCCGATTCCTTCTCCGACGGTGGCCTCCACTTCTCTCCTCAGGACGCCATCGCCCACGGCCTCGCTCTTCTCGACGAAGGCGCTGACATCCTCGACATTGGCGGAGAATCCACCCGCCCCGGCACGCCCACTGCAACCCCGCAGGCCCTCGGACTCGCCGGAGCCGTCTCTGCCGACGAAGAGATCGCTCGCGTGCTCCCCGTCATCGAGGCCATCAAGCGCCAGCGTCCCAACGCCATCGTCTCCATTGACACTTACAAGGCCAAGGTCGCCCGCCTCGCCGTCAGTGCCGGAGCCGAGATCGTCAACGACGTCAGCGGCTTCACCTGGGACTCCGCCATGCCTCTCACCGTCGGCGAACTCACCTGCGGAGCCATTCTCATGCACAGCCGCGGCCTGCCTCACCAGTGGCGCACCCAGCCTCCCGAGCCGGACATCGTCTCGCTCGTCCGTGAAGAGCTCCGCGCCCGCATCTCCGATACGCTTGACCAGGGAGTCCTCCGCCGCTCCCTCGTCATCGATCCCGGCTTCGGCTTCGGCAAGAACTTCGACGAGAACTACCCTCTCCTCGCCCACTTCTCCGAATTCCACATCCTCGGACTCCCCCTCCTCGCCGCCGTCTCCCGCAAGAGCTTCCTCACCCGCACCGTCTGCGCCCGCCTCCGCGAACTCACAGAACTCGCCGGTACAACACTCTCCAGTGCTGGCACCAGTAATGGTGCCCCACATCTGCCGCAGTTAGCAGATGTGGGATCAGAATTCTCCAGTGCCGGCGCCTCACATCGGCCGCCGTCAGCAGATGTGGGATCGCAGAGTATGAGATCAGTGGGTGTTGAATTGGCCGACGCCGCAACCCTCGCCGCCACCGTCTCCGCCGTCCTCGCCGGAGCCCACATCGTCCGCGTCCACGCCGTCCGCCCCGCCGTCATCGCCCTTGCCATCGCCGACGCCATCCTCCGCGCCAAGTAGTATTTGAAAGAGTGTCACGCTGAGCGCAGAAGCTGTGAAGAAGCCTGTGATTTGGGATTGACATGGGTGAGTAGCTGGATAGATCGGATTATGGATTCAGGTTCTGGGCAACGGTTGATCCGGGCAGTAAATCGTGAGCAGGTGTGTTGGCGTGCGATCGATGTGGAACGGTTGATTGGCGACGATCATGCGGTGCGAGCGATCTGTAGATGATCAAGACGTTGTACCGGTCCGGTTCGTCTGATGTGGGGCACCAAGGAACGCATGCCTACTTCAACAGTCGACAACCCCACACAACGAACGGACCCAAAAGATGGCTTGAATGGGCCATCCGCGGGCTCTATGGCTTCTTGCTTGGTGCAGTGTCTCCCTGCACGGCGTTGCGAGCGGGGTCGTTGACCAGCTTGCGGAGGAAGCTGGGAGGAATGGTGGCGAGAACTTCGGCGCGGTCGCCCTTCTGCGTGATCTTGATGGAGTCGAAGACGGCTTTTACGTCGGCATCGCCGGGACCGGGCGCGGCGCTGGCCTGGATGCCGCGAAAGATCGCAAGGAAGGCCGTGGTCTGGTCGGTGAAGTTGCGGGCAGCTTCCTCGCTCTGGGTGTAGAAGTCGGCGCGGGCGTGGATGGTGGTCAACATGCGCAGGGAGACGACAACATCGCTCTGGCCGGGGAGTCCTATGTCGATGCCTCCGGGGAGAGTGAACGAGGGCTGCGCGGCGGGCCTGGATGGCGGCCCGGACTTTGTCCCAGCCGATACGCCGGGGATGCGGGCGATGGCCCATAACAGGCTGCCAAGCGGGACTTTAGGGAAGTAGGTTTGGACGAGCGAAGGGCCGCCGAAGGGAAGCGCGACCTTCTTGAAGCGGTCGATCATGCCGTGGACGACGCTGGGATCATCGACGTTCGAGACGGCAACGGTATCGATGGCGAGCAGGGCGACGCGCAGAGTGCGGGTCTCAATGGGGATGGAGAAGATTTCGACGTCGCGATAGGTTTCAATAGCGTGCGAATGCTGGCGCAGATAGAGCGCGAGCTTGATCTGATCGTAGTGACCGACGAGAACCTCGGAGTAGCGGGTTGCGCCGCGGGCACCGTTGTTGGCGGCTCCGCGATGCACGGCCATGGCGGCTTCGTCTAGATCGCGCTCGAAGGCGAAGCCGGTGGCTTTGACGAACTCATCGTAGCCGGGAGCGAGTTTGGGCAGCGGCTGCTGATCAAAGGCGGTTAGGCTGCGAACGGTGCCGAAGTCGATGTAGAGCACGGCATCGGATTCAGGGAGCAGGCGGGCAGCTTCCGGAGCGGCTTTCTTGCGCAGCAGGACGACGGAGCCGACGGCGGCTACGAAGAGCAGCACACAGAGCGAAATGATGAAAATTCGGCGGCGGGCTTTCATCGCTGGACGGTCGATCCGGAGGTGGCGCTGACGCGGGCGTCAAGGAAGGCGGATTGGGCGGGGGTGCGCACTGCCCGGCTGTTCTGGTAGCCACTCGAATGCTTTTCAGGTAATATCATGCTTGGTGCCGAATGATAGCATCCGGCAGGGCTTCGAGTCCTGTTGGCGGCGCCGGGCACCGGTACGGGAAAGCGGGTTGCGCACGGGCAGGTGGCGTGCTATCTTCGCTTTGGAGTCCCGGACGCCGGTTCAGTTTCTCCAGCGCAATGCAGTTGGAAGCGGACTGGATGGGCTGGCGTAGCTCAGCCGGTAGAGCATCTGATTTGTAATCAGAGGGTCGGGGGTTCAAATCCCTTCGCCAGCTCCAAAAGTTTCGTCTCGAAGCGCAGGCGGATGCGCGACGAGATTAAGATCCCAGTGCGGTTTTCTTTCCAGAGAAGCGCTCTCCCGAAGGATCTACCAGACAGGCTGAACGCGGAAAGTTTACCGCGAGAGGCGAAGCACGGTTTGGCGCGGTTGGCTGAATCGCTGCCAGGTTGGGCAGGGAAGAGGGTTCCGCGGCGGGCTCAAGCGCTCGTCAAGGTCTTTGAAAGTTTGCGCAGAACTGACGTGCGCTGCGGCGCCGTCAAGACACGATTTTTACGCACAGGTGGGTGAGCGGTTAAAACCAACAGACTGTAAATCTGTCGGCCTTAGGTCTACGGAGGTTCGAATCCTCCCCTGTGCACCATTTTTTGGCCCGGTTGGAGCAAGGCTCGCCGGGTGCAATGTATGATTGAGGCGTGATGGCAAGAGCGAACCGTTTTTGGATTGCCATGTGCGCCTTTGCATTGCTGGGCGTGCTGGAATGGACTACGTTGAGCGCGGAGACGATTCGCGTGGTCAACGGTCCGAACGGAGCGCCACTGCTGGATGTGAGCATTCGGGGCGTAGCTCTGATGGTTCTTGCGTTGCTGGCGTTTCGGAGCTGGATTCATCACCGGCGCGAGACGCTGGAAGAGCGCAGCCGTTCCGGGCAAGAGTAGTTTGTAGCGGGCGGGAGTAACTCAGTGGTAGAGTCTCAGCCTTCCAAGCTGTTGGTCGCGGGTTCGATTCCCGTCTCCCGCTCCATAATTTTTTGCAGGTCGTATATACTGCGAGTTGTAAACGCTGATGTAGCTCAGTTGGTAGAGCACTCCCTTGGTAAGGGAGAGGTCATCGGTTCAATCCCGATCATCAGCTCCATTTTTTTGGCAAGGCCGGAAGATTCGCGGCCCTCCCTTGCGGAGGGCTGTTGTGGGTTCGGCGGGCCGATGAGGGCGAAGCGCGGATTGCCGGAAGAACGGGCAATTGCGGGTCGCCTGATTGCATGAAGTGAAGTGAAAAGATATGTCGCGATCCGGGTATGAGCAGCCGAAGTTGGAGATCCAGGCGAAGCAGGTGTATGAGGTTTTACACGGCGCACTGGAACGAATGCTGGCTCCGGGGGCAGCCGAGCGGTTCTTGCGCAAGCTTGAGAATCGCGGGCTGAAGGCACGAAGCTTTGAGCTGGTGCTGGCGGCGAAGGTGTTGGAGCAGTTGGACGAGCGGTTGGCGGGTTCGGGAAAAACGGCCAGCCAATGGTATGCGGAATTGCCGGTCCCGGACCAGGGGCAGTTGCGCGAGTTTTACCTGACCGCAGTCGAAGCGGTCGATCCGGGTCTGCGCGAGAAGTACGCGAAAATCTACCGTTACTACTAGGGCATAAAGCAATGGCGAAAGAGAAATTTGACCGCAGTAAGCCGCACGTGAACGTTGGAACGATCGGGCACATTGATCACGGCAAGACGACGTTGACGGCAGCGATCACGAAGGTGCTGCAAAAGCACAATCCGAACAACAAGTTCCGCTCGTTTGACTCGATTGACAATGCGCCGGAAGAGCGCGAGCGCGGCATTACGATTGCGACGGCGCACGTGGAGTATGAGACGGGGAACCGTCACTACGCGCACGTGGATTGCCCGGGTCACGCCGATTACATCAAGAACATGATCACCGGCGCGGCGCAGATGGACGGCGCGATTCTGGTGGTTGCGGCGACCGACGGTCCGA
>Ga0302320_10024437_pt1 | contig 11794 bp, 9 predicted proteins | sample Bog_T0_3_FD_202130 | JGI IMG/M metagenome (GOLD analysis project Ga0302320, IMG submission 202130) | Peat permafrost microbial communities from Stordalen Mire near Abisko, Sweden - Bog_T0_3 | ecosystem: Environmental > Terrestrial > Soil > Wetlands > Peat | place: Sweden: Abisko, Stordalen Mire... | reverse complement strand
ACGCGTGACCGTCTTCACCATTTTCCACGTATTGATAAATCGCCACCGGCATGGTGGTGGTCTGGCCGATGATGTTTCCCGCCACCATGATCGTGGCGCCGAATTCGCCCAACGCCCGCGCGAACGCGAGTAAAATTCCCGCCAGCACCCCGCGCCGGGCCAGTGGCAAACTGATCGTAAAAAAAACCCGCCATTCGCTGGCGCCCAAGGTCCGCGCCATTTGTTCCAAACCTTCGTTCACTTCCGCAAAGGCCACGCGCGCCGAACGAACTAAAAAGGGAAACGACATCACGCCCAACGCCAGCACAACGGCTTTCCAGGTGAAAACAATTTTGAAGTGCGCATACCACCAATGCCCCAGCGGTCCATTTTTCCCGAACAGTTGGAGCAGTACCAATCCGGTTACCACCGGAGGCAGGACAATGGGGAGCGAAACCAAAGTTTCAATCAACGCTTTGCCCGGCCAGTTGCGCCGCGCCAGCAACCACGCCAGCGCCAATCCCGGCGCCAGGATCAAAAGCGTGCTCAACACCGCCATCCGGATGGAAAACCAGACCAAATGCCAGTCTTCCGCCGTCATGGCAACGCGTCCGCCCCCACACCCGGCGTCGGCATCGCCCAAACATTTCCGTCGTAGCGGCGGGCGTCTCGCCTGCCGTAGAGCTGCGGCGTCCCGCCCGGCGGAAAAAACTTACGTGAACAAAACCGGCTCCCTTCGCCGAATCCCGCTGGAACCGTATTTTGAGCCGCCAGCTGAGAGGTGAGATCACGTGAGTCTCGGAAAACAACGGCAGCCTCCGCGCGCATTGCCGCAGAGTCAGGGCAAAAAAAATGCCGGGCACGGGGTTCGACCTTCACCGGTCTATCCTGTCCCAGCATTTTTACGATGTCAATTCAGCTCGCGCCGTAGTCGTATACAGCAACACTCTGCCCGATGTATCTGTATGATAACTTCCGTCGCTCGTTTTGCAAACAACCAGCGAACGTGAAACCGTCGCCCATTCCCATGGGAGAGGGCAGGGCGAGGGCAACCCACAACCTCGCGCCAACGGCACCACCCTTCTCCACGCACCTCGAATCCGTTACGCCGCCATCGCAATCGCGTCCATGAACAAGGCGTCGCGCTCGCCGATATTCCCGCGCATTTTCTTGAGCGCTTCCTCTTGAATTTGCCGGATCCGTTCGCGCGTCACGTCGAATTTTGCGGCAATTTCTTCCAGCGTCTTCGGCGTGCCATCGTCCAAACCAAACCGCAGAATCAAGATCTGCCGCTCGCGCTCGGTCAAGATCGCCAGGGCCTCCTTGACCATGCCGTTGTCATTGCTGCGGACCAGGCCGTCGAAAGGTGCCGCGGCATTCGCATCCGCCACCATTTCGGAAACCATCTTCTCGCCGTCCGCATCGATCGGCGCATCCAGTGAGACCGAGGCCTTCGCCACGTCCCGATATTTCTGCACGCGCCGCACGTCATAGCCGAGGTGCTCCGCCACTTCCTGGTCGGTGGGCTCGCGGTCAAACGCCTCGCGCAATTTCACTTCCGCCCGGCGAATGTTCGCCACCTTGCCGACCACATGCACCGGCAGCCGGATCGTCTTCGACTGGTTGGCCAGCGCCCGCGTGATCGCCTGCTTGATCCACCAGGAGGCGTAGGACGAAAGCTTGGCGCCCTTCGTGGGATCAAAACGTTCGACCCCCTTGATCAAACCGATGTTGCCTTCGTTGATCAAATCGAGCAGCGGCAGGCCGAGCCCTTCGTAATTGCGGGCGATCTTCACCACCAAACGCAGGTTCGCGATGATCATGCGTTCGCGCGCCGCTTCGTCGCCGCGTTTGACCCGTTTGGCCAGCGACAATTCTTCTTCCGGCGTCAGCAATTTGATCTGTGAAATCTCCCGGTAGTAAAGATGCAAATGATCGCCGTGGGCCGATTCCGTGGGCGCCGTCTCCGCGGGCTCGGCGGCCACCGGCGCAGGGACAAAGTCCTCCGCCTCGGGCTCGGATTTGACGCGGCGGACCATGGACCGGGTTTTCCGGGCGGGCGTCCGAACATCGGATTTGGTTTTTGTTTTCATATAATTTTAGACATTTAATTTCAGATTATATTCACCATTATTTTCCGTTTTGCGCAATTTTCGTCGCGTCCGCCAGGCTCCCCTTCGCGGGCAACGGCGGCGCCACCCAGCCGCCGCCCAGGGCTTTGACCAGCTGGACGCTGGCGATCAACCGCTGGCCGGTCAATTGGGCGTCGCTGCGCTCCGCCGCCAGCGTGTCGCGATCCGCATCAATGATTTCAATGTAGCTGACAATCCCCGAGCGATATCGGTCTTCCGCCAGTCCCGCCGCCCGCCGCGCGCTCGCGACGGCGCGCTTCTGCGCCTCGGCCTGCGCCGACAGGTTTTGAATCCGCGACAGGCTGTTCTCGACATCCTCGAACGCCACCAAAACTTGCTCCCGATAATTCGCCACGGCCTCTTCAAACGCACCCTTGGACCGTTGGTAATTCGCCTTGTTCCGGCCGCCGGCGAAAATCGGCAGCGAAAGGCTGGGACCGATGGACCACGTGTGACTGCTCCAGTTAAACAACGTATCCACATCGCCGCTCAAATAGCCGCCGGAGCCCGTCAGGGTCAGCACCGGAAAAAAAGCGCCCTTGGCCACGCCGATTTTCGCATTCGCCGAAGCCAATTGCCGTTCCGCCGAGGCCACGTCCGGCCGGCGCTGCAGCAAATCCGCGGGCAATCCCGCGGGAATTTCCGGTGGCGCCGGATTCCAGTTTTCCGGATGCTCCACCGCCAGCTTGAACGTGGATGGATTTTCGCCCACGAGCACCGCGATGGCGTTTTCCAACTCGTCCCGGCGTTGCGCCAGCGACGCCACTTCGGCTTCCGTGGTCGCGAGTTCCGTTTCCGCCTGGGCCACCTCGAGGTCGCTGCCGATGCCGCCGTCAAAACGGCCTTGCGTCAGCTTGACCTGCTCCTTCCGCAACCCCACCGTGTCCACCACCGTGGCAATCTCGGCGTCCAACGACCGCAACGCGAAATAATTTTGCGCCACGTCCGATTGCAACGTGAGCAGCACGTTGTAATAAAGATCAAGCGACGCCTGGGCATCCGCCCGCGCACTTTCAAAACCGCGCCGCACCCGGCCCCACAGGTCCACCTCGTAGCTCAGATCCAGCGGCGTGCTGAACGTATTCGCGGTCAGGTTGCCAAAGTTGGGCTCCTGGTTGGGTGAGTATCTCTGCCGCACGTAACTCGGATTGAAGCTCAAATTCGGCAAGAGGTCGCCTCGGGCCACCCGCGCGACCGCCCGCGATTGATCCACGCGCGCTACCGCCGCTTTGAGTCCTTGATTCGCCGTTCCCGCTTGCGCCTCCAGCCCATTCAAGTTGGTATCGCCGAATACTTCCCACCAGGCGCCCTTCGGCACATGGTCCAGTGGCTGTCCTTCTTTCCAATTCCCATGCGCCGCCGATTTATAACTCTCCGGCGCCGCATTGGTCGGAGCCTGATAATCCGGCCCGACCGTCAACAGGCTGGCGCGGGCCGTGGCCACCGTGAGCAGCAGGGCAATCGTGATGATGCCGGCGGTGGTGCCCGCGGAACCCATTATTGGTCCGCCAACCGGCGTAACGACTTTGTGCTTCACGCCCAGTTTCATCAGCGTGACGTAGAACACCGGTGTGAGAAACAGACCGAACAACGTCACCCCAATCATCCCGGAGAACACCGCAATACCCATCGCCTGCCGCATCTCGGCGCCCGCGCCTTTGGAGACCACCAGCGGAAACACCCCGGCAATGAATGCGATCGAAGTCATCAAGATCGGGCGCAACCGCAAGGAACACGCATCCACCGCCGCTTGAAACGGTGTGGCGCCCTCGTCCTGCCGGCGCTTCGCAAATTCCACGATCAAGATTGCGTTCTTGCACGCCAGCCCGACCAACACGATCAGCCCGATCTGCGTAAAGATATTGTTATCGCTGCCTTTGAGCCACACGCCCGTAATGGCGAAGAGCAAGCACATCGGCACAATCAAAATGATCGCCAGCGGCAGCCGGAAACTTTCATACAACGCGGACAATACGAGAAACACGAGCAACAGACACAAGGGCCCGACATAGATCGTGGTATTGCCCGCGAGAATGCGCTGGTACGTCAGGTCGGTCCATTCGTACGCCATGCCGCGCGGCAAATCATCCGACGCGATCTGGCTGATCGCCGCCTCAGCTTGGCCGGAACTGTAGCCCGGCGCCGGACCGCCGTTGATTTCCGCCGCCGGATATCCGTTGTAACGCATCACCCGATCCGGTCCGTGCGTCTCGGTCACTTTCACCAGCGTGCCCAGCGGAACCATTTCGCCGTGGTCGTTGCGGGTTTTCAGGCGCGTGATATCTTCCGGCGTCTGGCGAAACCGCGAATCGGCCTGGGCCACGACCTCATAGGTCCGGCCGAACCGGTTGAAGTCATTCACATACAATGAGCCCAAATAAATTTGCAACGTCTCGAACAGGTTCTGCAGCGGCACGCCCTGCGTTTTCGCTTTCACGCGATCCACGTCCGCATCCAATTGCGGTACGTTGACTGTGAAGGTGGAGAACAGTCCTCCCAGGGAGGGATTTTGATATCCTTTGCCAATCACTGCCTGGGTGTTTTGGAAAAGCGCATCAAAACCAAGGTCAGCGCGGTCTTCCACGTACAACTTGAAGCCGCCAATCGTCCCCAAGCCCATCACCGCCGGCGGCATCACCGTCAGCACATAGGCTTCCTGCACGGACGCAAATTTTTGGTTCAAGGCGCCGGCGATCGCCGGACCGCTTAGATTCGCCGTCGTGCGCTCGTCGAAAGGTTTGAGCGTGAAAAATACGATGCCGGAATTCGCCGCGACCGAGAATCCGTTGATGCTCAATCCCGGAAAGGCCACGGCACTATCCACCCCGGGCTGCTTGAGCCCGATATCGGACATGTGCCGGATGACGGCTTCCGTGCGATCCAGCGAAGCCCCTTCGGGCAATTGCGCAAAGGCGACGAGATACTGCTTGTCCTGCGTCGGCACAAACCCGGTCGGGATTTTGTTAAAACTCCAGCCGGTCAGCAACACCAGCCCGCCATACAGCACCAGTGCGATCACGCTCTTGCGCAGCACGCTGCCAACGCCATTGGCATATTTGATTCCCGCCCAGGCAAAGGCCCGGTTAAACGGATGGAAAAACCAGTTCAGACTTTTTTCCATCCCGCGCGACAGCCAGTCCTTGGGCGCATGGTGATCTTTCAACAATACCGCGCAGAGCGCGGGCGATAGCGTCAGGGAATTGAACGCGGAGATGACCGTCGAGATCGCGATGGTGATCGCGAATTGCTTGTAAAACTGCCCCGTCAATCCGCTGATAAATGCCGTCGGAATGAATACCGCGCACAATACCAGCGCGGTTGCCACGATGGGCCCCGTCACTTCGGTCATCGCTTTTCGCGCCGCCGCCGCGGACGACAAGCCCAGGGCAATATTGCGTTCGACGTTTTCCACCACCACGATGGCGTCATCCACAACAATGCCAATTGCCAGCACCAGCCCGAATAGCGACAAGGCGTTAATGCTGAAGCCGAGCCCGAGCATGATGCTGAACGTGCCGATGAGCGACACCGGAACCGCCGCCAGCGGAATGATTGCCGCACGCCAGGTCTGCAAGAAAAGAATGACCACGATCACCACGAGCAGGATCGCTTCGCACAATGTATGCACTACCGCCTCAATCGAGTGCCGCACGAACACCGTCGGGTCATACACCACCGAGTAGTCCAAACCTTCCGGAAAGTTCTTCTTCAATTCTTCCATCGTGCTGCGCACGGATTTGGAAAGTTCGAGCGCGTTCGCGCCCGGCGTTTGGAAGATCGGCAAAGCCACCGCCGTCTTGTTGTTTAGCAAGGAACGCAGCGCATAACTTCCCGCTCCAAGTTCAACGCGGCCGACATCCTTCAGAAGCGTCTTCTCGCCGTTCGGTCCGGCTTTGACGATGATCTGTTCAAATTCCTCCACCGAAACCAGCCGGCCTTTCACATTCACCGGCAATTCAAAATTCACCGGCCGGTCCACGGGCGGCTGCCCGATGCTGCCGCCGGCCACCTGCACGTTTTGCTCGCGAATGGCATTCACCACATCGCTCGCCGTGAGGTTCCGGGACGCCAGTCGGTCAGGGTTCAACCAGACCCGCATGGCGTAATCACCGGAGCCAAAAACTTCCACATCGCCCGCGCCCGGAATGCGCGCCAGCACATCCTTCACCTGCAGCGTGGCGTAATTGCGCACGTAAACTTCGTCGTACCGGTTGTTCGGCGAGAATAAATGCACGACCATCGTGAGATCCGGCGATTGCTTGGTCGTCGTCACGCCCAGCGCGCGGACTTCCTCCGGCAATTTCGGCAATGCCTGCGAAACCCGGTTCTGCACCTGCACCTGGGCCTTGTCGACGTCGGTCCCGAGGCTGAACGTGATCGTCAACGTCATTACGCCGTCGCCGGTCGCCTGCGAAAACATGTAGATCGAACCTTCCACCCCGTTGATGGCTTGCTCCAGCGGCGACGCGACGGTTTCCGCAATCGTCTTGGGCGTGGCGCCCGGGTAGTTCGCCTTCACCACGATGGTCGGCGGCACCACTTCCGGATACTCGCTGATCGGCAACCGGAACATCGCCAGCAGCCCCATCACAAAAATGGCGATGGACAGCACGCCGGCAAAGATCGGCCGTTTGATGAAAAATTCCGAAAAATTCATGCGATTAAATCGTTTTTCGCGTTGAAATCATTTTTGGCCTGATTAACGGAGCGCAGTTTGCGTGGCTTGCGGCGCGGCCCGGTCCGCGGCCACCGGCGAACCCGGGCGCACGCGCTGCAGCCCGTTCACCACCACTTCGTCCCCCGCCGATAGACCGGATTCGACGACCCGCATGCCGTTGATCAAAGACCCCAAAACCACCGCCCGGTATTGCACTGTGTTGGTGCTGGTCAGGGTGAGGACAAACTTCTGGGATTGATCCGTCCCAATCGCTTTCTCGTCGATCATCAGGGCGCTGTACCGTCCGCTCACGGGCAGCCGGATGCGCGCAAACAAGCCGGGCACGATCCGGTCATTTTCATTGTCGAAAATCGCGCGCAGCAAGATGCTGCCCGTCTCCGGGTCAACATGGTTGTCAAACGACTCGATGCTGCCTTGATGCGGAAAACCAGTCTCATCCGCCAATTGCAATTCCACCGGAATCTTGCCATCAGCCCTGGTTTCCAATTTTTTCGCCGCCTCCAGCTCATTGAATTTCAGCAGGGTGTTTTCGTCGATGTCCGCATAGACATATACCGGATTCACCGAGACCAGCGTCGTCAGCAACGAGGCGGACCCGGCATTGCCGCTTACATAGTTTCCTTCCGTCATCAGGGCACGGCTCACGCGTCCGTCGATCGGCGCGCGAACTTCCGAGTATTCCAGATCCAGCCGGGCCGAATCCAGCGCGGCCTTGGCCGTCTCAAAATGGGCCTTGCGCGCATCGGCTTCTTCCGTGGAAATGACTTTGTTCGCCAATAGTTTCTCGATGCGGTCCGCCTCCGACTTGGCCTGGTCGTATTCCGCCTGGCGTTGATCGAACACCGCCTGGTTCCACCGTGGATCGATCACAAAAAGCACGTCCCCCTTTTTTACGAGCTGGCCGGATTGGAAGCGGACTTCCTGAATATATCCGGACACGCGCGGGCGCACGTCCACCGATTCCACGGGCTCCGTGCGCCCGGTGAATTCGGCCCATTCCACGATGTCCTTTTGCACCACGGCGCTGACCGTCACCGTCGGTAGTGGAGGCGTCGCCTGCGCGGCTGGCCGCTGGCATCCCGCCAAAAACACCATTGCCGAACTCACACCCAACGCTGACAGGACCTGCTGTATTTTAAATTTGCCTGACATGATTCAAATTCTCCTTGTAGCTATTCGTTTTCAGCTCGCGAAGGCGAAGCTGGAGTTCTTCGCCCACAATAATCTTTGTTTGCCCTGCCAGCGAATAACCGCCCGGGCTTTTTCTTCCGCCAAAGTGGGCAGAAACAACGTCGGAAAGGCCGTGTCAGCGGCCAAGGCATCGGCCTCGTTCAAGATCTGCTGAATGCTGGTCGAATCCAGAGCATTGCCATACTCCGCTTCCAGGTGGCCTTTGATGCTCTCTTTGATCGCTTGAAATTTCCTCTGGCAGCTCCCGGTCAAATACCGAAAACCGCCCGCTGCCTGATTGCAGGTTTCTGCCACACCGCGTCTTTGTACCGATTCGTTTTTCATAAAATTCCTATTTCTTTTTTCTGGTTTTCTCATTGTTGGCCGACTGGTCAACTATGATCCGGGCATAGTTTTACTGTCGTTATCCGGTCTCTAATTAAAACCTAGTTTGAGACTGCCTCTTTACTACCGATAATGGACCTGATGGCAGGTTCCAAATTCTTTAAAACCTCGATGTCATTGCAGATCTTCGCCTGCAACATCGCACCCATGACATAAGAACTCACTTGCTTGGCCGCTTCGAGCGGGTCATTCACATCCGTCATTCCTTCGCGCTTTGCATCAGCAATCGCGCACTCAACATACTTCGTCGTCCGCGTCATCATGGTTTCCGCGATCACACGAATCTTATTGTCCTCCGTGGCCACTTCCCCACCGACGCTGCCGTACGGACACCCGCAAACATGACCGCAAGCCTCGGCCCGCTCCTTTTGCGCTTCATAGATCCACTTGCACCACTTCCAAATCCGCTCCAATGCTGGTGTTTGTGACGAAAATATCTCGTCCATTTTCGGCTGCTTTTCGCGCCAATGTTCCTCGTAAGCGGCGCAGGCCAAATCAGCTTTCGATTCAAAAAAATGATAAAAGCTGCCCTTTTTGACCCCCGCCCGCTCACAGATATCGTCCACACTCACCGTGCTATAGTTATGACTCCAGATGAGCTGAAAGGCCACATCCAACAACTTCTCTTTAGCATCACTGGTTCTTCCCATACAATTTTCTGAGTTAAATCTGAACTGATTTTTCTCAGTTTAATTGCGAGTCTAGCTTGGCGGCGAGTGTTTTCTTGGACACCGCTCCAATGACCTTGTCCACCACTTGCCCGTTCTTGAAAACCAACAGAGTCGGGATACTGGTAATCCCATAACGGGCAGCCACTTCGGGATTCGCATCCACATCCACCTTCGCCACCTTGGCGCGTCCCGCATAATCCGCCGCCAGCTCTTCCACTATCGGGCCAATTGCCCGGCACGGCCCACACCAGGTTGCCCAAAAATCCACGAGCACCGGCGTCGTCGCCGTCAACACATCCCGATCAAAAGTCGCATCGGTCACTACTACATGACCCGCTTTCACTTCGTTTTCTTTTACGTTTGTCATATTGGTCGCTTTCTCTTTTGTCTGTCGCTGCGACCACTATCATCCATGTAAACTAACCAGTCAACTATTTTGTTTTATTTTTTAGTGATTATATATATCTTTCTGCATATAAACCACTTAAAAATAAACCAACTGTTGGTTTGCAGCCTTTTTTGTCATCCGGATGACAATTTTTGCATTTATTTTAAGCGCCCATACGATCCTGCAAATTAGCGCGTATATCCTAATCATCAATTATTTATGCCAACTTTGTCCCACTATGCGCTCCTCTTCGGCCGATATTAGCGCAAGGTTTGCTGAGATTTTTTGGCGTTCCCCCCAATGAGGAAATGCACTACCGCCTGCGGTTGTCCGGTTCCATGGACTGTCGACAATCGCAAATGGAACCCGACACTTTCCGCGGCTCCCCATCCCTCCTCATCTAGAATAGCGAGAAATACCGGCCGAATGGCCAAAAAACAATTGCGAATTCCGGCGTGCACCATGACGCACCCGAAATGGTCTCTTCAGTTTCCTCCTCTCCGCGCCTCCGCGTGAACTTTTTCCCATCCGGTCAATCCCGTTAATCCTGTCCAATTTCCCGTTCCAATCTTTACGCCTTTTCTTCCCTCTGGACGAAACCGATGAATTCATGATAATTCGGTAGCGTGAAATCAAAACCATTGTCCCGACTCATATGACCGAACCGGTTTCGCATCCGCACGATCCCCTCCACGGGATTACGCTGGAGAACATTTTGAACCAACTGGTCCGCGAACATGGCTTCGCCGAAATGGCCCGACGCATTCCCATCCGCTGTTTCCAATTTACCCCGTCCGTGAAATCCAGCCTGACTTTCCTCCGCAAAACCCCCTGGGCGCGGAAAAAAGTCGAAGACTGGTTCATCGGCGAATTGATCCCCGGCACCAACTCCATATGTCAGACACCAAACGCATCCCCACCGACGCCGGACCAGCCCTGACGCAAACGCCCTTTGCCGGATTGTCCAGCGACGGCCTGCCGCCAGGCCCCGACAAACCGTCGGCCGAGATCACCGGCAATTCCCCGAGTGCGAAGCCGGCGAAGAAAAATCGCGGCCGCGTCGACATCCTCCGCGTCAAAGCCGGGCGCGGCGGCAAGACCGTGACCGTCGTGAAAAACTTCGTAGGCATCGGCCTGCCGGAAAAAGAGCAACTGGCCAAGGCCATGCAACGCAGCTGCGGCACCGGCGGCACCGTCAAGAACGGCCAGATCGAAATCCAAGGCGACCAGCGCGAGCCCGTCGCCCGCATCCTCACCGAAGCCGGCTTCCGCCCCGTCTTCGCCGGCGGCTGACGGTCGACCGGCTCGCGGGAATTTCATATTCGCATGCGGATCTCAAACTTAGGAGCCGTCGCAGCACCGCGGAGACCACGGGCCCAGATCCCAAAACCAATTTGCACCCCAAAGTGGCTGCCAGACGACATCAACTTTTTGATTCAAACGCCACCATTTGGAAAAATGACAAAATTCTACCAAATCTCTTTTCCTCCCTTAGTTCCAATGCTATTGACTCTTCTTCTCCGCGTTCTCCGCGTCTCCGCGTGAAACCCGTCTTTCCGGTGTTTGCGGTTATAAATTCGCACCCTGCAGAACTCACTTTATACCCCGGCTATCCTTTTTCCGCGGCTTTGATATATTCAACCCTCTGGCATGAGCGACGTCCGTATTGATGAGATTAGAAAACTGCTGCCGCAAGGTATGCTCCCGGATTGGGTGCAACTGGGGCGGCGCATGGTCCGTTTACTGCAGGACCGCCATCACTCCGCCGCGCACGATGCCGTCGTAGACCGCCTCCTCGCCCAGGCTCGCGCCTCCGTCGCCCGTCGGGAACAGCGTCTCGTCCATCTTCCGCGCATCGAATACCCGCCCGAACTGCCGATCACCAGCCGCAAGGACGAAATCGTCGCCGCCATCCGCGCCCACCAAGTGGTCATCATTGCCGGCGAAACCGGTTCCGGCAAAACCACGCAAATTCCTAAGATGTGCCTCGAAGCCGGACTGGGCATCGAAGCCATGATCGGGTGCACCCAGCCGCGCCGCGTCGCCGCCCTCTCGATTTCCCGCCGCATCGCCGAGGAAATGTCCGTCAACGTCGGCCGCGAAGTCGGCTGCAAAATCCGCTTTGACGACCGCTCCAGCGGCGACACCTACATCAAGCTCATGACCGACGGCATTCTGCTGGCCGAAACGCAGAACGATCCGCTGCTGTTTGAGTACAACGCCCTCATCATCGACGAGGCCCATGAGCGCAGCCTGAACATTGATTTTCTCCTTGGCTATCTGAAAGGGTTGCTGGCCCAACGGAAGGATCTCAAACTCATCATTACTTCCGCCACGATCGACACCGCGTCGTTTTCCGCCGCGTTTGATA
>Ga0302320_10024436_pt1 | contig 11794 bp, 10 predicted proteins | sample Bog_T0_3_FD_202130 | JGI IMG/M metagenome (GOLD analysis project Ga0302320, IMG submission 202130) | Peat permafrost microbial communities from Stordalen Mire near Abisko, Sweden - Bog_T0_3 | ecosystem: Environmental > Terrestrial > Soil > Wetlands > Peat | place: Sweden: Abisko, Stordalen Mire... | reverse complement strand
TAGCCCTTCATATTAACTGGGGGTGGGGGAGGGGGAAAGACATAACTTCCTTTGAGTATCGAGCGAAGAATGGTGAAGTCATGCCTATACAATTCTAAAGTTGATATATATATATATGTGTGTGTGTGTGTGTGTGTGTGTGTGAGCGGGAATTATCGCTGGATATATATATATATATATATATACTCATATAGTTAAAATATCAACACGAACAAGAAATGCAGGGGGTGAAATGCCATCTCTGTAAGAAAGTTCATTTAAGACTGAGAAGATTATTTTGGGCATTAGGAAAGGCCAGGCAGTGGACTGTTAAGTGATGGAAATGGGTGTACACAGAGAGAGAGAGAGAGGGCAGAGTTTGGTTTGGTTTGGCACTCAGGAGTAACTTGGCGTTGAGGATTAAGGGAGCAAAGCCACCTAGGTAGACATTTTGAAGCACATGAGAGGGATCTTTTTGGAGTTGGAAAGTAGTTGTGAATGCTTGAAAACCGTACCTGAAAAGGATATAGTGGGACCTACTGTGGATTTAATATCATCGAGTCATGATCACATCAAATCAAGGCAGTCAAAGAGCTACAAAGATACACATTTGCAAAAGTCTCGAGTATTGCCTTGCCTGTCATGATCACAAAGATGAAGAGAAAAAAAGAATAGCGCAGCAAAGTATGAAAGCCAGGGAAGAAACCAGGCAAAGAAAATCAAATCCGTTCCCCAAAATCCACCTCACACGCCTTAGTAACAACCTCGGTTTCCCTCCCTCATCAGCCATTACATATCTAATTCCCCCCATTTGCGGTGCAGAGTTTTTGTGATGATGTGTGTTGTGAGAAGTCGAGTAAGCTATATTGTTGTCTCGAAGTTTGATGCAGGGGCCGATCCAATTTGACAGTCAGTCTAATGCGCGAGGGAGAAAGAAAAAAGCACTTGGTCGTTCCGTTCGTACACAACCCTTCAAAATATGTCTAGCAGCATCCGCCGGCCGATCCTTGATTAACACCTTGACCTGCTCCCACCTGTACCGTAGGCTTGTTATTTGCTGTTGTTGTACCCATTCGTTCTTTAATTTGGCGGGCCATGGTAAGGAAAGCTTGCTCAACGTTACTGGCGTTCTTCGCAGAGGTCTCGAGGAATGGAATGCCAAGGCTGTCAGCGAATTCCTGATCACAATGCATGTTAGTCATTTTGCTGAAAAGAGGCTCTGCCTGACTCAAATAGCTCAGGTGACATCGACCATGTGATGATTCGTACCTTTGCGACTGTGTATTCCACAACTTTCTTATCCGACATATCGCTCTTGTTGCCTACAAGCAACTTGTTCACACCCTCTGTAGCATATCTATCAATCTCTTGGAGCCATTGCTTGACGTTGTTGAAGGAATCCATATCAGTGACATCGTAGACAACGCAAATGCCATGAGCGCCTCTGTAGTAAGAAGATGTGATGGTTCGGAAACGTTCTTGTCCAGCAGTATCCCACTAAATTAAATTAGCATTCTGTTCTATATTCCTGACCATTTTGAGTCCTTACGATCTGTAGTTTCACGGTCTTGCCATCCAACTCGATTGTCCGGATTTTCTGCGAATAATCAGTAAGCAATCCTGTATATCCCAAGGCCGTAAACGCACAAAGTCAACACCGATCGTCGAGATATAACTCTCCGTGTATGTGTCATCTGCAAATCGAAGTAACAAGCAAGACTTTCCTACACCGGAGTCCCCGATAAGAAGGAGCTTGAAGAGGTAATCGTATCTGCCAGTATCATCGTGAGTAACCTCATCGTTAGATGTAGGGGAGAAGTAGCTGCCGGTGCCCATATTCCAAGGATGGAAAGCCATGATGAAGGGGGGAACTCTGGCGCAAACAAACAGTCAGTATATTCGAGGCTCAAGCTGCCAGTCGTCGACTTGGGGTTCGTCAAAAATGACGTTGTTTTGGATGTTGAACTTACTACTCTGGATTCATGGTTGCGGTAATGTATTGTGCAAAGGCAGGATCGAAGGGTTATGCCTTGGATGGTAGGGACGATGGTAGTTATTGTTTGGTTTCTTAGGGTGAGATGGAGATGTCAAGCAATAAATGCGTCTTTGGAGTCGGGACTGGTCGCAACTTAACTGCGAGTTGTTACACTTAACGAGAGTCGCACGTGATTTGTTAACAGGGGGGTCTTTGTAGTCCGGGATCCTGACTACTTCTCTTTGTTGAAGTTCTTTGTTTAAATATAATATTTTTGGAGTTGCAATTACCTATTCATTCAGATCTAGATCCAAAGAAAATGATTCAAAATCGGATCACTTTTATATCATATGCCCCTCTGCGAGAAACAGCAAGCAAGCACTATTTATTCAGGACGCAGTGACGGCCAGCTAATGATTAGCGTCATTTCTTCCAATCGGCAGATAAAGCTTAAAGAACTATCACAAATATTTTTGTGAGACCCCACAGTCAACATCAACATCAACCTACCTAGGATTTCCTCTTCTTCGATCCGTTTTAATGTCTTTTCAGACCGAATACTGCTATCCAGGCTGATGTCGCCTTCTTCGGATCTCATCCTGCGCGCTGCTTCCAGAAAAGTCTCAAGGAAAGCACCCATCTTATCCCAGCATACACCAATATGTTCAGTCAATACCAGACATCGCAGCCTAGCCACAGTCAATCCGGCACCAAGAGTTTTACCTGATATTTGGTTCACTGGATCTGCACCTCATCTCAATACTCCCCCCAAAGATTCCAAGGACAAGAAATCCCCGGATGAACGAACTTTGAAGCTGGGCAAAAGCAAGCAACCTTTCTTAATTCAGAGTAGCCTTTAGCTAACGGCAATGCAGCTCTGCGAATCCTTCAAGAACGCCTACCAACCCTCCTACAATCTCCTCTTCCCCAGGAAATACTTTCCCCGCAAATAACACTCCACCTCTTCCCCTCTTCCCATCCCCACTTGCCCACCGTATCGGGCCGGGTGGCATATTCTGGTGCGTATTTTATGGAAGGGACTGTTTCTTTCGACCTGTGCGCATTGAGTAGCAGTGTCCTTGTTTGAAATCAGGAATATTGAAACCTGCTCCTGTGTCTCCATATTTCTTGTGTTTGAAATGCTGACTCTGATATCCGAACAGCGGCACTATGGACCTCCCCACTCGCATGGGGCAAATTCCCAATGGTTAATGTGAAGCTCGAAATCATCTCTGAACGTATGATCAAATCACGCTCTATGTCACACTCCCCAATTTCTCAGTCTTGCACACGCCCCGAACAACTCATTGTGAGGTGGCGCACAGTAGGGAAAACCAAGAACAAGGGTACGGGAGGATTCTACCAGGGAATAGGCGCTAAGGAGCATGTGGACAAGATCACTGAATGGCTTGGAGGCGGCAAAGGAGAAGATGATAGTAAAGAGTTCACCGGATTATTCATATTCGAATTTGACGAAGAAGGTCGGATTGTGTCGCATACAATCGAGCACGCCCAAGAAGGTGGTAATTGGGAGAGAGGCGTGGGCGCAAAAGTGGTGGGTTTGACGGACTGGCTTCTGGGTGGAATGAAAAATGGAAATGGCGCCCCTTGTCCAGCATTTTCGGCCGAGCAGCATCGGGGACAAGAACGAGAGAGACCGTGAGACCGAAGATGTGTTTGTAAAAACGGTGAGGAGTTTCGGAATTGCACAGATTTGGCGTTCCGGCGTCTCAAAGAGGCATGGGTGTAAGAATTTATATATATACTATACAAGAACTGAACGGAAACACCACTCTTGAGAATAGAGCGACTTGGAATAAATTTACGCTTCTCCAGGTTTTGGGTTTCGAAGGAAAGCCATTAAGTGTGTCATGACTTTAAGAAGTGTGTTGATTATCACCATTAATCTAGGGCATTGACATTGACAAAACGAATCCTTATAAGAGAGAAGTGCTAGGGGCGCTCAATGTTCATTAGATGTGATTATTCATTGCTCTTTCGACTCGACTACATAGGAAATGAAAAAGCATAAGAGATTAACTAATTGCTGATTGTACTGTTGAACAAAAACCGCGGCCTCACTATTCATATTCGGAAACCTACATGTTGGTATTGTCTTCATTTAATTCTCATCATAAAGTGGCTCTATGCTATTTTGCAGCGGAAAACGAAGCCTCGTAGTTTTGAACATAGAGAATGGCCCACGGTTTGTCGGTAGTTGCAATGAGAAAGCGTGTGAAAGAGGGCAAAAATCTCTGGAATGAAGCTATGTGAAGTTGGGAAGCCACCTGCCTGAAGAACCAATAGAGAAGAGAAACTAGCAGCTAAATGATGAATCTTACAATCTTGGTGCCAATCGTCTCTCCCGACGTGGAGAAAACACCAGAGGAGACGAGCGCGCTAGAATGTGAATCTTAAGATATTCGAAAATATCGAAACTTCGGTTTAAACGAGTGAATGATGAATACCGAAATGATAATTGATTATAACGAGTCATTCATAAGTTCGATAATCAAGGTCAGATATAGAGTATTCTAGCATATATAGAGAATTCATGCTAGAATATCACTGGCTTCAGCACTTGACAATAATATACTACATACTCTTAGTCGTGGGGATAGTCACAATATCTTCTCCTTCCGTGGAGAATGTAATAACGTCATAAATTAGACAGGAATTAGCCGAGGATAAAAAGTACCATATACAAAGTCACTATAATAGTCTCCTCTAGTAAGTGAACCAGCTCCCTAGCTAGCTATAAAATACAAGCAATCATCCATCATTCCCTAACTCCTATAGATGATATGTTCCTGCAAGCCAACCTAAAATACCCCGAACCCTAATCATCCTCAATATCATCATCGCTCAATACAAGTTTCTGCTCTTTTTGTTGTTGCAGCCCGAACCCTCCTTTCCCACTTCCACTGCCTCTAATACCAACCCCCTTTTTCTTCGGACTTCTCCCCTCATGCGGACGGTCCGTAGCCCAGTTCTCTCCTCTCTCTCCGATCTCCTCATCTTCCCCTTCATCGGGCGATTCCTCCGAAGGAACAACGCCTATTCCACGGAATTCTGTTACTTTTTCCATTTCTCTGATAGCGAATGCCGATGTTGGATTTGTAGAAGCTTTAGCAATAAGAACCATATACGGTAAACGTTCGAGAAGCATTTCTTTTCGTGCCGAGGTGCCGATTGATAACAAAGGGGTTGACTCTTCGGGGTTGGTAGGACCTTTTGATGGGGGATTGTGATTCCGTGGTTTCCAGCTTTCTACTGTTCCAGGTTTTGAGCGTGCGAAAGCTGCGGCGCCTGACGTGACGGATGAGAAATGATCTTCCTCTCCTTTCATCATACGGGCGACCCACAAATCTATGGTACTTTCAATCTCTTCCTTCTGTCGCCATAGTTTCAGACTAGTGGGGTAGAACATTTTGAAGGCATCACCACCTTTACCAGTTCTAAGACCAGCTGCGGCGGGTGCTTTCCGTTTTACGGGATTAGGTAAGGAGAAGAGGAGGCCGCGGACGGCGATTTGGAAACTGATTTCATCTTGTCGGAGAATATCTCCACCTGTACCTCGACCGCCGGCACCACCACCAAAACCAGATGAATTAAATGAGCCGTTCCAGGATGGACAGAGAAGATCGCTGTCCGAAAGTGCATCAATGCAGCCATTTACGTGATCAAGGGAGGAGAAATCGAAGGATGATGGGGAGGCATCACAGGAGAGGAGGTAATTCTCATGTAGGGCTGCCACAAAAGTTGATGTGTCTGTGCCAGTCTCATCGATCAACTCATCAACTGAGATTTGAGATCTTTTAGGGCGTCTGTGGATAGCCATATGATCTGGTAAGAGTTCCAGAGCGCCATTAGGGTTCGACGAAGCCGTTTCATCACGTTTGTTGTAGACCACCTTACCAACGGCATGAAAAATACCGAGACTGGCCTCTCTTCTTGTAATCAATTCTAAAGATTCCTCCTCCATTCTTGTTAGGGTGATAGAGTCTTTAGCAGGCTTTTTCCCCTTGCCAAAAGCAACTTTGGCTCCCCAGTCACCATTCGTGTCTCCTCTCAAACACATAAACTCCAAAGATCCAACCGCGCTTCTGATATCCCCGACTTCACCTAGTTTCTTCAAAACTAAAGGACCTGGGGTCTTCTTCCGGCCGGATTTTCTCGATTCTTTCTGTACGACAAGCTCAAGAGCTTTTGCTAAAAAAGTTGGAGCAATAGCATTGAATTCAATGATGCCTACTCCCGGGTGTTGCAGAACCTCAGGTCCCAGTAACCGATGTGCTGTGAAGCTATCTGCGGAAGCAGATGTCGTAGTGAGTAGTGTCTCGGAAATAATCATGACCACAGGTGTTATAGGATCTTTGTCCTTGTTGAATGCCACTGACAATGGAGGTGTATTAGACGCTAGATATTGAAGAATCGTAGACCTAAAAGATTGCAGCACATCTGAAGAGCGTGTGAACGTATTGGGAAACTCTTCAACCAAAATAATCTGTTTCCGACGATCGAGTGGTTTGATCTCTGGTTTCGAAGGTTTAACATCCGCTGAGAATAGGTCCAACTGACCAAATTTTCCTCCCCGGCCCATAAACTCTTCAAATTGCGCTGTCATGGACTGAAAGCCGTCTGCAGCAGCAACTGATCCGACAGGGTTTCGCCATTCTAACACATCACAATCCATTGACTTTGCTAGTAGTTGAACTGTTGTAGTTTTACCTGTTCCAGCAGCACCTTTTAGAATGAGTAACCGTTGCCTCATCCGACCATTCATAACCTCTTCCAGCCATGTTCGAACATCACCTACCTTTCTCTTGTGGACAGCCAACTCGTCTAGATTCATTGGTGCAAACCTTTCTGCCCAAGGTCGCAGATCATCTTCAGTCTTTACGACTGTGGGTGGTTTTAGAGATTTAATGAAGGCCTGGCTGGCACTCGGTTTTTTGCTGTCGCCATTTACGAATGTATCGCTAGCTTTTGAGCGTTGCTTAGCTGTTTTCCCAACCAAGCTCGCAGATTGAGCTCTGCAATCGGCCACCTCGTCATCATCTGATATTATGTCGTCGTCTAAGGCATGCTCTTTCGAGCTAGAAACCTTCAATTTTTGCTTCGTAAAAGTCGTTGCTCCACCACCTCCTTCAATTTGCTGCCGTTGTGCTTGCTTTGTGAAGAACGTGAATATATCCGCATTCCTGCCCTTTTCCTCTGTCTTGCCTTTACGCTTCGGTTTTTCGGGACTACTGCTGGCACTTTTGCTTCCTCGAACTTGTGAGGGAAGGTAAATCGGAGCAGCATTGGAGGGGTGGTTTGCAGTTTTTGCACGAGTCTTTTTTGCTACAGGCTTCGAGACTTGACTTGCTTTCACCTTCGGTATCGGCTGCCTTTCAGCCGCCTGTGGAGGAGACGAGGAAATGAAGTCACTCAATAATCGACGTTTGGGCCTGGGGGTTTGCTCCACATCACCGCCGGATACCCTCCCATTCTCGTTCTCATTTTCGGAGGGTTCTGGCGAAGAGTCGACGATATTACGCCTCCGTCGTTTTGCAGGGGGCACCATTTGGCTTGGCCTCTCTATATCTCATCGTCGAGATATGAATAATAATGAAAATGGTGAAGGCTTCATTGAGTTGCGCTTCGTTGTAGTTAGTCTCTTGAAGGAAATCTCAGCCTTGTACTATGAAAGCTTTGACCTTCTGGGGGGGGTGCGCTTATTATCATATTAAAAATCTGCCTGTATAAGCGAGTTCTCGCCTTATTTTTCGGAAGAGAAAATGGGCAAAATAACGTTTTTTGATTTAAAACTGTATAGCACCACAATCATTCATTTAAACTCTATAAGGATAGATATAATAATAGAACCAAACTAGATAAATAATTCTATCTTAAAATTATATCATTTAACTATATATTGGTAAAGTTATTAAATATATAATATTAATTTTTACGGATTTTACCCCTTAAAAGCACGGGCCATAAGTGAAATAAGAGAAAAATAAAAAATTTATTTTTTATTACTTATAATTTAACTATTAATGATTCAAATGATATGCTTTTTAAATTGAAATATTTTTTTATTAAAAATCTATTCAATGCCAATGAAATTTTATTATTTAATTCTTTAATTAAAAGGCAACGTTGAAAAATATTATATATTTTTAATAATTTTACATCAAAAGCTGCTAAATGAAAAGGAAAAACGCCAAAATATTAATTATAATATAATTTATTATTATTAAATAACCAATTAATATAATTACATTTTAAAGTTAAAAAAATAACTATTATATTAATGGGAATATTTTAATTCAAAAACCATTTAATTTGAATCGTTGATTGTAAAGTTATAATAGAATTTATTATATAGTAATTTGCCTATTTTCTCTTCTGAAAAATAAGGCTAGAACTCGTTTATACAGGCAGATTTTTGATATGATAATATAAATATCCGGCCGGACAACATTAACCTTCAGCTTCTCGATCCTTGATTTCTCCAGTATCATCCAATTACTCTGAATGGCAGGGTTGTTTCGTTCCTTATTGTTCATTTGCGTCTCTGTATTCTAAGTTCGATTTCTTTTCTGGCCTGTGCTTCTCTTCAAGAAGTCTTTTCCTGGAAGTACTGGCCTAGCTAGGCCTAATAAACACGGCTGCAGTTGCTCATGGACTCAGTCAAGCAAGATATCGATTCGCTCCGTAAAGCTAGACTCAGTCGATAGATATCATTATATAAGCCCAGACAAGGAAAGGAAGATGGTCACCGAAAGTCTCACCGAAATTCTCGGGTCAGTGACCTTCAGAGCTGTTTAGAAGTTAGTCAGAAATATCCTCCTTAGGGTAGTAGCAGAAATATGAGAAATTAATACGCAATGGATTCTCTTATTCAACAAGATACTCAAGGGACATTTGACCCACCTGATCAAGTATTAGACTTGGTGTTTGTTGGCTTGGCAAATGACTGCCCAAATTTGGACTCCTATTGCTGAAGGAATCAGACGGCGGAATAGGAGCTAGCGTATTGGGCTCGAAAGATGAAATGGCGGTAGGTCAAATTATCTAGAACCTACGCTTTTTATGCAGCTGACAAGAAGTATCACATTACATCTGTAACCAGGATCTCGTTAAACTCCAATTATTTCATGTGGTGATACCTTTTCTTTGCCCACCTAAGTCATCTTTCAACTACATACACTTACTAGCTCGGCATCGGCAAAGTAACCTTTACAGGCTACATTGCTACAGCTGAGGGTACCTCCTTAGGTGTCAATGGTGCCGAAAGGAAGCCTACCTTTTCTTGCCTCTCTCGCAATACGCTATTATTTAGAACGCAAACGCGAAAAGATACCTCCACCACGTTGACTCGGCGGTAAGAATTAGATCTTTCTTCGACGAGTACGGCATGAGCAACACCTTCTTAGCTGTTCTTGCTCCTGATCGGATGGCTTTTTTGAGTTCTTTGGCCCTAGATTACTGGAAGATGATTTTGACTCTAGAGTTTGGAGTTATCAGATTGGGGTAAGATAATTAGGCTTTCAGAAATACAGGATACAATCACTTCTAGTCCAGATCTTTCACCTTGTTATTTATTACAAGCACACTGTCTATACAGTCCTTGACTTTACCGAGTCTTCTTTTCTTTCCCTTTTGCCCTTTTGCCTTGCTAAGTTCTAATGAAATAGACACTTCTTCAACACTACTCGTAAGCAAGATTTAGCAACATACATATGAAAAACTATACATTTATTCAAAAGGCAGTAGGCGAATTAAGGAGACTAATTACCAAAGTAAATAAGGGTTTAAAATAAGCAACTACCCTTATAGCCGCCTGCAGGGGGCGAGCAGATTACATGCATAAGCGAATTCCGTTCAAACTTCCCCGCAAGCACGCAAGTATTTCATATTCTCCTATCCTGGTCTTGCTTGTTGAATCTGCCATAAACCTACTACAAGTTGGCATCTTCCTCTTTCCAGAAAGACTCCCCTTGCCCTTAGAAACATGTTATCATCAAGAGGGGCACAATATGCCAAAATCGATTTCCGCCACGGTGTAGAAGATGCCTACGACCCTGTGAGCAACCCGAATGGCGATGTGAGTTTCAACTATTCGGAAAATGTAAGTTAAAGATGTTGAACCTGTATTTTTTGATGAAACAAAGCTGACAATCGGTCAGCGGTTGATGCATGACGAGCTCACTCGTTTCATCAATACACATGTGAGATGTTCTGCTCTTAGCGGTGGGTTTTGAGGCTAATTATTGATGTCGAGAACCACTTTGACAAGGACTGTTGCTCGTACGTGAGTGGCAAGTTTCTTGGAATCAAATTTTTACTTTGGAAACCCCAAAAAGCAAATATCCTGTACGATCTATTGCTTTGGAAGTAAACTGTACCAACTCCCCAAGCGCCATTTTCGATCCTGCCCTCCTTGCTCATTCTTCAATACTAACTCGGAGGGTCGTATAGGGTGAAGGATATACCGGCACATTACGTCTACGGACGGCGATGTCTCGACACCTGATCACTCATTTCAAACCAGCTCAAAATATTTCAGCCGAGCAAATCACCTTCGCCGCCGGCGTAACTGATCTCAATGAAGTCATTGCCTTGGTTACTTGCAACCCTGGCGATGCCATCATGCTCGGCCGACCCAATTACGGGGCTTTCACGCGAGACATGACCACAAGAACTGGGTAAGCATAATCTTTCAGACTGTCTAAACTTAAATAATGATAGATATTTGTCTGAAGCATTGTCCTAGAGCATATTGAGGTGGGAGATACGAATCAATTTTCTCCAGCTTGTGTCGCAAAGTACGATGCCGGATTCGAAGCTGCCAAAGCACGAGGTGTTGATATCAAAGCGCTGATTATCTGCAACCCACATAATCCCCTAGGCACGCTAAGCTATCATAATATTAGAGAATTAGAACAGCAACTAACTCGAACAGGTCAATGTTACCCTCGCGAAACACTTATTGGCCTCCTAAAGCTCTGTGCTTCCAAGGGAATCCATCTGATCAGCGATGAAATCTATGCTCTAACAGTTTACAATCGAGATGATCGCGTCTCGGAAAGCTTCACGTCAGTAAGAGCTATTGATTCTACCGGATTAATCGATCCTAGTCTTATACATGTCTTGTACGGCATGTCGAAAGATTTCGGCGCTGGTGGAATGAGGTTGGGCTGCGTGATATCACAGAATGAAGAGTTCATAAAGGCTACTCGTGCTATATGGTAAGCCAATGATTATTACTTCATTCGGCTGCTTATACATCAGTAGTCGATTTTCATCGCCTTCCCAGTTTTCTATGGATCTAGCTGCGAAGTTTCTTGAGGATCACACCTTCGTCAAGCATTTTCTACATAAATCGCACCGTTTGTTACTTCAAAGTCGATTATTTGCGGAAGATCTTCTCGATCAGGCTGGCATCAAGTATCACCAACACGGGTTAGTCTTTATCCTATAAGTTATCAAATTCATCTAACAACCTCTTAGAAACGCAGGCCTCGTTCTATGGCTCGATTTGAGCTCTTATCTTCCTCTTACAGAAACCAATGGGGATGGCTGGGCTGCAGAAAAACTGCTCACTCGGCGTATTGAACAGGCTGGTGTCTTTATGGCTAATGGTCAGTATTATCGGGCCCCTAATCCGGGTAGATTCCGGATGGTGTACTGCTACGAGGAAGATATTGTGAGGGAAGGTATTACAAGGTCAATAATCTCCAACTCGCAAGATTTCAAGTTTATGCTGACGAAAGCACAGAATATCCCGTGTCTTGACATAATGGTATTTGACACTCTCAGTTTCAACTCGATTCTAGTCAGCCCTTA
>Ga0302320_10024435_pt1 | contig 11794 bp, 6 predicted proteins | sample Bog_T0_3_FD_202130 | JGI IMG/M metagenome (GOLD analysis project Ga0302320, IMG submission 202130) | Peat permafrost microbial communities from Stordalen Mire near Abisko, Sweden - Bog_T0_3 | ecosystem: Environmental > Terrestrial > Soil > Wetlands > Peat | place: Sweden: Abisko, Stordalen Mire... | reverse complement strand
AGGAATCGTCAAGATGGTATGCGGAGTTTTTCCAGAAGGGTACAAAAGAAATGGATATATTTCAAAGGATGCCCCTGAGAAACTACCGGTTATTTGTGGCCTTGAAGATCCCCCAAAAAGAAGCTGAGCAAATCAATATTACAGATGTGTACAGCACAGTAAGAGAGATTCTTTCCGGGGCAGGTATACACCCTCAGGATTTAAAACCGGAAGAATTGATCGACTGGATGCGCAAATTATTTAACGACAAACCCTCCGGCAACAACAAACGGTACAATGAAGAAGAATATATAAACAAACAGGTCATCTTATCAGACACGGTTATCAAAAAGACCTTATCCGATATCAAGATGGGTGAAAGATATTTCCGGTGCACAACGGTCAAAACATTTCCCGTGGAAGTGGATACATTTCAGACAAATGAATGTTTTGGCGGCGTCTGGGGCATTATTTCCGATTCCAACCAGATATTGACGCCTTTTTTATACTCGCTGAATGTTGTCTATGAAGATTTAAAGATGAAACTGCACATGAAGTGCAATCTGGTCCTGCAGCAGCAGGCGGCCGGAAGTTTTGCACCGTCGCTGATGCGGAAAAAAGAAGAATATATGAGGGCGGTGGACGATATCGAAAAAGGATTGCCCTTTGTAAAAATAATACCGACGTTGTGGGTATGGAGCGAGGATTCCCAACAGGCCGCAGAATCCATCGTGAGAGCAAAAAGGTTATGGGAGCAAAATGGCTATGTCATGCAGGAAGACAAGGGCATCTTGCCTCCGTTGCTGATTTCCTCGCTGCCGTTTGGCCTGTACAACGTCAAAGACAATATAGAAAACCTGGATAGGGATTTTATCGCACCGGCATCAGCCGTGGCATCGTTATTGCCGGTGCAGGCGGATTTTTCCGGCGGCGGATATCCACACCTGTTGTTTATGGGACGCAAGGGGCAGCCCTGTCGTCTGGATCTGTTCGGCAAGGCGGCAAATAATCACAACCTGTTTATTTCCGCGTCATCCGGCGCCGGTAAAAGTTTCCTGGTCAACTTTATTACCCTTAACTATTACGCCGCCGATGCAATGATAAGAATCATCGATATCGGAGGCTCCTACCAAAAACAGACGGAAGTATTCAAGGGAAGATTTTTAGACTTCAGTCCGGAATCCAATTTATGCATGAATCCATTTACCAATATAAGAGAGCCCGAAAGCGATCTCCCTCCGATAATATCATTGCTGCGCACAATGGTCTATTCCGCTACGGATACAATACCGTTTGCCAATGCAGAAACGGAAATGACCATCTTGAAGGCCGCTACCCGCTGGGCATGGAAAACAGCCGGCAATGATGCAGACATAGACACGATCTATGAATTCCTGAATGCGTATCCAAAGCATACGGACGAGGAACTGAAAGAAAAAGAGGACAGTGGTTATAAATCAGCATTTAAGCAGGTAGCAGGAACATTAGCCTACAACATACAAGATTTTACATCAACGGGAACATTTGGAAAATGGTTTTGTGGCCGCTCCAATTTCGATATATCAGCCGATGAGTTTGTGGTGCTGGAACTGGAACATTTAAAACCGATCAAAGAACTGTTCAAGGTAATAACCCTTCAGGTAATCAACGCCGTAACACAGGATTTATATTTATCGGATCGCAGCAGAAGACGGTTGATAATATTTGATGAGGCCTGGCAGTTTCTCAAGGAAGGCCGCGGCGCATTGCAGGAAATAATTGAAGAAGGCTATAGAAGAGCGCGAAAGTATGGCGGGTCTTTCAGCATTATTACTCAGAGTGTCCGGGACATCAAACAATTCGGAAGTGTCGGCGATGTCATCATGGCCAACTCGGCATTTAAATTTTATCTGGAGTCGGGAGATTTTGAAAAGGCCAAAGAAGAAAAAATAATTGACCTGAGTGATTTTGGAATGCAGCTTCTCAAATCGGTAAAGTCCAACAGACCGAAATATTCTGAAATATTCATGGATACCCCCTATGGCATGGGAGTGACAAGATTAGCTGTCGATCCTTTCAGTTATTATTTATTCACATCAGATGCAAAAGAAAAAGCGGAAATTGATTCTATCGTCAAAACACAAGGGAAGGATTATGCGGAAGCCGTCAAAGACATGGTTAGAATGTATAAAAGTTAAAACAGGCATTCTTCTACTATTAATAACATGCCCGTCCCTTGTAATGGCACAAAGCGACATTGATAAATCCCGGGCGGCAGCTCAGAGTGTCGCCGGCAGCGCCTATCAATATCTGGGATCGGGATCGGCAATTAATCAAAACGCCGGTCAACCGATGATGTCCAATAAACCAATGAATACCCTTGATGGATCGCAAAGCGGCAATGTCCAGATGTCCTGTCCGTCAACAACCAAATTTGTCGATATACTTATCCAGCCGGGAGCAACCGGAGATTTAACAACTGTGATGGTATCACAGGACACAAATTTAAATGGTCAAATAAATTATCAGTTCAACATGCCTTTTCCCGTATCCGGGATATGCGGCAATGGTGTAATTCAATGCAATCCGGGAACCTGGAACAATTGTATATATTGGGCGTGGGTGGCAAATGGTCAGGGGCAATTAAGTATTCAGCAAACAGACTATACCCAGATGGGTGGTTGTTACTGCATAAACAATTCCTGTGGAAACAATATTGTGTGGACAAACTTGCCCCTGGTCCTGAAAGATCTGGGCGGCGGCGCCACCGGGGCGATAATGTCCCAAAACCCGCAATACAGCATAACCAGCACATCAATAAGCGACACAGAAATAGCCTATTACAGCCAGGCGCTTACCAGCTGCGGATTAGGCAATCAGGGAGCGACAAATCCCGCCAGTTATTTTGCCGGAGGCCAGACGGATGCGTTGGTAACCAACGCAGCACAAAAAGTAGTTGCAACTGAACAGGCAGATCCCAATAGCCTGTATAGTGTTATGAGTAACGCCATACAATATCACGCCGATCTTGGACAGGAGATTCAATGTAAAATAATACGGGGCATCTCCGTTGCCGAAAGCGCAACATGTCCCTATGGAAATGCGGCATTGAATCCAACCAAGACAACGTGCACCGACCAAGGCGATAATTGTGCAAGTTATTGCGACACCTTAAACGGATGCCAGGTGACCCTGACTCCGATTACAGTATCGGGAGCCTGGAACTGGGTGGTCATGTATTCAATGTGGGGAAGCGGACCAAATGTTGTGGGCAGCGGATCGGAAGAGGGTTTTCTAGACTACTATAATTATAATCAGGGATTGCCTGAAAATTTCATAACAATACCAGGGGAAAACATAACCGGAAGTGTGACAGCATATCCCAATTATATTGCAGATATACGGGGGAGTGGGGAAAACCTGGAGCCGATTACCTGCCATAACAGCAATCTGGCCGATCCCCTCTATAATGCGAACATCGGCGGACTGGTAGAGGCAACGAATCCGGATGATATTGTGTGTCAACCGGCGGGAGAAATAAATATTCCCGGCGTAACGATGACAACAGATGTGGCATCACCGATTACTCCCTGCGTGGCCGATGATTGGTGGAATTACGGATATGAGTATTACAACTTTCACAATGGATACTGTGTGTACCCGTTATTACTTGTAGAAACCAGCGGGAACACCATTACAAGCGATCCTTATTTCTTTTATCACCGGAGTGTTGTTCATATATGGAATGCGAACTGCACTTACCCCTCCACACTGGTAGATACCATCGATGAGTCAGAGGACGATCAATGCACTGCCATGGAGCAAAATTCCAACTGTAAACTCGAACAGGAAATAGTCGATAATGTATACACAGTTCAAAATTATGTCTCGACGGGATTGGTGCCGTTATCGTCATGCAAGGATTTTATCGGCTATTACGATCATAATATTTGCCGGCAGTGGTGGGAAAAGGATCGAACGTACATCTGTCCAGGTACCAGCCAGTTCGACTTAACAGCTGCCATGCAAAGGGTCAAAACAGTAAATGACACCACGCAGGTAACAGGCTCGACAGTTACATATACCGATTACTATCAGGATGCTCAAACAAACACATGGGTTACACAGGGAAATTCTTTCAGCGCGGGAGTGGCCCAGACTCAATCATACAGCGCGTGCGATAACGTGTGTAAAACAGAAATACCCGTACAGAACAGCCAGGTCCAGCAATCAGCGTCCAGTCCCACAACCGATATCCCCTCTCAGTATCAGAATAATACGGCCAGCTATAATTTTTATTACCGGAAATGTTATCCGGATCCAACTTTATGCCCGGTGGGACCGGGTGAACAAATAGTAATAGATTGCCAGTGCATCAATGAATTTGCGAACACATTCACCCTTTTGGAAACTCTTAAAGAGGCTGGACAGAGCGCCGTATGTTCATCTGGAGTAAAACAATGAAAAAATACATTATTACCATTCTCTTCCTGTTGATTGCGGCGGTTACCAGCGGATACGCCAGCACCTGCGTCCAGGACCTAAACGGCGATGGAGTAATAGAACAAAACGAAATGTGGACATGTCTGGCCACAAGTCCGCCGTTATGCCCGCACGGCATAATGAACTGCACAATAACCAGCATAACCCTTACGGGAGCAGTGAGCGCACCACAAACCAATATTCAAAATAATATGGGTATTACGGGCATCAGTGCGGACGCCCAGGGGGCATCATTGGTAATAGCCGGATGGACGTGTAATGCCAATACGTGTTCGTCCGCAAATATAGGCTCCATCACCATACAAAACGCAACCGTATCGGGCTCGGTGGCGGCAGACATGATCTCCGGCATTGTCGGCAACGGATCAACTCTGGAAATATATGGATGTGACGGCGGATCATCGTGCACAGTACAACTTCTGGGAACTATCAATATCACCGGATCGACAATAACCGGATCTGCCAGTGCCGCAGCGGGACTGACAACGATCTCCGCCAGCGGTCCAACATTATCGTTATCGGGAATGACATGTAATGGTACAATATGTTCGCAAGTGAATGCCGGCACAATAACGGTCACCGGCTCAAGTGCCGTATGCCCCGCAGGGTCGCAGTATCAATGCGTAAACGTAAATGGAGTACAGCAATGTTCGCCGCTGCCCTGTACCGATAATACATTTGGAGGAGAAGTAACTCCGGGGCAGCAAATATGCTCAAAAGATTTAAACGGTGACGGATTAATAGAACAGGATGAAATAAATATCTGCCAGCAATACAATAATCAATACTATTGCCCGTTGCAGGCGCAGGACTGTACAAAACAAACAGCACAGCCAATATGTCCGGCTGGAGGAAGTCTCAGTGGATCGCAATGTGTAAGTAATGTTATTGATAATTATCCCTGTCCTGCAGGCTACACCCCTGGAATAGGCAACACATGCACGGCAGCACCGACATGCGCCCAGGGAACATTAGATGCCGGAACAATGCTCTGTGTAATCGGGTACACATGCCCCCTCGGATCGCAATATGGCTGCTGGCCGAATACCGCAGATAATAATGTGATGCAGTGCAATAATATCCCCTGTGCTGATCCATCTACGCAGAACCCGGTTACAAATTCCAGCAATCAAACGTCATTACAGAATGACGGGGCAAAAGACGGCACCGGTCAATGTTTGGGAACGTTGTATATATTTAACGGGAAACCGTTACAATGCCGTCCGGCCGGAGTGAATACAAACTTCTTTAATTGCTGCGACCAGTCAGAGGGCAGTTTTTTATTTATAAAAAAGAATTGCGGCGAACCCGATACGGATTGTGTGGCTGCTGCGGCCGCAGGAAGTTGCCATTTCGTGGGCAGTTATTGCATGACGTCATGGCCGTTGTTCGGCTGCGTACAAAACGCTAATGTGTATTGTTGTTTTTCCGATATGCTGGCCCGGATTGTTCAGGAGCAGGGCAGGCCTCAATTGAATTCATTTCCCGACGGGTTTGGATCAACCGGTTCACCGGACTGCCGGGGTTTCACTACCGATGAGTTTTCTCATATAGATTTTTCCAAGATAAATTTTTCCGAATACATAAATGCCAACGAAGCAAAGATGCAGACCAATGTGCAATCAGCCGTAAATAAAATGCAGCAGCAAAGCACAACCACTCTGCAAAAGGCGGTACAACCGGCACAATGAGAAAGAACATCATGTTCATAATAATAATATTGATAAACAGCATTCCGGTCGCGGTATGGGCAAAGGATCTCGGAGAGTATGGCGCTACATATGCCATCATTGAAGAGGATGCCATCGGGCATCTGAAAAAAGCAATCGCCGGCTTTGATATGGAAAAGTTTAAAAAATCGCAAATAGAAAAAATAAGAAACTATAAACCGAAGGACCTGGTGGACCTGCCGGTTGTCAGGGAAGACAGGGTATTTAAAGTGGATATGACGGGAACCATTCCGGACGACATTGTTGGAATCAACGGAGAAGTTATTTATCCCAAAGGTTACAGATATAATCCCATGGAATATGTATTTATGAGAAGAATCCTCGTGTTTATAAATGGAAGAGATGAAAAACAAATCCAGTGGTACAAAAAGTCGCCCTATACCGCCGATATGAGAACAATGCTTCTGATCACCGACGGTTCATATTGGGAAGTAAAGAAAAAACTCAAGACCATGGTTTACTATGCGAACAGGAAAATAATAGACAGGATGGGGATTAAAGCGGTGCCTTCCGTGGCTGTTCAAAATAAAACAGAACTGGAAGTGCGGGAATATGCAATAGGGAAAAAGGAAAAATGAAAAGAATTTCCATTACAATATTCTTTCTGGTGTCGATTGTATCACTATTCCTGATACGGCCAATTCCGGCAGCGGCCGTGTGTCCGGAAGATTCAGCAATAACTGAATTGGTGAGCGCAATCTGTTGGGATTGCCTCTTCCCCATATGGTTTGCCGGTGCAGAAATCGCCGAGGGATCACATGTAAACGATGAACCGGAAGAGGAAACTGATCCAATATGTATGTGCCCGATAGAATACCCCCCTTATGAGGCAGAGGGGGAGACGATATCCTACTGGCCGCCTTCTTATTATGTGGAAGTAGTAAAAGATCCATATTGTTTTCCGAGTTACGGGGTTAATCTGTCTGACGACGATGTCGGATCATCTATAACCTCATTCTTGAAAAAGGGCGGCGGTGAAGAAATAGGAGGAAATGGAACTCCCGAAACATCAACATTTATGCAGGCTCATTTTTGGTATTTCTATATACTGGGATTGTTCGACGAAACCCTTGATTCAATGTGTCAGGAAATAACATCTACGGACCTGGTAGGATTATCCGAAATAGATCCCCTATGGCAGGATGACGAAGTTGCGGCAATAATAGAACCGGAAGCATATATATTTGCCAATTACGCATCGCAGTTGACATGTATTGCGGATTCCCTGACAACCAATACCGGATATTCGTTAACACCTCTGTTTTGGTGTGTGGGATCGTCAGGCAGTCTCTATCCGCTTACCGGACATGCCAATAATGATGATTTATTGCAGGCGTATGAGTTAATTGTGGGCAGGGCGGTATTTCGGATGCTCCGGGAAGCTGCTATATGCGACGGCGCCTGCTGGTATTGTTCCTGTGCGTACACCCCGATATGGATCAAACATCATTATCGTGATCAGGTGGCCTGGCCTGTAAATGCCGGGTACTGTAATGCGATTGGAACAACCGATATACAATGGGGGGCAGGCAAAAACCCACCCGATCTGACAAAAATGGATAATATAATATTTTTACTTTACAGGAAACGGGTATGCTGCGACCTCTCGTATTAATGTTGACCTGCGTGACATTGTTGATGTTTCTGAATCAGGCAGAAGCCCAGGAAGCGTTCATTGAGATGCCCTCGCCGTGTTATTCGGTAGAAACAATTAAAAATGAAAAAGTATATTTAAAGGATGATGAAAAAGCCTGTGAGCAAATAGTCCCCAAAGCATTGGTTCAAATAGATGACGGTATTCAGAAGGTGGAAGTATATGTAAAAGGAAAATTATGGAATATCCAGGAATTAAACAAACAGGATGTAGATCTGGAAAAAATAGCGGCCGCCGCCAAAGAACAGAAAATAGATGTAGCGGCGCTGGAAAACAAAAATGAGGAGGCGACAAAACGAGCCGATGAAGCAGCGAAGCAGTTCTATTCAGAGAAATACCAAAGCAAATTAAACAAAGAAATGGAAAGAATCAGGACGGAAACATTCAAGATGGGCGATAAGGAAAATAAAGCAATGTATTCGGACGCCAATAATAAACCAAAATACTCACTTGCCGGGAACAGCTATATCTATATTTTTGTATCGGCCTCAATGCCGGAAGAGACAATCAGAGCGTATGTCAAGGATACGGCATTACTTAAAGAACATAATATATTTATTGCGTTCAGGGGAATGTTGGGAAATCCGCCCAAAATAAAAGAAACATCAAAGTATATAAAAAAGATTCTACAGAAAGATGCCGGATGCCAGGGAAAGTGTAAGCGGTATAATGTTCGATTCGCCGTAGATCCGGTACTGTTCGAAAACTACAAAGTAACGGAAGTGCCGACATTCGTCTATGACCGGCAGGTGCAAAACAGGGATGTGGGGAGAAAGAAAGAAATCAAAAATGAAAGTGAATATTACAAATTAAAGGGAGATGTCTCGCTGGAATATGCCCTGGAAATATTCAGAAGAGAAACAAAAGCAAAAGAACTCGAACTATTACTCGACAAAATAAAACCGGAATATGGAATCGCGAACTAGAATAATCACAATATTAATTATTACATTTTTCGTAATGTCACCGGGGAAGCTCACCCTGGCCGGTGGTAAAGACGGTGAATTCTATAATGATAATAAAACCGGCTGGTGGTGGTATCAAGATCCAAAACCGGAAACACAAAGTTCCGACGCAGAAAAAATGGATCTTAAGCCGGTTAAAATAATACCTTCAATTGCCAGAATACCGGATGAAACTCTATGGAATCTACACCCTGATCAATTTCAGGAATTACTATTGGGTCTGCAGAAACAGGCGGTGCAAAATCCCTCAGAAAGCTCAATTGGCGATTATACCCGAATGCTGGATATGGCCAGGCGGAAATCAGTGGTGTTTGCCAACGCCAATTCGCTCTATGTTCAGCAACATCCGGAATATGATGTGGCAGCGGCTGATCCGACGGCCACCCCCGGCCGCACAGCAATGGCCAACCAGACAAAAGAAGACATAGAAAATAAAATTACCTGGGCCACCGGCAATTACGGGTTGATATATTTTTATTCGCCCGGGTGCCAGTATTGCGAGGCACAGACGCCGATCTTAAAATTTTTCAGTGATAAATATAATTGGGAAATACAGCCTTATGACACGCAAAAAGACAGTAAGGTTGCGGAAACATTTAATGTGACGGTAACACCGACAATATTAATCGTAGGGCGCAAAAACGGCGAGTATCTGATTGTTTCCTCCGGAGTAGCGTCGCTGCCCGATCTGGAGGAACGCATATACCGGGGTGTAAGATTACTGGAAGGCGAAACGACAGTGGAAAATTATTCAACGTATGAACATCAGGAAGGCGGAGTCGAAGATCCCAAAAGCATATTTAAAAAATAAAAGAGGGAATCTTATGAAGAAGATTAAAATCGCAATTATAATGATGGTGACGTTTACATTGATAGTGTCACAGGTATACACGAGCAACGCCGGCTGGATCGATGATTGGGTAAGTCAAAAAGTATACTCCGGTCCGAATTATTATCAGGGACAGCAAAGGGGATATTTTTCCGGCGGATCATTTTCCGCAAGATGGCCGGTAAAAAAGGATTATTTATTGACGGTTCAGCCTCCCCGCATCAAGGCCGGATGTGGAGGAATCGATATATTCAGCGGCGGTATATCCTTTATGAACTTTAATTATCTGGTCCAGAAGCTGGAACACATACTCCAGGGCGCCCCTGCCGTGGCGTTTGATCTGGCTTTGAACGTATTATGTGAGCCGTGCAGTAAAGCCATCAAGTCAATGGAATCTATTGCCGATCAGCTGAACCACATGTCCCTCGACGAGTGTAAGGCATCCAAAGCAGTCGCGGCATACACCCTTGATAAAACGGGCGTCTCGGATTTATTCAGTGACACCAATGAATATGAATCCGGCGGGGAGCTGTCGGACTGGTACTCGGATTACGAAATTACAGGAGGTTTGTCGGATTCATATCAATCGATAAAGCAATCGATCGTCGCATCAAGCGGAACCTCGGTAGACAATGCATCAGCCGATGATCTGGTAGCCGGTTGTCCTCAGGAAGTGACGGCATTGTTCTACAGCATACAGGGATCGATGCTGGCAAACTTAAATCAACAGATAGGCCTTAATGAAAGTCAGGACTTTATCGAATTATTGAGAGGATTCATGGGCGACATCGAGTTGAAATCAGGAGGCCCCCGCGGCGTCACGGTAAATTCAGTACCTCCCTGTTCGAGTAATAACCAAAAAACAGTGGATAATCTGGTTAATGGGGATGTGCAAAAAAGAAGCCTGGATAACGATACATGCGTGCCGGTCCCCGATGCCAACGCAAATTTAACAGCATATGTAAAAAATACGATTGTAGGCATTGCTGGTGCTATTCAAAACAAGCAACCCCTGACACCGGATCAAATATCGTTTATTCAATCCAACCCGCTGTCGGTATTATCGGTAATAAAAGGAGCTATAAGAGCAAACAATGTTGATGTAATAGCATCAAACTTGGCGGAACCCACGGCAAAAGCGTATGCATACCGGCTAATGGACGATATGTACCAAAGAATCTGGTTCATGATCCAGAGGGCGCAATTGGTGGCATCGAGAGCACAGGCCGCAAATGATGCGACGGCGGAGACGTGCAAGTACGAAGTGCTCAAACCTCAAATAGATAAAATGACTGCATTCGGCGCTGCAGTAGACAAGACGAGGCAGCAGTTGAGGGAAAGTTACATAACAGCAATACAGGAAATTAATTCCGTTTATGCTCTGGTGGGCAGATTTGAAAAGGTTGATGAAATCTTGAATCGTGATCTCTCCCGACGATTCGGCAGTTCGACGGCCAACAGGGCCATGAACAGATAATGTATTTATGAAAAGTCTTTTAAAAATAATTATCGTAACAGGCATTATCCTCACGGCATCCCACTGCTATGCGCTGGACATGGATTATTATACCTGGAATGGATTTGACATAGAAGTAGAAGCGTGGACAATCCTGACCCTTATATTTTCAGATAACGGATACATAACATTATTTTTTGCCGTCGTAACAATGGGAATATTCCTGGGGGGAGCCGGTACGATATTTTCGCTGCTCAGCGGTCAAAAGAAGGGATCACCATTGTCCTGGGCGTGGCCTTTAGGATTGGGAGTCATAATATACCTGGGATTGATCGTACCCAAAGGAAATCTGACCATATATGATCCGGTGGTTAATAAATTTCAAACAATTTCCAATGTGCCCAACGGCCTTGTTGCCGTTGCCGGCGTATTGAACAAGGTTGAGAAAGGACTGTCAGATATTATTACAACATCGGGCGGATATCCGCCGGGCGAACAATACGATAACGCCGCAGGGGCGATAGGCCCGTCCATTATCCTGGCCTTTACGGGAATAAACACTCTGGATGCAAACTTAAACCAGTCACTCGATGATTACGTGGGAAAATGTGTCACGTTTGAAATGAGTCAGCCATCCCCGCTGATAACTCTGAACGACCTGGATACAAGCAATGATTTAACGGACGTAATGGCCGCAGC
>Ga0302320_10024433_pt1 | contig 11794 bp, 11 predicted proteins | sample Bog_T0_3_FD_202130 | JGI IMG/M metagenome (GOLD analysis project Ga0302320, IMG submission 202130) | Peat permafrost microbial communities from Stordalen Mire near Abisko, Sweden - Bog_T0_3 | ecosystem: Environmental > Terrestrial > Soil > Wetlands > Peat | place: Sweden: Abisko, Stordalen Mire... | reverse complement strand
TGGCGCAAACGCTCCGGGTAATCCTTCCGGGCGTAGTGGCCGTCTAAGTCTAAGCCGAGCTTCCCTTTTGGGAATGGCGTAAGTTACTGATGGAAATCAATAATATGTCGAATTAGCCTGATGCTACTGGCTACATTTGACGCCCAGCAGGTCGAATGCCTTCTGCTGGATCAGCGTCGGCCGGGTCAGCACGGTGAGCGGATAGAGCGGCGTGATCGCGGTGGTCATGGTGTTGCGCGCGAGCGTCGCCAGATCAGCCAGCAGTGATTGGAAGCTGTGCACCGCCAGGCCATCCGGGGTCAGACCGGTCGTCTGCTTCTTGATTGGGGCCTTGGAACGCTGCGCCTGTGCCACCACGCTTTTGCGCGTGGCCTCGGCGGCTTCTTTATCGGTGTCATCGAACAGCATCGGTGCCAGGTGCTGGCGCATGTGCCATTCCAGATAATACGCCAGCATGCACAGAAACACGTGCGCGCGCACCCGACCCTCCAGCCAGTGATACACCGGCCGGACGTGCAGATCGACGGTCTTGATGCAACGAAATGCCCGCTCCACCAGGCTCAGGGATTTGTAGCTGCGCACGGTCTCTGCATCGCCCGGCGTCGTCTGATCCAGGCTGGTGCGCACAATATAGATGCCGTCGGTTGCCGCCTCGGCCGCGATCGCCTCGGTCTTGCGGGCGAAGCTGAAGGCGGTGTCGGTGATGTCGAGGTCGAAGTGCTTCTTCATCTTATATGTGTTGAGCACCGCGCCCACCTTCAGCGCGATCTCGGCCGTGCCGCGCAATGGATTTCGCTTGCGGGCGACAGCGGCCTTGATGCGGCCGAGGTCCTTCTCGGTTTCCGCCAGCAGTTCGTCGCGCTTGTGCGCGCGTTCAGCGGCGAGATCGGGGTTGCGGCAGACGATCAGCCGCTCGCCCGGGAAGTCGGGGGAGGTGATGGAGGCCATATCGCGCTGGTCGAACAGCGTGAGCTGCACGGCGCCGCTGTTGAGCAGTTCCTTGACCGCCGGGGCGCGTAACGAAGAAATCCAGTCTAGACCTGCGGATTTTATGTCCTCGGTGATCCGTGCCTGGGTGACCATGCCGCGGTCACCAACCAGCACCACATGATCGAGGCCGAAGCGCTGCTTCAGCTTCTCGACCTGCGTGGCCAGGGTCTTCGGATCGCCGGTGTTGCCGTCGAACACCTCAATGGCGACGGGGCAACCGTCGGGCGCGCAGAGCAAGCCATACACGATCTGCAACGTGCCCTTCCTGCCGTCACGGCTGTAGCCTCGCTTGGCCAGCGGACAGCAACGCCCCTCCATGTAACTTGACGAGACGTCGTATAGAACGAGAGTGCCGTTCTTGAGATGGCGTCTGGCCAGAATCGTCTCGACGGCGGGCTGACGCACCAGCAGCCAGTCGAGCGCGGCGTAGAGTTCGTCGTCATCGACCGCGCCGAGACCGAGCGTCTCGCCGAGGCTCGATGACGCCGTCTCGGGAGACAGTGCCCGCGCGGTGGCAAGTTTGGAACCGGGGTCGAGGATGCGGCTGACCAGCATGGCGAGGACGAGATCGCGGCAGCGGTTGCCCTCGGGGCCGAGGATGGTGTCGAGGCCGATGTTACGCGCGGTGCCGAGGGCGGCGGCGACATGGCCGTGCGGCAGGGAGCGGGTGACGGTGAACGCATCGCGTTCGGCCGGGATGACGGTGCCGCCTTTGAGCACGCCGCGCAGGCCTTCGATGTGAGCGGTGGGCCAGTTGGAGAGGTTGCAGAGGGTGCGCTTACAGATCTTGCCGTCCTGGCGATAAGTTTCGCGCAGCAGGATGGCGGGGGGTGAGTTGCGGTTCGGGACGGCTTCGATATACATGGCCTGAGGGGAATCGATTCGGCCTTTTGGTACAAGTCACAAGTGTGTGATTACATGGCCACACTCTGGAAGGTTCCGCAGGCAATTTGCCAGGACTTCCGCCGGTTTCATAGTATCGGCAAGAGGGAAGCTAGGTCTATTGTAGCCAGTAAATGGCCACATTTCTCCGGAATTTCGGCAATTTCCCACGACATATCAATATGTTGAAGTAAAGGCAAAGAGGGAAGCTCGGTTTAGATCGCGATCGCGTAAGCGGGCCGCCTCGGGTCCGCGCCGGCGCCGATCATCCCGCTTTCCGGATCGGTCAGAATCGCCTCGACCGAACCCGCCAGCCAGGTCCAGTCCGGCCAGTCCTGGATTGTATGCCCGCGTGCCGCCAGTTCATCCCGCGTCGCCCTGTCGATCCGGCCCTCCACTGCGAGCCGTCCCGGGAAGTATTCGAACGGCGCGAACGACGACGGGAACGAGTAGGAGGCCACCCGCGGCGCCTCGATCGCGCTCTGCAAGTCCATCCCGAAGTGCATGACGTTCAGCAGCACCTGCAGCATCGCCTGAATCTGCACGTCTCCGCCCGGCGTCCCGAGCGGCAACACGCCGCCGTCTCGCGTCACCAGCATCGCCGGACTGGGCGTCAGCCGCGGCCGCTTGCCGGGCGCCACCCCAGCCGGATGCCGCGGATCAGGCCGGCTTTGCGAGCCGCGGCCCGACGGCGTGATCCCGAGGCCCGGCACCACCGGCACATTCCCCGATCCGTCCGACGGCGTCGCGCTGAACGCATTGCCCCAGCGGTCGACGACGCAGCAATACGACGTATCCGCTTCCACCTTCGGCAGATAGGCCTCCGACGCCAGGAAGGATCCGTTCGGCAGATCCAGCGGCGCCGGCATCTGCCCGAACGCCCGGTCGTCGCGCACCGCCGCGGCCCGCCGGGCGATCGTTGCGGGATCGAGCAACCAGTCCACCGGCACATCGACAAACCGGGGATCGCCGAAATGGTATTCGCGGTCGGCCAGCGCCAGGTTCAGGCACTCGACGATGCGGTGCAGATAGTCGGCCGAGTTGTGCGCCAACCCCTCGAGCCCGACTTGCTCCACCAGCGCCAGCGCCTGTTGCAGCGCCGGCCCCTGGCACCACGCGCCGCAGGTGATCAATTCATGGCCGCGCCAGCGCCGGCGGACCACCGGTTCGACGGCGGAGCTGAACCCGGCCAGGTCGTCCATCGACAGATAGCCGCCTTCCTGCTCCTGGAACCGCACGATCGCCCGGGCGATGTCGCCGCGGTAGAATGCATGGTGCGCGGCATCCAGTCCGGCCAACCGGTCCGGTCCCGCCGCGCGGTCCTGATCCGCCATGAACTGGACCGTTCGCGCCAGGTCGGTCTGAACGAATTTTTCCCCGACCTTCGGCACCCGCCCGTTCGGCAGGAACACCGCGGTGTTGGACTCCCAGCGCCGGTACTCCGTCGCGTGCGAACTGATCGACCGCGCCAGCAGCGGATAGACGGCGAAGCCCTCGGCGGCGAACCGGATGGCCGCGGCAGCGACATCGGCGAACCGCATTGTGCCGTGCCGGCGCAGCGCCGTGATCCACGCGTCCGGCGCGGCCGGCACCACGGTGCGCAGCACACCGTCCGGGATCGTGCCGCCGTGCTCGCGCATGAACAGATCGGCGGGGATGGTCTTCGGCCACCAGCCAAGCCCGGCGATGCTTTCAAGGGTGCCGTCGGCGAGCCGGATGATAATCGGCGCCACCCCGGCGAAGTTGACCAGATCGGGTTGCAGCACCCCCAGCGCGATGCCCGCCGCGACGCCGGCATCGATCGCGTTGCCGCCCGCCTCCAGGACAGAAAATCCAGCCGCGGTCGCAAGATAATGGCCGGCCGAGATTGCGTGCCGCGTGCCGTAGACGGTCGGACGATGGGTCATGCGGTGTCCTCCTTGCACGTCGAAGCGTGCGGCAAAACCCGCCCAGGGTCCAGACCAGACAGGACCGGCAATTGACACGCGTGAGGGGCCTGTATCACATGCCGCCGATTTCCTGTCATCGCGATAGGAGGCTGGAAGGGAACGGAAATGAGGTCCAAGGCTCTCGCAGTCGGCTTGCTGTGCGCCGCTGCCGCCGGTTCGGCAAACGCCCAGTCCGCCGCCCCCGCCGAGATCAAGATCGGCGCGCTCTATGCCAGTTCGGGACCCTATGCCAGCATCTCGATGCCGGTGTTCGACGCATTCAAGCTGTGGGTCGATCAGGTGAACGCCAATGGGGGCGCCGAGGTCAAGCCGTTCGGCAAGAAGATCCCGATCAAGCTGATTGCCTATGACGACCAGAGCAGCACCGCCACCGCGGCAACGCTGTACAATCAGCTCATCACCCAGGACCATGTCGATCTGCTGATCGCCGATTCCGGATCGGTCCTGACATCCGTCGGCGTGCCGATCGCCAAGGAGCACAAGCAGTTCCTGTTCGATGTCTCCGGCACCGGCGCCGCTTTCTTCACCGACGACAACCCGTATATCGCGCTGATGGCTGATCCGGTTTCGACGATCTGGCCGCACTACATCTCCGACTTTCTGGGTGACGAAGGCGTGAAAGCCGGCATCAGGACGGTGGCGATCCTGTATTCGACAAATGATTTCACCGGCACCCAGGCGGCGGCTCTGAAGGGCTTTTTCGAAAGGGACGGCAAGGTCAAGATCGTCTATTACCAGGGCGTACCCACCACGACCTCCAACTATACAGTTCTGATCAACAACATCGCAGCGCTCAATCCGGACGCGGTGCTGGAGCTTGGCTACGTCGGCAACGACATCGCATTCCTGCGCAACCTTCAGGACAGCGGCAGCCAGTTCCGCTTCGTGTTCACGATCTATGCCGGGACAGAAAAGGAAGAAATCGAGAAGAACGTGGGCATCTCGGCCATGACCAACATTTTCAGCTATGTCCCCGCATCCAACTACGAATACACGCCTAATTTCGGCATGACCCTGACGGAGTTCCGTGAGGCCTGGCTGAAGAAATATCCGACCGGGTCGAACGTTGCGTTCGGCGCCAACGCGGTCTACGGCTACATGGCCGGTCTGGTGGTGGAACGGACGCTGGCCACCACGAAATCCCTGGACCAGATGGACATCCATGATGCCGTCTTCGCTTTGTCAGGTCAGTTGAAGACGCTGGATTCGACATTCGAATTGCGCAAGGACGGGGCCCAGATCGGCGAGGTGACGCCCCTGGGGCAGTTGCAGCCGGCTGGCAAAGAGGAACTCAACCTGGTTGCGGTCTATCCGCCCGACCTCGCCAAGGGCAAGGCGGTTCTGGGTCAGTGATCCCAAACCACGGTGTGACACCAGCGACATGCTGACCAGCGCTATCGTTGCAGGCGTTGTATTCGGCCTGTACTATACGCTGGTCGGGCTCGGTCTCAACCTGGTGTTCGGCGTTATGCGCATCGTCAACCTCGCCCATGGCGATTTCCTCATGCTTGGCGGTATGGCAGCCTGGTGGCTTTTCTCCAGCTTCGGCCTGCATCCCCTGGTTTCCGTCGCCCTGGTGATCGTGGTTTTCCTGCTGGTTGGCCTGCCGATCTACTACCTGGTGGTTCCGCGCCTGTTGCGCTCCCGAGATTCCGAGATGCTGTCGCTGATCCTGTTTTTCGGCCTGTCCCAGATGATCGAGGCGGTCACGACCATCGCCCTCGGTGCCACCGAACGCTCCCTTCCGCCACGCCTGCTGGGAGTCGGCCCGATGATCCTGCTGGGCACCCGCCTGCCGAAAGCCTGGATCTTCAGCGCCGCCGCCAGCGCCATCTGCGTCCTGTTCGTGTATCTATACCTGTATCGCACCCGGCTCGGTACCCTGACGCGGGCGGTGATGGTCAGCCGGGATGAGGCGCTCGCGACCGGGATCGACGTCAATTTCATTTCGGCCGTGGCGTTCGGAATCAGCATCGCCCTGGCCGGCGTCGCCGGGGTGTTTGCGCCGTTCATTCTGGGCAGCATCACACCCAACATGGGCGTCGCGATCAACATCACCGCATTTGCCGTGATCGTCGTCGGCACTCTCGGCAATCCCCTCGGCACGCTGCTCGGCGGCATCATCTACGGCGTGTCGCTGATGCTGATGCAGACCTATCTCAGTTCCTGGGCGAATCTGTTGCCGAATCTCCTGCTGATTGCCGTGCTGCTGGTCCGGCCCGAGGGAATACTGGGAAGGAAGGTGCGGCGTGCCTGACACCGCGTCGGAGGCCCGCAACCGCCTGATCAGGCGCGTAGTGCTGGATACCGGCATCGCCGCCGCTGTCGTTATCGGCATGGGCGTGGCACGCGGCGTCTACTCGAACGAACTCATGCTGTTCAATTTCATCGTGTTCCTGGCCTTGGCGCAGGGCCTGAACATCATCTATGGCTTCACCGGCTACCTGCCGTTCGGTTACGTCGGGTTCTACGGGGCAGGGGCCTACGGTTTTTCGCTGGTCGTGATGCATCTGCACGTGCCGGCCATGATCGGAATGGTCGCCGCCGCTGTCGCCGCACTGGTGCTCGCGGTGATCCTGCTGCCCTTGCTGCGTCTGTCCGGCGCCTATTTCGCCATCGCCAGCATGGCCGCCGCACAGGCGGTCTACGAGATCGTTGCCAACCCAGATCTGGAGGACATCACCAAAGGCCCATACGGCGTCTCGTTATCCGACGTGTTTGCTCCCGCATTGTCCTACTACACCGCGCTGGCGATCCTGGCCGGCGCACTGCTGCTGGTCGTTTGGCTGCGCAACTCGCGCTTTGGGATGTCGTTGCAGGCGATCCGGGACGACTCCGTCAGCGCCGCCATGTCCGGCATTTCCGTTGTCCACGGACGCACCGTCGCCTGGCTGCTGTCCGCCCTGGTCGCCGGCCTGGTCGGCGGGGTGTTCGCCTGGCACATCTCGGTGTTTTACCCTGACACGGCCTTCGACCTGAGCGTATCGATCTTCTCCACCGTGTTCCTGCTGTTCGGCGGCGCAACGACATTGTGCGGTCCGCTGCTGGGCGTGTTCATCCTGTACGGCGTCTACAACGTGATCGGCATCGCAGTGCCGCAGTATTTCCAGTTCACCTATGGCGCTCTGATCGTGCTGCTGGTGCTGTTCCTGCCGAACGGCCTCGTTTCATTGCTGACCAGCCGGGGCATCCGTGTCCCCTGAGCCACTGCTCAACGTTGAAGGCCTGATCAAGCGCTTTGGCGGATTCCGAGCGCTGGATGGGGTCAGCTTCCATTTGAATCCCGGCGAGGTGCTGGGGTTGGTCGGCCCGAACGGCTCCGGCAAAACCACCTGCATAAACGTGATTTGTGGTTTGTACGCAGCCGACGGCGGTTCGATTACCTATGATGGCCGGTCGATCATTGGCGAAAAGTCACACCGGCTGGTAAAGGCCGGCATCAACCGCACCTTCCAGTCGCCCCGCCCGTTCCTGTCACTGACCGTGCGCGAAAACGTCGAGGTTGCCGCGCACTACGGCGACCCGAAACCCGGCTTCGACGTCGACGGGCTGCTTGCCCTGCTGGACCTGGATCGTTACGCCCAGCGCCCGGCAGCCGATTTGAACAGCGCGCAACAGAAGACCCTAGATCTCGCCCGCGCGATGGCCACCGAACCGCGCCTGCTGCTGGTCGACGAACTCGCGGCCGGCCTGAACCCGGCCGAATTGTCGCGCATGGCGGACCGGTTGCGGGTCCTGGCCGATGGCGGCATGGCACTGCTGGTGGTGGAGCACCTGATGGGGTTCATCGACAAGGTCACCGACCGGGTGGTTGTGATGGCCGCGGGAAAAGAGTTCTTTGGCGGAACGTTAGCCGATGCGACCCGCGACCCGGAGGTCATCCGGGTGTTCCTCGGCGGTGGCCACCATGGCTGAGTCGGTGATGCAGGCCACCGGTATCGAGGCCGGTTACGGCCGGGTCCAGGTTCTCTGGGGTGCCGGCCTGGACGTCCGAACGAAGGAAAGTGTCGTGCTGCTCGGTGCGAACGGCGCCGGCAAGACCACGTTGCTGAAAGTGATCGTCGGTCTGCTGCCGGCCTGGCGAGGTGCGGTGCGGCTCGACCCCGACGACGTGACCACCTGGCGCACCGACAGGCGTGTCCGCCGCGGCATGGCCTACATGTCCGAGATCGGCGTTTTCCCGGGACTTTCGATCGATGAGAACCTGCGCGTTGGCGGTCAGTTCATCGAGAAGGCGGCGCTGAAACGTCGCATGGACGAACTCTATGGTTACTTTCCCGATCTGACGATCCGCCGTGGCTCCCTGGCCGGCAGCCTGTCCGGCGGGCAGCGCAAGATGCTGGGGATCGCCAAGGCGCTGGCGTCTTCGCCCCGCCTGCTGGTGATGGACGAGCCCTCGGCGGGCCTGTCGCCGCTGTTCGTTGGCCAGGTGATCGAGGTGCTCAGTCGCTTCCGCGCATCCGGTCTAGCGATGCTGATAGCGGAACAGAATATCGCCTTCCTGGATCTGGCGGACCGGGTGTTTACGCTGGAGGGTGGTCGGATCCGCTTCGAGGGCACCGTGGCGGAGCTGGAAGCCGATGATTCGCTACACAGGACCTATTTCGGGCTGGCCTGACCGCGTGTTCCTGGACGCCACGTATCGCCTCCATCCGTCTCAGCCGGTTCGGACAGGAGCTAGTGCAGCGTTGTATCTACGGGTGCAAGATCAGCTTCTGCACGCGCCAGTTAAGCAGTTCGGCGACGAACAGCGTATTCTCGGATGGACACGCCATCTCGTGAATCCATCCGAACTGCCTGGGCCGTTTTCCGGCCGTTCCAAGCACACCCAGAACCTTGCCATCCAGCGTCATCTTGTAGATGCGACCGGGATATGCGTCCGAACTGTAAAGGAACTGGTGCGGTCCGGGGGTGATGCAGACTGTCCAGGGTGATCCCGGCGCCATCGTCTGCGGTGCGCCCTCGGGTATCGGCAAAACGGGTTTGTTGCCGATCGCCGGTCTGGCGTCCGGATCATACGGCACGTCGATGGTGATCACCCGCAGCAGCGCACCCTTCGTATCGAACACCTGGATACGGCGATTGCCGCGATCGGCGACATAGACATTATTCTCGGCGTCGACCGCGATGCTGTGGGGCGTGACCAGTTGGCCCGGATCATGGCCGGGCGAACCCCACGAGCCAAGCCAGTCCCCGTCCTTGGAAATCTTGGCGACGCGGGAGTTGATGTAGCCATCGCTGATGTAACCATTGCCGTCCGAATCCCAGGCGATGTCGGTCACCTGTCGGAACAGTCCATCGACCGGCGGCAGTGGCGGCTTCGGGTGCTTCAAAGGTGCGGTGTCTTCATCAGACGCCTCTTGCTTACGGCCGAACACCATCACCACACGACCTTGCGGGTCGAACTTCACCACTTGGTCGGACCCCTTGTCGGTGACCCAGATGTTGTCATTGCGGTCGATCTTCACGGTATGGGCAAACGACCAGGCGTAAAGGTTGTGACCGATCTCGCGCAGGTACTGGCCGTCGGGCGCGAACTCGAGCAATTGCGCCGCTGCGGCACCGTACGCCGGGCCCGAAGTGTTGCCGCGGGAAAAGGCGAAGATAAGGCCCTTGGAATTCACCGCCACGCCGGACACCTCCCCCAGGTATAAATCCGGCGGCAGCTTCAACAGGTTGGGGACGGAGTCGAAAGGGATCTGCGGGACGCTCTGGGCCGAGACAGCGCTCGCCGCCACCGCGAACATCGCCAGCGCGCCGAGCAATGTCTGCTTCATACGGGTCTCCCTCGTTGCCAACTATTGAGTGGCGTTCCAATGTGGCTGTCAATGCGGGCGGAGGAGAAGGGGCGATGCGGTTTGTGCTCGCGATGATGTCTGTTGGATGTGTCTCGCTCGCGCATGCGCAGACCCCTACCGGACCGACCCCTCCGGAGGGACAGACGATCGCTGACGGCGCGACGTTCGGTGCGGTGGCGGCTCTGGCCCCACTGTGCGGCCTGCGAGACGAGTCCTGGTCGTCCGATCTGCGCCGCGCGGCGATTCAGACAGCGACCGGCAGCGCAGCGATGGACGATGCCAGCCTGACGTCCGCTTCCGGCGCCAGTCAGATCACGGCGGCGCTCGGTTATGGCGACATGGAGGCACTGGAAGATTTTGCCGCCGATACGCCGGATGCCACCTGTGCGGCATTGCGGAAGAACCCGGCCTTGGAACGTGCCGATGCGGCAGTCGACGCGTTTCGCCGCCGGCGCAACGGAAAACCGATCGGTTAAGTAACGTGATCAGGCGCCTGTTCCCTCAACAAAACAAATAATCCTCATTCCCGCCCAGCAGGCCACGCCCTCACCTGTAGGGTTGTCGTGCCGGTGCAGGACGCTGCTGTCAGGGACATCGACCCAGGCGTAGGGCGGATTCTGCCAGCGCGCGAACTCGCCGCCGATGAAGGCCTGAAAATGGCCGTCCACGATACGATACTGCACTGTCCGGCAGTCCGCGCGGTCGCAGCACGACAGATCGGTGTTCGGCTGGCGCAGGCTGCGAAACCATGGAGCGAGATCGGGGTCGGCACCGGGCGGAGGCGCTGCGCGAAGCGCCGCCGGATAGCTGTAAATCAGGCTTGCCGCGGCTAGTGCGGGGATTAGCCGTACTGGCATTCGATCTATCCTCCTGCCTGTTCACAACTCAGATGCGTTCGGTTGAAAATGTATACGATTTTCGGCCAATCCAACTATTCCCGTTGCGTGGTTCGAGAACGTGAACCCGGATGCGGGCCACTGCGCCCGGTATTGTCCGGTGTATCGGTATCTCGATCCTCGCGGTGGACCGAATCATCCCACTCTTTGCGCGTTCCGGATTCGCCAAGGGCCGTGCCGACGGGTGCCGATGCTAAACCGTCCGAAGGTGCTATACCGGTCAGCCATCTCTCCCGGAGGCTGTCCATGAACGACACCAACGCCTTCACCTTCCTGATGCTTCCGCGGCAAACCCCGCTGACCCGGCAATGGGCCAACCGCCTGGCCGACACCGTGCCCGGCATGAAACTGATCGTCGCCGAGGACGTGGACCAGGCCGCCGCGGCGATCGTCACCGCCGATGCCGCCTTCGGCACCCTGCCGCCCGCACTGCTGGCGAAAGCACGGCGCCTGCGCTGGCTGCAGGCACCGCAGGCCGCCCCGCCCGCCGGCTACTACTATCCGGACCTCATTGCGCACCCGCTGACTGTCACGAATTTCCGCGAAATCTTCAACGACCATATCAGCGCCCATATCCTGGCCTTCGTGCTTGCCTTTGCCCGAGGTCTGCACGTCTTCATCCCGCAGCAACTCCGCCGCGAATGGAAGAAGCCGCCCGAGGACAAGGGCGTTGTCCCGCTGCCCGGCGCCACCGCCCTGATCGTCGGCCTCGGGGGCATCGGCGCGGAAACCGCCAGGTTGCTCGCCGGATTCGGTGTCCGCGTGCTGGCGGTGGACGCCCGCCGCACCGACAAGCCGGACCATGTCGCGGAACTCCATCCGGCCCAGGCGCTGGACTCCCTGCTGCCACAGGTCGACTTCGTGATCCTGACGGTGCCCCACACCCCCGCGACCGAGGGCTACTTCAACCGCTCGAAATTCCGGCTGATGAAGCGCAGTGCGTTCTTCATCAATATCGGCCGCGGAATGACAACGAAGCTCGATGACCTCGTCGCCGCACTGAACGCCGAAGAAATCGCCGGCGCCGCACTCGACGTCTACGAACAGGAGCCGCTGCCGGCCGAGCATCCGCTGTGGGCCACGCCAAACGTGCTGATGACGCCTCACATGGCCGGATACGGGCCGCATCTCAACGAGCGGCGGTTCCAGATCGTCCAGGACAATTGCCGGGCTTTCGCAGAAGGCCGGCCACTGCGCAACATCGTCGACAAAGCGAACTGGTTCTAACCTGTAGCCCTGCACATTGCTTTTGACTGATCGGCTAAGTGCCGATTAGGCT
>Ga0302320_10024431_pt1 | contig 11794 bp, 8 predicted proteins | sample Bog_T0_3_FD_202130 | JGI IMG/M metagenome (GOLD analysis project Ga0302320, IMG submission 202130) | Peat permafrost microbial communities from Stordalen Mire near Abisko, Sweden - Bog_T0_3 | ecosystem: Environmental > Terrestrial > Soil > Wetlands > Peat | place: Sweden: Abisko, Stordalen Mire... | reverse complement strand
CACCCTCGGTGAGTTCCTCGCCTGCATCGAGGCCGCGTCGGGGCGCGATCTCGCCCCCTGGTCGGCGGAGTGGCTCCGCACCGCGGGGATGAACACGCTGCGTCCCGAGATCGAGGTCTCCGGTGGCGGCATCGCGCGTTTTACGATCGTGCAGTCGGCGGCCCCCGCCCACCCCACTCTGCGCTCCCACCACGTCCGGGTCGGCCTCTACCGGCAGGACGGGGGGCGCCTGGTCCGGTACCGGGTGGTCGACGGCGAGGTCTGCGGGGAGCGCACCGAGATCGCAGAGCTCACCGGTGCGCCGGCACCCGACCTGGCCGTGGTCAACGACGACGACCTCACCTTCGCCAAGCTGCGCTTCGACCCGACCTCCCTGCACACCGTGCTCGAGCACCTGGGCGGTGTGGCCGATCCGCTGCCCCGCTCGCTCTGCTGGGCGGCGCTGTGGGACATGACCCGCGACGCCGAGCTGCCCACGCGCGACTTCGTCGCCGCCGTCCTCCACCACGCCAGGGTGGAGACCGAGGTCACCGTCCTGGAGCGGCTGCTCAGCCAGGCGCTGGCGGCCATCGACCAGTTCGGCGACCCTGCCAACCGGGAGACGGCGCGCGCCGGCGTGGCCGGCATCGCCTGGGACCAGCTGACGGCCGCCGAGCCGGGCGGCGACGTTCAGCTCACCTGGGCACGAGCCCACATCGCTGCCGCCGATTCCACCGATGATCTCGACCGGCTGGAGCGGCTGTTCGACGGCACCCAGGGCGTCCCCGGGCTCCTGATCGACAACGACCTCCGCTGGATGATCCTTGGCCGTCTCGCCGGCCTCGGCCGCGATGCCGGCGCCCGCATCGACGCTCAGCTCGTCACCGACGACACCGACTTCGGCCGCCGGCGCGCCGCCGCGTGCCGGGCCGCGCAGCCCGACGCCGCGGTCAAGCGTGCCGCCTTCGACCAGGTGGCCGGCGGTGTCGACCTCCCGCTGCAGACCCTCAACGCGCTGATGGGGGGCTTCGGCGTGGGGCCCTTCGTAGTCGGCGGATTGGTCCAGTGGGGCGAGGGCCAGGCCGCCCTCCTGCGCCCCTACGTGGAGCGGTGGGTGGAGGCGGTGCCTGGCTTCTGGGCGCAGCGCAGCACCGAGGAGGCGGAGAACTTCACGGAGTACCTCTACCCGCGCCAGCTGGTCGAGCCGGAGACCCTCGTCGCCGCCGATCGGGCGCTGGCGGCGATCCAGGCGGCCGATCTGTCGGACTCGACGCGGCGCGCCGCCTCGCGGCCGATCATCGAGGGCAAGGACGGCACCGAGCGGGCGATGAAGGCCCGCGCCTGCGACATCGCCGCGTCGCGCCGCTGAGGACCGCCCGGCTCAGCGTCTGCTCCTCCGCGGGCTCGGTCATGCACGTCAGTGCACTCCCTCGCCCTGCTCCTCGCCTCCTTGATCCAGACGACCTCAGCGGCGCGAACCGGAGCCGTGAGACAAGACCGGCTCAGCGCCGGCTCGTCCACGCCTCTCACCGGGAGCCGGTGGACACCCCCGACCCGAGCGACATCTCGTACCCGCACGGCAGCTCGGCGGGGATCTCGGGCGAGCTGACCCGGCCGTAGATGGAGAGCAGACGGTCGACCATCCGCTCCCAGGAGAAGGTGGCCGCGCGGCGGCGGGCCGCCTCCCCCATCCGCTCCCTGCCGGCGTCGTCGTGGAGGATCTTGGAGATGGCGGCGCAGTAGTCGCGCGGCTCGCGACCCTCGACGAGGAGACCGGTTTCCTCGTCGGCCACCACCTCGGGGAGGCCGCCCACGTGCGAGGCCACCACCGGCGTGCCCTGCGCCTGTGCCTCCAGGGCCACGAGGCCAAATGTCTCCACCCGCGACGGCACCACGCAGACGTCGGCGAGCGCGTAGTAGCGGGCCAGCTGGTCGTGGGGCACGGCGCCGAGGAAGCGGACCCGGTCCCCGATGCCGGCGTCCATGGCCAGCTGCTCCAGCCGGCGGCGCTCCCCGCCATGGCTCGCCTTGGCCCCGTCGCCGCTGTCCTCGCCGATGAAGAGGCAGACCACGTCCTGGAGGTGGGGGTCGCGATCCATCTCGGCGATCGCCTCGATCAGGGTGTCCGCCCCCTTGAGCGGTTCGAGCCTGCCCGCGAAGAGGACGACCCGGCGCCCCTCGACGTCCAGCTCGCCGCGGAGGGCGGTGACGGCACCAGGCTTTGCCGAGTGGAGGTCGACCCCGGGCTCGGCAACGCAGATCCGGTCCCTGCTCGCCCCGTAGAGCCGCACCAGCTCCCGACCCTCGGCCCGGCTCATGGCCACGATCCGGTCGCAGGCGGCGGCCAGCTCCTCCTCGACGGCCCCGCGCTGAAAGTCGGGGGGGAGCCCCGCGGCCGCCTTCATCCGAGCGAGCGAGTGAAACGACTGGACCCACGGGATGCCCAGCCGATCACGGGCCCGGCGCGCGGGCGGGCCACTCAGCCAGTAATGGGCGTGGATGAGGCGGTAGCAGCGCTTCTCGGACGCGGCGTGAGCCAGCATCGCGTCGGCGAAGGAGTCGAGCAGCGCCACCAGGTCCTCCTTGGGGAGAGGTCGGGGCGGGCCCACGTCGAGGAGGACAAGCCGGCTCCCCGGGGCGATCAGCCGCTCGGCGGGAAGATCGGGGTCGTCGCGGCGGACAAACACGTCGCTGGGCACTCCCCGCTCCGCGAGGCCCTCGCAGAGCCGCCGGACCCCGAGATTCATTCCGCCGTTCTCGCCCCGCCCCAGCTCACTGAGAGGAGAGGCGTGAACCGAAACGACGGCGATGGCGCGGCCACTCGGCGCGGTCATGGCCTCAAGTCTAGCCACGAGGGCTCGTTGCGCCGTCAACCACCCCTGGACGCCCGGAGGCCCCGGAGCTCATCGAAGCCGGTCAGGCGAGCTCACGGCACCCGATGTCTGTTCTGCGGGCGGCGGCGAGGACCAGCTCGGCATCCATCAGCACGACAGTGTAGGAGGTCGGTTGCCCTAGCTCGGCGCCCATGCCACCCGGTGCAGGGCGGTGAACACCAGCGGCTGGACGCACACGATGACCGGCGCGGCGCCGGGGAAGAGGGTCAGCCCGGCCGCCACCCCCAGCCAGGTCAGCAGGCCGATCCGCCACCAGCCGGGGCCGGCGCAGCTGTCCGCCACGAAAAGGATCATCGGGAGGCAGAGAACGTAGGCACCCGGAATCAGGAGCCACGCCCCCCACTGGGTGCTGAACTCGGGAAGGAGGGAGCGGTCGAGGTGCATCACCCCCGTGAGGCCGAGCACCAGAGCCGCGACCACGTACGCGATCACAGCCGTCGGGATGAAGCTCAGGGAGAGGGAGAAGGCACGTCCCGCCGCCGCGGACGAGGCGCTCGACACCGACGACACCGAGCGGAGGCTCGATCCGGGCGGAGGGATGGGCAGAAAGCGGCGCCTCGACGACGCTCGCCGGCCCGGCGCGGGCACGAAAACCCACTCCGGACCGGCAACGCCTCCCCCGTCCCCGCTCGGGACGTCGACACTCACGGCGCCCACCGTAGTGAGCGGCGAGCGCGCGGACATCAGGGTTTCCCCTCGATTGCCGGCGCGGCCGGGCGGCGCGAGAGCTGCTCCCCCGGCTCAGACGGCCAAGGCGCCCCTCAGTCGGGCCAGTACTGCTCCTCGTGGACCGCGGCGGCCTCGAAGCCGCCCCTGCGGAGCGCACCCTTGACGTTGTCGATCATCTGCGGGTTGCCGCAGATGAATGCCGAGGCGGTGCCCGACACCAGCCCCAACCGGTCGGCGTGCTTGCGCACCACGTCCTCGACCCGCCCGCGCTCACCCTTCCACTCGGGGTCGACCCAGGGTCGGCTGATGGTGGGGACGTATTCGAACCAATCGTGATCCCGGACGCACGCCCTCATCTCGTCCAGGTAGGCGAACTCGTGGGAGACGCTCGCCCCGTGGAGGAGGAAGACCGTGCCCTCGGGCGACCACTCGCCGCGCTCCTGCCGCCGGATCAGGGTGCGGATGCAGGAGAGGAAGGGAGCGATCCCGGTGACCGTGGCCACGAAGATGTGCGCCTGGCCCGCGACCGGTGCCTCGCGCAGGAAGAGACCCTTGCAGCGGCGCCGGACCGGCATCTCCGCCCCGACCGGTTGGGCGTAGAGGGGGACGGTCAGCTCGCCCTCCGGGACCCGCTCCACGAACAGCTCGATCTCGTCCTCCTCCGGCGAGGAGCAGATCGAATACGGCCGTTCGACGAGACGTCCTTCGACCGGCAGCGCCAGCGTGCAGTACTGCCCGGGCCTGAACCCGAGCTCGAAGTCGGTGGCGATGCGCATCACCCAGAGGCCATCCGCGGCCTCCCGGCGGCTGACGATCCGGGCAGTTCCGAATTTGGTGGCGTCGATGGTGGGGGGGGATTCGATCATCGGGGGTCAGTTTAGGGCGTCGGCGGGCACCGGTTCGCCTGATGCCGCAGCCGGAGGGCTCAGTACCGGCCGGGCTCGCTGTCCAACCGGGCTCAGGCCTTCTCGGGATCGCGGCCGGCGGGCATCGGAACCCCCCTGGCCGGGCTCAGACCTTCCCGGGATCCACCAGCAGGAGCCGGACCGTGCTCGTCGCCAGCTCGCGGCCGTCCTCCGCGTTGCGCATGGTCACCGCCCACTGGTGAACACGGCGGCCGGCGTGCCGCACCGTCGCCTCGGCGTCGACCCTCTGCCCGGCGCCGGCGGTGCGGAGGAAGCTGGTGTGGTTCTCCAGCCCCACCGCCCCCCGGCCGGAGCCCTGGGTGCCCGCCGCCACCATCGCCCCAACCGATGCCAGGGTCTCGGCGACGGCCGCGTAGACGCCACCGTGGACCAGGCCGTACGGCTGCAGGTGCTTTTCGCCGATCTCGAGATGGGCGGTCACCCGGGTCGGGGTGATCTCGTCGAACTGGAGCCCGAGGAGACCGACGAAACCGGCCGTGGGATCGAACCCGGAGAGCGGCCCGGCGGGCACGGTCATCTCAGCCAACCCCCGGCGGACGCGGTCATCACGAGCGCACCGGCTGAGGAGCCCGTTCCATCTCGACCTGGTAGCGCGCCGTGAAGGCGCGAAGCGAGGGGGTGATCGGTTCGTCCAGGTGGATGCGACCCTCGAGCGACTCGGCGGTCTTGAGCCCGTGCCCGGTGATGTAAGCGACCACCACCTCGTCGCCCTTCCACCTTCCCGCCTCGGCGAGCCGGCGCAGCACCGCGACCGTCACCCCGCCGGCGGTCTCGGCGAACACCCCCTCGGTACGGGCGAGCAGCTCCACCGCATCGAGAATCTCATCGTCGCTGACGCTCTCGACCACTCCCCCGCTCTTGCGAGAGGCGCGGATCACGTCCTCCCCGTCCGAGGGGCTGCCGATGGCGAGGCTGCGGGCGACCGTGTCGGGGTGCCGGACCGGGGTGACCGGGTGGTGGCCGGTGAAGGCGTCGGCGACCGGCGCGCAGCCGGAGGCCTGGGCACCCGTGAGCCGGGTGTGCGCCGGCCCGTCGACGAGGCCGAGCTCGACCAGCTCGTGGATCGCCTTCTCCGCCTTGACGAATTGGGAGCCGGAGGCGATCGGGATCACGATCTCGTCGGGAAGCCGCCAGCCCAGCTGTTCCACGGTCTCGTAGGTGAGGGTCTTGCTGCCCTCACTGTAGAAGGGCCGGACGTTGATGTTGCAGAAGGCCCAGGGGACCTCGTCGGCCAGCTCGCTGCCCAGGCGGTTGGCGTCGTCGTAGGTGCCGTTGACCCGCACCAGGGTGGGGCGGAACACCGCGGTGGTGGAGATCTTGGCGGCCTCGAGGTCGGCCGGGATGATGATCACGGCGCGCATCGCGGCGTGGGCAGCGTACGCGGCGACGGAGTTGGCCAGGTTGCCGGTGCTGGCACAGGCGATGGTGTCGAAGCCATGCCCCCGGGCCCAGCTGGCGGCGACGCTCACCACCCGGTCCTTGAACGAGTTGGTCGGGTTCTGGGTGTCGTTCTTCAGGTAGAGGTTGTGCAGGCCGAGGAGGTCGCCCAGGTTGCGGGCCCGGATCAGCGGCGACCAGCCCTCACCCAGGGTGATCGGCTCCAGCTCGTCCTCGAGGGGCAGCAGGTCGTGGTAGCGCCAGATGCTGGCGGGGCCCGCCTCGATGCTCTTGCGGGAGACCCGGCGGCCGATCTCGGCGTAGTCGTAGGCCACCTCGAGAGGGCCGAAACAGTTGTCGCAGGCATGCGTGGCCGCGATCGGGGTCGTGTTGCCACAGGCGCGGCAGCGCAGGGAAAGTATTCGTTGGCTCATGGGGTGGACCTCAGGTTTTGGTGGATGTCAGATCATGCGTGCGGGGCGGTCAGGCCGCCCCGGCGCATTCGCATCCCCGCGAACCCGCCGGCGCCCGGTGGCGGCAGCGGCCGCAGCGAGGGCGTGTGAGATCTCCACATCCTGGCCCCGAAGTCTAGCGGGACCGCTCCGAGGACTGGTTCCGGGAGGCTCGGGGGTGAGGAGTCGCGCTGAGCGAGCCCGGGGCGGCGTCAAGAAGTGCGGTCGAGCACCGCCCGCACCAGCCCGGGCGCGGCGGCGCGGACGACGGCCGCGAGCCCGTAATACCGGGGTGTGTAGCGCTCCGCCCTCTTGCGCACGGCACAGTCGGCGATCGCCTCGGCCACACCCCGGTCGCTCCCGATGAACCAGCGCCAGATGGGGTGGTCCCGCATGCCCTCGGCGGGGAACCCCTCGGTCGGGACGAGCCCCGGCAGGACCAATCCGACGTGCACGCAGTGGCCGCGCTCCTCCTGGCGGAGCGCATCGGTCCACCCGGAGAGCGCGAACTTGCTGGCCGAGTACGCGCCCGAGCCGGCACGGGCCACCCGTCCGGCGGTGCTCGCGACGTTGACGATCGAGCTCGGCGCGGACCGCCGCAGCAGGGGGAGCAACGCCTCGGTGAGCCGCACCTGGGCATTGAAGTTGAGATCCATGGTCTGGGCCACATTGGCCCAGCCTGCCTCGGCGAAGCGCCCGCCCCAGGCTGCGCCCGCATTGTTGACCAGGACATCGAGCCGGCCGTGACGCTCCTCGACGACCGCGGCGATGTGGCTCGGGGTCTCGGGCACGGTCAGGTCCGCGGCGATCACCGTCGCACCGCCGAGCTCGCGCGCGAGGGCCTCGAGGCGCTCCTCGCGGCGAGCCACGAGCACCAGCTCGGTACGCGACATCTCCGCGAAGCGGCGGGCGGTCGCGGCGCCGATCCCGCTGCTGGCCCCGGTGACAAGGACGGCGCGTGGCATCTGGGAAGCAGTCTACGGGCCCTCGGCGGCAGGGCGGGCAATGAGAGCGCACTTTCCTATCACGTCCAGCGAGTTCAGGCCCGAAGCCGCCGTGCTCAACGCCCGGGGCTTTGGTCGTGAGAAGGCGCTGTGATTAGCCGCGACTCGATGGGTCGAAGTGACGCGTCTGCCGGAGGTGGGTCAATGTGACCGATACCGCAGCCAATGAGCCCATTGTCGATCACCAAAGAGGTCCTCATACTCAATCGTACTGGGACTTTTGTCCCGAACCCGGTACGAAGGTGGGTATTCCCGTGTCGCTTCGGAAGATCCTTCAGATCGCGGTAATCGGCTCCGGCCTCGTGGCGGGAGCGTCAACCATCGTCGGTCCACCTTCACTCGCCGCCGGCTCGACGCTCACCTGGGCGGCACCGGTGCGCGTCGATTACCAGCCGCCGTTCGCCGGCGAGCTCGTCTCGGGTGTGTCCTGCCCCGATACCGGCCTCTGCGTTGCGGTCGGCGGCAACAGCGTGATGACCTCCACCCACCCCACCGGAGGGGCATCGGCCTGGGCGGCAGCCATCGTGCCCGGCACCAACAATTCGCTGGATAGCGTGTCCTGCCCCAATAGCAACCTCTGCGTGGCCGTGGGTACCGGCACAGCCATCTCCACCGATCCAACCGGAGGGGCATCGGCCTGGACAGTGACTCGCGCGGTGGACCCCGCCACCGTGGTGACGGGCGTGTCCTGCCCCAGCAGCAGTCTCTGCGTCGCCGTGGACGGCAGTGGCCACGTGGTCACCTCCAACAACCCCACGGCAGGGGCCCCGGCCTGGACGGTGAACGACGTCGACGGGACCAACCCCCTGAACGGCGTGTCCTGTCTCACCAGCGGCCTCTGCGTCGCGGTTGACGAGGACGGCAGCGTGATCACATCCGCCAACCCCACGGGAGGTGCGTCAGCCTGGGCGGTGACTCATGTGGACGGCTCTAACTCCCTAACAGGGTGCTGAAGAACCCGCGGAGGGACTTGCCGGGTTAAACACGGGTGTGAGAGTCTTGCGGGGACGCGTCCCAGCAGGAGATCTGACATGCGTGGCAGCCCCGATCTGCAAATGACGATGCTCACCACGGTGAGCACGGAGGCGATGGTCCCGGCGGATCACCCGCTGCGCCGGATCCGGACCATCGTGGACGCGGTCCTGGCCGAGATGGACGGCGACTTCGAGGCCATGTACTCGAGCATCGGCCGCCCCAGTGTGCCCCCGGAGACGCTGCTGAAGTCGACGGTGCTGATGGCCATGTTCTCGATCCGGAGCGAGCGAGCCTTCTGTCAGCACCTGACCTACAACCTGCTCTTCAAATGGTTCCTGGACCTGCCCATCGACGCCCCGGCGTTCGACCCCACCACCTTCACCAAGAACCGGGAGCGGCTGCTCCAGGCCGAGATCGCCGATCGGTTCCTGGCCGAGGTCGTCAAGCAGGCCAAGCTGCGGCGCTACATCTCGAGCGAGCACTTCAGCGTCGATGGCACCCTGCTCGAGGCCTGGGCCTCGCACAAGAGCTTCCGGCCCAAGGATGACGGGGGCAAGGGCGGTCCTCCCAGCGTGGGACGGAACCAGGAGGTCGACTACCACGGGGAGCGACGGAGCAACGAGACCCACCAGTCGACCACCGACCCCGAGGCGCGGCTGGCCCGCAAGGGGAGCTCGGTGGCGGCCAAGCTGAGCTACGCGGGGCACCTGCTCATGGAGAACCGCAGCGCCCTGATCGCCGACATGGAGTTGAGCCAGGCGACCGGCTACGCCGAACGGGACACGGCGCTGACCTTGCTGCGGCGGCTGCCGAAGAGTGCCCGGCGACGGACGGTGGCGGGGGACAAGGGCTACGACACCCGCGACTTCGTCGCCGGGTGCCGGGAGATCGGGGTGACCCCCCACGTGGCCCAGAACACGACGCACCGACGCAGCGCCATCGATGGCCGGACCACCCGACATGCCGGCCACGTCACCAGCCTGCGCATCCGCAAGCGAATCGAGGAACCCTTCGGGTGGATGAAGACCGTGGCCGGAGGGCGGAAGCTGCGCTACATCGGGCTGCAGCGCAACCGGGCGTGGTTCCTGATGACCGGAGCTGCCTACAACCTCATCCGAATAGCGGCGCTCGACGCGGCGGCAGGCTGAGGCCCACCGAAGCGATGGCCCGGGAAGTGATCCCGGGGGGCCCGCCAGCCTGTTGACACGGGGCCGGATACCGCTACCGCCACACGGCCACCCATCTCGGACCCCCCGCACGCCAGTTGGCGGCCCCAGAGACGCTACTTCCGCACCCTGCTAAACGGCGTGTCCTGTCTCAGCAGCGCCCTCTGCGTCGCGGTGGACGGCAGCGGCAACGTGGTCACCTCCACCAACCTCACCGCGGCCACGCCAACCTGGACGGTCGCGGACGCGGACGGCTCCAACTCGCTGAATGGCGTCACCTGTCTCATTAGCCCACTCTGCGTCGCCGTGGACGGCAGCGGCAACGTGGTCACTTCCACCAACCCCACCGCGGCGGCGCCAACCTGGACGGTTGCGGACGCGGATGGCTCCAGCCATCTTTCCGGTGTGTTCTGTGCCGCCAGTGGCCCGCTCTGCGTCGCCGCAGACGGCGGCGGGCATGTGGTCACCTCCACGAACCCCACCGGAGGTGCCTCGGCCTGGACGGTGACCGCGGTGAACCTCTCCAATCTTCTAAACGGTGCGTCATGTCCGAGCACCAGCCTGTGCGTCGCCACGGACCTCAGCGGCAATGTGGTCACCTCGACCAACCCCACTGGAGGCGCATTGGCCTGGACGGTGATCCATGTGGTCGGTGCTGGTGCGCTGGCGCAAGTTTCGTGTCTCAGCAGCGGCCTCTGCGTCGCCGTAGGCGGCGGCGGCCTCGTGGCCACCTCTACCAACCCCGTCGGGGGTGCGTCGGCCTGGACGGTGACCCACGTTGACGGGAGCAATTCGCTGGACGGCGTGTCCTGTCTCAGCGGCGGCCTCTGCGTCGCGGTCGACGAGAACGGCAACGTGATCACCTCCACCAACCCCACCGGCGGGGCGTCGGCCTGGACGGTGACCCCTGTGGACCCCGCCCTCCCCTCGGGTTCGTATCCCCTGCTCGGCGTGTCCTGCCCCAGCAGCGTTCTCTGCGTCGCGGTGGACGGCCACGGCAACGTGATCACCTCCACGAACCCCACCCGAGGAGGGACCGCCTGGACAGTGACCTCCATCGTCGATCACAGCCTCAATGGCGTGTCCTGCTTCAGCAGCGACCTCTGTGTTGCCGTGGACGACCTCGGCGACGTGGTCACCTCCAGCAACCCCGCTGCGGTGTCGCCGACGTGGACGGCGATCACAGTCGACGGTGGCAACTCCCTGAACGACGTGTCCTGTCCGAGCAGCCATCTTTGCATCGCCGCGGATGGCAGCGGCAACGCGGTCACCTCCGCCAGCCCCACCGGAGGGACGACGGCCTGGTCGGTGACCAGGGTTGATGGGGCGGATGACCTGTTCGGCGTAGCGTGTCCCGACACGGGGCTCTGCACCGTATTGGACCAGAACAGCGGCAGCGTGGTCATCGCCAGCAGCAGTGTGCTCAGGGTCACCGCGCCCAGCATCGGCGCCTCCTGGGCGCGGAGTAGCCCGCATGCCATCACCTGGTCGAGCGCGGGCACCCCTGGAGCCCGTGTGAAGATCGAACTCCTCGAGGCCGGAAGGGTCGTGACGACGGTCGTGAAGTCAGTGCTGACATCGGCTGGCACCTACACGTGGAAGATTCCAGCCAAGCAAATCCTCGCGACTACCTACCAGATCGAGATCGTCTCGGCGACCAGCTCCTCGGTCTTCGGCGTCTCGGGCGATTTCGCGATAACCTGAGCAAGGTTCAGGGACGTCTTTCTCGCGGCCCGTGCCTGTCGCCGGAGCCCCCGCAGTCGGTCCTCGGGCGCGCTCCGAGGATGGCGAGGTTCACGCAGTGAACCTGCCTGAAGCTGTGCGGTGTGTTCGTCGCTGATGTTACACACGCATGTTTGGCATGATCACCGGCCACGACCGTCCGAGAGGTGGGGCTTCGCGGGGGCGTCGGCGAGGACCCCGCCGCCATCGGTGCACTCGCCGACCGACTCGGTCAGGGAAGGGTGCCACCTCACCGGGACCGCCGCCTGGAACACCCTGGTGGTCGGGGAGCAGGCGGCCCGGATGCCGGAGAGCACCCGCGCGTGCCGGCAGGCGTCCTGACACTCTTTCCCGGTGCCGGTATCCGAATCCTGGAGAATCGCAGGCGGTGTGACCACCTACCTCATCCGCCGCGTGGTCCAGGCGGTCCTCGTCCTCTGGCTGATCTGGACCTTGATCTTCGTCATCTACTTCGTGGTTCCCCACGATCCGGCCCGCCTCATCCTCGGTTTCCGGGCGCCGGAATGGCTGGTGGAGAAGCTCCGGGTGAGCCTCGGTCTGGAGCGACCGATCTGGCAGCAGTACTTCGACTACTTCGCCCGCATCTTCCGCGGCGACCTGGGCCAATCC
>Ga0302320_10024430_pt1 | contig 11794 bp, 7 predicted proteins | sample Bog_T0_3_FD_202130 | JGI IMG/M metagenome (GOLD analysis project Ga0302320, IMG submission 202130) | Peat permafrost microbial communities from Stordalen Mire near Abisko, Sweden - Bog_T0_3 | ecosystem: Environmental > Terrestrial > Soil > Wetlands > Peat | place: Sweden: Abisko, Stordalen Mire... | reverse complement strand
AACTGGCCAGTGAACGATCAAATTACCTGAAACTTTGGTAACATCCGCCTGAGGCAACGTGGGGAATTATAGTCGTCGTTGATGAGGAATTATTATTGTCGTTGACGGGGTTGGCTAACCCCTTGTAAAAATGCATCAAGATTGCTCATTGTTATGACGGGGATACATTCAAAAGGGTCATTAAGGCAGCTGGGTTGCGTAAACCGAAGCAATTCATCCGTTAAATATGATTCACGCTCTGATGAAAGAAATTTATACAAGATGCTCATGGCGGGAACGTACCAAATGAAGCGAAACGGAGCAAGACGGTGAAAATTAAACGCTGCAAGGCCAGCTAGTGGTCATTTGTGCGATTTGGCCGAAAACCGTTTAAATGCCTGGAGAGGGAATTCGGACCATTTCTTGTCTGGCCATAGTGCGACTTTTTTACGAGAATCACCACCTAATGGGTTCAGCAGTTCATGATTTGCAAACACGAGGACAGCCACGAGAAACAGTTAACGCCACAGGCTCGCCCCAATGTCTTATTTGAAGCAGGAATGGCCATGCCAGCCCATTCTTTTCGATTAATCCCCAGGCCAACCCTCCTCAACCCCCAAGCCTCGAAAGCAGGCCGGAGAATGGCGTCCAGCGGCTAATCCGTGCGGTCAAAATTATCCAATGCCACATGACACTTGTGCTTTTTGGCGAGCGTCACCAAGTTTTCCCGGAAGGCGGTGGTCATATCCTCTTTATCATACATCAACCCAGCCAGATACTCGGCGGTGTCCAGCAAATCAGCAATTTGGACATGGTCGGCTTTCTCATAGGCCATGGTGCGTCCTCGGATGATTACATCCTGCAAAGCATGAAGCGCGTTGGCTAATTTGTTTGGTGTTATCATTGTCAATGTCCTCCAATGGGGTCTAATGGCACATTCTTTATAGGCACACCACGGCTTAGCCCAGATGTGAAAAGAGTTATTATGAAAGCGAGCGCACGAACTCCTGCATTTCTTGTTCGGTCATTTCAAATTCCGGTCCTTCTTCCATCACAATTATTCTCATCATTTCCGACTTCAATCCGGGTTCTAGCTCTCGGCAATTTGTTGTAAATTCGTTGTAAGCCCAACGGGCAATTCTTACGACATCATAACCAGTCACCAATTGGTTTTTAAGTCGTTCTGCAAAAATTTGTTTTGTGTAGCTCATTTATTTAACTCCTTTTGTGTTGGGGGGTAATGCTGTGAATCAATGGCTTGCCCATTGTTCATTTTTGGATGGACACGATTCACATTTCCAGATTGGTCATAACTTTCCATCCAAGAACGAACCTGGCCTGTCTCTGGATTATGCTCTGTTACATAAGACGCTCCGCGTGTAGGACCCGGTGTCTTCGCTGGTGTTTCAGCATCATAATAACGAATTCGGCCATCGGGTAAAACTCTTGTTTTTGCTGCTGTTTGCTGGGCATCTTGTAGGGCAGACAGTTTTGATTTTAGCAAAGCTCCAGCGTTTGCACTATCAGCACCGGCTGCCGCCGCCTGCTCAACTTTTTCGCCCGCACTGGCAACTTCATTAGCCTTGGAAAGATTCCCCACTTCGGCTTCGGGGGCAACCACTGCCGCCACGGATGTTAGAATTCCACCCACCAGCCGACCATGCGCACGCGCATCGCCATTCCAATCTGCTTCAACTCCGCTGGCAATGGCTTTTCCCGTATTGATAGGATGCGCCACCGCAGTCGCCACACCTTCAACCGTGCTGATGGGGTGCGCCACCGTGTGGAATGTTCCCGTCACCAAGCCCGCCCCCACATCATAATACCCCATGAAATACCCACCAACATCGCCCCAATAATCCAAGCCGGTCGGGTCGGTGTAACGCAACGGGTTGTTCACGCAATACGAGTAGCGATTGTAACTTTGAGGATTCGATAAGTCTTGGATTCTAGGGTCGGCTTGAATAAACCTTCCCAACTCCGGGTCGTAATATCTGGCGTTGTAATAGTAAAGACCGCTCTCCGAATCATAAACCTGCCCGGTGAACCGGCGCGAGACTTGGAAGGTCGTCTGCGGGCTGGCTGTCTGAATCCTGCCGAACGGATACCAGACGTTCACCTCCATCTGGCTGCCCGACGATCCGCTCAGAACACTGGATGAGGTCAGACTGTCCTGATGGTAGTAATCTCCCACCGCATTTGTGCTGTTTCCACCGTAAAGGAACGAGTTCGTTTCAAACGTACAGACCTGTTCGCCGTTAGCGAAAACATGGAACAGGGTCTTGCCGCCCTTCTGCTCGTAGAGGTTCCCGATCCACACTTGAATGTTCGTCGGGTTCTGGTTGAGGCGTTTCCACAACCGTGTGCCGTCAAAGGCGTAGCCAAATTCGTCCGACATCACCCCGGCCTGGGCGATGGCGGTCATGCGGTTTTCCGGGTCATAGACCATCGCCTGAGAGTTGGTGAGGCCCCCGTGCCGCACAATCATGTTGCCGCACAAATCATAGAGATTGGTGTAGCCAAAGGCGGTCCTGACCGCCTGGAAGCGGGGATTGGCGTAGGTATAGGTGGAGCCGCCGCCTTCACTGTTGGTGGTGAGGTTCCCAGTCGGACCATATCCATAATTTCCGGTCAATCCGGTGTAACTCTTGATGCGGTGCAAATTGTAATAGGCGACGGTCACATTAGTGACGCCGGTACCGTTGAGATTGGTAATGTCGTTGCCCGCCGTGTACCCGTATGTCCGGGTGAACACGGAGCCAGCCGTGATGGTTTTCAGGCGTTCGGACTGGGGATAATAGCTGCGCGTAGTTGCCACCCCGTTACCATAACTGAAATTGGTGGCGTGCCCGAACTGGTCATAACCAGTGGCGCTGATCGTATAGTACGGAGAGCCGGTGCCGCCGAACAAGGACACCAGATTGAGGCTGCCGCCGTGAAAATAGGAATTCGTGATGGTCGGGCCGGAGTTCGGATACGCCGTGGACGTTACGTTGTTGCCATCGTCGTAAGTGAAGCTGGTGGTGTTGGTGCTGCCGTTGATGTTGAGATAACGCGATGTCTTGACCATCCGTGCGCGTGTGTCGTAGCTATTTTTCTCCCAGCCCTGGCTGTCAACCACCTCGGAGAGCAGTCCGGGGTAATTCGTATAATTTGGAGCGGCGTTGGTGTCGTAAAAATAGAGGTTGGTAAAGGCCGGAACCAGCGTGTGATTGCTGTAAACGGGGCTGTACACCGTCTGCACTTGCAGCCGGCCCAGCGCATCCTGGGAACCGGCGGAGTTGACATAGGAATTGGAGACGACATCGCCGCGCGCGTCGGTCTGCACGCGCAGCCGCCCCGCGTAATCCCGCAGATAAGTCCATTGTCCAAGATACGGATCAGCCATCGCCACCAGACCGCCCGCCTGGTTGTAGGCCCACCAGATGTTCTCGCCATTGGCGTTGACGAGGTTGGTCAGGTTGTCGGCAAGGTCATACTTCAGGGTGTTGGTGTAGGTGCTGGTGCCGTCCACTTCCAGAATCTGGTTGGTGCGCCCGAATGCGTCCAAACCGTAGCGGCGGACCTGGTTGTCTTCATCGGTGTAAATGATCCACCACACGTTGGTGCCATTGACGTAGCTCCAAGTGCGCGCCCCCAGCGGCGAACCTGTGTCTCCCGCGAGCGTGGTTGCACTGCTGAACGCACCATTCGAGTTGAACGTCGCGCTGACGGGGCAATTGGTCGCCACCCGTCCGGCAGCATCATAGCCAATCCACGTCGCTGACTGGCCGGTAATGGGCTTGGTAAAGTTGGTTGTTCCAAACACCGGCCATGTCGTCAAAAAGGCGTTGCCGCGCCCGTCATAGGCGGTGGAAACCACCCGGTAATTTCCGTTCTCGCCCTGGGTGCAGCTTTGGATGGGCCGCCCGAAACCGTCCACATAGGTGCGGTTGGTGAATCCGCCAACCCCGTCGTTTTGAGCCTCGTCCACATAGTTGACCGCCACACCGGAGACAATCGCCTGCAAGACAGCCGGGTAGTCGAATCGCTTCATCCAAACCGCCGTGCTGGAGCCAATGGGAATTTTGTCCGTTTCAATCGGGCGCAAGAAAGTGTCAAAACTGTTGCTTACCGTAACGCCGGAAATATCCGTGGCCACCGCAAGCTGGCCCGAACGCGGGTCGTAACTGGTGGTGCTGGTGAAGCTGCCGACAGTCGTTGTCGCCGGATAGGTGTTGTAGGTGGAGTCGTAAGTAATGGTCGTCTGCACCCCCACGGCGTTCGTGGTCTGGCCGACCAGGCCATACGCCGTGTAGCCATAACCGTTGGTGGCGAAGGAACTGGCGGAAATGCGGGTCAGCTTGGCGGCCAGCGTGCCGCTCTGCGGATTGTACGCATAATCGGTTTCCTGAATGGTGTTACCATTGGTGTCGGCGAGAATGGCCGTGGCCGGGTGGTCCACGATATAACTGTTGCTGCTGATAGTCGCGTAAGTGGTATTGTAGAAACGAGGCGGGACGGTGTTGGCATCCGTAAATGAAAAGGTGCCGACGCTGGCGGGATTGAAGCCGCTCACCTGACCGTATTCAATTTTATTGGTGACATCGCCGGTCACGTTGTAATTGAACTGGATGGACGTGATGTTGGGGGTGCCGTTGCCGGGGTAATCGCAGTCAAAGGTCTGGGTGGTGAATGGAAAATAACGGGCGTTGCCCAGGCTGGTTTGGTTAACCTGACTGACATGGACATGGTACAACTCGCCGTCATTGCCATAGGTCTCCACCCGGTAGGCCATGCCCGCCTTGGCAAAGTTGCCCAGGCCAGTCGTGGCATTGGTGTCCTGATATTCGCCCAAGGCGGCATAATTGCGACCGCCCCCGGTATGAAAATACGTCACGGTGGAACGCAAAGTGGGGTCGGTGTTGGTGACCACGGCAAAGCCATGAAACTCGCGGCGGGGTCCGTCGTAATAGCCGCCCCCGTAGCCGTAGGTGGTGGTTTGCAGCGGATTGACGCCGTCCGATTCCGACACCGCCGCCGTCACATATCGTGGAAAGGGCATGTGGCTCACAGAAATGGGGTTGGTGGTGTCCGCCCGGTTGTCGTAGGCCGTGGACGGGTTGTACGCGACGCTGATGATGCCTCCAATGCCGTTGTTAACGTTGGTCAGCAAATCCGGGAACGGCCCCTGATTCAACTGGACCAGAAAATAATTGGAGACGATGCCGCTGGACCCATTGCCATACACGCTCATCACCCGGTCCAATAGGCCATCCCCATTGATATCAATGAGGGTGGTGATCTGGCTGTCCAGTTCAAATCCGGTGGTGCCAGTGCCTTGGACACTCCACCAGGGGGAATCGATTGTGCTCGCTGAATTATAATGACCTTGGTTATTGATGCCGGTTACAACGATTGGCGTGGTGTTGAATCCGTGACCATTGTTTAAATAAACGAGCCAGTTCGTTTTTCCACCGCTCCAAGTTGAGGGATCGAGCATGACCCGGTCCGGCAAACCGTCACCATTGACATCATACAAGCCACCAAAAGGAGGATCCAAAATGGCGTCACCATAAAATGAGATGCCGTTGAAACTGATATAGCTATAGTTGGTGGTGGGCGAAATCACGCCCGGCCATGGGTCGGCCGCGCCTCCGTAGTTGGTGGAGGTATTGATGGCTTCAAACGAATAGCCATCATTATATTCCACAGCAAAATAAGAAGCCGGGTGAGTCAGTTCAACTCCCCCGTTATTGGGGTCCATCGGATACATGAGGCGGTCCGGCAAACCATCGCCGTTAATATCAATCATGTGTGCTTCGGGAGTCTCGATGCCCGCCCAGTTTTGCGGGGATGCCTGATTGTTTCCGTACCAGTTCTGACTATGGTAGGGACCAAAGGTGATGGGCTGGGAGAAATTGGTGCCGGTGTTCAACTGCACCATGAAATTGGTCATCGTCCCGGAATTCCAAGCGGCCATCACCCGGTCGGGCAGGCCGTCACCATTGATGTCAAAAAATCCCACGTAAGCGCCGCCGGATTCCACGCAGAAATACAGGTCCGCACTGCCGTCGGACATTAGCAGCGGCCCGGTGGACACCGGCCAGTTGGTCATCCCGGTAAATCCCTGCCCCGTGTTCAACTGGACTTCATAGTTCGTATAAGGCGTATAAGGGTGCGTGTTGGCGAGCACAACATTAAGGGCACCCCAATAGTCAATCACCCGGTCGGGCAGGCCGTCCCCGTTGATGTCCCGGATGCGCCCGAAGGGGGTGTTTAATTCGGCATAGCCTGTGTCGTCAGGCAGGGGGTTGGAACTGGTGGCCACTGTACCGCCGCCGGAAGAGGTGAAGCCAAAGGCATGGCGTGAGCCAAACGAACCGTTGCCGTTGGCCTGCAAGCCCATATTTTTTTGCACCTGATACTGGTTCGGCGATACCGAACTGTCAAAAACCACCCGGTCGGGCAGGCCGTCGCCGTCCATATCCACCAAATCGGCCACGGTATAGGGAAATCCACTCTGATCGTCATTGATTTGTGTCACTTGCGGCTCATTGGCAACAGACCAGGGATAATCGCTGGTGCCAGGGGTGGTTAATACCAGGTTGGTCCAGGCGATGGTCGGGCCAAAAGAAACGCCGTTGGTATTGGCCTGATAACCGAACGAGTTCGTCAGGAAGGCCGTGGCAACACCACTGGCGTTATAGCCGTACAGGACCACATTCGTCAGCAGGGAGCGGGCGGTCGCCGGCGAGTTCCCATAATGGAGGCTGTAGTTCCACACATTCTGCGTCCCCGTCTGACACACGATGTTGGTCAACTGCCGGGTCAGGTCGGTGCGGAAGCCTGACCGGAAGGAAAAATTCCAGTCATTGGTCCGAATCCCGGTTTGAAAGATGATCTTGTTTGGCCCCGAAAAAGTGGCGGAATAGCCATTCCAGTTGGTGTGGCCGTTGTAGGCGATCTGGGTGGGATAGAGGGTCCGCTCCGGCAGGCCGGTGTAGGGGCTGATGTAGTTGGTGTAGGCAATGGTGGTCCAGTCCCCGGAGACGGTGACAATCTGGTCCAGCGCCCAATGGAAGGTGCCGCTGTAACCGCTCCAACCGGCCTTGGGATTGGCCACGCGGCTGTTGGTGCTTTCGCCGAAGAACCAGGCATTGCCGCTCTTATCATAGACCGTCCAGTTGTTGTTATTGGTGTTCAGAAAACAGCGCAGAAATTCGGTGTCCACTTCGGCGCGATATTCGACGAGCGGCGCGTTGGTGGCCACTGCAAATAATTTGTAGCCCTTGCCCGACAGATCCAGCATAAACCCTTTGGTGTCGTCGTATTGCGTCAACGGGACCGGCGGGGTGGCGGTCGAATAAGCGATGGGAATGCCATTTCGCGTAAAGCGTTCAATGTCGCCGATTTCCAGATTCCACCCCATTCCGCACCAGCCATTTTGTTCTGCTGAAGAATAGGCCAGGGCCAGATTGGGTTCCGAACCGTTCCGCGCGGGCGGGCACGCGATGGGAATTGAATAGCCGAAACTGCCGGTGAACAGGTCCACCTTTTCTTGCCCCCGCTTATTCAACAGATCAGCGGATTGAACTTGCTGGTCCGAGCCGGAGACCGGCCCGCCACTTTCATATCCCGCCGCAGTGGTTTCCCCAGACCATAAATCTTGTGCCAGGCCAATACCGTTGGCCGTCCCCAGGAACATGAGCACCGTCAAAAACCGCTTCACGTTGTTCATAAATTTCATTAGGAAGGTGATGGCCGTCTGCTTACGGGACCGGGTTCTGGCTGTAGGAGGTCGGCAGGCCCGTCACAGTCGAGGCCGTATTGGTGTTCAAACCCGCCAGGGTCTTGTATTCATCCGATAAACCATCGCCGCTAACGTTTACCTTCCAAGTGAGATTGTTCGTCAGCATGTTGCCGCCAAAGGATGCCTGCATGAGATTAGGCAGCCCATCCCCGCTGTAGTTCTGATAACCGTCGCCGACGACGTTGTTGGTGAAGGAATGCCACTGCACGGGGTTGTAGCCCTGCGAGTTCATCAGCCACTCCTGGTACGTCGTCAGACCGTCGCCATCTGGATCGCCATTGGGAGAAACACCAATTTGCCCAAAATATAAAACTTCCCAGCCATCGGCCATGCCCGTGCCATCGGTGGAATAATTGGTGGGGCTGGACTTGGAGACCAGTTCTTCATAGGCATCCGTCAACCCGTCTTGATCGGTATCCTGCGGCGTCCCCAAAATGATGAACACATCGCTGGTGTTGGTGATCGCCAAACTGTACCTGGTGCATTGATACCCCTGCCCCTCCCACGCCCAAGGAACGCCATTCGGGCCGAATGACAAAACTGAATTGGCAAAGACATCATAGGGAAGGCCTGGGTAGCCGCCTTCAATGGTGAACTGGATGGTCATGGTCCCGTTTCCCGTCGCCTGCGCCACCACGTTGGTAATCCACACGGTGTTGGTGGTGATACCGTCATAACAGTTGGCCACATTGCTCACCGTTACTAAATTGCCCTGCCCGGTAATCACATCAGCTAACGGTGTGTAAGTAGTTGACGATGACGGCGCGGATTTGATTTCCGGCCGGTTATTGGGATTCAGGAGGTATTCAATCGAAAAGGAATTGAAGGTATCGAGGATGGTACCGGCGTCCAGGGGGACATTGTAGGTGTAAAGGTCGTCAATCATGCCGTCCGCCTGCCACACACCATTACTGTCGCTCCCCACGAAGAAGCCGTTAGCCAACGCCGCTGCTCCCGGATAATTCGTGATGGCCGGACCGGTGGCGGCCACGCCGCCATCCAAATACAGGACGGTGTTGGTGGTCGAGTAGGTCAGGACGATGTTGTGCCAGTAATTGGTGGTCCAGGAAATGGGGGCGCTGACATAGGTGCAGACGTTGCTGGAAAGATCGTTGGTTTGGGCTGAGAAATACAGGTTGGCCCCAACATCATCGAAATAAATGCTCCACCAACCAAAGCTGGAGTCTGGCGTGAACCCACCGACTTCCAACAAACGTCCGTATTCACCAGCCCCGGAACCGCCTTGGTTAGTGCTGGACCAGTATGGGGCATACCAGAACGATACGGTGCCTACGTCTACCGTCAGATTCGTCATCCCATTAGTTTCCACAACATTGTATTGGAGCCACGCCTGATTCGTGCTGTCAATCACCAGATCGGTCCAGTCGCCCATAAAGTTCGAGATCAGATTGGTGAAGGAAACGGGGGCATTACCCAAATCGCTCGTCCAGCCATTGGTATCGTCAAACGACCACGAATTCAGGGGAGTGTAATAACTGTAACCGGAACCGCCGGGTATGGGAATGACCCCTCGGACACTCTGGGGCAGTATCCCTAATAGCAGCCCCATGAACAATATGCCGACTAAGGCTGGAAATAATGTGCCGGCTCTTGATTTTTTCATGGCGTCAACCTTTTCGAGATCGTTTCCCTCAATGGCAGCGGGATTTGATTTGTATTTGAATCCATCCTGCCACTTTTTGCAAGAACCTTTATGACCTAAGGCCGGTAATTATCAACGTAAATGACCTGATACCATTTACTTATTTCAACACATCCTTAACAAACTGGGTGAAATCCATGGTCCAAATCCTAAGCTTGACCCCAATTATAACACCACACTGATTGAAGCAGCCCAACCTCTTTCCAGCCCCGAACTCCAGCACCACCCACGTCATCCAATTTAATTTGACCTTTTCCACCAAATCCAGTTTTCTCCCATAAACCAGAAGGGAACCATGGCAAAACCTCAGAAAACCGAAAAGACGCTGAAGACCATCGATGCTTCAAATAGCGAGGTTGTCTCATCCAAACTCACGCCAGCCCAGACCCAGGAGCTAGAAAAGTGCGAACAGATTATCAGGAAGGGGTTTGGGACGTTTCTGGAAGTGGGTGCAGCTCTGGCCAGGATCAGGGACGAAAAGCTGTTCCTAGGCAAATGTGAGAGCTTTGACCAGTATTGGAAGAAGGAGCTGGGGATTAGCCGGACCTACGCCTATAACCTGATCGGGAGCGCGGAGGTGAACCTGCAATTGTCCTCAATTGAGGACATTTCAATTAAACCTCTGAATGAAGCTCAGTTACGTGAGTTGATACCGTTGAAAGAGGAGAGGCGGGTGGATGCTTGGAAAAGGGCGGTTGAACTGGCCGGCGATAAACCCATTACTGCCAAAATCGTTCGGAAAGCTGCTTTAAAGTTTAGGCCCAGGAAATCAGGCAAAACTCGGGTTAAGAAAGCTGAGGGAAAGATTGACCTGGAAACGGGCCTAAAGCTGTTGGGCAAGGTCGAGAAGGTGGCTGAATTGAACAAAGACCAGGCAATCTTAAAGGAGTTGGCTGGATTGCGGAAGTGGTTGGAGGAGTTGGCGGGGAAGCAAAAATGAGCCCCGTGTTGATAGGCTGTTCAATTTGACTTGGGCGGTTATTTACGGCATGATGACAGTAACTATATGAGCAATATTTTTGAACTACCTTCCGGCAACTTGTTCCCGCACCACGTATCACAAAAGACGTGGGATTATGCGAGGGGTAGCGATTCTATACATCTCAAAGACGGCAACAACGTCTATTCATTTAAAGGTGAATTGGGGCAGAATGAAAGCTTGCTGAGGAGAATCCAGGATAAACTGCCAGACCAGTTGTCCGAATATCCGAATCATGGGAAGGTTCAGGTACATCGATCTGACCCAAGCAGCATCTATTTCACTTTAAAGGAAAAAGGGGAAAGCCTGACCTTTACGCTGAGACACGTGGGCGGCAATAAATGGAAGGCAATCCCGAAGCTTCCCAAGGAAAGGGCTCAGAAAACTCTTTTAGCTACAGAAAAGATTGGGAATAAGCCCGCGCCCCGACCCTTAAAACAGGCCAGTAAACTTGGTGGGAAGCAGGTTAAAAAACGATAACGTAGCCAAAGCTGTGGTGAGTTGATGGGGAGCCGCATCGTCCTACCTCTCTGATCCACTCCACCCCGCCACTTCCTTAAACTGAGCATGGTTGCTAAAGGCGTTACCTTTAGCCGGTTTACCATCCATCATCACTAAAGCATTCAGCGTAATGATAGGCCCAAGTTTAAGCTTGCTATCCAGCCCCGGTTTTCCCATCGTAAAGTTGTGCCCGGACATCCATGAGCGCCATCAAAATCACGAACCCGAGGCTGAGTGAGGCGCTGGTTGAAGAGCTGGAAAACGAGCCGGAGTATGCTAATGTCAAAGCCTACGCCGCTACCCACACTTTTTTAAGCAGAGTGGTGCGGGGTCAGGAAAGTGGATTCGCCCACCTCCCCGCTAAACGGATCAAGGAGTGGTTTGATGTGCATGATATTAAATATAGACCATGCCTCAATATATTGGAAAGGCACGGTTTGATTAGTGTTGATAACCAATACATCGTCAAGGTTAAGCCTCGGGGGTATAGGTTGACGGAGAAGGGGGTGAGGTTAATGTATGCAGGTCAGCTCCAGTATTTGAAGGCTGTGTTTAATGACCGGAAGCTTAAGCGCCAGATCCAGAACAAACACAGCTATCATCGGACCAAACTAACGAAGCTAACCCATCCGCTGCTCCAATACATTCAGGGTGGGTTGATGCGGTACGAGTTTGACCCGGCAGTTATTGAAATGATTGAGAAGAGTGGGTGGAATAGGTTGGCGAAGTTGAAGGCCTTGATGAACCTGACCGATTTTATAGACCGGGACTTTGTGAAGCTAAAGTTTAATGATGCTGACAATCGGGTCTGGAATGAGTTTGCAGGGATGAAGAGTGAGTTGCGCAAGTACTTTAGTTTAGGGGATTTGAAATATAGGTT
>Ga0302320_10024426_pt1 | contig 11796 bp, 9 predicted proteins | sample Bog_T0_3_FD_202130 | JGI IMG/M metagenome (GOLD analysis project Ga0302320, IMG submission 202130) | Peat permafrost microbial communities from Stordalen Mire near Abisko, Sweden - Bog_T0_3 | ecosystem: Environmental > Terrestrial > Soil > Wetlands > Peat | place: Sweden: Abisko, Stordalen Mire... | reverse complement strand
TGACCCCAACAGCGCAGGGACCTCGACCTGGCATGTGGAGGACCTTAGTTGGGACCTTCGGCCCTACGAAAACGACAGGTCCACGCCGCAAGCTTGGGCATAAAGAGGGACGTCCTTGTGTAAAGGAGCCACGATGCGTAGGAGGTCACCCGGCGCCTGGGTGAGCTTTGGCGGCGTCATCCTTGGGCTGGGGCTCATGGGTGCCACCGTGACGCTACCTTCGGCGCGTACTATCCCCAACGGCATGGCCGGCACCCGCCTGTCCACTAAGAACACCCTTTCCGCAAGTGAAGACGCGCAACATGATGACCGCCGCAAACCGGGCTTGGCGCTTCACTTGGCCAACTTGGGGACAAGCACCGGCCTCAGTTGGGGCGACGGTTCTCTTCGCCGCGGCCGATCTCTAAGCGCGGCCACCCGCCCGGGGACGTGCCCCCTGCAGCTGGATTGGCTTAGTGGATTAGCAAAGCTTTCAATTTACGTGGGCCCCAGTGGTCGGTTGACAACCTAACCCCGTGCTCCGCTGGGCGTCTGGGTGCCGTATGGGTAATTGGCACTAGCAGGCGGACCTAGTAACCACGCCACATCGAGACTGCTATTCTCCCTTTGTAAGATCGCACCGGTGGAGGTCGTGATGAAGAGCCGTGCATGGAACTGCTTGGTAATCATGGCACTTTTGCCGTTCCTTGTTGTGCTGGCCCCGGTGGAGACGACGGCAACTGCCCTCCCGGTCCATCCCAACATCGTGTTCATCCTCACCGACGACCTCTCCACCAACCTGGTGACGCCCCAGTTCATGCCCAACCTCGCTGCCCTTGAACGTTACGGTGCGACGTTCACTAATTACTACGTGGCCGACTCGCTCTGCTGCCCGTCGCGGGCCTCGATCTTCACGGGGCGTTTCCCTCACGACACGGGCGTCTATAACAACACCGGGCCCAACGGGGGCGACAAGGCCTTCAACGCGCACGGCGACGAGAACTCGACCGTGGCCACCGACCTGCACGCCGCCGGCTATCGCACGGCAATGATGGGCAAGTACCTCAACCGCTACCACATGTCGACCCCGACCCCTCCGGGCTGGGACAACTGGGACGTGGCCGACTGGGGCTACCCGGAGTTCAACTACACCCTCAAAGAAAACAAGCAGGTCGTCCACTACGGCGGCCCTAACCAGAAGGGCGAGGACAACTACCTCACCGACGTGCTGTCCGGCCTGGCCGACTCCTTCGTCTCGGGGATGGCCGCCAACCATGCCTCCCAGCCCTTCTTCTTGGAGGTGGCTACCTTCGCGCCGCATTCCCCGTACACACCGGCGCCGAAGTATGCCAATCTCTACCCGGGCCTCAATTACCCCAAGACGCCTGCTTTCGGCGTGGCCAACACCGCCGCGCCGGATTGGTTGGCCGACTTCCCGGCCCTGGGCCCCAAACAGCAGGCCGAGATCGCCACCGACTTCCGCCTGCGCGCCGAGGACGTGAAGTCCGTCGACGACCTCATAGGCAGCCTCGTGTCGACGCTGCGCAGCACGGGCGCCCTGGCCAACACGTATTTCGTCTTCAGCTCCGATAATGGCCTGCACATGGGCGAGCACGACATGATGCCGGGCAAGCTCACTGCCTTTGATACCGACATCCACGTGCCGCTCATCGTTGTCGGGCCTCGCGTCCCCGCCGGCTCCAAGATCGCCGCTTTCGCTGAGAACGTCGACTTGCGCTCCACCTTGGACGCCCTGGGCGGTACCAGCCCGTCCGAGGGCGTCGACGGCAGGAGCTTGATGCCTTTGCTGTTCCCCCAGCCCGGCGCGCCAGCCACGCCGGCGGGCTGGCCACAAGGGGTACTGGTCGAGCATATGGGCCCGGTGGGCGACCAGGCGGACGAGCCGGACAAACCCGAGGCCAACAGTGGCAACCCGCCGTCCTACGAAGCCCTGCGGCTTTCGAACGCCCTGTACGTCGAGTACTCGACGGGCGAGCACGAGTACTACAACCTAAACCGGGACCCCTACGAGCTGCACAATGTCTACGCGTCGCTGTCCCCGGCGATAAAGGCCCGTCTCCACCAGGAGGTCGTTAGCCTGAAGACCTGCCACGACAACCCGACCTGCTCGCAGGTGAGCGCCGTGCCCTTCTGAGCCCGCCGCCCTCGGCAAGTGTACGGGCAGACCAATTCAGTACCAGGAGCCTGACCAACGGGGGACCTCGGGCCCGTTCGACGGTCCGATCGTCCGACAAGTGTAGTGACTTTCGGCCCTAGCGCCGGGGCCTAGTGCCAGGGCCCGAGATGAAGCCGGGGCAGGCAGATGTGGCGGTTTTTCCACTTGGTTTTGCGCGCCTTGAGGTGACCATCAATGCCCAGGCTTACTAACCGGCGCCGGCTGCTCAAGTATAGTTTCGGGAGCTTCCTCTCGGTGGCAACAGGGTACGGCGAAAGCACTAGGTAAGCACGCGGCCAGGAAGGATCTCAGTCATGGCGAAGTGGTTCGGTCGGATTTTCCTAATATCGCTGGTGTTCGCCGCGCTTTGTGGCACGGCGGTCCCGGCGCGCGCCGTTGCCGGCGCACCACCACGGCCCAACATCGTGTTCGTCTTGACCGACGACCTGGCGGACAACCTTGTGACCCCGCAGTTCACGCCCAACCTGTGGTCGCTCATGCACCAAGGCACGTCTTTTTCCAACTACTTCGTAGCCGATTCGCTGTGCTGTCCCTCGCGGGCTTCGATCTTCACCGGGAGGTTCCCCCACGACACCGGCGTGTACTCCAACAGTGGGAGCGAAGGAGGCTACCCGGCGTTCAACTCCCACGGGGACGAGACCTCCACGGTTGCCACCGACCTCCACGCCGCCGGGTACCGGACGGCGATGATGGGCAAGTACCTCAACGAGTACAGGACCTCAGATCCCCCGGCGCCAGGCTGGGACGTCTGGGACGTGGCCGACTGGGGCTACCCGGAGTTCAACTACAGCCTCAACGAGAACGGTCGGGTTGTCCACTACGGGGGGCCTAACCAACCGGGCCACGACAATTACCTGACCGATGTCCTGTCCTCCCTGGGGGACTCGTTCATCACCGAGACCGTAAAGGACCACCCGTCCCAGCCGTTCTTCCTGGAGCTGGCCACGTTTGCACCGCATATGCCGTTCACACCGGCGCCCCGGTACGCCAACCTCTATCCCGGTCTGCAGTACCCCAAGACCCCCGCCTTCGACGCGGGTGCCATCAACCCACCGCCGTGGCTCGGCCACCGCCAGCCTCTGTCGGCCAAACAGTTGGCCTTGATCAACAAGCAGTTCCGTATGCGGGCCCAGTCCATGAGGTCGGTGGACGACATGATCGGTAAGCTCGTCGGCACGTTGCAGGCCACCGGCGAGCTGCGCGATACCTATTTCGTCTTCAGTTCCGACAACGGGCTACACATGGGCGACCACCGGTTGATGCCGGGCAAGCTGACGGCCTTCGACACCGACATCAACGTCCCGCTCATCGTGGTCGGCCCCGGCGTGCGCAGGGGCCACGGGGCCACGTCGTTTGCCCAGAACATCGACTTGCGCTCGACGTTCGATGCCTTTGCCCGGACCAAGCCGTCCGAGGTTGTGGACGGCCGCAGCCTGGTCCCCCTGCTGTCGACCACCTCCCGCACCAACGGGCCACCCAAGGATTGGCCGCAGGGGGCGTTGATCGAGCACCTAGGCCCCGTCGACAACAAACAGGACCCTGACTACCAGAACGAGCAAAACGCCAACCCGCCCAGCTATGAGGCCTTGCGCCTCCCGGGCGCCCTTTATGTGGAGTACAGCTACGGGTTCCGGGAGTACTACAACCTGACCGAAGACCCCTATGAGCTCGACAACGTCTATGGTTCGCTGCCGAGCGGGCGAAGGACTGCACTTCACGACGAACTCGTGAAGGCGGAGCGCTGTCACAACGCCAAGGCGTGTGCAGCACCGTTCGTGGTCAGTTCTTAGGCAGCTCATGGCGGCTGAAGCCGCCTCGTCTGGGGCCTCTAGCCTCGCCGGCACGGCCCCGCAACGGCAAGCGTCAGCGGAGGTGCCCTCCCGTCAGCCGGCGCAGGTTGTTACCCTAATCCTAATATTAGGCCTGCCTAACGTTGGCGTCTGCCCCGCCGAAACAATTCAAGGCACCACCTGCCTCGTGGGTCTACCAAACTAATTCCTGGCGAACCTTTTACTCGGAACTCAGCCATTTTTTAGGTCTGTCAACGAAACTCCCGATGGGCCAACTTGGGACGGACAAGCCAACTTGGGACGGACAAGAACGAACGGCGTGACGGCTACGATGACCACGAAGTCGACGTTTATATGGTCGCACCGCGTTTACGCTGAGGCGCTCAGGACAATGGGCCCACTCCATATCCGGGTCGAGTTGGGAGTGAACGTGCCGATTTCCGGGTTCCCCGGTCCCGACAAGCCGCTGGCTCAGCTCGCCTAGGTGTTCACCGAAGGAGGGGCGTGCCGCCGCCAAGAAAGACCGCGAAAGCCTCTATGCCGATGAAGGCCCTGTTCATCGCGAGCGCCGTCGCGCTGGCTGGCACGTTGGCTTGGTCGGCTCCCACGGTTGGCTTAGGCGCGCCGCTCCCACACGCCCTGGTCGTGTCCGCCCATGCCGCCTCGAGCGCATTACCGCCGAGCGGCGGCCGGGTGCAGGTGACCGGGACAGTCGAGAACGCGACCTCTTGCCAGCTCGAGCTCCTGTCGCGCCAGTCCTTCCCCGTCGTGTACTCGCACGACCCGACGACAGCTTGTCAGGACGGCAGCTACTCGGCGTTCGTGACCATCGGTACCAACCCGAGCCTGGTAAAGCGCACCGTCGCTTTCGCTCTGGTGGCGCGCAACGGGTATTCCTCGTTCACCGGCCGGTTTTATGTTTCGCTGGGCGCCCGGTCCGTGCCTGAGGTCGTTTCCGTGCACGCCACCCCGAGCGCCTTGCCGGCGGGCGGCGGCCAGGTCCGCGTAACCGGGACCGTCAAGCACGCCCGCTCCTGCCAGCTCGAACTGTTATCGCGCCAATCCTTCCCTGTCGCGTACTCGCACAACCCGACAACAGCTTGCCGCCACGGCAACTACTCGGCCTACGTGAGCGTCGGGGCCAATACCACCCTGGTCCAGCGTAGCGTCGCGTTCGCCCTGGTAGCCCGCAACGGGGGCTACTCGTTCACCGGGCGGTTCTATGTCTCGCTGGCGGCCTTATTGGCGCCCTCGGTCATGTCCGTCCACGCCACCCCAAGTGCCTTGGGGCCGAACGGCGGCACGGTCCGCGTAACCGGGACTGTCAAGCACGCCCGCTCCTGCCAGCTCGAACTGCTATCGCGCCAGTCCTTCCCTGTCGTGTACTCGCACAATCCGACGAGCGCTTGCCGCCACGACAGCTACGCGGCCCATGTGAGCATCGGCGCCAATACGACCGGGGTAAAGCGCACGGTCGCCTTCGCCCTGGTAGCCCGGAACGGGCCCTATTCGTTCACCGGCCGGTTCTACGTCTCGCTTGTGGCCAACCCCCACCCGAGCCCTCCGCCGCCTGTTCCCCGGACCACCGTTGCTGACCCCTATCCCGCCGGTGCCTCTGGTTACGACGTCTCGTGGCCTCAGTGCACTAGGAGGGGTTCAACGACTACCAAGGCCTTGCCAGGCAACCCGGTATTTGCCATAGTCGGGGTCAACGACGGGACGATCGACGGCTTCAACAGCTGCTTCGGTGCCGAGGCGGCCTGGGCGGGCCGGGATCTTTCGGTCTACATCGTCTTGGGCCCGGCGCCGGGCGGGACGCCGGTGCCGTTCGAATCGACCGGGCCCGAAGCCTCTTGCGCCGCCACCAGCAGCGAGTGTGAGGGCTACGACTGGGGTTACAACTACGCCGAGTCTGACATTGCTTTTGTCAAGGCCCAGGGCGTCAGCCCCACGCTGTGGTGGTTGGACGTCGAGACCGCTGAAGGCTGGCCGACCTCTACGCTCTTCCAGCCGGTAAATGCGGCCATAATCCAGGGCGCTCTGGCCGCTATCAATCAGGCGGGCGACGTCGGTGGCATCTACTGCACCTGGTACCAGTGGGGCGAGGTAACGGGCTCCTACGTCCCGGCGGTAGTGCCGCCGGTCTGGGTGGCGGGCGCGGCCAGCCTGAGCGGGAGCTACTACAGCGCCCGGTCGTACTGTTTACGGGCACTGGGACCGGGGGACGCCGCGTCGCTGCGCTCCGCCACGATCGGCTTCGCCGGCGGCGTGCCCTGGCTCGTGCAGTACGCGTACCCGCCAGGCGCCGACCCCGTAGACCCGGACTACTCCTGTGGGTAGGGCCTGCTGGTAGAAGTTTTTCAGGGGCCGGGAGGCACGGCCGTGCACCCGGGGCACGGTAGCCTGCCCTTGAAGTACGCGGGTACGGACGGTGAGTCCGTTAGGGGGTTGGTGGGCAACAGGACCGGGGCCCGGGGTGACTGGTCGAAGTTGAAGTCCTGCACCAGGTTGCCCAGGACCGGTTCGTCCTCCCGCACGTCTGGTCGGGGGTCGGGCCGGCCGTCGGTCTTCGGGTTGAGGCGGGCGCCGCCCAAGAAGTCGTCTTCGATGAACTTCAAGTAGGCATCGCTGCTCAGCACCTGGTGGTCGATGTAGCCCCGTCGGGCGTAGGGGGAGATGACAATGCTGGGGACACGAAGGCCGTAGCCGTTCTGGTCGACCTTTGGCGGGAGGACGCCGTCGTAGAACCCGCCCCAGTCGTCCCAGGACAAGAAGATCGCTGTCGAGGCCCAGTCCGGGCTCTTCATGGCCGCGTTGATGATCGCCGTTACGTACGCCTGGCCCTGATGGACGCTGGACGGGGGGTGCTCGCTGTCGGCCCGTGAGGGCGTGACCCAGGACACCGCCGGCAGGGCCCCGGCCTTGGCCGCCGTGAAGTACGAAGAGAGCGGCTGGATGTTCTCCAACTGGTGGTCCTGGTGCACGTCCTCGAACAGCGGGAGCGGGTTCCAGATGCCCGCCGTCTGGTAGGACTGGCGCACGGGCGGGCACGTCTCGGCCGAGTCGTTCTCGCAGTCGGGTTGGTAGCCCGTCTGGATGTAATAGGCCCAGCTCACGTGGTCCCTGTACAGGAGCCAGGTCTCATCGGTCCAGGCCAGGTCGATCGACGTCGTGCCCGTCTTCAGCTCCTGGGCGACGGCTTGGTTGAAACGCTGGACACCGTACGGGCCGATGATGTTGTTCACACAGCTCATGGGGGACTTGTTGGCGCAGCGAGCCGACCAGCCCGAGACCAGGTAGAGGTGGTCGGGCTCCGACCAGGAGCTCACCGGCTCGAACATGTGGTCATCGAGCACGAAGTCCTTGGCGTACGTCCAGTAGTTGGGTACCTCGCCCTGGTTGTGGTACCCCACCACATCGGGCCGCTGGCTCGGTCCCGCCGTGCACGCCGGGTCGACGGGGTCGTTGCACCGGGGGGCCTCGCGCTGCTCGCGCACGAACCCGTCCATCTTGCCACCATCGACATCGGCCACGGCATTGACATGGCCGTGGGGCCCGCCGCCGTTAACGTCGGCCACGGTATGAAAGGGCCTGTCGCACCCCCCGGTCGCCGGGTCGGGGATGCAAACGGTGGGCACGCCGTCCTTCATAGGGATGCCGTCGGCACTGGGGAAGGTACCGAAGTAGCTGTCGAACGAGCGGTTCTCCTGCATGACGATGACCACGTGGCGGATCTTGTGGATGCCCGCCGCTACGACATAGGTGCCCGTCGGGCCACCGGCGACCCGCTCGACGTTTGCGGAAGGTGCCCCCAGGCTGACAAAACCCGACACCACCAGCACCGTGGCCCCGGCCAGGGCGTTGGACCAGCGCCACATCCCGAGCGGGTACCTGCGGCGGGTGGTACGCCTACCCGTGCGGCGTCGGGCTCCCAATGGGGCCGGAAAAGGATCCATACTGCAGGGATGTTAGGTCGCTCTCTTCGCCGTCGGACCATCACCACAGGTCACGGCGTTCCGCGCTCCGTCCCCCGGCTGCCCACAGCGCCGGGCCCAGGACGATACCGGTGCCAGGGATTTGCATTAGCCGGCCGGAGTTCCTCAGCGAGGAAAACGAGGTGAAAATGGCCAGGAGCGAGCACTGTGAAATTGACGCAGAGGCGCGGGAACTTTCGAGGCGCCGGTTCTTGCGCAATGCGGGGATCGGGGCCGCTGCCGTGCCGTTCATCAGCGCCTTCGCTGAAGCCCTCGGCGGGGCGGACGTCGCCGCCCAGGAGCCGCCCTCCCGGCGCCCGGCCTCGTCCAAGGACCCCTGGCCCAAGCGGCCCGCCTACAGGTTCGCCATGGTCTGCCACCAAACAGCCGACCCTTTCTTCGTCCCTGTCCGCGCCGGGGCGAACGACGCTTGCGCGCTCCTGGGCGCCACCTATACCTGGGACGGGTCGGCGACGGGCCGCACAACCGAGATGGTGGATGCTTTCGACGATGCGATCGACGACCGGGTCGACGGCATTGCCTGTTGCGTCGTCGACCCCACGGCTTTCAATACCGTGACTGACCAAGCGCTGGCCGCCGGGATCCCTGTGGTGGCGTTCAACGCCGAGGCGCCGGCCACCAGCGGGAACCACGCCATGTCCTACATCGGCCAGGACGTCTACGCCGCCGGGGCCGCACTGGCCGAGCGCATGCTGCCTCACCTGAAGAAAGGCGACCTCGTCGGAGGCATGATGGGGGCCCCCGCCTCGGCCATAGAGCAGGGCCGCATGAGCGGCGCGGCGAGCGTCTTCAGCTCCGCCGGGGCCCATCTCGCTCAAGTGGCCGTGGGCACAACGCAGGGCACTGCGGCCACAAGGACCGAGGCCTGGTACAAAGAGCACCAGGACGTCAAGTTCATGTTCGCGACCGCGGCGAGCAGTGGGGCCGCTGTCGGGTCGGTTATCCAGAACCTGGGCTTGGCCAAAAAGGGGGTCGGAGGAGCGGCGTTTGACGTGAGCGGACCGGTGTTGCAGGAGATAAGCAAAGGCAACCTGGTGTTCACGCTCGACCAGCAAGCCTACCTGCAGGGTTTCTTGCCGATCTTTGAGCTATTTGTCTACGCCATCACCGGGGGGCTGATAATTCCCGTGGATGTGGACACCGGCCACAAGCTCGTCACCAAGGAGAACGTCGGTGACTATCTCTCGCGCCGGGACAGCTGGGAGGGTTCGAGCACGGTCCCTGTCGTCTTCACACCGCCCCGCAAGATCACGGTCCAATGAGCCGCGCCAAAAGCTGACGACAATTGCGCCCGCGCCCGCGTCTCGACGCCGCGTGGGCTCACGCCTTTATGACCTCCGAGCGGCCGATCTCCCGGCCGGCGCGGTCCAGGCCGACAACCTGGAAATAAGGCCCGGTGCTGGCGACGGCTATCGCCGTCTCGAAATCGGCCCAGGCGACTGTCGCCAACGTCGACATTTGGCCTAGCTTGCTCCCGGCTAGGACGCGCCAGGCGTTCACTTCAGTGGCTCCGTTCCAGCTCACGTACACCGACGACCCGCCGGGCGGGTTGGTGCCGACGACCACCGCCGGCTTGTCTGTGGGGGCCGCGCTCAACTCGACCACAAAAGCGCGGTAAGACTGGATGTTGGCTGGGAACCTACCATCGACCAGCAACTCGCCATCGGACGAGAAGCGCGAGAAGTAGGGCTCAGCGCCCCAGCCCACGACTGCGCCCCCGTCCGCCAGCAGCTGGACGCTCCCCTGTACGGAAGCGAGGAGATGAGCCGGGTGGACGAAGGCGCGCTCGAGGGTGCAGGCCATGGCCTCCTCGTCAACTCCCAGGATAAGAGCGCGCGACTGAGGCTCTTCAGCCGGCGACGCCCCGTTGTCGAACAGGCTGAGGCGCTGGCCGCTGTGCGGGCGGGCGTGGTGCTGCCAGTGGAAGGTGCTCCCCTCCCTCATGGCAAAATCCGACTTCTTGCCGTTCAGGCGCCACACGACCTGGCCGGTCGACCTGCCCACTTTGTACACCGCCCATGTGTTGCGCCCCGAAATGAGCAGGTCCCCATCGGGCGCCACGGCGATCGAGTTGATGTGGAAGTAGTTGAACGGCACTTGCTCGGTGCCGCCCGAAAAGGCCTGGTAGGTCTCGGCCACGGGGACGTGGTCAAGGCTCTCCCAACGGTGCAACAACTTGCCCGTAGCGACGTCGACCTCCATGGCCACCGCGCCGGCGACATAACCGTGGCGCGGCCCGCCCACGCCTGACAGGTCGGTCGCCACCGTATGGTTGGCGGTGATGAGGGCGGTGCCCTGCTCGGTCAGGTGGAACTCGTGCAGGTCGGGGTAGAGGCCGTCCACCTCGCTGATGCGGGCCAGCTCCCGGAACGACATGTCGGCGATGACCGCCTCGCCGGCACCGGCGCCGTTGCTCACGTCGCCCTCCCACCAGGTGAGCACGGGCCTGCCCCTGAGCTGTTGGTACTGCAGGTTGAACGGTGGCTTGGCGGCGGGCAGGAACCAGCGCAGGTTCCCGTCCCCATCGAGGATCATGAAGCCCCACTGGCCCGGGCCGCTACCCGCGAACGCCTTGGGCGACAACAGCACGTGGCTGTTGGCTGCGCTCCCGAACCGGGACGACGGGGCCGACAGCACCGTCCTCACTCGTGGGGGCTGCAAGTCCGGCCGGGTGTAGAAGCGGTAGACCTGGCTCAGGTCATCCTGTGGCAACTGGGGAGAAAACGGCATGGAGGTGCTGGTCGTAGTGGCCGGAGAGCCGCGCCTGGAGCCCGGTGGCCATTCGTAGCCGATGAGACCGGCGACGCCTAAGCCGACCGTCCCCGCGGCCGCCCGAAGGCCCCACCCGAGGAACTGTCGACGCGTGCTCATTCGCCCACGATCTCCTTGTCAGCACCGGTGCCCGCCGACCGCTACCCATCTTGGCCCGACATTCTGAGCTGGTCCTGAGATTAGAGTAACGGCCTTGGCTCCGGGTTTACAGAAGGCGCACCTTCGAAACGCTCGCGGCGTCGCGAACACGCTGGCAGGCTGGCCAAGGGCGCGCCCGCGCCGACGGGCGTGAGCGCCCTGGCCCAAAACCCTTATGGTGGGTGCCCTCGCTCTCCTGGTCTTGGGTAGCGGTAGCGCGCCGAGTGCCACGCGCCATGTCGGCGTGGCTCGCCCCATCGAGAAAGTGAGCGGGGGGCCGACCGGCACCTATATCGTCCCGCCCGGCATCCACAAGATCCGCCATGTGATCATCGTGATGCAGGAGAACCGCTCTTTCGACAGCTATTTCGGGACGTTCCCCGGCGCCGACGGCATCCCGATGAAGAACGGCGTGCCCACCGTTTGTGTCCCCGACCCATCGAGGGGTGGCTGTGACAAGCCCTTCCACGATGTCAACGACGTGAACGGCGGAGGCCCCCACGGTCACCCCAACGCGGTGGCCGACATCGCTGATACCAAGATGGACGGCTTTGTCGGCCAGCAAGAGCAGGCGCTGCGGACTTGCACGAACCCAGACGACCCGGCGTGCTCGGTGAGTAGGACCAAGGAGCCCGACGTGATGGGCTACCACAACCAGGGCGAGGTGCCCAACTACTGGGCCTATGCCAAGGATTTCGTTCTCGACGACCATATGTTCGAGCCGGTGAGCTCCTGGTCGCTACCCGACCATCTTTACCTGGTCTCCCGGGCCGTGGACCAGGAGCTGTCGACAGGCAAGACGTCGATCGACCTGGCCTGGACCGATATCACCTGGCTTTTGGCTGGTAAAGGCGTGAGCTGGGCCTATTACGTGCAAACCGGCAACCAATCGGACTGCGAGAACGACTCGGCGTAAACGTGCCCG
>Ga0302320_10024425_pt1 | contig 11796 bp, 10 predicted proteins | sample Bog_T0_3_FD_202130 | JGI IMG/M metagenome (GOLD analysis project Ga0302320, IMG submission 202130) | Peat permafrost microbial communities from Stordalen Mire near Abisko, Sweden - Bog_T0_3 | ecosystem: Environmental > Terrestrial > Soil > Wetlands > Peat | place: Sweden: Abisko, Stordalen Mire... | reverse complement strand
GAGAAACCTCCGCAGCCGCTTAGAGTTGCCGAACTCATCGCTCGCCAGCACGCGCGCGACCGCTCTGCCGATTTCCTCGGCGGAGACTTCGCCGGTTCCTACGAGTATCCCCACGTCTCCAACGCGAGTGTAAGCCGATGACGGCACGCATAGCAAGGACTAATCGGCCCAGCGACTCACAGTGACTCACTGGTTTCCGCCACCCCGGTCCACTAGGGTGGTCCCAGGAAACCTTCTGTATGTCCATAAATACGATACCAACCCGAGCCGCGTGCCTGCTTCTTGCAGCCCTCTTCGCGCTCGGCGCCCCGGCCATCGGCGAGGCGCAAACCGGATACTGGCAATACGTCAAAACCGATTCCTATATCGATCTCTACGCCAACATGGGGGGCAACCCCGCCAAACCCTATCCCGATACCTATGTCGGCGGCGAAGGCGCTCTCACCGACACTATCGGGACGGGCCAGCAAACGTTCCGGTTTGGAGGCTCCTTCGCCTGGAGCCGCCCTCCTGCAATTCTGATTCCCGGTACGGCGCTGTACTGGCCGGCCGCCGCCACAATCGTCCAGAACACGGGCAACAACCCACCCTATCTCGGCTTCTTTCTTACCGCCAACCTGTACCCCTACCAGTCGGTCAGCGATCTTTCCAACTATACCCCGCATTCGTCCCCTTATCTGATCGAGATTAGCCCCGATAGCGGTATGAGCTCCGGGAATCCCGTAGGGACCGTGGTCAAATACAACAACGCGCTGCAAACCAGCCCCACCAAGATCCCGGTGGGCAATTCCACCTCCATGGACGCGAACGGACAGATGACCATCCTTACCGCTGTCCAATCCAGCTCGGACTTTTACTGGAGCTACGTCTACCAGTGGGTGCCGGGAACCAAGGGCACTTGCGGAGGCGCCTGCACCCTGGCGTCGTCCGGCCAGAGCGTCGGCGCGACCGGCGGACAAGGCAGCGTGAACGTCACCGCTTCATCCACTTGGGACGTGATCCCCGTGGATAGCTGGATTACCGTCACCTCATCCACTACCGGGACCGGCAATTCCAGCGTCAGCTTCACCATCAGCCCCAACACCGGCGGTCCGCGCACCGGAACCCTGATCGTCGGCGGTCAGCAATACACCGTCTATCAGGATGGCGCCGGCGGCAGCATCGGCACCAGTGGGGGTGGACTGGGCACTACCAACCTGGCGCTCAACAAACCCGTCACCGTCAATAGCAAGTACCCCACAGTTTCAGGGACGGCTTCAGCCATCACCAGCAACCCCTTCGCCGCAGCCTGGTTCGCTTACCAGGGCGCGCCCAGCTACTGCTCGCTGGTGGTGGACCTCGGCCAGACGTATTCCCTCGGCGCGATCGAAATCGACCCTCAGCAGACCTTCGACTATCAGCTCTACGGCTCGACCGACGGCACCAACTATACGCCCATCGCCTCCTACACGTGGGCCGCCTATGTCAGCCTCCCGGTATCCATCGCGGTCAACGGCGCGTCCTCGGCGCGCTACATCAAATACGAAGGCCATACCCCCTGGAACCAGTACGTGGGACTCGCCGGAATCCGCGTGTATGAGTGGCTGTCTTCGGCCCCCGCCGCCCAACCGGCCAGCGCCTACGGAACCACCAATCTCGCCTTGGGGAAAACCGTTCAAAACCTTTCCGGCTACACCTCCGCATCGGCGAACCCGCCAGCCAACGTCGATGACGGCAGTACATCCACCGCCTGGTACGGCACTAACGACACCTATTACAAAAACTCCTCCACCTATGACTACTCCTTCACCGGCGGCGGCGTGCTTCTGGACCTCGGGCAGTCTGTCAACCTCGGCAAAATCGTCGTGACGCCGGCCAAAGCTCAGGCTTTCGCCATGTACCTGACACCCGACACCACCACGCCTGCCAACTTCGTCTTCTTCTCCGACCAGACCATGTTTACCACCGCTACCACGGGGTCCACGCCCCAGACTTTCTATATCGACGGAAGGGTGACGGCACGTTATGTCTGGCTGTATGCCTGGAATCTGACCCCTGGAGGAACAGCCGTCGACGCCGGCATCGACGAAATCGCGGTCTACGCCTTCAACGGCGCCACCACCACGTGTAGTGGAACTTGCACCCTGGGCGCTCCGGCGCAACCCGTAGCCGCAACCGGCGGCCCTGTCTCCGTAACCGTCACCGTCACACCGGCTTCCACTACCTGGACTGTGGCGCCCGTAGATAGCTGGATTCAACTGACGACGCCCGCCAGCAACACCGGCAACGGTACCGCGACCTTCACCGTCGCCGCCAATATCAGTGGGCCGCGCACGGGCGCCATCGGCATTGCCGGCGTGCAGTACACCGTCTATCAGAACGGCACACCCACCGGAACCACGGCGGGTTGCAGCTACCTTATTCAATCCAGCACCACCCAGACGGCGCCGGTGGGCGGCACGTCCAGCGGATTCATCCAGATTGTCACCGCGCAGTCCTGCGCATGGACTGCCAGCACCGCAACCTCCTGGATCACGATCAATTCCGGCGCCACCGGCACCGGCAACGGCGCGGTATCGTACACGGTGGCTGCCAATACCGGCGCCAGCGCACGCAGCGGGGCCATTCTCATCGCCGGACAATACGTGGCGGTGGTGCAGCCCGCGGCGAGCGCCATCGCGCCCGGAACTCCCGTCATCGGCACCGGTGGCGTGGTCAATACCGCTAACTACGCGTCCGGCGGTCCACCCAGCGGCAGCCTCGCGCAAGGCTCTTACTTCAGCATTTACGGCAGCAGCCTGGGGCCCAGCCAGTGGGCCAAAGCCAGCGACTATCCTCTGCCCAAGACGCTAGGCGGCACGTCCGTTCAGATCACCGCCGGCGGCAATACTTACGACGCCTGCATGGTGTTTGCCTCCGCCGGACAGATCAACGCCATCCTGCCCTCCAACGTCCCGGTGGGCGCCGCGCAAGTGGTGGTCACGTACAACGGCGAAAGCAGCGCCCCGGCCACCATCAACGTGACCAAGACGAACGTGGGGGTCTTCTATCAGAGCATAGACGGCCAGAATTTCGCCATCGCGCAGAACTACAACAGCGCCACCGATATGCCCCTCAATTTGGCCGCCGTTCCGGCCAAGCCCGGCCAGATTGTGATCTTCTGGGCCACCGGAATGGGCGCCATCACCGCCCCCGATAACAGCGCGCCGGGCGCCGGCGATATGACCAACGTGCCGGTCTCCATCACCGTGGGAGGCGCTCCCGCCACGCGATTGTATGCCGGCCGTCAACCGGATACCGCGGCGGTGGACAACATCTACTTCACGGTGCCCTCCGGCACGACGCCCGGGTGCTATGTCCCGGTGGTCATTACCGCCGGCGGTTTGCCCGCGAACAATACGGTCATCGCCATCACGGCGGACGGGTCGCCGTGCAAGTGACGGCGTGTCCGCCGCCCAGCTATTACGCCAGGGCACCGGCGGCAAACAGAGGCCCGCCTTTCGCCCCGGGTTGTATTACAGTCGCAAATACACCCTCAGAACTCCTGATGTCGGCCGGGGATTTCGGATAGTTGGGGAAATTGACCTGAGCCACGACGTGGCGCAGACACTCGTGTCTGCGGCGCCGAGACTCTTCTCGGCGCTCCGAAACGGTGGACGCCGCTCGCGAAGAGGGTCGAGATGAGTCTCGACCCAGCAGGCAGGAGTGCCTGCGCTACGAAAACGGGCTCATCCCAAATTCCACGACGTCAGGAGTTCTGACCCTGGTATCTTACGGTCGCGGCTCGGTGTGCAGCCTCGTTCCGAGCCGGGCCCAGAGGGCACCCCGTAAGGGAGCGTTAGGCAAGTTTATCTCTTAACAGCTCCTAAGTACCCGGTCGCGGATTGACAGCCGGCGGAGCAGGCGCTGTTGTCAACGGGATAATTGCGTCGATGTTATCTACTTGACATCGCAAAGTACTTCTCGTACGATCACTCCGTGCCCGAACGCCCCGATTTCCGCCATCGGCGATTTCCAGCCGGCTTGTCTGGTGCTCCTGGAGCCACCCGAATTGCAGCCAATCCCGCAAGCTCATTCTTATCGCCGATCAGGAAAATCTTCGGGCCGGACACCACGCGCGCGAGGAAGTGCTGGCCTTGCAAAAGTTTACGACAGAACTCCTCGGTGCGATAGACGGAGGGATTCACTTCCCTTCCAAGGTCCCGCTGCGCTTCGCCGAGTGCGCCCACAACTGCGTCCAGAGAGAGGCGCTCGCCAACCAGCATAACGTCCACGTCGCTGCCCGCCGTTTCACCGCCGGCCGCCACGGAGCCATAGATAAACGCCAACTGGACGTGGCCCGCGAGCCCGGCGAGACCCGCCTGCAGCACTTCGGCGACACCGAAAGTCTTGCGAACCAGCCCGCGCAGTTCCTCGAATACCGGGCAGTCGCGGTTGGCCTGAAAGTATGTCTGGCGGCCTTCCACGGTACGGGTGACGATTCCGCAGGCGACCAGTTGTTCCAGTTCCCTCTGGACCGCGCCCGACCCCAGTCGGAGCGCGCGGATGATCTGCCGTTGGTAGAAGCGCTGGTCGACGCGACTGAACAGAGCGCCAAATAGAGGCGCGCCGAGAGAGGCGGATTTGTCGATGTCAACCCCGCCCTATGCGCCCTTCTGCGCTGCCTTGCGAGCTTCCGCGGAATCGTAGCTCTCGCCGTAGATCGCCGGCACTTTCGCACCCATGGGCCGCAGATACGTCGACAACTGCCCGCGATGGTGGACTGTATGATGCAGCACGAAGTTCAGGAACATCACCGCCGGCAGTTGGAACATACCGCGGAAGTCCACGATCTTGATTAACTGTTCATTCGACAATTTCGCCACCGTTTCCAGATGCGAGGCGAAGTTATCCGCATACCAGCCAGCCAGGTCCGCCGAGTTCTTGATGGATTCCGGGCGAGGCATCGGAGTGAAATCGAATCCGCCAGCGGCTACCGCGTTCAGGAACCGCATTTCCGTGGCAACAATGTGCCACGCCAGGTCCAACGCACTTTTTGAGATAGTGTCCGGGCGATAGTCGCCTTTATCCAGCGGAATCGCTTGGATTACGCTTTTCGTGAGGCGATGCTCGTTCTTGAGGTTGGGGAGAAACACCTCTTGGAGCAGGAAGGCAGCTTGTTCTGGTTCCATGGGCATGGGTCCAGCATACCGCGCTTCCGCTTCCCATTTGACTTGCCCGCCACAGCCCCGCTATCCTGAATCTTCACGGTAGAGGTGCGGCGGCCATCGGTAGCCGGGTTGGAGTTCCGATTGACTTCGGAAGCCTGGACGAAAGGGGCCGGCAGTTTCCGCCGAAACCGAACGGGAGGTCAATCCCGAACGGTTGGGGGGCCAGGCTAATACCTGCCCACTGTCACTCGCAACTCCGGCGGGTGGAGCGCTATCGGGATCGAAGGTACGCCGTCTCGTGGTGTCCTCTCTTTCTCCCGGCTTTCCTCCCCCAAAGGTGGTTTATGAACGTCTTCGAACTCACGCGCGCGCTGGTCGATATCGAATCGATCACCAATAACGAAGAGCGGGCCGGCAACTTCCTCTTCGACCTCCTGACCCCTCTGGCCGTCCGCTTCGACGGGCACGTGGAACGCGTCGAAGTGGAACCGCGCCGCTTCAACGTCTTCGCGCAGTGGGGCAACGAACTCGCCGTCACCCTATCCACTCACATCGACACCGTACCGCCGTTCTTCGCCTCGCGCGAGGACGCCGAGTACATCTGGGGACGCGGCGCCTGCGACACCAAGGGCATCATCGCCTGCATGATCTTCGCCGTGGAGGCGCTCCTCACGGCCGGCCAGCGCAATATCGGCCTGCTTTTCGTGGTGGGCGAAGAGCGCAATAGCGCCGGCGCTTACCGTGCGGCCGAGGCCCCACGCGGCTCGCGCTACATCGTCAACGGCGAGCCTACCGGCAACCGGCTGGCCATCGGATCGAAAGGCGTCCTGCGCTACGAAGTGGCTGCCACCGGCAAGATGGCGCACTCGGCATATCCCGAACTCGGCGATTCCGCCGTCCACAAACTCATCGACGCGCTGGCCGATATTCGCCGCCTCGCGCTACCCGTGGATGACCTGCTCGGACCCAGCACCCTGAACATCGGGACAATCTCCGGCGGCCGCGCGCCCAACGTGATTGCCGACGAGGCCCATGCCGATATCATGGTCCGGCTGGTGGGCGATTCGGCCAGTACGAAGGACGCCCTGGCGCGCGCCGTCGGAGGCCGCGCCGAATTGCGTGAAGTTATCGAGATCCCCGCCGTGCGGCTGAATTCGGTGGAGGGCATCGACACCACCGTAGTGGCGTACACCACCGATATCCCGGCCTTCGCCGGAGTGTGGGGCGAGCCGTACCTGCTCGGACCGGGCAGTATCCACGTGGCGCACACCATGGAAGAGCGTGTCGCCAAACGCGAATTGACGGAAGCAGTGGAACTCTATCAACGAATCGTAAGGCACTTATGCAAACGCGCATCGAAGTAGGCATTCTGGGCGCCACCGGCATGGTGGGCCAGCATTTCATCAAGTTCTTGCAAGGCCACCCTTGGTTCGACCTGAAGTGGCTGGGAGCCAGCGACCGCTCCGCCGGCAAGCGATATAAGGACGCCATGAACTGGAACCTGGCCGGCAGCACGCCCGATTCGGTGGCCGGTCTTACGGTGGAAGAGTCGAAACCCGGCAACGCGCCGCTGCTTCTGTTTTCCGCCATGGATGCCTCCATCGCCACCGAAATCGAGCGTGCATTTGCGCAAGCCGGCCACGTGGTGGTTTCCAATTCCCGCAACCATCGCATGGAGAGCGACGTGCCGCTGCTGGTCCCGGAGATCAATCCCGATCACCTCAAGCTGGTTCCCGGCCAGCAGCAGGCTCGCGGATGGAAGGGGCAAATCGTCACCAACCCGAACTGCTCCACCATCGTCCTCACCATGGGGCTCGCGCCGCTGAAGCAGTTCGGCATCACGAAGATTGTCGCCACCACCATGCAGGCCATCTCCGGCGCGGGATATCCGGGCGTGCCGTCCATGGACATCGTGGGCAACGTGATTCCCTTCATCGGCAATGAAGAGGAAAAGATGGAGCAGGAGACCCAGAAGATTCTGGGCGAGTTCCGCGGCGACCACATTGAGCCGCTGCCCGCCCGCATCAGCGCGCACTGCAACCGCGTGGCCGTGGTGGATGGCCATACCGTCACGGTGTCGGTGGAGTTTTCGTCGAAGCCCTCGGCGGCGGACGTGCGCCACGCCTTCGACACTTTCACAGCCGTACCGCAGGAGCGCCAGCTTCCCAGCGCCCCGCCGCGGCCGGTCATTTATATGGAAGAGGCCAACCGCCCGCAGCCGCGCAAAGATGCCGAACGCGAGCGCGGAATGGCGGCCTTCGTGGGCCGTCTGCGCGCCTGCCCGGTGCTGGATTACAAATTCGTCGCCATGGGCCACAATACTATTCGCGGAGCTGCCGGCGCGGCCGTACTGAACGCTGAGCTCATGCATTCGGAGGGAATGCTGCGCCCATGATCGTCATGAAATTCGGCGGCAGCTCGGTGGAATCGGCCGCCGCCATCGCACGCGTGGCCGGCATCGTCAACCAGCGGCGGGACCGCCATCCCGTAGTGGTTGTCTCCGCCATGGGCAAAACCACCAACAAGCTGCTGGCCATCGCCGCGGCGGCCATCGAAGGCAAGCGCCACGAGTATATCCGGCAGCTTCAAGACCTGCGCGACTACCATTCGCGCGAGGCCCGGCAAGTGGCGCCGCTGGCCGAACGCGCCGGCCTGGACCGTTTTCTGGACGAGCACTTCCAGGAGCTCACCGAACTGGTGAAGGGCCTGGCCGTGCTGGGCGAACTCACGCCGCGCTCCGTGGACGCCATTTCGAGCTACGGCGAGCGGCTCTCGAGCTATGTGGTCACCCAGGCGTTCCGCCATTTCGGCATGCCCGCCGTACACCTGGATTCGCGCGACGTCATCGTCACCGACAAGCGCCACACGCAAGCCGCGCCCGATTTCCCCGAGACCTACGCCCGCCTGGCCGCCACCGTGCCGCCCCTGGCAGCCGATTCCGTGGTGGTGATGGGCGGCTTCATCGCCGCGTCGCACGACGGCGTCACCACCACGCTGGGCCGCGGCGGGTCGGACTTCACCGCGTCCATCGTGGGCGCCGGCATTGGGGCCGAAGAAATCCAGATCTGGACCGACGTGGACGGCATGCTCACCGCCGACCCCACCATCCTGCGCGGCGGCCATCGCGTGAAGACCATCAGCTTCGCGGAGGCCGCGGAATTGGCTTACTTTGGCGCTAAAGTGCTGCATCCGGCCACCGTGGTGCCGGCCATCGAGAAGAATATTCCGGTCCTCATTCTGAACTCGCGCCGGCCGGAAGTGCCGGGCACGCGCATCACCAACCAGAGCGTGCCATCGAGCAACGTGGTGAAGTCCATCGCGTGTAAGCGCAAAATCACGCTGGTCAATATTCACTCCAACCGCATGCTCATGGCGCACGGATTCCTGAGCCGCATTTTCGAGGTCTTCGAACGTTTCGAAACACCCGTGGATATGGTGGCGACCTCAGAGGTCAGCGTATCGCTCACCATCGACAACACCAAGAATGTGGACGCCATCCTGGGCGAGTTGCGGCAATTCGCGGAAGCCAACATGGAGCACGACCAGGTGATCGTCTGCCTGGTGGGCGAGGATATTCGATACACTCCAGGAGTGGCGCGGCGCACGTTCAATGCCCTGGACGGCATCAACATCCGGATGATCTCGCAAGGCGCGTCGCTGCTCAATATCAGTTTCGTGGTGAAAGAGGCCGATCTGCACGCCGCCGTGGAAGCGCTGCATCGCGAGTTCTTTTCCGAACTGGACGCGAACGTGTTCGAGCCGAATGAGGCGGTCGATGCCTGAGACGCGGCGATTGGCCATTGTCGGCTACGGCAAGATGGGCCGCATGATCGAACAGTTCGCGCCGGAATACGGCTTCGCGGTGGCGCTCAAGCTGGACGAATTCAATAACGCCAACTCCGAAGGCGTGACGCCCGCGAATTTCCAAGGCATCGACGTGGCTATCGATTTTTCCATACCCGCCGCCGTGCGCCGCAACGTGGAAGGCGTGGCGGCGCTCGGGGTCAACATCGTGGTGGGCACCACTGGCTGGCTGGAGCACATCGACGCTATAAAACAGGCCGTGGAAGCGAACGGAATCGGGCTGGTCTGGAGCCCCAATTATTCCGTGGGAGTCAACGCGTTTTTCCGCCTGGTGCGGGAGGCCGCGCGCCTGCTGGAATCGCAGCCCGCCTACGCCGCATGGGCGTGGGAGATTCACCATTCCGCCAAGAAAGACGCCCCGTCGGGCACGCTGTTGAAGCTGGTGGAAGAAATGCAGAAGGCCGGCTACACGCGCGCTATCGATGTGAGCTCCAATCGCGCCGGCGCGCACCCCGGCACGCATGAAATAGGCTTCGATTCTTCCGCCGACACCATCACGCTGCGCCACACCGCCAGGAGCCGCGAAGGATTCGCCCGCGGCGCGTTGCAAGCCGCGCAGTGGGTGGCCGGGAAGAAAGGTTTTTACGAGTTTGGAGATGTTATTTTTGGCCACGGATGAACACGGATAAACACGGATCGGAAAGGCCTTGTTTTATCCGTGTTTATCCGCGTTCATCCGTGGCTATTAGGTTTTCTTAGGAGGTGATACATGTTTACGGGCTGCGGCACCGCGCTGGTAACCCCGTTCCGGCGCGACCAATCGTTGGATGAAGAGACTCTGCGCAAGCTGGTGCGCCGGCAAGTCGACGCGGGCATCAATTTCCTGGTCCCCTGCGGGACCACCGGCGAAAGCCCTACGCTCACGCGCGCGGAGCACCTGCGCGTGGTGGAGATCGCCGTGGAAGAGGCTGGCGGCAGGATCCCGGTCCTCGCCGGCGCGGGCGGATACAACACCAGCGAAGTCATCGAACTCGCCAAGGAACTCGAACACGTCGGCGCGGACGGTATTCTCTCCGTGACGCCTTACTACAACAAGCCCACACAGGAAGGTTTATACCAGCATTACCGGGCTATCGCCGACGCCATTCGACTGCCCATCGTGGTGTACAGCGTGCAAGGCCGCACGGGCGTGAATGTCGAGCCTGCGACTCTGGCTCGCCTGGCGCAGATCGAGACCATCGTGGGGGTGAAAGAGGCTTCCGGCAATATCGGCCAGATGGCCAACGTGCTGCACGAAGTACCCAAGCACTTCACCGTACTCTCGGGCGACGATGCCGTCACCATCCCGTTGATCGCGCTGGGCGGCCGCGGCGTGATCTCGGTTGTGTCGAACGAAATCCCCGGCCGCATGACACAACTGGCGCAGTGCTGTCTGCATGGCGATTTCGAAGGCGCGCGCGTCATTCAGGCGCGCTATCTGCCGCTGATGAACGTCAACTTCGTGGAGTCCAACCCCATCCCGGTGAAGGCCGCGATGGGACTGATGGGCCTGCTCGATCCGGTGTACCGTCTGCCCATGTGTCCGCCGAGCTCCGCCAGCCTGGCGAAAATCGAAAAGGTGCTGGAAGCCGTCGGCCTGGCCGGGAGCGTGTCGGTTGCAGGCTGAAATCGAGGGCCTTTTCGACCTGAAACCGGCCTGCTACGAGGACGAGCACTTCCGCCTCTTCGCCGATTTCAAGACCGCGCTCAATGAGGGCCGCGTACGCGCCGCCGAGCCCGACCCGTCCACGCGTACAGGATGGCGCGTGAACGCATGGGTGAAGAAGGGCATTCTGCTGGGCTTCCGCATGGGCGGCGTCATCGACATGTCGGTGGATGCCGGCCGCCAGCCGTTCTTCGATAAGTCCACGTTCCCGGTGAAGCATTTCACCGCGCAGAGCGGAGTGCGCATCGTGCCCGGCGGCTCCAGCATTCGCGACGGCTGCTATATCGGCAAGGGCGTTACTTGTATGCCGCCCATGTACATCAACGCCGGCGCGTATGTGGACGACGGCGCCATGGTGGATTCGCACGCACTGGTGGGAAGCTGCGCGCAAATCGGCAGGAACTGCCACATCTCGGCCGCCAGCCAGATTGGCGGCGTGTTGGAGCCGGTGGGCGCCATGCCGGTGGTAGTGGAAGACGAGGTCCTGGTGGGCGGCAACTGCGGCATTTACGAAGGCACCGTGGTGAAGCGCCGCGCCGTGCTGGGCACCGGCACTATTCTGAATCGCTCCACGCCGGTCTACGACCTGGTGCGTCACACGGTCCACCGCGCCGAGGGCGACGACCCGCTGATCGTCCCCGAAGAGGCGGTCATCGTTGCCGGCGCACGCGCCATCACCAGCGGTCCGGGCAAGGACTGGGGGATTTCGGTGTACACTCCAGTGATCGTGAAATACCGCGACTCGAAGACCGATACTAAGATACAACTTGAGGACTTATTGAGGTAGATGGCTCACATCCTGGTGGCCGACGACGATGTCGAGCAAGTCACCGTACTAAGGAGGCTGCTCGAGGCCCTGGGTTACGAAGTGGGTACGGCGGCGTCGCCCTCCGAGGCGCTGCTGCAACTGGAGCGGAGCCGGCCGGACCTGATCGTGGTCGACCTGCGCATTCCCCTGGCGGCTGACGGCCTCGGACTTATACGCGATATCCGCCGGACGGGCTGTCTGTTACCGATGATTGTGCTGTCCGGCTGGCCCGACGAGCTATACGGCGCTCCCGAAGAACAGATGGTTTCTCAAATAGTGGTGAAGGGCAGCATACGCGAGTTACTGCGGACAATCGCGGAGTTAGTAGGGTAAGTTCACCACAGAGGCAC
>Ga0302320_10024423_pt1 | contig 11797 bp, 10 predicted proteins | sample Bog_T0_3_FD_202130 | JGI IMG/M metagenome (GOLD analysis project Ga0302320, IMG submission 202130) | Peat permafrost microbial communities from Stordalen Mire near Abisko, Sweden - Bog_T0_3 | ecosystem: Environmental > Terrestrial > Soil > Wetlands > Peat | place: Sweden: Abisko, Stordalen Mire... | reverse complement strand
TTGAACTGCATTTTCTGGACCGCATTTTGTGTGCGAGGTGTGTGCTTGGCCCGCAGTGTTTGTCAGGGGAGCCACCTGAGTGTAAAATCCGCTTCTCAGCAACCGTGCAGCTTCATTTCTACGAAAAGCCGGTTTTACGGCCACGCGGATTGGATTTGTAAACACTGGCAGATTTTTCATTAGAAATCACAACTACGCCGTCCTCAATAAACAATCTCCCGGCAGTTTCTTGATAGCTTTTCCGGACTTGACGTCGAACGGTCGCGCAAAATCTCCTGTTGCTTTCCAAAAGGAACCATGCCATTATTCCTGTAGGAAACCTAAAGGTTGGTCCCTCCATGAAGGAAAAGCCCGACGTTTTGCAAGGCACGCTTGCGCTGACGGTACTGAAAACCCTTGATGTGCTGGGGCCGCAGCACGGCTACGGGATTGCCCGCCGCATCGAGCAGATCAGCGGAGACCTTTTGGCGGTCAATCAGGGCACGCTTTATCCCTTACTGCTCAAGCTGGAGCATGAAGGCTCGATTGCCTCTGAGTGGGGTGCATCGGAAAACAACCGCCGCGCTCGCTTCTATCGCCTTACCGCCACCGGCCGCAAACAACTCCGGGAAGAGACCCACGATTGGGAACAAACCGCGGCAATCATCGCACGCTTTTTCAATGTCAAAGCGGAGGATCTCGTATGAAATTCCTGCGACGTTTTCTTATACGCCTATCGAACTTCGCAACCCGGCGGAGTGCCGACCAACGCCTGCGGGAAGAGATTGCCGAACATCTCGCGTTACAGATCGAAGAGAATCTGAGCGCCGGTATGGCCCCTGCCGAGGCGCGGCGACAGGCCAGGCTCAAGCTTGGCGCACCCGAAGCGATAAGGGAAGACCACCGCGCTGAGCAAAGTCTTCCATTCGTTGAGAATCTGTTTCAAGACCTGCGGTTCGCGGTTCGCATGCTTCTGAGATCTCCCGGATTTTCCCTGATCGCCATCGCCACCATCGCACTCGGCGTCGGAGCCACCACCGCCATCTACAGCGTCATCGACGCAACCCTGCTGCATTCTTTGCCCTACCCCAACCCCAGCGAACTGGTGCGAATTGAAGCCAACCTTCCGGGCGTGGGCGCGCACGACGTCGGCCTCTCCATCCCTGAGTTGAGAGACCTTCAGAACTCGGGAATCTTTCAATATGCGTCCGCCTACTTTTTCGGCTCAGCAAATCTCACTGGCAGCTCCCAGCCCGCGCGCATCGCCTTAAAGCCGGTAACACCGAACTACTTCGCGATGCTCGGCGTCGACGCGGAACTGGGCCGCACCTTCGACCCGCACGATGCTACTCCAGGATTCAACCTCGAAGTCGTCATCAGCGACGGGCTTTGGAAGCGCGCATTCGCCGCCGACCCGCACATTCTCGGCAAAAATCTGCGCCTTGACAACGATGTCTATCATATTGTCGGCGTCATGCCCGCCAACTTCCGCGACCAGGGCCAAAACAGCGAGGAGCGCAGTACCGAAGTGTGGGCGGCGGCCGGATTTTTCGGCGACCCCGCCCCGCCGCCGATGCGCAGCACGCGCTTGCCTGCGTCGACCATCGCGCGCCTTCAGCCTGGTCTTTCGCCTGAGGCCGCGCAGGGACACCTGGATGCCCTGGTTGCATCGTTGAAGAAGCAATATCCGGCGGATTATCCGTCGCAAGGCGCGTGGACTATCCACCTCACTCCCCTGGCCGAGACTCTTGTCGGCAACGTTCGCCAATCGCTCATTCTGCTGTTCGGCGCGGTGGGCCTGGTGCTGTTAATCAGCTGCGTCAACGTCGCCAATCTGCTGCTTGCTCGCGCCAGCGCGCGAGGACGCGAAATGGCCGTCCGCCAGGCTCTTGGAGCCCAAAGACCGCGCCTCATCCGCCAGCTCCTCACCGAGAGCGTGCTGCTCTTCGTGCTTGGCGGCATTACCGGTTTTGCGGTTCTCTTCTGCGCCCGGAAATTCCTGCTGCAATTTGTTCCCGAAAGCCTGCCGCGCCTCAATGACATATCCATCAGCTGGGGCGTGCTGGCATTTGCCATCGTCGTCTCCGTCGCCGCCGGAACCATCTTCGGGCTTGCCCCCGCGTGGCTCGCAAGCCGCCTTAATCTGACGGAGACGCTCCGGCAGGAAGGTCGTGGCTCCAACGGTTCCCGGCAGCGCTCGCGCCTCCGCCACGTTCTGGTGATTGGTGAATTAGCCCTCTCTCTGGTGCTGATGATCGCCGCCGGACTTCTGCTGCGCAGCTTCTGGGACCTTTTCAAGGTACAGCTCGGCTTCAATCCCAGCCGCATCATGGCAATCGAGACCTGGCTGCCGATTCCTAACGATCCCAAAACCGACATTTACCGCACCGCCACGCAGGAATCCGTGATGCTGCGCGAAGTTCTGCGCCGCAACCGGACGCTGCCGGGCGTGGAAGAAACGGCGGTCGGCGATCGAGCGGCTCTTCCCCTCGGCCATGGCCAGAACGACCTCAACATGTTCCCTTTGATCCGCGAAGCCGAGGACGTCGAGAGCAGCCAGCCTCCGCTGATCGATACATCGATCGTCTCGCCAGAATACTTCCACCTGCTCGGCATGACGCTGTTGCGTGGACGCCTCTTCGCCGACCAGGACCTCGAAGCTACGCCTTCGATCGCCATCATCAATCAGGCCGCGGCGCGCATGTACTGGCCGGGCAAGGATGGGAAGGGCGGGGATCCGCTCGGCAAGCGCATCCGTTTGGACCGCGTCCAGCCGAACTGGACCACTATTGTCGGAGTAATTGCGGACGCGCGCACAGAATCGCTCGCGGATGCGGGCATTCCGCAGGTCTACCTCGACATTTACCAGCGCCCCGCCAAAGATCTGGCCTTCTTTCTGCGCGGACAAGTCGACCCCAGCGCCATCTCCGCTCAGGTGCGCACGCAAATCCAGGCCGTCGATGCGGAGCTTCCCGTCTTCCGCGCAGAGACCTTGGACGACGTGCTCTCCTCTTCGCTTTCCGTGCGGCGGTTCTCCATGGAAATGGTGGCGCTGTTTGCCGCAACTGCCCTGCTGCTCGCGGCCCTGGGAATCTATGGAACCATCTCCTTCCTGGTCAATGAGCAATCGCGCGAGATCGCCATTCGCCTCGCGCTGGGCGCGCAAAGGAGCGATATCCTCACGATGGTTTTACGCCAGGGCCTCACTCTGGCCGGCGCCGGCGCCGGCGTAGGCCTGATTGGCGCGCTTATTGTTTCTCATCTCATGGCCGGCCTGCTTTTCGGGGTGTCGCCCTACGATCTCTCCACCTTCGCCGGCGTAACCGCCGTGCTCACCGCCGTCGCCATCGCCGCCAGTTACGTCCCTGCGCTGCGCGCCATGCGTCTCGATCCGATCACTACACTCCACTCCGAATGACCTTTGGCACTGCTCGAGCCTTGTCTTCATAAGTTGTTGCCATCCCAATGACCTCCTTCGGGATGCCGATGAATTCACCCCACAGCGAGTTCCAGAGGATTAGTCCATCGCCCATTGGTGTGTCGATGCAGCCGGGACATATCGCATTGACGCGGATGCCGTGGGCTGCGACATCGAGCGCCGCGCTTTGGGTGAGGCTAATTACGCCGTGCTTGGTCGCGTGCTAGGCTGCGCGTCCAGGTAGACCAACGAGGCCACCGAGTGAGGAGCAATTCACGATCGCGCCTGGCCTTAGTCCGCAGTTTGGGCAGCCAGGTCGTTCATCCGCTCTGGTGTGGGCTGGAGATCCCCACGCTCAATCTGGCGTACAAGGCCTGTAATTCCGGTATTCATATTTACAGGCACTCCGGATGCATGGCCTAACGTCACCACATAGCCGTTGATGAAGTCGATCTCAGTCTCCCGGCCACGCTCGAAGTCCTGGAGCATCGAGGGTTTGACATCCCCGTAGAAGGCAATCATTGCTTCGACCCACGACTCATAGCGTTCCTCTACCGCGACATTGCTCGCCCAGCCGGGCGGAATCGGGTCCACGACCAGGCGCTCCGGCCGAGTGCCGGTTGCAAGTGCCACGGACAACGCCTCCTCGTACGTCCGTTGGAAGACCTTCTTTCCTGCCTTCGTTTCCATGTACTGGCGCATGGTTTGAGAACAGAGAGCTCCAAGGGTTGTAACGGAGCAGTTGATCAGCAGCTTCGACCAGATGGCACCAGTCATGTTTGAAGATACCTTGACCTCAATCGCTCGACCCAACGCGCGCGCAACGCGCTCGACGCGCTCACTGACACCACCGGCAAGTTCGCCTATCACTAGATGTCCCGCATTCTTCTGCTCGTAGACACCGGGTTCAACCATCGTGGCGCCAAGATTTGAGAATCCTCCAAGGATCTTGTCTTCGCCCAGACCGTCCGCAAGCACCCGCGCAACTCCGCCGTTCTGTAGAGGCAATATAACCCCGCCGGGCGCGAGTAGGCCCAACACGTGGGGCGCGACTTCCAGCGCGTCCTGCGCTTTGGTGGCAAGCAGGATCAGATCAAATTGGCCTCCCTTTTCGAAATCCTCGATTGCGGCGACGTCGATAGTATCAGTCCTCACCTCTCCTCCGGTGCCGGTTACTCGCAGACCCGATCTTCGTAACGCTTCCGCAGAATCCGTGTTGCGAGCCGCAAGCCGGACGGGCAATCCTGCACGGATAGCACGCGCTGCAATGGTTCCGCCTAACGCACCAACGCCCACTATCAGTGTTTGCATTTTGAAACCTCCAAGACGTCAAATGCAATCCATAACTCCGGAGCGGGAAGCGTGATCGAAGGCAATCTCCTTTAGATCGTCGCAGCGGCCACTTGCCTCGCCGCAATGAGCTAAAGGATTACTTCAGCAGTGTCAGCATCGCGACTGGAACCGCAAGACCCTGACGCGATCGAGGATCAGCATAGCAATGGGCGTTCCCGATACCTATTCAGCTTTTGTCGCAGAAACGACTCTCGATGAGTGAGTCGGGACGCAACAATTGAGACCGCTCGCACTCAATTGGCCGGATTTAGGTTCGCTAGAGAATAAGCTCCATAAATACATCAGCCCGCGCGTTCCGCGAAAGTCTGGAGTTTTCCTGCGCGACAATTTGAAAGCCCACTGATTTGTATAAATAAATCGCGGGTTGAAGTAGGCTGCTGGTTTTCAAAGAGAGTTTGTGCGCTCCCGTTTCCTTCGCGTACTCAACCACATGATGCAATAGGCGCCTGCCGATCCCGCAGCCACGATGTTCTTTCGCCACCGCCATCTTTGCCAGCTCCCACGATTGGTTCTCCAGAGGTAAGAGTGCGCAGCATCCTAAGGTGGCTTCTGGCCACACGATGAGGAAGATTTCGCCTCCGGCCTTCAGAACACGACCTACCGGATCGCCGAGGATGAGTCTGTCCTTGTCGTCCATTGAGAAGGATTCCAATATCCAGGACTCATTGAGGTCGTGGAACGCAACCTCATCACCGGATTGAAATGTTCGGATGATCACATTTGGTTGACAAGGAATGATCCTGCTTTCTTGAAGGTGGTTCAACGAATGCCTCCGATTTTCTCTATGGCCTCAATTTTGACAAACAAAAATCATGTCCAATATCTTCTTTGGTTCGATTGATAAGCAATTTGCAGCTTGACCCGAACGTTCCAACAGCCGATGAGAAAAAACGCTGGAACCGGCAAACTGTTTTCCGCCGCCGGCAATGTGCCGCTGATTGGACCCGCAAGAACCGACCCTCTGTAGCAACCGTGAGTATAGCGTTCGATCAACGGAGAACTCCTTGCGTTGCCAGCGAAGCGCGGCCAATGCCAACTCTCGGTTGTAACTGAAACGAACCATTCATTCATTGCGCAACGCAGTAACCGGCTCGATGCGTCCAGCGCGCCTTGCCGGAAAGTAATTCGCAAGCATTCCGATCACGACAAGCGTGAACCCTGCGCAGGCAAAGACCATTCCGTACGCGGAGTCGACGTTGAACAATAACGCCGCGAGCATGCGCCCGGAGAATACCGCTGCAATGCAGCCACATGCCATTCCCACCAAAACAGGAACCATGCCATCGCGCAGGATCATATTGATTAACTGCTGGCGGCTGGCTCCGAGAGCCGATCGTATGCCGATCTCCTTTTCACGGCGCACCACAGAATAGGAGGCGATTCCGTAGACACCCACACATGTAAGAAGCAACGCTACCAGCGCGAAGGTCCCGAGCAGCCACGCCGCAAACCGGCGATCGCCCACTCCGTTGCCGATCAAATCGGTCATCGCTGTCATGTCGGTGACGGGCAGATCGGGGTCGACCGTTTGTATTTCACGCTGCACATCGCGCGTCAACGCCGCCTTGTCTCCAGTGGCTCGAACAAGTACGCCAAATTCCCTTCTTGAGCGCTGGTACATGCTCTCGTAGATGTGAGGCACCTCGATTTCATCGAGGGTGGAGAGCTTCGCGTTGCCAACAACGCCAACAACCGTCAACCAGGGTGCAGGCACCGGCTGGCGGTTAACAAGAATGTCTCGGGAATAGCGAACTCTACGCCCAACCGGGTCTGCGCCACCCCAAAGAAGGCGCACCGCGGCTTCATCGACCAGCGCGACAGGCTGGGACTTCGAGTCATCGCTCTGCTGAAACATGCGTCCGCGCAGCAGTGGCGTACCAATGGTCGAAAAGAACTCCGGAGTTACGGATACTTCGACTGCAGTGGGTGCGTCTCCCTTGTCGGACACTCCTTCGACGCGAAATCCAGCGGGGACCACTGGGCCCTTGAGAGGAACAACGCTCGACATGGCAGCGTTTTCGACGCCGGCCACAGCGCGTAAGCGGCGAATAGTCTCGCGCACTAAGTGCGTCCGCCGATCGAGGTCGCCGTAAGAATCAGCTTTTGGATCGTTAGGGTTCGGAAGCCAGAAACTTCCTGCAAGTAAATGATGCGAATCAAAGCCGGGATTGACTTCTATAAGGTTCCAGAAGGTCTTTAGCAATAATCCGGCGGCGACCAGCAGCACCAGCGAGAGGCCCACCTCAGCGCCAATCAAAGATTTGCCGAGTCTGGCGGAGCGCCGCGATGCGGAGCCGCCCCGTTCGCGCAGTTCCGCCGTGCCGGGATGCGTGCGTGAAGCCTGCCATGCCGGGATAAGCCCAACGACAAAGGTTGTCAGCAGCGCAGTGGCGAGAGAGAATGCCAGCACGCGGGCGTCCAAACCAATCGGATTGAGCCGCGGGAGCCGCGACGGCAACACCCGAAGCAAGACTCGAACGCCGATGGCCGCAGCGCCCACTCCGGCGGCCGCCGACATCAGGCTCAGTAAAACTGACTCAGTCAGCATTTGCCGGATGATTCGCCCTCGTGTCGCGCCAAGAGCAAGCCGGAGAGCCATCTCACGCTGCCGTGCAGTGGCATTGACCAAGAGAAGATTCGCTACATTGACGCACGCGATCAGAAGAATCAACCCAACTGCGAGCAGAAGAGATGTCAGCAGGGTTCTCGCACCGCCCGCGACTACTTCAGTCAACGGGGTGACCGAAAGAGCCCAGCCGGCGGTTGCCGGATAGTCGCTGCCATACTCGCGTCGCAGGGAATCGCTGAAGACTTCTAGCTGCGCCTGCGCCTGCTGCGGGGTGATTCCCGGTTTCAGCCTTGCGACGATTCCAGGGATAAAGCGCACACTCCGCTGCGGCGCCGGAAAGGGATCTGCGCGAAAGCCCGAGGTGATCCACATATCGACCGGATGCAGGCCCGGGGTCGAAGGATGGTGAAACTGCGGAGGAAGAACGCCAACGATGGTATAGAGGTCCTTGTCGAGTCGCATACTGCGGCCGATGACTGACCTCGCGCCGCCGAATTCTTTGTGCCACAGGGCATCGCTGAGCACCACGACTGTAGCGAACCCATCCGCAGTATCGCGGGAATCGATCAATCGGCCCAGTTGCGGTTTCGCGTCCAGGATGCTGAAGTAGTTAGGACTGACGGCAAGGAACTCAAGCCGTTCCGGGCGATCTCCGCCGGTCAGATTCGCAGGGCCCTGCCACACAACGGATACCGCAGAGAAGATGCCGGCGCGATCGCGAAGATCGTCCAGCTCGGGAACAGAGAAGCCGACATTCCGAGCGCCGAGTCCCCGAAGGTCGGCACGTAACTCAACCAGTTGACCTGGATCGCGAAACGGCAGAGGCTTCAATAGAGTGGCGTTGAGAATGCTGAAGATTGCAGTGTTGGCGCCGATACCCAGGACAAGGGTTGCCAGCACCGTGATGGTAATGCGCGGCGACTTCCGCATGGTTCTGAGGGAAAACTGCACGTCCTTCAACAAGCTCATTTGCACTCCTCGTCGTACGATCGAAGGAGTGGAAATCCGGCCTCCCGCTGTACCAGTCTTCCACCCATGTTGAACCCACCAACTTCACCCGCCACTGAAACCGAGAGGCGAATTCTGACGCCGTGTCGGACACAAATCCACGAACGCAAAAAACTTGCGGCACTGGAACTCCTCAACACCTAAACAAAACGCCTCCCGGCAACGCTGCCGGCTCGCGATCACCAGCCGTTGCGAAGCGTATCAGGATCTCGTCGTCCTGTAACTCATCAAGGTCGAGTTATTCGATCGAGGCGGCCTGATGCGATGCGCGGGTTACATCAGCCTGAATGGGCATTAGCTTGCGGAAAGGCGATAGGTCGCCTACTTCGACCACGGCGGAACGACGCCGTTCGTGCGCGCGTAGGCAATCGACTGTCCGAGGTGCTCGTGCTGGTCTGCGAAGAGATACCGGATTGCGCCTTCCTTTGTCATATCCCGGCCAAACAGCTTGACCGGCGCCTTCAGATCGGCGTCTGAGAGTCCAGCGATCGTCTGCTGCAGGTTGGCGTAGGAGGTCTTCAGCGCCTCTTGCAGTTTCTCGGGGTCGGTAATCGGCGCCGGCTTTGCGCCGTCCGTTGCACCGGTCAGCGTTCCGGCGAGTATGCCGTTCTCCGTGACAATGAGATTGAATGCTTCGCCCACCGAACGCACGCCCTGACCAGGCCTCCAGTCATATTTCCCTGTCATCACTCGCGCCAATCCTGTGAATTTGTCGGAAAGAGTCCCAGCCTCTTTGGACAGAGCCGCCTGAACCGTCTGTGCGGGCTGAGCTTGCGACGGGATGGAAGTTAATGCCGCGACGATGACGAGCGCATTCAATGCACTTACAATTCGAAACGTTCCCATAGTGGATCCTCTCCTGGTTTGTTTCAGGCAAATGGTTTCGTGAAAAGTCCTGCGCCGATCTAAGCCGCTTCCGATTCCGATTCCGTAATCGGGTGCAGGTAGAAGCACAACTGCACATCATTCCGCAAGCTCGTTTGCACTCCTCGTCGTTGGATCGAAATCGCGCGCGCAGCGGCCCCGTGCCGGCTCACTGCTCTCACGCTTGTCTCCCTTACGGCAGATATTCCTTGGGCAGCGGCGCAGTGGCCGACTCGGCCTGCACCATGATGCCCGTAACTCGCCAGCCGCCGACTTCTTTGATCGCCTGGATACTGTTGACGCCGCGCGCGACTTGCTCGCCGTCGCTGTGCAGCGCATAGCTGCTCCATAACTGGGCGATGTTGCCGTAGCGCTCGATTTGAAATTTGAGCTGTTTTTCTTCGAGTATGGCGTGGCCACTGGTTTTAATGCGGGCGATCCAATCGTCCAAGGTCCGGATGGTGTAGGTTGGCGTCCCGTCCGCGCCGAGTGAAACGAACATGAGGCGCGCTTCGGGTATAAAGAGGGCCTTCATGCAGGCTCGATCCTTGTCCGCGGGCCCGGTGATTGCCGCATCGACCGCGGCGGGAACGCCCTTGGGTTCCGAAGGCAGCACACATCCGGCATCTGGCGCCTGCGCCATCGCAGTTCCGGCGAGCGCGCCGGCCAGAATCGTCGCTGAAAATAGTGTCCGCAGCATTTTTTCTCCCTCCCGAATAGCGGGCAATGCCCGCGAAGCCTGGGCCGGCCCCGTCCCTGAGCCAGCACGTCCTGGTCACTCATTGCCGCCGGTTTACACGCCCGAGACGCGCTCGACTGTCAAAGGCGCAAGCGCGGATGACGGCACCTCGATTTCGCCGCTTGCGATGTAGGCCGTGGCACCACCAACGCTGACAGAGGTCACGACGCCTCCGCTCTTACGCGCCTCCGCTTCGATTTCGCTTCGCCGCCCCATCGATACACCTTGCTGGATCGAAAGGCGATAGGCCGTCCCGCCAAAATCATGCTTCGATGCCATGACGCCGACGAGGGCGGCACAGGCGCTGCCCGTCGCGGGATCTTCTTCGACGCCCAGCGCGGGTGCCCACATGCGCGCATAGAGCTTGCCGCCATCCTGTAGATTTCCCGCGAAGAAGAAGATGTGGGGAGACCACGCTCGTGAGAGCATTGCTGCCCAGGCAGCCCGATTAATCTCCGCCCGATCGACCACCTCGTTCGAGTTCAGCTGCGCGAAACAGAATGGAACACCGACGCCCGCGAAAAAGACCTGGTTCACCTCGGTGGGCTCGACGGACAGGACGGCGGCGAGTTCAGCCGGAGAAGGTGCGCCGGCCGGCGCCTCGATCTTCGCCGATAACGTCAACGTGCCGTAGAAGCCCCCGTTTCGCTGAGCGACGTCAACCGTCACGGGACCGACATTCTCCTCCAGAACGAGCCGGATTGGATCAGTAAACCGTACGTGCTGTTTCATTACAAGCGCACAGGCTGTGCCGACCGAGGGATGCCCCGCAAAGTCGAGCTCCACCCGAGGTGTGAAGATGCGCACCCGGCACGTGTTCGCAGGATCGTTCTTCGGCAGGACGAAGGTCGTTTCGCCGAAATTGAATTCACGAGCAATCTTCTGCATGCCCTCGGTTGAAATGCCGGCCGCGTCAGGCAGAACCGCCAGTTGATTACCGCCGAACGGTGTCGAACTGAAAACATCGACGATTTGAAATGTGTACTTCATCAGATCAGCCTCCGTGCGTAGCCTCAAGCCTTGACGATGAGGTCGATCTCAACGCAAGCCCCAAGCGGCAGCGCGGCCACCGCGATCGTCGTGCGGGCGGGATAGGGTTGACTGAAATGCTTTGCGTAGATGCCGTTCATCGCGGCGAAGTCACTCATGCTTGTCAGATACACGCCGGCGCGCACAACATCGTCGAAACTCTTGCCGGCCGCCTTGAGAACCGCCGAGAGATTCTGGAAAACGCGCTCCGTCTCGGCCACAACACCCCCCTCGACCACCTTCCCAGTGGCCGGGTCCTGGGCAACCTGCCCGCTGAAATAGAGGAAACCACCGACTTCGATCGCCTGGGAAAACGGGCCGACCGGCGGCGCGAGTTCCGGCGAGGTAATTGCGGTCTTGCTCATGGCGAACTCCTTTGGATACTGGGTTACCTGGTCAGGATGGTGGAGCCCAAGGCTGCGCGCGCCCGCCGCCTAGCGCAGGCGCACCTGACCCGCCACGGGCTCACTGGCCTCGATCGGTGTCCAGGTCAGAACCTCGGGACCGCCAGTCTGCCGAATTTGAATCGCGTGAGGCATCGGGTTTCCACAAACGAATAAACTTCTTGTAGTCTTAACGGAGAATCGACAATTCCACAAGTTCATTATTCTCACGATGATATTGCCGTTTCCGCACGATTCTGCTATACGTTGGGGAGAAGACTCAGGAATACTTTAGGAGGCTCCCTTGCTCGATGATTTACTCGCCCTGGTAGAGTTTGCCCAGGCGGGGTCCATAGCCGGTGCAGCCGAACGTCTATACCGGACACCATCCGCCGTAACCCGGCAAATGCAAAGGCTGGAGGCTGCATTGGGTGCTGAGTTGCTCGACCGCTCAG
>Ga0302320_10024418_pt1 | contig 11798 bp, 12 predicted proteins | sample Bog_T0_3_FD_202130 | JGI IMG/M metagenome (GOLD analysis project Ga0302320, IMG submission 202130) | Peat permafrost microbial communities from Stordalen Mire near Abisko, Sweden - Bog_T0_3 | ecosystem: Environmental > Terrestrial > Soil > Wetlands > Peat | place: Sweden: Abisko, Stordalen Mire... | reverse complement strand
GCGCAGTGGCGGCGTTGCGGCAAATGGGCACGCCCTGCCTGATTCATCAGATGAAATATTCCATGTTCGTGCGCACCGCCGAAGAGGGCCTGTTCGAGCGGCTGTCCGCTGAGGGCGTGGGAGGCATCGCGTTTTCTCCGCTGGCCCAAGGGCTGCTCACGGACCGCTATCTGGACGGCGTTCCGGAGGGATCGCGCGCCTCGAAGCCGGGCACGTTTCTGAAGGCAACGGACGTCACCGAAACGCGCGTGGCGCAGGTGCGGGCGCTCAACGAGATGGCGCGGCAACGCGGACAGACGCTGGCCCAGATGTCGCTGGCTTGGGTGCTGCGGCACGGCGCGATGGCCAGCGCGCTGGTGGGGGCCAGCCGCGTGGAGCAAGTGGAGCAGTGCGCGGCGGCGATTCACAACCTCGCGTTCTCAGCCGACGAATTGCAGCGGATCGATGCGATATTGTCCGGCGAATCCCGCTAAAGCGCGGGCTCAATTTCCATCTTCTTCAGATGGTCGTACCAAGTGAACTTCAGAATCGCGGAAGTGACCGCAATCACGGCGAAAGCATACGCGGCGATATCGTAACGGCGAATCACCACGTACACGGGAAACGCCACCAGGCTGGTCTGCCACGCGATGCCCACCACGATATTGAACATATCGCGCGCGAAATCCGGATTCGGCTGGAACGCCGCATCCGCCCGCATCACTTTGTCGCGGACGGGACCCCAGAAGCCCCACGGATTCACCCGCCTGTAGAAGTCCATCAGCACGGCATCCTCTTCCGGTTTGGTCAGCAGCGTGCCAATCACGCAGCCCACCAGCGAGATCCCCACGATAATGGGAAAGGAATTGAGCGGCGATACGCTGGGCATCGTCAATGGAATAATCACCGATCCGGCGATGCCGCTGACCATGCCCCAAAAGTAACCGTAGCCGTTGAAACGCCACCAATACCATTTCAGGACATTGGAGGCAGTGTACCCTCCAAAGAGCGCGGACACGATCCACTGAATCACCGTGTCGATCGAGCCGACAAACCAGCCGATGGAAATGCCCACCACCACCACCCCAAACGATGCCAGGTAGCTCAAGCGCACATACGTCCGCTCGCTGGCGTGGGGGTTCACGTACTTGCGGTATAGATCGTTCACCACATAAGGCGGCGCGGCGTTCACCGTGGCCGCGAAGTTGGACATGAAGGCCGCCAACAGCCCGGCCACCAGCAGGCCCAGCAGCCCCGCGGGAACGAAGTTGCTTAACGCGTCCGGCAGCACCATCTCGAAATCCATGCCGTTGCCCATGGCCCGAATCTTATCGCTGTAGAACACCAGCGCCAAAATGGTAAGCCCGGCGATCATGAAGTACCGCGGCACGTTCAACACCACGTTCACCACGGCGCTCATCAGGGATGCTTCCCGCGGATTGCGCGTGGAGAGGATACGCTGCATGTCGTAGTTCGGCGCCGGCCCGGCCAGGCTGATGAGGATGCCTTTGAAAAGCATCATCATGAAGAATGCGCCGAAAATGGAATACCCGTCATGGGCGATCTTGGTGTTCACCGCCGCGATCAGGTGGGACCAATCCAGATTCAGATGCCAGCCGAAAAAGATCTGGTCCCAACCCGCGGGAATCGCGCGCCGCAAAGCCTCGGGAGAAACGCGCAGGATGGCGATGATGCCAATGGCGAGCGAGGCGATCGACAGAATGCAGAACTGCAACACTTCCGTGATCACCACGCTGAACATGCCGCCCTTCACCACGTAGAGCGTGGTGATGCTCATCAGAATCAGGGCGTAGACGTTGGCCGAGAGATGCCACGGCAGGAAATCGACCGCGAATTTGCCGATGCCTTTGAACCCGTAGGTCAGAAAGCCGATGACGCTGAACAGCGCGTAGATTACCACGATCATGTGCGAAAGCTGCGCGCCGCGTCCGGCGCCGAAGCGCGTGCGGATCCACTCGGCGCCCGTCGTAACATTGGACCGCCGCAGCCATGTCGACAGATAGACCATGAGGAAAATCTGGTTGAAGACCGGCCATAGCCACGGGATCCAGACGCTCTTCAGCCCGTAGATGAACATCAGGTACACCAGCCACATGGTGCCGGCGATATCGAACATGCCGGAAGCGTTCGATACTCCCAGCACGTACCACGGCAGGGTGTTGCCGCCCAGGAAATAAGCTTTGGTGTCGCGCGAGGCGCGCTTCGAAACCCAGTAGCCCAACAGCACTGAGGTCGCCACGTAAACCAGAATGATCGCGACGTCGATCGGATGCAGTTTCAACTTGAACCTCTGTTTTAACGACCACACATAGTAACAGAGCTTGTGGTGCAAAATCGCGAATGGGAATATGCTGTCAGTGAGGGAGACTCGTACGGTTGGACAAATACCTGGTAGTGCTGGCTGGAGCGGGACTGGGCGGGCTAGCCCGTTATGTGGCGGGTACCTGGATCATGGCGAAGTATGGCGGACGCTTCCCCCTAGGCACCTTCGTCATCAATATCTCAGGGGCTTTCTTGATCGGCCTGCTGATGACGGTGCTGACGCAGAGGTTTCATCCCCACCCGAACTGGCGTCTCTTCGTGGTGGTCGGGATTCTGGGTGGATACACTACGTTTTCGAGCTTCGAATACGAAACCCTCCAAGCGGTCCGCGATGGCGAGCGCTGGCTCGGACTGCTCTATGTGGCGGGCAGCGTGGTATTCGGTTATATCGCGGTATGGCTGGGGACGATCCTGGCGGGGGGGCGGTAAAAAGAGCATGCTGAGTAAAGGGCCGGCCAAGAAATGCACCATCTTTATCAACGAAGACACCCAGCATCATATGGTGGCGCTGCACGACTCCATTATGACTTTCCTCCTGCACAAGGGCGTCTCGGGAGCCACTGCCACCAGAGCCTACTCCGGCTTCGGCGCGCATCAACTGATGCACACGCCCCAGATCGAAGCGCTGGCGGAACATTTGCCCATTCGGATCGAATTCATCGAAACGGCGCAGAAAGTCGCAGAGATCCTGCCCACGCTGTACGCCATGGTCGGCGACGGGCTGATCGAAATGCAGGACACTACGGTGGTGAAGCTCGCGCGCCCATCCCCGAAGCCCGAAGCGACGCTGCCCCACGAACACAAACAGGGACCGGCCAGATTGCTGCGCGTTTTCCTGGGCGAAGCCGATCAATGGCATGGCGAGCCGCTCTACGACGCCATCGTGAACCAGTTGCGCATGATGGATATCGCCGGCGCGACTGTCTATCGGGGCATCCTCGGATACGGCGCGAAAGGGCACGAGCTCAAGCGCAGCTTCTTTCATCCCATGCGCGATCTGCCGATCGTAATTTCCGTCGTCGATTCGTCCGAAAACATCGCCGCCGCCGCGCAAGCCGTCGAAGGCATGCTGGAAGACGGCCTGATCGTGACGTCGGATGTGGAGATGGTCAGGGTGACGCGCGCAGAAAGCGCGGCGGAGGCTCCCGATGCTGCCGGATCAGCCCGCTAAATTACTGCGCATTCACATCGGCGAATCCGACCGCTGCGGCGCGAAGCCCTTGTATGAAGCCATCGTCGACAAGTGCCGGCAAATGAACATCGCCGGCGCAACCGTCTTTCGCGGTTTGGAAGGCTACGGCGAAACTGCCGAAATGCATAAGCATCGCTTCACCCGCCACGATCAGCCTATACTGATTTCGATTGTCGATACGGCTGAAAACCTGGCCCGCCTCATGCCGGTGGTGGAGGAGATGCTGGACACCGGGATGATGGCGACCTCAGACGTCCGCATCGTGCGGGTGCAGAAAGCCTAAGGAGTAATCTCAAACAAGGTCCCCGTGTTATTCTGCGCGCCCCAAAACGCCACTCCGTAAAGGCGACCCTGAGAGTCGAGAACCACTCCTCCCAACGGACCATAGCCGTCACCCCCATCGAAATTGTGAAGGATTGTCTCGCCCCACGCTCCGCCAGGCGTAACCGGCGGCGTTAACTCGAATACCGTGCCACAGCCGATGGTTCCTCCGTTGCAGACGTTTCCGCCGCCGAACGCCGTAGCGCCGTAAAGATTGCCGCTGGAGTCGAGCGCCAATTGTCCCTGCGGCTGCACGCCATCGGGATATCCGCCGAAAACATGGAGAACGGTCTCCACCCCGGTGTGCGGGTTCAGCATAAACACCACGCCGTCCCCTCCCGAACAGGCTACGGTTCCGCCGCACGTCGCTGTGCCATAGAGATTGCCGGAGGCGTCTGCAATCAGGCTGCCCTGCGGGTTTCCGCCATCCGCTCCGCCAGTGAAATCGCGCAGTGTAATCACCGTGCCGGATTTCATATTGGCTCGGAATATTGACCCGAAATTGTAAGCTCCGCCCCCAGATTCGGCGCCGTAAAGATCGTGATCGTTCAAACGCAGCGAGCCGATCACTGCGCCCGGGCTGGTGATCGTCTTGAGCGCCCCCGCCGGGTCCAGCCTGAAAAGCGTGCCCTGTTCGGAGCCGATGCTCGTGCCGAGCGTGGCGCCGTAAAGGTTGCCCTGGACATCTCCGACGACGCCGGCCAACGGCCTGTATCCGTCGGCGCCGGTGAAGCTATGCAGCACGGATTCGCTTCCGGAAGCGTCGATCCGGAAGACCGTGCCGTCGTTATTGTCCCCGCCGGAATAGGTTGTTCCGTAGAAGTTGCCCGCCGCGTCTCGGAACAGGCCGCCATAGGGCGCGGCCCCGTCCGGAGAGCCGGTGAAGTTGTGCAGCACGGTCTCGATGCCGGATTTCAGATCGAACTGGAAGACTAGGCCGCACGTCTGGCCCTCGCCCTGGCAGGAGACGTTGCTCCCGCCACCCGCGGCCGCCGTGCCGTAGAGCACGCCATCGTGCACCAGCAAGGCACCGTAGGGGTTAAACCCGGCTGTCGTGGAAGAGAAGTTGAAGAGCACCTTGAAGGTTTGTGTTTGGGCGGGGCACGACATTGCCAGGACCGCCGCCACCGTCGCCAGCGCGCGCGCCAGCTTGCCGAATCTTCGTTTTCGCATTTCCTTCAGTGTGCGCCGTCCCTCGCCGCTGGTCAAGACGGCGATTACAATAAGACTAATGCGGACCCTCAAGTATGCAATGCCGTTCTGGCTGATGGCCGCGGCTCTGATCGGCGCCCAATCGCCGGAAGAGCGGTCGCGCCAGGCGCTGGTCCTGGTGCTGGCCGGAAAGTACGAAGCGTTCTACGCGCAGTTCTCGCCGGAAATGAAAAAGGCCATTACCGCGCAAACCTATGGTTCGCAGGTCGGCCAGATTATGACCGCCCTTGGCCGTCCCGCCGGTCAAGATCCCCCGCAAGTGCGGCAAGTAGGCGACGCCGTCACGGTCACCATTCCCCTCCATTGGGCCGCCGCAACGCTGAACTTCATCGTAAGCTGGAATGCCGCCGGGCAAATACAAGGCACATGGTTCCGCCCGCCCGACCCGCCAGCCTCAGTTCCGTATCAAACTCCGTCTTATAGCCGGCCCGATTCATTCACCTCGCGCGAAGTTAGCGTGGGCGCGGACGATTGGAAACTGCCCGGAACCCTCACGGTTCCCAACGCCAAAGGACCCTGGCCCGCCGTGGTGCTGGTACACGGCTCGGGCCCTAACGACCGCGACGAGACCATCGGCGGCGTCAAGGTTTTCCGCGACCTCGCCGAAGGCTTGGCCACGCGCGGCGTCGCGGTGCTGCGGTATGAGAAGCGCACCAAAGTCTACGGGCAGAGATGCGCGGCCGACCCCGATTTCACCATGACCCGCGAAACCGTGGACGACGCCGTCGCCGCCGTCCGGTGGCTGCGTCAACAGGACGGTATCGACCCGCGCCGCATCTTCGTGGTGGGCCACAGCCAGGGCGGCTACATGATGCCGCGAATTATGCGCGCCGACCCCACCCTGGCCGGCGTCGTGCTGATGGCCGGCAACGCGCGGCCGCTCGAAGAGTTGGTCGTCGAGCAAAGCGAGTATCTCGCCGCCCTCCAAGGCGAAAGCACACCGGCACAGCAGACCCGGTTGGCCGCCGTCCGGCGCGATCCCTGGAGCGTTTTGCCTGGCCTCACCGAGAAGTACAAAGCGGATCTGAAAGGCTACGATCCAGTAGCCGTGGCCGCCGCCAGTCCGGTGCCCATGCTGATCCTGCAGGGCGAGCGCGACTACCAGGTGCGCATGACGGACTTCAATCTGTGGAAGGCCGGGCTGTCTCAAAAGCAGAACGTGACCTTCCGCAGTTACCCGAAACTCAACCACCCGTTCGTCGCCGGCGAGGGCCGCAGCGTTCCAGCCGAGTACGCACGGCCAGGGCATGTGTCGGCGGAAGCGATCGCCGATATTGCCGATTGGATTCGCGGGCGCATGCTGATGTTCCTTAATCCTCCGAAGACTCCTGCTGTTGCCTGGCCGCCAGAACCGATCGCAAGTTAGTCAGATTCTTCAAGGCGTTGTACCAGAACGGCGCGCCCAGGCTCAGGAATGCCGCCGCTAACAGGATTCCGAGAATGTTCCTCCAGCCTGCAAACCGAAGCAACCCGGGGTATGGGCTCGGGATCAGTTCTATTCCAGTCTTCACAAGGTCTTCATCGATCTTGCTGGAGCGCGCTCGCAGCACGCCGATCACCGCCCGCGAGTATGCCGCGGCCGCGCCAGGCGGCAGCGAGGCCGCTACCTCCGCAACGCTCGTCGCGCCGTCGGGGATGTGAGCCGTCCTAGCTATCGTCGAATCGTTCTTCTTGATCTTTTCCAGGGCTTCTCTCAGAATCTCAGGAGATACGATCGCTTCCGTAGAGGGCAAGACGGCCTGCGCCTGAGCCATCATGCGGTCCCGCATATCGACCAGGGCCCTGCGCGTTTCCGGGCTCGTCGATAGCCGGTCGAGCAGGCGCAGGCTATCGAAGTGCGCTCCGAAGGCCAATAGAAAAGCGAACAACACCGTCCAGATTCGAATCTGCACCACGAAACGCTGGGCCACACGATCCATGCTGCTCCTGAACCAGGTGTCGAGATTGCCCACCGGCTTCTGCGCCGCATCGGTGGCCTGCTGAAAAATCCTGTCGATTTGCACCGCATAGCGCGGCACGGCGATACCGCCAGCGGCAGCCGGACCGATAAGTTGGAGTGCCGCATTCAGCATCGCCAATTTTCGGGCAGCCTCGGGATCGGGGGCGGCCAGGAGGGCCTTCAACACCGGTAAGGCGGCATGCGCGGGCGGCAGGCATGCGACTTTCTCTTGCAGCATCCTCACCAGTTCCTCGGGGCGAATCGCGGTGGCATAGCGCCATCGCCCGATCACCCAGCTCGACGGCCGGTGGTTGCTTAGAAAATTGACCGCTGCACCGACCAGCCACATCCTGCCGACCTGGGAAAACGAGGAATCGGAAATTAACGGATGCTGAAGAATCTCCTTTGCCAACGCCTCCGGTGAAAGGCCGGTGTGATCGAGCCCGGGGGCCAATTCGCCGATCAGCGTCTTAATACCCCACAAAAGGTTGCTCCCGCGGAGGGCCAGAAAAGTCGCGATGATCTGGGTTAGGATCGTGATCATCAAGCTGACTCCCAGCATCACGACCGCAAAGGCGATTAAGGTGTCGAGCTTTTCCAACATGGCGCGAGCCAGCGCCAATTATACATCCAAAACAGGCGGCGGAATTTGAGGGATTTGGTGGACGACGGGGGGATCGAACCCCCGACCTCTGCATTGCGAACGCAGCGCTCTCCCAGCTGAGCTAGTCGCCCACACGGATCGAACCAGACAACTACAATATATCATGATGGCCGAACGGGATCTGAACGGACAACTGGAGAAAATGCAGCGGGAGTGGGACCAGCGCGCCCGCGAAAACGCCCGCTTCTATGTGAATACCGAAAAACAAGACTGGACGGATGCGGAGTTTTTTCAGTCGGGCGAGCGCACCGTTTCCGAAGAGATCCTCACCGATATGATCAACATTTGCCAGGGGAAGGATCCCAGGCGCATGCGCGTGCTTGAGATTGGTTGCGGAGCCGGGCGCGTGACGCGCGCGCTCGCGCAGGTGTTCGGCGAGGTCTACGGGGTGGACATTAGCGGCGAGATGGTGCGGCAGGCGCGGGCCGCGTTGGCCGATACCCCGAACGTCCATATCTTTCAGAACAACGGAAAAGACCTGGACGTACTGGGAAGTATTCGTTTCGATTTCGCATTTTCATCGATCGTCTTTCAGCATATTCCGAGCCGCGAGGTTATCGAAAGTTATGTGCGCGCAGTGCGCCACCGGTTACGGCGGGGCAGATTGTTCAAGTTCCAGATACAGGGCGGTGTGGCCTTAGACCATTTACCGGACGATACCTGGCTCGGAGTGACTTACTCGAAGGAAGAAGCGCGGGAGATGGCGCAGCGGTGTGATTTTGAAATGCGGCATACTTATGGCGCGGAGACACAGTACTTTTGGTTATGGTACTTCCGTCCGAAGTTTCTGTCGCCCGCGTGGCGCGAGCATCGCCGCTACAGGCTCCGGAAAGCCTACCGGCACGGACGGGCCAAGGTTGCCAGGTTATTGAAAAAGCGATAGCTCTAAGCGCTGGTGCTCTTCTTTTTACGGCGGCTGGCCCAATACTTCTTCATGCGATCGGACACCACCTTGCGCTCCGCTTCAGTCATGGATTTTCGGCCGCGGCGCTTGGGTGACGGTAGAGTACCGGTACTCTGAAACTGTTCCAAGGAGGCAATCACCTCGTTCAGCTTCTTCAGCTCCTCATGCAGGTCCCGAATTGCCTTATTCAGATCCATCGCTAGAACGCGACCTACCATGTAAGTCGCGCGGCTGCATGGTCCCCGAGTGGCCCCGTTTGTTAGCGAATCAGGAAAGGCCAGTGCGGGACTGGATGCAACTTATAGTGTAACGCCGCAAGATAGATTAGCGCACTTATAATCACCAGCACAATCCCTGCAACTGTTAATACCTTACCCCAAGGGAACCGGCGTCCTTCGCGCTTTAGTACTAATAAGTAACCCGCGAAGACGCCGACGTAAAACAGAAAGCACATGGGAAGGGCGAACAGCAGCATGTTGAATGCATCGGGCGTGGGGGTGACGATGGCGGCGATGATGAAGATACCCAGGATCGCGTAACGGCTGTGCTTCACCAGGAATGCCGGACTGACGATACGCAGCAAGGTCAGGAAGAAAATCAGGATCGGCATTTCGAACACCAGCGCCACGCCGAGGGTCACGTCGACGAACAAATCGAAGTATTCGCTGATGGAAACCATCGGATCGACGTAGTTTCCGACGCCTATGCCTAACAGGAAAGTGAGGGCGAAACGGAAGGCAATAAAATAAGCAAATGCGCCGCCACCGATGAACAGGCCGGCCGAGCAAAGGATGAAAGGCACGGCGTAGCGGCGTTCGCGTTTATAAAGTCCGGGAGAAATGAAGGCCCAGATTTGGTAAAGCACCCAGGGCGAGGCGATAAAAAGCGCGCACAGGAATGGCAGCTTCACCCAAATGACGTTGAACTGCTCCATCGGGGTGATGGCTTTGAGCGTGGCCGGTTTGATACCCAGCGCGGTTAAGGCTTCCACCGCGGGAGCGGCGATCAGCCGCCAGAGCTGGCTGCAAAACGAAAAGCTGACCACCGTGGCCACCAGGACGCCAATCACCATCTTGATGATGCGCGAACGCAGCTCGGTGAGGTGTTCGAGGAAGGACATGCGCAGCATCCCGTCCTCGCCGTCGCCGCCGCCGGAATCCGGTGGTTCGTTGGGAGGGGGCGTGCGTCTGCCCCAGCCGCGCGAGGCGGTCACCGCGGTGACCGCTCCGCCCGGAGGCGTTACTTTACCTGTTGGAGTCTTCGCTCCATTGTCGTCTTCAGTTGAAGCCATTTATCGAGAGCTACGCTTTATGTTCAGTTGACGATCCGTTGGCCGTATGCTGCGCTTCGAGCTCGTGGTCCAAGCTCCAAGCCGGTTCGCCGCCGGCCTGCGGTACAGGCTCCTGCGCAATAACGGCGATTTCCGTGGCGTTTCCCATCTGATGGGCTATAGCGCCTTCCGGCGTAACGGGTGACAAAGACTCAGCGCCCTCAGTTGCGGATGCACTGATTATAGAAGTGTTGGTTACGGTGGCATCCTGCGGCTCCGTGGTGGACGATCCATCCGGTTGGCCATAGGTTCCGGCGTCGCTTGAGGAATAATCGTAGTTGTAGTTATCGTATTGATAACCGGGCCCGACTTCCTTTTGCGTCGCTTGTGTTTCCCGTTCCAGGTTTTGCAATTCACGATCGAAGGTGGCCTTCAGCTCGCTCTGGGCGCGGCGGAATTCGGCGATCGCCTTCCCCAAGGTTCTGCCCAATTCAGGCAGTTTCTTGGGGCCGAAGAGCACCAGCGCGACCAGAAAGATGACGATCATCTCCGGCATGCCTACGGGACCCATCTGGCGGCTTCCTCCATTCGAACTTCATCATCATGATATCACGGGAGCCGCTTAGGGAATGGCATTCACAACTCATCCAAGATGCAGATGTCGCGCAGGTTGCGATACCGCTCGGCGTGATCCAGCCCGTAACCCACCACGAATTCGTCGGGAATGCGGAAGCCGACGTAAGCAACGTCAACCGGCCTTTGGCGGCGGTCCGGCTTGTCCAGCAGCGCGGCGATGCGTATGGAGCGCGGCTTGCGCTGCTCCAGCAAGTGGATCAGATAGGTCAGAGTCACGCCGCTGTCCACAATGTCTTCCACGATCAGCAGGTCGGCGCCTTCCACCGAGAAATCCAGATCCTTGGTCACCTTGACCTCGCCCGAGGTGGACTTGCCTTTGCCGTAACTGGATGTGCCCATGAAATCGACGTAGGCGTCGCGCTTTAAGGAGCGGGCCAGGTCGGTCATGAAAAAACATGCGCCCTTCAGGATGCAAACCAGGTGCAGGTTCCCGTCCGGATAATCGCGATCGATTTCCGCGCCCATTTCCCGCACGCGGTTTTGGATCTGTTCTTCGGAGATGAGCACGCGCAGTGAGCTCAAACGGGCCCCTAATCCGCAACCGCGCTGAGGCGGGTGCTCTCAGGCCCTATATGGATGTGCGCGCCGGTGGCTTTTCCGGGCATAGCGTGCCAGAAGGCGAAATAGGGAATGCGCCGCGCCTCCAGGTACTGCCGCAACCAGATGCCTTCGGGCTGGTCCGGGCCGATGGCCACGTCAACGCGGCCGCGATGATCGAAACCCAGAGCGCGGTGGACCGCGGTTTCGCCCATGGCGCTTACCGGCAGCGGCTTCAAGAAGCGGCGCTCGAAGGCCATCGAGACTTGCTCGAATTGGGCGGGTGTGAAGACGCCGGCGCCGTCGAAATGAGCGGAAGCGGGGCTGAAGCTACCTTCGGTGGGGCGCGATTGGCGGATCTGCTCGGCGTGCGCCATTTCGACCAGCTCTCGATTGAGACTGGCGCGCGATACCGCCAAATCGTATTCCTTGCGCGCGAAATCGACCTGCTCGGCCAGCGGCGGGAGGTCGTTCTTGGCCACAATACCGGAATCGATCAGGCCGCTCGCCCGGTCCAGGCGCTTCTGGCGTCGGTCGAGGCGGCGCTGCGCGGCCGCCACCATTTCGTTAGCCTGCTCTTCTGTGATGTCCTGGCCATACATCGTACGGCGCAGCACCGCCATATCCTGAGCGTCGCCCAGATTGTCTTCCGCCTGTTGCAGTTGCATGCGCGGCAGGGCGCCCGCATCCACCAGTGCGCGCAATCGCTCGATATCCAGACGGGCACGCAGCACGGCGGGGTCTTCGGTTGGAGCCTGTGTGAGTGGCGGCCCTTGCGGGGCTGCGCACAACAGTACTGTG
>Ga0302320_10024415_pt1 | contig 11799 bp, 8 predicted proteins | sample Bog_T0_3_FD_202130 | JGI IMG/M metagenome (GOLD analysis project Ga0302320, IMG submission 202130) | Peat permafrost microbial communities from Stordalen Mire near Abisko, Sweden - Bog_T0_3 | ecosystem: Environmental > Terrestrial > Soil > Wetlands > Peat | place: Sweden: Abisko, Stordalen Mire... | reverse complement strand
TACCTGGCGGTCGTGGGGGGGGGCGCCGCTTTGGCCCCCGCCCGCCCCCCGGCCTGCGTTACCCGCGACGGTCACGCGACCGTCGGTCTGCCTGTGCGCGTGTCCGTGCGCGCATGCGTGAGCGTCTCTGTGCGTGTGCTCGTCACGTCCGTCGGCCTACTTGCCCTTCTCGCGCAGGGCCTTGACCATGAACGAGGCCACGTCGATGCCCTTCGTGCCGCGCCCGAAGCCGGCGTCCATGCCCCAGCCGCGGGCCAGCTCGGCGGTCACCTGGGTGCCGCCGGCGATGAGCAGCAGCTTGTCGCGCACGCCTTTCTCGACGGCCAGGTCGGCGAGTTTCTCCATGTTCTGGCGGTGCATGTCGCCGTGAGTGATGATCGTCGAGATCAGCACCGCGTCGGCGGCGTGCTCGATGGCGGCGTCGAGCACCTTCTCGACCGGCACCGAGGTGCCCAGGTACTCGCAGGCCACGCCGAAGCCCTCGAGGCCGCCGTGCTTGATGTCGATGATCTCGCGCATGCCCACCGAGTGTTCGTCTTCGCCGACCGTGGCGCCGACGACTTTGAGGCCGTGCTCCTTGACGAAGGCGCGGACCTCGTCGGCCGACAGGATGTCGGGCGGCGGAGGGATGACGAGGGTGGCTGGGTCGATGGTCACCTCGAGACGGCCCTTGACCTCGACGAGCGTGCCTTCGGCGGGGTGCATGACCTGCTTATGGATGACCTCGGGGTCGTGCAGGTTCATGGCCTTGGCGAGCTCGAGGGCGGCGAACTCGGCCACCCTCTCCGAGGCCGGCAGGAAGAGCGTGACCACGACGATGCCGTCGCCGGCCCACTCGACCTCGGGCGTGATCAGACCCTTGTCGCGCAGCTCGGCGGTGCGCTCGAGGCGCACGTTGACGTTGTCTTCGGGGTCGAGCTCGTCGGTGAAGGGCACCTTCTCGACGTCGCACAGCGTGCAGCCGCCGATCAGGTCGCAGGGCTTGGCGAGCCCCTCGGGCAGGTGGTTCACGCCGAAGTGGTGGCAGACCGGCGCCAGATAGTCGTCGGCGCGCTCGACGATCGTGCCCGCGGCCACGCCGCCGTCGGCGAAGCGCACGATGCCGTCGTCGTTGGTCTCGGGGTACTCGCCGGAGTCGACGAAGTAGCCCTGCTCGACCGCCGCGAAGTAGCCGCCGTCGCGTTCCATGGCCTCGAGGAACAGCACGGCGCGCTCCTTCAACTCGCGCACGCCGCCTTGGAACTCGGGATTGTCGAGGTCGAGCTTCACGAACTCGCGCAGGCCGTCCATGCCCACGAGCGACTGGCGGGCGGTGTTGACGGCGTGCACGTTGTTGTAGTGCCAGGGCACGTTGCGGCCCTCGTCGGGGGTGATCGTGCTCTGGATGTCGGCGCTCGTCAGGCGGCTGATCATGAGGTTCATGACGTGGCTGACGGTGGCCTCGCGGCCGCACGACTCCATGTAGCGCGTGTTCTGCTGGGCGCGCATCTTGTACTGCCCGAAGAGGTCGCGCAAGGCGACCGCGTAGGGCAGGTCCATGCGCATGCAGGGCGCCGGCGGCGAGTCGGGCGGCACGGTCGACAGGCAGATGTCGGCCTTGGGCATGCCGGCCGCCTCGGAGTAGGCGCAGTTGATGGCGTGCTGCACGAGCAGCTCCGGCATGACCTTCCAGGCCTCGCGGGCCGTGGCGTTGGCGTTGTGGGCGCCGTCGATCTGGGCCATGCGCACACTTGCCATGACGTGCTTGGCCACGGCGGCGTCGACGAAGCTGCGGTACATGTTGATGTTGCGGTAGAGCACGTTGTACTGCGGGTCCTGGTGGGCGCCGTTGACGCCCTCTTCGGCGAACATCACGGCCATCTCGGGGCCGGCCACGCCGCTCACGTAGGAGTGGAAGTTGATGGGCCGGCCGACCTCGTCTTCGATCAGGTCGATGGCGCGCCGCGTGGCGCGCACCTGCTTGCGGGTCACGGCGATGCCGCCGATGCCCTCGGGGGTACCCTCGAGCAGGCCGTCCATGTGGCTCTGCCCGGCGGTGCGGATGACCATCATGTGATCGGCGCCGTGCCAGGCCGCCATGCGCATGCGGCGGATATCGTCTTCGAAGCGCCCGCTGGCGATCTCGGTGGTGACCACGCAGTCGGGCTGCGGGTCGATGTCGCCGAAGTAGTGGGCGGCGGGCAGCGGCACGCTGTTGGTGAGGCCCTTCGAGGTCTCCTTGTACATGAAGGGCCCGAGCTTCTGGTCGGCCACCGGCTCGCGCCAGTGCCAGCCCTTGCGCCGCGGGCGGTAGTCGGCGATGCCCTCGAGCAGCGCCTTCACGTCGAGCTTCTCGTTGGGCTTGAGGGGCGCGTCAGGCATGGGGCGCCCCCCACTTCTGCTCGACCGTGTCCCAGGCCTCGCCGGCGGCCAGGCGCCGGGCCGCCTCGACCACCGACACCTGCTGGGTGGTGGCGCAGTGCAGCACGATCTGACCGGCGCCGTGGCCCAGCAGGGCGCGCTTCTCGCACTCCCCAACGACGGCCATGCAGGTGCGCGAGTCGATGCCCATGCGCATCAGCACGCTGCGCTCGATAGAGGGCGACGTGTGCGTGCGAGCGAGCTCGACGAGCGGCGCGACCGCGCCCTCGGCGAGCGCCCAGAAGCGCGCCGCAAGCTGTTCGTCTGAGAGTCCCGCGAGGTGTTCGCGTTGCTGTACGTAGGTGTCTTCGCGCATGGCGCTCAGGCCTCCTTGGCGGCTAAGTCGGCGAGCATCGCTTCGACGTCGGCCGCGCTCGAGTTTGAGTCGGCGGCCAGGAAGGCGATGTCGGCGGAGGTCGGCGTGTAGCCCTCGGGCGCCGCCTGCAGGGCGTTGCGCACGTAGCTGGCGCGCATGTGGGCGACGTCGAAGTCGCTGGCCTGGATCTGGTCGAGGCGTTCGGGCACGACGATCACGGTACCCGGCTTGTTGTCGCGCGGGTCGCCCGAGCGCACCTCGACGCCCATCTGCTTGGCGAAGTTGAGCTGTGCCCAGTGGTGCTTGCCGGCGCCGGTGTATTCGGTCTCCTGCACCACGACGGTGGCCTCGCGGGGCAGCTCGCGGGCCAGCGAGACGGCGGCGGTCATGGCCGTGTTGCCGGCCGGGCCACGCTCGAGGCCTTCGAGCTTGACCAGAGCCTCGGTCATATAGAAGACCTCGCCCTGGGTGACCGTGAGGTAGCGGTCGATGTAGCGCAGCGGCCGGGCCGCGTTGCGCGGTACGTCGGCGCGATCGGGCCAGGTGGCAAACGGCACGCCGAAGCCGGTGTGGCCGGTAGTGAAGCTCTTGCGGTTGAAGTCGACGTCGGAGGCCATGTGCAGGCCCGACAGGTCGACCGAGGCGGCCACGATCTGCGTGTCTGTGGCGCCAGCGCGGCGCAGGCCGCGAGCGGTGCCGGTGGTGTTGCCGCCGCCGGCGTGGGTGATGACGCAGGCAGTCGGGTAGGCGCCGGTCAGAGCGCGCGTCTCCTCGGCGACCTCGAGGCCCAGCGTCTCGATGCCCGAGACGCCGAACGAGCTGTACAGTGAGGCGGCGAAGTAGCCGGTCTGGTCGAGCAGGTCGAGGAAGTGGGCAAAGAGCTCGGGGCCGATCGTGAGCTGCACGACCTCGGCGCCGTAGGCCTCGCAGATGCGGGCCTTCTCGACGATCTCGGGCTGACCGATCTTGCGGCTGTCGTAGGTCTCCTGGACGATGATGCAGCGCAGGCTGGCGCGAGCGGCCTGGCTGGCCACGGCGGCGCCGTAGTTGCCCGAAGTCGCCGCGATGACGCCCTCGTAGCCCTTCTCTTTGGCAACGTGGATGCTGACAGATGCGCGGCGGTCTTTGAAGGCGCCGGCCAGGTTGGCGGCCTCGTCTTTGACGAAGATGCGCGCACCGTTGCCCGCCGGGCTGACGGAGCGCACCAGGTCGGTCAGGTTGTGCAGCTCGAGCAGGGGCGTGTGGCCCACGCCGGCCTTGGTCTGGATGGCGACGATGTCGTCGAGGCTGTAGCCGTGGTCGTCCATCATGCGTTCGTAGTCGAAGGCGATCGGCGACAGCTCGAACTCGCTGTAGTCCATGCCCAGCGCGCGGCGCATGATCTCGCCGCGGCGGGCCATGGTGGCGTCGAACTTGCTGGCCATCAGGCACCCCCGCTGTGGGCGGCGCGATAGGCGGCCAGCTGGGCGCGCAGGTCTTTGCCGATGTGCGCGAGCTCAGGGATGGGCTCGCCGAAGGTGTGGAAGTACCCGGGGTTGATCGCCGACAGCGTGCCCGCGACCTTACGACCCGTCATGGTCTCGACCGTGACGGGTCCGCCGAGGGCCGCTTGGCCCTCGGCGAACCCCTTGACCCACATCTTGAGGGGCTTCTCGGCGGTCTCCGCCGGCAGGTTCGTCGACCTGTCGGCGGGCTCGAGCAGCACGCACTCGACCTCGACCCAGTCGCCCGCGTGGGCCTGCTGTGTCTCAGTCATGCGGTCCTTCTTTCGCTCCCAAAAGCGGGAGTCGTTTTACTTGGTGGGGCTCAGGAACCGCGGCAGCGGCATGTCGACGACGGTCAGCATGCCGGGCTTGGCGTCCTTCATGAGCGGGATGTAGTTGCCGGTGCTCGCGTAGGTGCCCTTGCCGCCCGGGATCTCGGGGGTGTTGGCCATGTTCACCATGGGGTCGCCGATGATCTTGATGTAGTCGCCGGTGCCCTGGTCAGCCAGCTCGGGGTGGATCTGCTGGGGGTGGATCAAGTGGATCTTGAGCTCGCCGTTGCTGTAGCCCTTGCCGACCTGCTTGCAGCCGGCGACCCAGCCCGCCGGCACCTTGACGTGCGGCGTGGAGCGCTCGACCTTGGTGACGATGGGCTCGCGAGTCTCGACGATCTCGTCGATCTTCCAGCCCAGCGCCTTGGCGATGAGCTCGATCGACTCGGGGAAGCCGATGTGGCCGACGATGCTGCCGTCGGCGACGCCCTTCTCGAACTGTTCGACCGTGGTGCCCACGCCCTGGCCGGTCATGACGGTCGGGCCGAACGGCGAGAGGTCGTTCACGCGCGAGGCCTCGATGCTGTCGACGCGCATGCAGATCGAGCTCCACATGACGATGAGGGCGTCGAGCATGAAGCCGGGGTTGATGCCGGTGCCCAGGATGGAGACGTTGTTCTCTTTGGCGACGCGGTCGAACAGGTCGGCGCGCTCGGGGTCGCTGGCCCACGGGTAGGCAAGTTTCTCGGCGATGCAGATGACGTCGGCGCCCGACTTGGCGGCCGGCACGATCTGCGGCTCGACCTCGTTCAAGTTGGACTGCGTGTTGATGCACACGACGTCGGGCTTGGTGGCGAGCACCTTCTCGAAGTCGGTGGTCATCTTGACGTCGCAGGGGCGACCAAGCAGCTCGCCGACGGTCTTGCCCTCTTTGGCGGGGTTGGTGACGATGCAGCCGGTGAGCTCGATGTCGTTGGGCCGGTCGAGGATGAACTTGAGGAGCCCCTGCCCCATCTCACCGGTGCCCCATTCGACTACCTTGATCATGGTCCCTCCCATGGATGACTTGCCTGAATAGAATTGATGCAAGTATACGTGTGCGGACGCCACGTTCAACCAATTGCCCAAGGCGCGCTTCGCCGGGGTGCCGGCGAAGGCGATGTGGTGGCGATGTGGTGCTGCCGCTGGTGGCGGCGTCCGCGTCTATCGGTCTTGCGAGGGCGGCACGGCGCAGCCGCGCCACAAGGCGCTCAGGCGGGAGGAGGCTGGTCGACCTGGACGGGCGTCAACTCTGTGAAGTCTGGTTTCGTCGCCGCCTCCGAGGTCTTCCGGGGGTGAATGGTCGTGGGGGCGACTCTACGGTGGCGCGGGGAGGCGCGTCAACCACCGCGAAACGCTCGCCCGCGTGACGCAAGATCACGTCGTGGACGGCGCGGCCGGCGCGGCCTCGGCGGCCTCGGCGGCCTGTGCGAGGCCGCGGATGGTGCCCGAGAAGACCACCTTGTGGATGGGGTACAAGCCGTACCAGTAAAGCAGCCCGGCGAGGCCGTGCGGCGCGAAGTAGGCGGTCTGCGCCAGCCTGGTGGCCCCGCCCTGGCGCGGCTCGCACTCGAACTGCAGCCAGGCGCCGCCCGCCACGCGCATCTCGGCGCGCAGGCGCAGCAGACGGTCGGGCACGAGCGCCTCGACGCGCCAGAAGTCGAGCACGTCGCCGACGCGCAACCTGTCGGGGTCGCGCCGCCCGCGGCGCAGGCCCACGCCGCCCACCAGGCGGTCGAGGCCGCCGCGCAGCCGCCACGACCAGTTCCAGAACGGATACCCGCGCCGGCCGCCGATGCCGCAGACGGCGGCGAAGACGCGCTCGGGCGACGCCTGCACGTCGAGGTCGCGACGCTCCAGCAGAAAGCCGGCGGCGGTGGTCAGCACCACCGGCCCCTCACCACTTTGGCTGCTGGCCAGCGCGTCGCTCCAGGCGGTCTCGACGCGGCCTTCGTCGAGGTTGCGCAGGGCGCGCCGCACGGCCGTGTCGTAGTCGACGGGGTGGATGTCGGGGAACAGGCGGGCGGCCGTGTCGTCGCGCACCACGACCTCGCTGCGCAGGCCCTCGATCAGGGGCCGCGCGATGTCGCTGGGGATGGGCGTGACGAAGTGCACCCAGTAGGAGCTCAGGAACGGCGTGAGCACCGGCACCGCCACGAGGCGGCGCCGCAGGCCGCGCACCGCGGCGTAGCCGGTCATCATGCCGCCGTAGGTGAGCACGTCGGCGCCGCCGATCTCGATCACGCCGGCTCCGGGCGGCAGCCCGAGTGCGCCCACGAGGTAGGCGAGCGCGTCGTCGACCGCGATGGGCTGCACGCGCGTAGAGACCCAGCGCGGACAGACCATGACCGGCAGCCGCTCGGTGAGGTAGCGGATCATCTCGAAACCCAGGCTGCCGGCGCCGACCACGACCGCCGCGCGCAGCTCGGTGACCGGCACGCCCGAGGCGGCGAGCGCGCTGCCCACCTCGTGACGTGAGCGCAGGTGTTCGGAGAGGCCGCTGCCGGAGTCGCCGAGGCCGCCCAGATAGACGATGCGGGCCACACCGGCGTCGGCGGCGGCACGGCCGAAGGCGCGCGCGACCTGCAGGTCGCGCGCGCGAAAATCGGCTCCGGCGGCCATGGCGTGGACCAGGTAGTAGGCGGTCGTCACGCCCTGCAAGGCAGCGGGCAGCGTGGCCGGCACGAAGAGGTCGCCCTCGACGATCTCGACCTGGGCCGCCCACGGACGATCGCGCAGGCGGGCGGCGTCGCGCACCAGGCAGCGCACCGGGTAGCCGGCGGCCACCAGCAGTGGCGCCAGGCGCCCGCCGATGTAGCCGGTGGCGCCGGTCAGCAGGATGGGCTCTTCCGCACTCATCGGGCCCTCCCTTGTCGTAGTCGCGTGGCTTGGCCTTGTGGCTTTTGAGTCGCCGACCTAGTGTCTGTGCCCCGGCCCGAAGCGGCTGAGCGCGTTCAGGAAGGCCTCGCCGTCGGGGCTGCCGAGACCGGTCACGTCGTCGTAGCCAGGGAGGGTGTGCAGCGTGCCGGTCTGGTTGAACGTGCGCAGCGAGTAAACGATGCCGTCGGTGTCGTTCTCGCCGTTGGCGAAGTCGCTGCGCACCGCCGCCATGATGCTCGGCGGGTCGACGACGTCGCGGTAGGCGCCTTTGCGCAGCGCCGTGTAGAGCGCCGGGTTGGCGAAGCCGTGCGCATGGCCCGCCCGCTGGTCGGCGAGCGCCATCACGCCGGCGAACAGCGGACACGACACGCTGGTGCCGCCGACGCGGTAGGTGTCGTAGGAGACGCCGTCGGAGAAGGTCTGCGTCTCGCCGACGAGCATGCCGGTCGTGGGGTCGCCGTCCATGGCGACGTCGGGCACGGCGCGCCCCGGAATGGCCGAGAAATAGTGGCTGATGGCCTTGGGCACGATGCCCAACTGATACCAGGGCTCGACGAAGAGCTTGCTGGTACCGCCTCCGCTGCCGTAGAGGTAGTCGCCGGGTGGGGCGGGCGTCCAGACGTTGTCTGTGAGCACGCTCCTGGTCGTACCCCAGCCGGTCTCGAAGACGTAGTCGTCGCGGGCGTTCACGCCCAGCGAGGTGCCACCGACGTCGGTGATCCAGGGGCTTGAAGTCGGCCAGTCGACCGTGCGGTCGCCGAGGTTGGCGACCTCGTCGCCGTCGTCGCCCGACGAGAAGTAGAGGCCGATGCCCTCGACCGCGGCCTGCACGAAGATCGCGCTCTCGGCCTTGATGAGGTCGGCCGGGACGCCCTCGCCGGCATCGCCGTAGGAGTTGCTGACGATGCGCGCGGCGCGGTGATCGACGACCCAGTTCAGAGCCGCGTCCATGTCGGTATCGGAGCTCGACAGGGCGCCTACGTAGACGATGTGAGCACCGGGCGCCATGCTGTGCACGGCCTCGATGTCGAGGGTCTCTTCGCCGTACCAGTCCTGCTCGTCGCCCTGGGCGGGTTCGGCGACCAGGCCGGGCGCCCAGACCTGCGTGAACTGTCCTTTGGTGAAGGCCGGGATGCCGTTGTCGTTGGAGTAGCGATCGACGTCGTAGACGATGGTGGGGGCGGCATAGGCGTCGATGACCGCCACCGTCACGCCGCTGCCGTCGTTGCCGCGCTTGATGGCTTTGGCCACGCCGTAGGCGCCGCGGAGCTGGGCCGGCGTGTAACCGCGCACCGCGTAGGGCTGAGCGCTGCCGTAGGCCTTGGGCAGCGTCGTGGCGATCGTCTGACCCCAGAACAGCGACCACGGCTGGGCGTTACGAAAACCGGCCGGCGGCGGCGCGATGGCCTTGCTGCTCAGCGGGTGGGTGAGCTCGCCGCCCTGATCGAGGCCGACCACGGCGGTGACGACGCCGGCAAGCGACGCCGGGACGCTCACGGCCGCCACGGGCGCGCGCAGCGTGAGGCCCTGGACGCTGTACTCGTTCATCTGAACGCGAAAGGCGGTCTCGGCCTGAGCGACCGTGCCGGTGGCGGCCACGTAGAGACGGTTCGTCGGGATGCCGGCGATCGTGAAGCCCTGGCTTTTGAGCCAGCGCACGACGGCGGCTACGTCGGCCGTACTGGGCGCGAACCGCGCGCGGAACCGCGCCGGGCTCAGGTAGCGCCCGTACCGGGCGCTCGAGGGGTCGGAGACCGCTTTGGCGAGCGCCGTGACGCTGGCGCCGTGACGCCAGCCCAGGTAGACGTGGAAACCCACCACGGCGGACCCGTCGGCGGGCGCCTGGAGCGCCGCCGCTTCGGCCCAGGGCGGCACGCTGCCCCTTACCCTGGCGCTCCGCCCAGGAGCGGCTCCGGCGCTCGTGACCAGCAGCACGGCAAGAGCCGTGCCGAGCACGAACGACATCGCGATCCGACGCACGAACCTGTGCATGGTGACCCCCCTGTAGTGGTCAGATCCCAACCCCGCCAAGGTACATCGGGGGCGAGCGGGCAACAAGGAGAGCCGCCGTTTGGTCGGGCTCACATTGACCCGGCCGGCCTTACCTTGTGTCGGCGCCGACCTCGACCCGGTTGCGGCCGGCGCGCTTCGCCCGGTACAGGGCCTCGTCGGCGAGCTCGACGGTCCGGTTCGGGTTCCAGCGACCTGTCGGGCGGGTGACCGCTCCTATCGAGAGGGTACAGACGACGCGGGCCGGCAGGCCGGCGGCGACCGCGACGCCCGCCGCACCCGCCAGGATCCGCTCGCCGACGCCGAGAGCACGCTCCGCGTCGGCGTCGGTCAGGATCCCCACGAACTCGTCACCGGCGTAGCGAGCCACCGCGTCACCTTCGCGCACGGTGGCTTCGATCATGCGCGCCACCTCGCTGAGGACGGCGTCGCCGTACAGGTGGCCAAACGTGTCGTTTACCGCCTTCAGGTGGTCGAGGTCGATCATCAGGACCGACACAGGCTCGTCGCCGCGGTCGGCCCGGGAGACTTCGGCGGCGAGGCGGCGAAAGAACTCGCGCTGGTTGAGCAGCCCGGTAAGGCCGTCGCGTATGGCCGCCTGTCGCAGCGTCTCCTGAGCGTCTTCGATCTGCGTCGCCATGTGGTTGAAGGCCTGGCCGAGATCGTTGATCTCGTCGCGCTTGCGCGAGGAGACCGTCACACGGCGGTGCAGGTCGCCCGCGGCGAACGCGTGCGCCGCGCCGGTCAGCGAGCTGAGCGGCCTGACGAGCTGGCGAGAGAGGATGCTTCCGATCAGCGCGGCGACCGCCATCGCTCCAAGTGCCGCGAGCAGCGTGCCGTGCAGCAGGCCGCGCTGGGTCGCGACGATCGGCGTGCGCGCCTCGGCGGCGACCATGCTCGCCCGCCCGGCCACCAACGGCAGCGCCAGGCGGTCGCCACTGTAGCCTTGGGCCGCATGCACGGTGCCGCGCCCCGACGGGGCGGCGACGATGTTCGCCACGAGCGGCAGGATCGCGCGATCGGTGACGGCGGCGACCTGGTCGCCCAGAAGGAAGGCGATGCGAGAGCCCGAGGCCCGCTCGAGCGACGCCACGAACCTGCTGTCCACCTGATCGGCGACGACGACCGTACCGACGCGCTGCTCCGCGGGCTGGTCGACGAGGATCGGAGCCGCAGCCACAAGCCAGAGCTTCCCGTTCCAGGTCGCCCATGCCGAACCCGCCGAACCAAGCGCGGCGGAGCGCATGATCGGAGCCGCACTGGCGGCGGCCGGGAGTCTGGACGAACCCGCCAGGACAGAGCCGCGCCCGTCGAGCACGACTATGAGATCGACGCGGTGAGCTGCCATGAGACGATCGACCACCTCTTTACGCAGCCACGGCAGGTCGCGGCTCACGACGTGCGGGGCGACCAGCGGCGAACCAGCGTCGACTGCCAGCAGTTCGAGCGCCGCGCGATGGTCGCCGAGGACATCGCCGGCCACGGTCAGATGATCGGCGACGCGCGACGCCTCGAGCCGGTCGATGCTGTTCGAGGCGACGACGTACGAAATGGCGAACTGCGCGCCCAGTGCCAGCACGGCGGCGAGCAGCACGCCCCCCAGTATCTTGGCGCGTAAGCGCGGATGTCTGAGGCGCTGCGACAGGGGAGCAGTGTCCCCTTGCCTCGCCTGGTCGAAAGTAGGCATCACGCCGTCTCTTTCGAGCACCCGGGCACGTGACCCTGCCCCGCCGCTACTCTGCCCGTCCCGCCGCGTCGAGCAGGCGCGACTCGACGAGGTCGCGCAGGGCCTGGTCGACGGGCAGGTCGACCACCGTCGCCGCCCCGGCCGCATCGGGCAGCGCTGCCAGCAGCACGCGCACGGCGACCACGGGCCCGCCGCCGGCGGCCTCGAAGGCCAGGGCATAGGCGCCCGCCTGTCCGCCGTACTGGGCACGCACGGCATCGGGACGCGGCTGGGCGTCGGTCTTGTAGTCGACCACGACCCAGCCGCCGAGCTCGTCGTCGCGGTAGATGAGGTCGATGGCGCCCTCGATCAGCACGTCGCCGTGGCAGGCGCAGACGGGCAGCTCGCGGTGGTGGGCGCTGCGGGCGGCGCCGCGCAGCGGCTCCGCCCGCCAGCAGGCGCGCGCCAGGGTCGCGACGCGGTCGGCGTCGCCGGGCACGCCCGCCTGGACGGCCGCCTGGACGGCGAGCCCGTCAAGCTCGCCGTCGTCCTCGAGCGCCACGCGCTCGAGGACGAGGTGGACGGCGGTGCCCAGGGCCAGCGCGGGGGCGCGGCCCCGACCAGGGCCCACCGCGCCGGACGCGAGGCCGGCGGGCGCCGCGAGCGGCGGGGACGCGAGATCGGCGGTCGCCGGCGCGAGATCGGCGGGCGTCGGCGCGGGGGCCGCGGCGG
>Ga0302320_10024412_pt1 | contig 11799 bp, 6 predicted proteins | sample Bog_T0_3_FD_202130 | JGI IMG/M metagenome (GOLD analysis project Ga0302320, IMG submission 202130) | Peat permafrost microbial communities from Stordalen Mire near Abisko, Sweden - Bog_T0_3 | ecosystem: Environmental > Terrestrial > Soil > Wetlands > Peat | place: Sweden: Abisko, Stordalen Mire... | reverse complement strand
GTCTTGACCAGGACGGCGGGCGAGGACTTGGGATTATTCAGGACCGCGTAAAGGGTTTCGAGCGCGCGATTGGCGAGATGGAAGATGTCGTCGCGACGGGCGATGAGGAAATCGTCGCGGCCACGGTCGAGGGCGGCGTTGAATTGGGGGATGGTTTTCATCCAGCGATAGACGGTGACGCGGTTGATGTGGGCAGCTTCAGCGGCTGCGGTGACGGTAGAGCCATTGGCCAGGGCGGCGACGACGGTCTGTTGGACGGCGGTCAAGGGGGCGGATTCGTTCATGGCGAGATGAGATTAGCATGCGGGAGGAAGAGGAAAGACGGCTACTAGGGGATAGTTTGTTGGATTGATTGGGGTTAGCCGTTTGGCTGGATGTGTGAACGGCTAAATTTAGCCAGCGATGGCAAGAGTGCCATCGCGGCAGGCACGAGTGCCTGCGCCACGCCCGGGATCGACACCCGCGAGGAACGATCAAAGCCCAAATCGTTGAATACAAAGCAAATAGGAGCGATTTATGGCGTATTTTCCGTAAGGATGGCCACGGCCGAGCCGACTCCTGCCGCGACGGATGGGTGGCCGTTGCGGTCAAAGTCGGCAAGGGCCAGGCCGGAGACTCGCCCTGCTCCGGCCGCGAAATATTCCGGCGGCTGGAAGGTGCCGTCTCCATTGCCCAGCATGAAGAATACGGCATTGGTGTAGTAATCGGTCATGACCAGGTCGAGCTCTCCATCCCGATTGAAATCGTGTAGCGCCAGGTTGACTACCGGGACATTCGCCGCGATAACCGGCGGCTGAAACGTGCCGTCGCCGTTTCCCAGAAGAACAGCGACGCAGCCATCGGCCGCTACCACCAGATCGAGGATTCCGTCGCCGTTGAGATCTCCGATGGCGGTCGCGCTGGAGTCGCAAGGTGAGGGAATGGTATAGGACACGGGCGCCTGGAATGTGCCGTCGCCGTTTCCCAGCAAGACCACCACGGTTGCCGGGGGCGAATAGTCGTAGGTATTCTCATTCACCACCAAATCGGCATGGCCATCGGCGTTCAGATCGGCGGTGGCCAGGTTAACGGCCGAAGCGTTAGGTCCGATGGGGATGCTGTAATCCACCGCCGGTTGGAATGTGCCGTCTCCGTTGCCTATGAGAATCGAAACCGAACCTGTGGTATTGACTACGGAGAGATCCAATTTTCCGGCGTGCTTGAAGTCGGCCGCAACCACGGCGTAGGGATTCATTCCAGCGGCGTAGCTTACGGGAGGCTGGAAAGTTCCGTTACCGTTGCCCAGCAAAACGGAAACGCTGCCGGGGCTTCCGGCCTCGCCGAGACAGGTCACCGCAAGATCGAGGTTGCCGTCATGGTTGAAATCTCCCACGGCGATGAAAGCGGGACTGGCGACCACATTGGCGCTTAAGGGAGGCAGAAAAGTTCCGTTGCCGTTGCCCAGGAGGATATAGATCGCGGACGTCGACACCACCGCTATATCCTGGTTGCCATCGTTGTTAAAGTCTCCCACTGCCACCGCGCCAGCGGCGCCAGGTAGTGCGAAATCGGTGGGGCTTTGGAACTTCGCCTTGGGCTCTCCATTTCCCAACAGGACAAAAACACCTCCAAAACCGGAGTCGTTTCCGACGGCCAAGTCCTGCTTGCCATCTGCGTTGAAGTCCGCCACGACCACAGACGTGGAGCCGCCCGGATCGAAGAATCCGGCAACCTGGTGGAAGGTTCCGTCGCCGTTACCGAGCAGGATCGTACCGTTGTTGGAAACCAGATCGAGATGGCCGTCTCCGTTGAGATCGCCGGTAGAGAGCCAACGAGGTTCGGGCGAGGTCGGGTATGAGCCGGACTGTTGGAATCCGCCCGCGCCGTTACCGAGGAAGATGTCGATCTGGTTTGTGGACCGGCCGATTTCGCCTCCGGCAAGGTCGAGTTTGCCGTCTCCATTGAAATCCGCCGCGATCAGAGTATACAGGTTGGCGGAGCCATAATGGACGGGCGGCTGAAAGGCGCCATCGCCGTTGCCGAGCAGGATTTCAAAGCCCGGGTTGACGGTCACGGCCAAATCCAGCTTTCCATCGCCGTTGAAATCGGCGAGGATCGGCGAACCGCCGCCGATATTCGTGGGCACGGGCTTGGCGAAGGTGCCGTCACCATTGCCGAACAGGATGACTATGGCGCCGCGGCAATCGACGGCGAGGTCGGGAATTCCGTCGCCATTCAGGTCGCCCACAGCCAAACTAGCCGCCTCTGCTCCGGCTGGATAGCGCACGCCGGGCTGGAAGGCGCCGTCACCATTTCCCAGCAACACGTAGACATAGTTGCCGCCGGCGACGACCAAGTCCAGCTTGCCGTCGCGATTCAGATCCGCGGTAGCGATAAAACGAACGGGGCCGTCCGTTAGCGGGTATATCGCTTCCGGCTGAAAGGCGCCGTCGCCGTTTCCGAGCAGGACGGAGACGGAGTAGTTGCTGTAGGAAATGCCGGCAAGATCGGGCTTGCCGTCGCCATTGAAGTCTCCCAGGGCTATTGAGGCGGCCGAGGCGGGAAACGATCGGGGCGCATTGAAGGATAGCAGTCCGCTGTTTCCAGCGTAGGCGACCAGGGGCACAAACAGCAGCGACAAGCGTGAAAGTCGTAACATCGGACCCTCCGAGAAAGTCTCGCTGGGCTTAGTATACTACTTACCGCGAAATCGTCACGCCGGTCTGGAGGAGGTGAGCGCGAAAGCCCTCGTAGGCATAGAAGGTTTCGTCGTAGCCGTAGTAGCGGTACTCGGACTTCCAAACGAGCCCTTTATGCAGCGGTATCGAAAGGCGCGCGAGGGGCTGGTAATAAGTAGTAGGGCGGCTGCCGGAGGAGATGAACAGCGATCCGCCGAAGGACAATCGCGGCACGAGCTTCGCGTAACCCGGCAAAGCCAGATCGACCAGCGCGCTGGCGTTATGGGCATTGTCGCGGTAAAGCGACAATTCCGGCGTGAGGAATTCGGGATCGAGGTAATTTATATTCGAACGCATCGTCGAGCGCGTGTACTCTCCCAGGATGCTGACGCGCTTCGAGGGCGTCCACGCCGCCGAGAGCGAATTCTGGCGGCTCAGGAAATTGTAATTGATACCCGGCGTGGGATTTTGATTGTTCAGCAGCGAGAAACTGGCCTGCAGGGCCAGCGTGGACGCAATCTGGTAGCGGGCGCGCGCGCGCATCTTCTGGTAGTTGTAGAGGCTGGTGCGGAAGTAGGCGTGGCTGGTGGAGGCGTCCTCGAAATCCACGTTGAGGGAGAGCTTCTGGGTGGCGCGGAAGTTGGCTCCTGCAAGGCCAACCTGCTGGCGCAATTCACTGGATTCCTGGCCGGGTCCGGCGACGAGAGCCGCGCCGGTTTGGGCGTCGCCCCATACATAGCGGTATCCGCCGCGAAGCGTCAGTTTATGGGTAACGTCGAGCAGCACATCGACCTGTTCCTGGTTGTAATTCACGGCCAGCAAACTGTCGAGCGTGGTGGGCGTCGTCTGCACGGCGGAAAGGGGCTGCAGGATCATATCGGTGAACAGGCCCGCCGCCGAGGTGTGCATGCGGTCGGTCATCCACGATTCAATCACGCGCACCCGCTTGACCGGCCGCAATTCAAAACCCAGGCTGCCTGTGGTATGCGGCTGCTTGCCTACCGCGAAGCCCAAGGCCTGCTCGCCGGTATAAAACAGGATGGCCTGTTGCAGCACCAGATTGCCGGAATCGAGTTGCGTATAATTGACGCTGGTATTGGGGATGCTGTACAGAAACTGGCCCGACACATCGAGCCAGGAAAATGGGTTGGCGGTGAACAAGCCCCTGGAATAAATGCTGCTTCCGCGAATGCCGTAAGACTGCGCCAGGTTATTCAAATCGAGCGTCTGGCCAAAGTACGGCTGATAGTTGTTGCCGTAATTGACGGTCGAATCGTAGGCCTGCTGATCGTCGCGCAGCGTGGTGCCGCCCTGTTCCAACGTGATGTGCCAGCGATTGAACTCCAGACGAACGCCGCCGCGATAGTTATCCGTCTTATCGAACATGTGGGCGGCGACGGGGTACTGGTTCACGTCGGATTCGAAAGTGGTGATGCCGGTGCCTTGGCCGGAATCGCGGCCATAAGCGAGATAGGGAATGATGCGATGGCCGGGAAACAGGTCCAACTGGAAATCGCTCATGCGGCGGCGCGAGAAATAGGAATCCTCATCGAGCACGAGGCCGGTACCGAGCAATGGATCGGCGAAGGAGGGCAGGAGGTTGAAGTAAGCGATGTCGCGGTAGTCGAAGTTGAAGTCGTACATGCCCTTTTTCGAAGCATTCAGATGCAAGGTGTTATAAGGATCGCCGCCCCAGTTATTGGCGCGCACATCCAGGTGGTCGAAGAGGCGCTTCTTGGGGTCGACGATGGTGAAATCCAGGCCCAGCAGGCGGGGGCCCTGGCCCAGATTCACGACGCTGCGATACACGTCGTTGTCGCCGCCGGTGCTGGTGAAGCGATAGCCCAAGTCGATGCTTCCGGTAATCCACGGCTCGGCGGACGGGGTGGGGGAAGCGGCCGGATCGGATGCCGGGGCGGCCGGAGGCTGGGCCGCCTGTTGTGCGGCCGTTTGTGCAAGCAACGGCATTGCGGCGAGCAGAGCCAGTGCGAGTTTCATCTGAGCAAGTCCTGGTTCACGTAAGATCCGTGGACCTTCATGTGGCAGACCGTGCAGTTCTGGAACTGCGGACTGAATAAGTCGTGAAATGCCGGCGGCACTCCGCCCAGCGCGGGAGGATTCTTGATCGCTCCGGGCGCAGTGGGCAAATTGGCATGGCATTCCAGGCACAGATACCGGACCTCCGCGCGCGCCAGCATGCGCGGGTTGGCCGATCCGTGCGGCTCATGGCAAGCCGCGCAGCCTTCCAAACGAACCGGCGCATGCTCGAAAGTGAACGGACCGCGCAGGTTGCCGTGACATTTGAAGCAGCCCGGTTCATTGGCGGCGTATGCCTGTGCGGAGGCGCGCAGGATACTGCCATGCGGATTGTGGCAATCCACGCACGACATGGCGCCTTCCGGCAGGCGGTGCTTGTAAGGCCGCTGAAACTCAGCCCAAACCGCGGTATGGCAGCTTGCGCACAGCTCATTTACCGCGGCGATTTTCCGCGCGACCAACCCATTCGGCCCGTTGCGGTGGACGGAATGGCAAGCGGTGCAGCTCACTTCGTTCCTGGCGTGGCCGCTTTGGATGCGGCCAATGTGCGTGGGCTGGTTCAGGTGGCACTTCAAGCAATCGCGATCGGCCTCGGCGGGGGCCAACCGCGCCGGGTTGACGATATCCGCCTTATCGCCCGAGCCGGCGTGCTTGCTGCCCGGCCCATGGCACGATTCGCAGGCCTTGGCTTCCCACCCCCGCCGTTTTTGCGTGTCCACCAGCTTATGCGGACTCTTTTGGAAGGCGTTGTAAATGTCTTCATGGCAAGGCTGGCACGTTTCCGAACCAACATAGGACGGCGCCGTCGCGGCCTGGGCAGGCGCGACGGGAACCGGCGTCACGGGGGCTGGTGTCTGAGCCCCCAACGGCCAGCAAAGCAGTGCCAACGCCGCGAGACGATTACTGAACATGCACCGCGTCAACCGCGAACTGCGCGCCCGCGGCATGGCATACGTCACAACTCTCTCCCAATACATCGGTATTCGCCAGGAAGTGGGCCGATTCGCCCTCCGAAACGTGACATCCGCTGCAAGCCGACGAAGCGGGCTGCACTGGATTTCCGGTCGCGCCCTGAATCCAGCCCTGGGGATCCTGGACCGCATTCAGGCCGACCGGCAAGTTCTGCTCGCTGCCTCCGGTGTGGCAGACCGCGCAGTTTTGCATGTACGTGGCATCTCCCGACGGGCTCATGACGGGGAAGAGGGTGCCGGAGAAGTTGTTAATGCTTCCGCCAAAGCCTACAACTATGTACGGAGTCTTGGGCGGGCCGCCTGGGTTGATGGCGGCATTCACACCATCGTGAATGCGGTGGACCAACAGATTGAAGTTGATACCCTGAGCCGGCTGGGAGGGGTACGGTGCGACGGCGGTAGCGCGCGTGCCGGCATCCGTATTCGATGGATTGTGGCACAGCACGCAGTACTCGGTGTTGTTGCGCAGGCCGCCGTGCAGGGAGAGGTCGACGTGGCAGGCGTTGCAGTTCGTGAGCGCCACCACCGTGCGCCGAGGCGTCACCGGCGAGCCATCCACGGAGAAGTTCATCACGGGATTGGAGGCGGCTTCCGTGACGCTCTGCGACGAAGTAGTGCCGGCCAACACCGTCACGGTCATGCGAGCCTCGCCGCCGATGGTGTAGGTTCCAGTGGCGGCCGCCGGAATGGCATGCGTGAAGGTGTAGGTGCAAGCGCCGCCGGAACTACAGGTGGCACCCGCCGCGCTCTCCGTCACGTAACCTGGAGTGCCGCTGGCGCCGCTTCCGAAACTAGTGTAGCCGTAGTCGGTTGTGGGGCCGGCCATGGTGAATTGTATGGTAGAGGCTTTCGACACAGGAATGTTGTTACCGCTATCGTCCTGGAGGGTGAAGGCAACCGTGGGCGCCTGCCCGGCGGCGGTATTGGTTATGCCGGTAATGGCGAGACTGAGGCCGGCGATCAGCGTATCCGGGTTCTGCGGGTACAAGGCCGCGGTATCGGTGGGCACCACATGCGCGCCCATGATGGAAGCATCGAAGGGCGTTTCGCCCTGCGGGATATGGCAGTTGGCGCACTCGGTGTCGTCCGACTGGAATCCGCCGGGGTGATTGGCTCCGGTCGCGAAGTTGATGTTGTCGTGGCAGGCGCCGCAGGCGGCGCGTGTCGGCTCGGTCAAAAAGGCTTTGGCCTGCGCAGCGCCGGTGGTCAGGCTGTGACAGACTTCGCAACGGCGGGGATCGGCGGGATCGATCACCGTTGAGAAATTGTTGACGGAGTTCATGTAGCCGATGATTTCATAGGGAGCCGGCGGAATGGTTTGTGTGCCGGACGTGTACCCGAGGACACTGGGCAACTGCGATCCCATATGGATCTTATGCGCCATCACCTTCAAATCCAGCGTGTTTCCCGTGTTCGGGTCGATGTTTTGCGGTTGGTGGCAGAGCACGCAGATGGGCATGCCGATGCGGCTTCCGCCGTGGAATGCCAATTGGTAGTGGCAGGTATTGCAGCTTTGGGTGCGGATCACGTCGCGCGTGACCGTCACGGGCGAGCCATTGGGCACGAAGTTAAAGGTTGCGCTGGCGTAGTTCGTTCCGAGGTTGAAGACCGTCAGGTTGCGCGAGCCGTAAATCCCTATGGTGGTCGTCACGGTGGCGTCGAATCCGGCCGGCGCCAGGGTCTTGAACGTGTAAGTGTACTGGCCGGCGGTCCCAGCGGTGGTGGTACCGTTGCTCTCGCCCGTCGGCTGGTTTACGGTGCCGGACACCGCGCCCGTCGCTTGTTTCGTTGTGTAAGCGACATATTGTTCCTGGCCTTGCGGGATGTCCGCGGCAATGAAACTGAGCGAGATCGCACCCGGCGTGGTCGCGCCCGTTGCATCCAGAGGCAGGCCGGTGGGATCGGTGAGCGTGTAGGTGACGCTAATGACGCCGGCGCTACTGATGGAAGCCGAGTTGATGGCGATGTTCAAGCCAGGGAGCACGAAATCAACCAGGGCCTTACTCGCCCAGAAAGCCTTATCGCGCGGCGAATACGGCGATTTTGTCCCACCGATCAGAACAAACGATCCAGCGGCTAACAGCATCACCAGGCCGATTCGCGAAATCCTCGATACTTTTGACATTACCCGCATACATCCTCCAAAATCGCGCCCTCAGTAACGCGCGCCAGCAGCTTGACGCAAACACCACTCCACTCTACCGATCAAGATAGTGTCCTTGTAATACATCGGTGTTTGAACTTGTGCCATGTTGTCAAAGCTCCGATGCGACGCCGGATAGCCGCCCACCGCGATGAAGCGGGACTTAAGCAGGTTTCTGCCCACAACGGAAAATCGGCCATTTCCGGCACAACACCGGCCATTCTTAGCGGGGAGCGCCGGATCCGAGGTGCAAAGCCTGCATTTCGAAATGTCATAGTTGCTCGTCCTCAAGGGGTGGGGCAGACGGTTCGCAGGTGAAACCGCCTGCCCCGTTATATTACTTGGCGTGTACGGCATCAACAGCGAACTGGGCACCCGCCGCATGGCATACGGTACAGCTTTCGCCGAGGTTCGGGTCCGTGTTTTCGACGAAGTGGGCGGCCTCCGCTTTGGAGACATGGCATCCGCTGCAAGCCGATGCGGTGGCCTGTGCGGGGGTATACCAACCCATGGGATCGACCACCGGATTCAGCCCGATGGGCAGATTCTGCTCGCTGCCATTGGTGTGGCACAGCGAGCAGTCTTGCGTGTAGGTGGCTTCTCCCGACGGGCTCATGGCCGGATAAAGAACGCCGGAGAAGTTGCTCGGATTTCCGCCGTGGCCTATGACGATGTAGGGCTTGCCTCCAGCCGGTACCACGTTCACGCCGTCGTGAATGCGGTGAACCATAACCGCCATGTTGATCGTTTGGGCCGTCTGGCCGGCGGGGCGCTGAGAAAAGTCGGTATCGGACGGATTGTGGCAGAAGACGCAATATTGCGGGTCGTTGCGACGGTTGCCGTGCAGCGTGAGAGCCACATGGCACTGATTGCAGTTGGTTTCGGCCACCACGGTGCGGCGCGCTTGCACGGCCGAGCCATCTACTGAAAAGTAGAAGACCTGGTTGGGGGTTCCGCTTTCCACCTGCTGGGCGGCATTGGTGCCTGTGAGAACATTCTCCAAGCGCTCCGATTCCACTCCGATGGCGTAAGTGCCGGTCGCCTTGGCGGGAACGGCGTGCTGGAAGGTATAGGTGCAGTTGCCGTTGGCATCGCAAGTTCCCTGGGTGCCATCCTCAGTGACGTAACCGGGAGTGGTAACGTCGCTGCCGAAACTGGTGTAGCCGTAATCGGTGGTGGGGCCGGCCATGTTGAAGTCGAGATCCTCCAGGGCGGAGAGGGGCAGGACGTTGCCCTTCTGATCCTTGACGGTATACGCGACTACCGGCTTCTGTCCGGCTAATGTGTTGGTAATACCGGTGATGGTGACTTTGACGCTGGTGATCAACGTATCCGGGTTGGGAGGATAGGTGAGGGCCGTGTCGCTGGCAACTACGTGCGCCCCCAGGATGGAGGCATCGAAGGGCGTTTCGCCTTGGGGCATGTGGCAGTTGGCGCACTCGGTATCGTCCTGCTGGAATCCGCCGGGGTGGTTGGCGCCGGTGGCGAAGTTCACATCGTCATGGCATGCGCCGCAGGCCGCGCGGCTGGGTTCGGTCATAAAGACCTTGGCTTGTGCCGCGCCGGTGGTCTGGTCGTGGCAAACTTCGCAGCGCTGCGGATTGCCGGGATCGATAACGGTGGAAAAGTTATTGACGGAATTGGCGTAGCCGATGACTTCATAGGGCGCAGGCGCAATGGTTTGCGTGCCGGAAGTATACCCAAGGACGCTGGGCAATTGGGATCCCATATGGATTTTGTGCGCAAATACCTTAAGATCGAGTGTGTTGCCGGTGACCGGATCGGCGTTCTGGGGTTGGTGGCACATCACGCACATCGGCATGCCGCTGGCATAGCCGCCATGGAAGGCTAACTGGTCGTGGCAGGTGTTGCAACTCTGGGTGCGGATGACATCGCGGGTAACAGTCACTTTCGCTCCATTAGGGACGAAGTTGAAAGTAGCTCCAGCGTAGTTGGTGCCCAGATTGAAGGCCGTGAGGTTGCGGTTGCCGTCGACCGCGACGGTGGTGGTCACGGTGGGGTCGAATCCCGCCGGGGCCTTAGCGATAAACGTGTATGTGTATTGGCCCGGGCCGACCTGCGTGGCAGGGGCGGTGAACACTTCGAAGTCCGGTCGCGTAATGGTGCCTAAGGCGGCGCCGGTTGCCTGGGCGGTGGTATAGGCGACATATTGTTCTTGTCCCTTGGGAATGTAGGCCGCGACATAAGCCAGCGAAATGGCGCCCGGGGTGGTGGCGCCGGCCGCATCTAAAGGCAGGCCGCTGGGATCGGTGAGGGTGTACGTCACGCTGATGGCGCCGGCGCTGTTGATTGAGGCCGCATTGATAGTGATATTTAAGCCGGGATTCACAAAGTCAAGCAGGGCTTTGGGCGCCCAGTAAGCCTTGTCGCGTTGCGAAAAGGACGATTTGGGCAAACCGACCAGAGCCACCGATCCGGCCACCAGCAGAAACACGAAAAGGATTCGAGAAATCCGTGAAATCGATGAAAATACCTGCATACTGCCTCCAAGAGCGGGCGGCCTGAGAGGCCGCAAGCAGACACTTGGCGGGAGACGACCCGCCGTCCCGGTTCGTCAAGTCTGAACGAAGCAAGCCGGGATCTGGCAACACTAGTCTATCAGGTATTAAAGTGTTAGAGCCTGGAAAAAATCTTCTTTTTTGTGGAAAATATCGGCGAATTTCCGATTGATACTCGCGAGTGTGGTGTTTTTGTACGGCATGCCGGCACATCCGGCGGAGACGGTTCCGCAGGCAGCTATAATCAAACTACGTGGAACTGGAAAAGACATTGCTGCGCAAGGTCGGCGAGGCGATCCACCGCTTCAAGATGATTCGCGACGGCGACCGGGTGGCCGTGGCGCTGTCGGGCGGAAAGGATTCCATAACCCTATTGGAAGCGCTTCTGCTGCTGGCCGAGCGGGCGCCCATCGATTTCTCAGTCTGCGCCTTCACCGTGGAACAGGGCAAATTCCTGCGGCCGATCGAGCCGCTGGGCGAATACCTGAAACAGCGCGGAGTGGCTTGGACTTATTATCGCGACAAACCCTCACTGCGCCTGCTTGAAGAACAGCCGGGCCATGGCTGCGACCTATGCAGCCGCTATCGCCGGCGCGCGGTCTACGAAATCTGTTCGGGACTGGGCGCCAACGTGATCGCCTTCGGCCACACCGCCGACGACTTTTGCGAGGCGCTGCTGCGGAATGCGCTGTTCACGGGGCGGCTGAGCGCGCTGCCGCCGATTACGCACTCGCGCAACCGGCAATTCCGCTTGATCCGCCCGCTAGTCTTCGTGACGGAGGATATCACGCGCGCCTATGCCGAGGCGCGGGCCATACCGCTAACGCCCTGCGACTGCTCCTTGCGCACGGGCACCGTGCGGCGTTCGCTGCGCGGGATTTTCAGCGACTTGGAGAAAGAGTACCCGCACATCAAGGAGAATCTGCTTTCGGCGATGGGCAATGTGGATACCAAGCGGTTGCTCGATCCGCGGCTTTTGGAGATGGAGACGCCGGAACTGTTTCCGATTCTAAGCGAGTAGCGCCTGCCTACCGGTGCGCAGGCACCGGCTGAAGCCGTCCTATCTCGCGTTCCAGCCTTCCACTTCGACGGCCGGCGGCTTCTTCCCCGCATCCGCCGCCTTATAAGTCGCCGCCACGGTCCGCTTTTCCCCCGGCATCAGCGCGAAGTAGTTGTCGTCCCAAAGCACCGGCAGGATCTCGGCTTCCTCGCGAACATCCTCTTCATCGCGCTTCACCGTCTTGACCATCAGGTGGACCGCAAACGCCAAGTGCCGCGATGGATTCTCCACCGTCACGCGGGTGATGCCTTCGTCGCCTTTGACTTCCGACTCGGCCGAATATTTCAGCTCCACCGGCGGCAGGCTATTCAGCGCGGTGTAATCCGCATAGCTCTTCTGCGGCGTGTAATACCAGGTGGATTGCTCCCAATCCAAGCCGTCCGGCTTGGTCGAAAGCCAGTAGAAATTCGTG
>Ga0302320_10024411_pt1 | contig 11799 bp, 13 predicted proteins | sample Bog_T0_3_FD_202130 | JGI IMG/M metagenome (GOLD analysis project Ga0302320, IMG submission 202130) | Peat permafrost microbial communities from Stordalen Mire near Abisko, Sweden - Bog_T0_3 | ecosystem: Environmental > Terrestrial > Soil > Wetlands > Peat | place: Sweden: Abisko, Stordalen Mire... | reverse complement strand
TGCTTATCTTGAGGTCGGCACCGGAGTGATCCTCCTTTTCACCCCAGAACTGCCCGAGGTTCTCTTCGGCCATCTTGTTAGTCTTGCTGCAGAGATTCTGCAGATACACCCGCGATCCGAAGCATTGGATGAAGGCGTCGATTTTGTTCTCGTCCTTCTGAACGGCCAGCAGCGAGCTTTTTGCCTGCGTGCAGACGAAATTGAATATCCGGGACTGGCGGGCCACGGAGAGGAACTTCTCATCGCCGCCCGTTTTTCCACCGCCGGACGTCGTGATGAAGTATTGATACTCGTCAGCCAGGAACATAAGGAAGCGCTGCTTGTTCACCGGGGCGGCCTGCGTGCGCTTCAGTACCACCTGCTGGAAGTCCAATTTCATGCAAGTCCCGATCAGCATCTGCGCGTTCGGGTAGGCGTTGAGGACCAGGGTGTAAACCTTGCCCTCGTTGAGGCAATCCTCAAAGCTGAACCGCGATGGCTGGCAAAACGTTTTGATGAGCTGCTCATTGCGCGTGACGTCGCCGAAGAGGTTCGTCACGCAGCTCTGGATGTTTCCACGCATCTTAGGATCGTGCCTTAGCCACTCTCCTGTAAAGTAATCGTCTAAGTTACGAAGTAGCAGAATTTCATAAGTGCCGGCTCCCTTGGCCGCCTTTTCTTTGATGACATCCTTGAGCTTGCCGATGTAGCCGGCAAGGTAATTTTCGTTGGTCGTGAACTTTTGGATCTCATTCACGCTGCATTCTTTGCCCAGGGGGCCTTCAACCTGGCGAAACAGCTCGATGCAGGCAGTGATGTGTTTCTCGGACGCATTCGACCAGTAGGCGTTGTCGTTGCCGAAGGCGTTGCCTGTCACCTCGGCCACGGCCATAATCCGGCCGGCCGCCTCGGTCGAGGCTGCGTTCTTCGAGATCAGGTTGTAGGTGAGCCCGTTATTGATCGAGTGAACCCCCAGGTAGCGCAGCCTTTCAGGCTTGTTGACGGTCACCAACTGGCCGTTCTGGCCGCGTTTAAACTGCACCTGCCGCTTGTGAGTGTGGGTCACGCGCACCAGGCGTCCGTTTTTGTCTTCGCGCCAGCCCAGCCATCTCACAGAGAGGCCGCGGACATCGAACTTCAGTTGTTCCAGAAGCTTGTGGATCTCGGTGCGGCGGAATACGCCGCGGTCGCTGAACACGAAGGAAGAGAGGGGCTCTGTGTCCCCGTTGGGCAAACGCAAAACTTTGTTGCGGGACAGGTCGGTCCCTAACACCGCATCCGGTCCCTCCGCCCTGGCCAGCACAGCGTCGCACTCCTGCATGCTGGTGCCCCCGGTGCAGCTGACGAGGAAATGCTCCTTGGTGGTCACCTCTTCGAACTCCAAAACGTAGTAGTCGTTATCAGGCCGGATGACGACCAGGTCGCTGAGGAGGTCGCGGCCGTGCTTCTCCATCGTATATATGACAGCCTGGTGGAAGTCGCCCTTGACGTCGAGCACGAAGCCGCCCCACTTGGCATCCGGCATCGTGGGGTCGTCGTTGTTGTAGATGCTGGTGATGGCCTCCAGCACGGGATAAACGACCCCGGCGGTTTTGCCGGAACCAATGGTGCCGAACGCGATGAGGTTCGTGAAAAGGGACTTCTCATCGAACGTCATGCCCCCTAGCGTCACTTCCAGCTTCCGGGCCGGTTTGCCTTCCCGGGCCGCATTCCAGCGGTTTTTGACGGCCAGCTTGGAGAAAATGAGGGCCTCGAGTCCAACTGCAGCCAAGCCCACCGCCGCTTCCGCGATCAGAGGGAGGGGTTGAGGCAGCCAGAGGGTCGCCTGGGGAAGAGCATAGCTCACCACGGGTGCTGCGATCCCCGCCGCAGCAATTGCCTGTGCCACGTAGGTCGAGTTCCTGTGCTCCGGCACCTTGGCCGCCAGGCTTTTAACGGTTTTGCCAAACATAACCTGATAGGGATACAGCGCAGCACCGCGCGGGGATGCGATTCTGCGTGCCTAATTGTAGGTCTAAGCAGTGCAGCTTCAACCCGAATAATAGAATGGATGGCAGTTAGTTAGCGGACGCTTGCCGCCAGCTCTCCCTCGATTGCCGGGATGAAGGGGACGAACTGAAAGTCGTAGGAAAAGTTGCTGTATTCCCGGTGCTTCCCGTTTTCGACCGTCAATATGGTATCCGGGAATCCTTCCCCATCCAGAGTTGTCCGTGGCACGTCTTGAGTGCTTTTGATTCTTACCGGCTCCAAGTCGCCTTTGGGGGTGATGGCGTATATGATTTCTCCGGGTCTAGGCATAAGCGTCTCGGGGGTTCGTGGATTCGGCGCAGGCTTCAGGGATTTCAGCATGATGCCCGCGCATGGTTTCAGCATGAACCTCGGGGGTCTGGAAATATATCCTCCCGTCTTGCTCGCGGATCTGGATCACATTCCTACCTTGCTCGACAAACAGTTCGCCGGCGGGGGAGAGGTCGTGCAGCTCTGCAATTACTTGCAGGACTTCGTCTTCAGCTTTTTCCGTGAACACCTGCTGGTTGGCGTGCAAATTGCCGATCTCGATGCAAAAAAGCCTGACTGGTTCCGGAAATGACAGGAACGGCTCCCCCTCAGGCCTGGGCTCCGTCATGACGGCCTCCACCGTCTGGCCGTCCTTGGTGCTGAGAGAATACAGATGCTTCCTGGTGAATACCTTTTGCGGACCCTTTTCGGCAAGGAACCGGGCGGTCAGAGACTCGTGCTTGCTGATCGTCTGCAGATTGTGGATGATCCCAAAGCGAGCATCGGCTACGGCCCCGAGCTTCGGCTTGGCTTCCTTTACCTGTCTGATGTCCATGACAATGTTTATAGGCGCACCATCATTGTAGTGCATTCGCGCTGACAATCTGGCCGAAGGATTGTTTGACGCTGTTTTCAGGCACCTCGACACCCTGAGGCCGTATAATTAGGGCATGAAGATCAGTCCCGAAATCGCCCAAGAACGCAGGCAATCCAGCATCCAAGCCATTGCCAATGCCAACCTCCCAAAGAACACCCCGAACCGCGAAGCGGTGCTGCAAGAGACGCTGGGGTTTCTCGGCAAGTTTAAAGGCCTTTCTACGGCGCAGGTCAAAGATCTGACCCTGATGCGCCAGAAGAATGGCAACATGGACCCCGAACTGGTTGATTTTTCGAAAGTTGCCACGGCGGATGACCTGGCCGATGCCCTCGAAAACCACTACAGCGCCGACGGCCTCTTTGTCCTGATGAATGGCGAATCACTGAAGACTGCGCAAGTGGCCGAGATAGCTTGAGATAACGCCCAAAACCGCCGAGTTTGAACTCGCGCCGGGCTGTACCAAACAGCATTAACAGCTATGCTTCAGCATTGGTGCAGCATGATCACTTCAACCTCCACCCACGCGCCGCGCAGTCGCGCAGTTTAGCTGTTACCAGTGGGCTTTGCTGAGGAACGTTGGCTCATCGTCGCCGTTGTACGTTTGAGCGCCATAGTCGATGATGATGGTTGTCGCCTGGTTCTTCAAGAAAGTTACCGGGAGGCTGGCGACGATCAGTTGGCTGCCGCTCAACTGTGCCGTCGCCCCATCAAGGCCGCCGACACTTACATAGCTTTTGAGGCATATGAAGTTGGTGCCCTGGAAGCCCGAGCTGGAATCCCCGTAGTACATCTTCGCATAGACCGTCCTGCAATCCCTGATGAAGTCGTCGATTACCGCATTTTTGGCCCCGTTGGAGACGGTTCCAAAGTGATCCACGGCTACGGCCGATACGATAACAATCACGACGATGGTGGCGACCAGTTCGATTAAAGTAAATCCGGCACGGCGTCTAATCCTCATGGGCACATTGTAGTTCAATATACCTGCCGCAGCGTCTTCCGCCAGATCGTTCCCAAAGAAAGCGTGATGTCCGCGTAGCGGATCCCGCTCTTGGTCAGGATGTCCCAAAGAGGCATGTTGGGTGCAGCCAGCGCTTCTCCAAGCAGCTTTTGCATGGCCCCGCCCTCGATCGTCACGGGCAAGGGCAGGTTATAGAGCCTAGCCAAGTCCAGCAGCGCCGGCTTTGCCACGATGCCGTGGAAAGTGTATGCCTCCAGAATATCGATGTGGTCCAAGACCCTGTAGCGGTCGCGCAGCAGGTCAGGGCTGCCGATGGGGACTCCTTGCACCGAGCTGCGCACATAGAGGAATGGAATCGCAAATTTGCGTCCATTGAATGTGGCGATGATCTCCTTCTGGACCTTGTTGACCTCGGCATGCACCCGCCAAAAGCTCGCCAGCATCTCCTGCTCGGTCATGCACAGCTCTATGTCGGTGTCTGGAATCTGCACGCCTTTCGCCTCGCCGGGCAGGAATGCGGTCGATCTGCCCGCCTCCCGCCCCAGGTAGATGGCAGCGATGCGGGCCTGGAAAGGGTTGAGCCACCCCGAATCCTCGGCGGACAGTGCATCATCGCGGGCCTGGCAGTGTGTTTGGATATAGATGGAGTTCATGCGGTTTGGGCGCTCAAATCGTCGCAAAACCCCGGGCCGAACGGGGTGTCACGCGGCGGAATCCGCAGCGTCTTCAAGAGTGTTACGTTCCAGCCAGCCTCCGTGCATAGGCCGGCTGGGAGGGCGCGCTGGTTGAGGTATTGAGCAAGCAGTTCGGCTGGGTAGTCCTTGAGCCGAAGCGCGAGAGTCGTCGGCCCTGCGGCCACCTTCAGTTCGAGCCACTTTGGAACGACCGCGGTCTGAAACCGGCCGTCTTTCCCCGCTAAAATCACGTCCCCGTCGATAAGGAGGCCTGTTACCGGCACCGTGCTCTCGGCAGCTTGGTATAGGTCAAGGCGTCCGTCCTTCAAATGCTGGGTCTCCACGACAAGGGCCGCGTGCAATCCGTTGGTTGAGCACGGCAATTCCGCCGACGTTAGATACAGTATGTCTCCCAGCTTCATTTGCTTTTGGTTTGGCGCGAAACAGCTTAACACGATTACCCCTGCCGCTGCTTTTCAACTCGCGGACAGTCAACGGATGGCCCCCTCCGAACCCTCGAACGCCAATGACTCCGGAGGGGCCTGACCTCGCCAATTCAAGCCGGTTCCGCTCCGCTCCATCCCAGCCCCGGGCAGTGAACCGCTCCACCGGCCCGCGCCTCTATTCCACTGCCTTCCCCCGTCTCAAATCGTCGAAGACAGGCATCCCTGGTGCCGTGTGCGCGAAAGTTCCTGGACGGCAAACTGGAACTGAAAAGGGGGTCGAAGGAGGACTTGGCAGAGGCGAGGGAGTAGCTCTCAATGTGCCGGCATGAGACGGTGGGGGAGATTTAACACCCGATTATTGCGAATGCATTCTCCCGGGCAAACGGGTAATCACATCATGTTTCAATGGCCTTCGTTCTGATTCCAAACCAATCATCTTTGCCTGCTTTTCCAATAATCCAGATGACGACTTCCATTTGTCCTACACGGAAAACCTGCGGCTTCATCAGGTGCTTGCCGATGATTTCTTTGAGAATCCGATATTTTCGCACATCCTCCTTTTCGTCCTCACCATGCCAGCTCTTCTCCTCCACCAGATCTTTGAAGAACTCCTCTACCGGCATCATTTTGACCAAAGTTCCAGTCTTGCATTTCGACAAAGCAAGCACTTTTTGCGGGTCACAAATATCTCCCGCGTCTTTCCAGTGCAATACCTCGAATGGCTCATCTGACTCGCTCTGGTAAAGCAAATCCTCGACAGCTTCCCTTAGTTTGCTCAGAACTGCTTCTTGCATAGTTTACTCTCCACCGCCGTGAACGATCGGCTTAACTTGGGCAATCGCGACGTCATCCACCCGTTCTTTGAGTGGACCAATGATCGCAGCAGGAACTTTGTCGAAGAATTTATAGCCCGTGAGCGCCTCGACGTCTTTGACTGAAACCCGGAAACCAGCCCACCTTTCGCCAACGGTCATGTCGTTGGGCATGATGACCGCAATGATCCGTGTGTGTTCGTTCACCTTGTTCAGATCGCTGCCAGGACCCTCACCCAAAACCATAATGACCTTCCAGCATTTAGCCGGCACCACTACCTGATGCGTATTGCCCACTGTTTGCTTGAAGCCATTCCTTCCGGTTCCGCCCTGGCCAGCCGGTCCATCAACGATATAAAGAGTGTCGTGCTCGTTCTCAACCAAGTTCCGGCAATACATTTCCAATTGCGCCCATGCTTTTTGGTTTACATCCGGCGACTGCGGAATCATATTCGACATCAGGAATGTTTCGTAGCTCATGTCATCATCCGCACTCCGGTCACTATGTGGACACATGTGGCCCCGGTCAAATCCACCGTCGGTGTAATCCTTCGGTGTGATCTGCGTAAATCCCCGCGGCAAGCTCTCGTCGGGGTGAAAAGCCTTGCGTGGCGCATTGCCTAGGTCCTTTTTGCTCAGGTGCCAGCTCACCCAATTCGGCGTGCCTTTGCTGTTATTGTAGGAGAGCGTGTAATGACTCTTCTCCATCAAGAAATTATCCTTTTGCGCAGTGTCAGCCTTTGCCTGACTTGGATTGCCCATCAGGAGGTCGGTCGGGCCGGCATATGCTGAAACAGACCACCCCGTCAGTAACAGGGTTAAACAGGTTGCGGCTAAGATGGTTGCCAGCTTGGTTTTGACTGTCATTTTCATATGGATTCTTTCTCAGTCGAATGCATCGACTGCAAGCGCGCACCCCAAAAGCATCAAGAGAATTACGCGTTTCATATCCATCTTGATTTTCTCAACCCCTAGCCACCAATAATCGATAATGTGAGTGTTTTGTGGCTCCTCAGCCACTTTCTTCTCAGATGCGGTTTTCAGATCTTGAGCAAAACTCGAAAGCTGCCGCCACCGTCCATCGTCTGGCCTGCACCAAGACATCTCCGGAAACTTCGCGCTGAGATCCAACAGTTGGTCCTCGCGAAGCGGCCCCTCAGCCTTGTCGTCGAGCCATACGAAAAAGCACCTGTTGGCGGACGCCGCGGAGGTGGGCGGGATGGGCGGGGCTACCAGTTCGGTTTCACCCCCACAACTCGGACACTTCGCAACACCGCCGACTTTGGAATTGTCAAACTCCAATTCCCCTGAGCATTTGTCGCACTTGCATTTTACAAGCATCGATCATCCCTCGTATTTTCGTGCCACAACGGGCCAGATTCCCAGTCGAAAACAACTGGCGCCAATTTTCCCATTGCGGCGCTATTAACGGGAAATCTAGTCCCGCCCTCAGCCGCGTCAACTCTTTTTGCAGCCTTCCTGCATCTCCACGCAGCCGTCCTGAAGCGAAAAGAAAACTTCAATGCTGGGTTGGTGGCGCCGCTGACATCCGTGAGATTACGGCAGTCCGGCCCTTGAATCAAATCCCTCCGATTTCCGCCCAAAGCGGTTCCAAATCCGGGTCTTTCAAGGCCATCAGTTTCATCCGTTTGGGATTACCCAGATCGAAGGCAATTTCCAGCCATTTCCAGGCTGCTTTCAAATCCCCCAGTTGGCATTCGTAACAGGCGAGATTATACGCGATCAGCGGCTCTTTCGGAAACAACTGCTGGGCCTTGTGGAGAATTCCCTTGGCTTGGGGGATTCCACCGTCGGGCATTCGTCTGGCCGCGTAGGCATGAGAAATCCAGAGTTGCGGATCATTGGGGCGAATCTGGACGAGCGTGGTAGCGATTTCAGCCGCCAGATCCCACTTCTTGGCCGCGGCGTAAACCTGGAAGCGAACCTCCAACACCTCAGGGTGAACACGGAGAGCGGGGGTGATTTTCTCCAATTCCTCGTTCGCCTCCTGCCAATTACCCAGTTCCAGCCAGCCAAGTGCGGCGGACAGATGAAAGGTGTCTGGTGGGTCCAACGATTTCACAGATTCGCAATTCTCATTTCGCGTAAATTTCAACCGCGCCGGCAAAATCACAAGTGGAATTTGTCTGATTGTCAGGACGCATGAACTCCGTGCCGCAACGCGCTTTCTTCTCGACACGGCGACACCGTCGAGTCGAATTGGTTGGCCTTGCTCTTGAAAGGGGCTTAAATAGCCGACGCCATGAACGATCTGCGAATCTATGTGGACTTTGCCGCGCCGCCCGATGCGTTGGAACTGTTGCGGGAAGGAACCAAGGGGCAGCAGTTGCTTTTTCCCAGAACCCCTGCGTCCTCCATCCTGGGTACCCCGGCACACGACCCGCAGTTGGCCACGGCGGACATCGCTTTTGGCCAACCCGACCCGCAGGCCGTTGCGGAAGCACGTCAGCTCAAGTGGATTCACGTCAGCTCGTCGAGCATTACGCGCTATGACAACCCGCCCTTTCGTTCGCTCGTGGCGGAACGCAAAATCGCCGTGTCCAACAGTGCGAGCGTCTTCAACGAGGCGTGCGCTGTCCACGTCTTGGGCTTCATGCTGGCCCAAGCCAGAAATCTCCCGCGCGCCCTTGAGAGCCGGGCTGCCAACGGCAGTGACGCCTGGCACGCGCTTCGTGGCGCCTCTTCGACGCTGAGGGGGGAAACGGTTCTGATTATCGGTTTTGGCGCGATTGGCAGGCGGTTGGCCGAACTGCTCGGCCCTTTAATATGAAGGTCATCGCCTATCGCCGAAAGGCCCGGGGCAATGAATCCGTCACGGTCATCGCGGAAGACCAGCTCGTTCGCGCGCTCCAAGCGGCCGACCACGTCGTCAACATCCTTCCAGACAGCCCGGAGACGCGCCACTTTTTCGATGCCGGCCGCCTTGCGGCCATCAAACCGGGCGCGATTTTCTACAATATTGGGCGGGGCACGACGGTCAATCAGGAGGCCTTGTCGGACGCTTTGCGGTCGGGACACCTCAAGGCCACCTGGCTGGACGTGACCGAGCCGGAGCCTTTGCCGGACAATCACCCGCTTCGGGCGGAACCAAATTGCTTCATTACCCCGCATATGGCAGGAGGACACATTGGCGAAGCCAAAACGCTGGTTTGTCACTTCCTGCAAAATCTGCGACGCTTCGTTCGCGGAGAGCCGCTTTTGGACGGCGTCATGTGACATGAACAAGCCGAGTACGGGAAGTTTGCGGAGTGAAAATTGGCCAGAATCAGCAAGAACCAGCTTCATTTCGCCCGCCTTTGACCAAGTTGCGCGGCCTTTGCTGGATCAAGATTGCCCGCGTAATCAACAACGCCTATCGGGTATCCTGAGAGCCACGCAGGAACTCCCGGCTCAGGGTTGTCATTCGCCACCACAATCTTCTGCGGCGGTGTTTTCAATTCGAGCAAACTGTCGGGCGTAACGCGCAGCCCACTCCAATCCTTATGGGCGGGGATGGTTGCCTTGACGGCCCGTGGATTGACTGGCTTGGAGGAGCGAAATCGAAAACGAGAGGAAATTGATTCCGGGTGGCGAGCAAAACTAATTGGATGCCAACCGGCCACAAAAACGACGATTGTGGCCCAAAGGCAAGCTGTCAATTTTTGACGAATCGCTTCTTGCAACAGCCTGTGATTTTGTGTATGTTTTTTGCATGGCCAGTGATGCAACGAGCCAACAGATTGGTTTTCCGGAGCGGGCCAGTTTGACTCCGCCGCGAGTGTTCGTGCGTCAAAGGAGGAGGGATTAATGAAACCTTGGCTTTTCATTCCGATCGCTGTGGTCGCATGTCCGGTGATTGTGATTTTGCTGGTTCTCGGCTGGAAGGCTTCTTGGACTGGCGGCCATCCTGCAACTTGGATACTGGCTTCGACGGCGCTTTCGGCTGCATGTGTGTTCGGAGTGCCGCGTCTAAAACAAAATGCCTCCGTTTCCTCGGCTGTCGTGGACAAGCTCGTTGCCGCATTGGTGGCGATAGGATTTTTGTGGACTTTTTTTCTCTTCATGGCGGAAAGGGCAGACGCAGGTCTCAAGAGGCCTGGCATTGTGACGGCCGTCGAGAATGGGCGTGCGCATGTTTCTTTTTCGCCGTATCCAGGCAAATCGTTTACCTACGACTTTCCTGCGAGTGGCGGATTTTACCGCCTTAATGTTGGCGATTCGACTGAAGTGTTGTGGAGCAAGCATGTGATGCTGGCCGTCGAAAAGCGTGGCTTCCTTATTTTGGGCTTTGTGAACGCATTGCTCCTTGTTCTTGGAGGACTGTTCGCTGGTGGACGATTCAGATTAAAATCGCGCGAACGGCGTGTTTCTTCTCCTGACGCCGAAAATGCTGTCATTCCCGACAAATGCAAGCCGTGAAAGTCATAGCCGGACTTGGTTGTCTGGTTGCGGCGTGTTTCTTGGGGCCATTCGCTTGGATCTGCCTCCGTTGGGGGAGCCTTTGGTTTGCCTTTGTCCCCGCTTTATTTACTTTGGGCCTGGTCGCCTTCGGTCTGCTTCTGATTTTAAGGCGGCGGTCCGTGCTGCCGGCACGAGCCAAAGTTGGGTTGGCTGTCTTTATGGGGACCCTCGTCATCGGCCCCTTCATTTTGGACCTCCACATTCGCCACGAACGCAGAGTGTTGCAAGTGCGCGCAAAGGAGTTCCTCTCACGCCCAATTCCAAAATTGCTTATACCTGATTCCGAAGGGAATGTTGCGGGACATTATGTGGATGCTGAGAGCGGACCGGCGAACGGTGTGCTCGGTTATTCGCCTCTCCTTATCAAGCGCTACGCCGACAATGGCAGAATCCGTTGGTCTGCCAGAATACAGGGGCAATTCGCTTCCACCTCCCATGATCTGAATATTGGCTGGAGCCCGGAAGCCGATGCCATCAGAACCAACGAGGAAGTGCGTCTCTATATGGCTGAACGGAACGCCATATTGGGGAAAGAATGGCAGATGGGATTTTGGCAGTGGGTCGAGGATGCCATGGAGATGAAACAGACGATTCCAGAAATTGAGGAGGAGGATCAAGATGCCCGTTATGTCCGGCAATTTGACGGCACTTGGACAAACGGGGCTTCTGACACGATGACCATTGATCCCGGCGGCCGTTTCTCTTTGACGAGGTCCAACCACTATCACACGAATAACTACCGTGGGACTTGGATGGCTATTCTGAAAGATCCGGCCTTGCGTTTGACAATCACAGATGCGACCGGCATCAAACCCCAGTGGTCCGTTGGCGAAAATGTGGACTTCAGGATCATTCAGGTGGACGACCATAATTTGATTTACGAAGTTGATAAGGAAACAAATCTAATGAGGCGATGATGATCATAAAATCACACTGGACCATGGTCGCCAAGCCGGGCCCGAAATATCCGCGTTTTCCGCCACCTTAAAAGTCCAGATTCCCAATATGAAACTCACCAAATTCTTGCCGCTGTCCTTTGCCCTTTTGACAAGCGGATTGTGTTCGCTGGCCGCAGGGGCACCCAGTCCCCAGAACCCGCAGGAGGATCCCACCTACTCAGCCATGTGGCGCGCGGTGCTGGATTTTGGAAAGACCTCGGTGAGCCGGCCGCAATTGTTGGCCGAGTTTCAGGCGGTTCTCACAAATTATCCCAACAGTCAATATGAACAGCGGGCCAGGCAGACCGTTGAGATTTTGACGAGGATGATTGCGGAGGATGAAGCGCACGCCAAAGCGGCGCCCGCCAACCTCGGTCGCCTGCCCGTCGAAGATCGGGTGCATGAACTGATCTTTCAATTGCGCGAGCAGAATGGCCAGCAATTCAGCCAGCCAGGTTGGTGTGATATTTTCAACGATCCCCGCGGCACGAACACAGCGGCGCACCAACTCGTCAACGTTGGTTTTCCCGCCGTGCCCCAACTCATCGCCGCGCTGGAGGACCCGACTTTTACGCGCTCCGTCGGCTTTTGGCGGAATTTCGCTTTTTCCCACACGGTTTTGACCGTGGGGGATTGCGCGGTTGCCATTCTTC
>Ga0302320_10024408_pt1 | contig 11800 bp, 9 predicted proteins | sample Bog_T0_3_FD_202130 | JGI IMG/M metagenome (GOLD analysis project Ga0302320, IMG submission 202130) | Peat permafrost microbial communities from Stordalen Mire near Abisko, Sweden - Bog_T0_3 | ecosystem: Environmental > Terrestrial > Soil > Wetlands > Peat | place: Sweden: Abisko, Stordalen Mire... | reverse complement strand
ACAATCTGAGACATGACTTGGTCCTTAAAGCGGTGCGGCATCATACCGAGGCCGAGTCTGGCCTGAAGTGGATTCCCCTCTATGTGGAGCGTTGGCTGCAAGCCCCGCTGCAACTGGAGGACGGGACGCTGAGGGAAAGGACGGCAGGGACGCCGCAGGGAGGGGTGGTGACGCCTCCTACAATGTTGCAAAAATAGTTTTTGAATTTTCGATTCCAATTTCCCGAAGCTCGCTCCAAATAACGTACGGCGAGCAATTTGGGGGTACCCATAAGTGGTTCCTGCCTTCCAGGCTTGTTCCTGGAGGCGGGCATGATGAAACGGAAGGGGAGGAAGCGACGGAAACTCAAGGTCCGGATCTCATTCGAACCCGGCCGGTTAAGTCGCGCGGCACTGGAGGATGCTTATGAGCGTTTGGCCCCGGCAAATGGCAGGAAGTCCAAGGTCGGCGAGGCCTTGGCCAAGGCTTCAGGACTGGGGGACTGATCGATGAGCAGCATCCAAGTCGCGATCTATGCCAGAGTTTCCTCCGAACAGCAGGCGACGGCGGGGACCATACAGAGCCAGCTTGCCGCGCTCCAGGAGCGCGTTTCCGCGGATAAGCACACCCTATCGGAGGAATTCCGATTCGTGGATGAGGGCTATAGCGGGGCGACGCTGGTGCGGCCCGCCCTCGAACGCTTGCGTGATATGGCCGCAGCCGGAGCAGTCGACCGCCTCTACATCCACTCCCCGGACCGTCTTGCCCGGAACTATGCCCACCAGGCTGTACTCGTTGAGGAACTCATGCGGGCCGGCGTGGAGATGGTTTTCCTCAACCGTCCGCTGGGACAATCTCCCGAAGATGACTTGCTGCTCCAGGTCCAGGGCATGATGGCCGAATACGAGCGCAAAAAAATCATGGAACGCAGCCGCAGGGGGAAGTTGCATGCGGCCAAAACCGGATCTCTCAACGTCCTGTCCGGTGCACCCTACGGATTCCGCTACCTCACCAAGTTCGAGGGCGGCGGCAATGCGCGAATCGAAGTGAATCCGGAACAAGCCGAGGTGGTGGCTCAGGTCTTTGGATGGATCGGGCGGGACCGGCTTTCCATCGGGGAGGTATGTCGGAGACTGGCGGCCCAAGGGACTCCCAGCCCCAAAGGAAAGAGCGTATGGGACAGGACCAGCGTGTGGGCGATGCTCCGAAACCCGGCCAACATGGGCATGGCCGCCTTCGGTAAGACCCGCCTGGGGCCGATGCGCAAGCGCGTGAATCCGGGGAGAGGACAATCCGAACAGCCGCGGAGGGCCCACTCCACTTATGATGTTCCCCGTGAAGAATGGCTGTCTGTGCCAGTTCCGGCGATTGTCAGTCCGGAATTGTTCGAGGCGGCCCAGGAACAGCTCAAGGAGAACAGGGATCAGGCCAGAGAACGAAAACGCGGTGCCACCTACCTTTTGCAGGGCCTGGTGAAGTGTAAGCAATGTGGCTACGCCTTCTACGGGAAGCCTGTAAGCATCAAGTCCAGCGGGGGCAAGCGGCGAGATTACGCCTATTACCGCTGCATCGGTACCGATGCCTTCCGGTTCGGCGGGGAGCGCATCTGTCAGAACAAGCAGATCCGGACAGACAAGCTTGATGAGGTGGTCTGGGAGGCCGTCCAGGATGTCCTGAAGCACCCAGAACGCCTGGAGCGTGAGTATCGCCGCCGCCTGAAGGGCGTCAAGCAGACCGAGGAGGATGCCCTCGGCCAGATCCAGACCCAAACAGCCAAGCTTCAGCGAGGGATTTCCCGTCTGATCGACAGCTATACGGAGGGCCTCCTGACAAAAGGCGAGTTCGAACCACGGATCAAGGCCCAGAAACAGCGCCTGGCTGCCCTGGAGGCCCGCGAAAGGCAGCTAAAGGATGAAGCCATGCTCCAGAGTGAACTCCGAACGGTTCTGGGTCAGTTGGAGGAATTCACCGCACGGATCAAGGACGGAATCGAGACCTCGGATTGGCACACCCGGCGCAACATTATCCGGGCCCTGGTCAAGCGCGTGGACATCGACCAGGAGGATGTGGACATTGTGTTCCGAATCGGCCCCACCACCACATCTCCGGGCGGTTCAAGCGGTCCGATTTTGCAAGATCGTGGGAGGCGTCGTCAGCCCAGTGCTCGCCAACCTGTTCATGCACTATGCCTTTGACGCTTGGATGGACCGTGAGTTTCCGGCGGTTCCATTCGAGCGGTATGCCGACGATGCGGTCATCCACTGTGTCAGTGAAGCCCAGGCCAAGTTCGTGTTGGAGGCCGTGAGACGAAGGTTGAGGGACAAGGGACTGGAACTGCACCCGGACAAGACGCGGATCGTCTATTGCAAGGACGGTCGGCGGGGGCGGGACCATGAACAATGCTCTTTCGACTTTCTGGGTTATACATTCCGAGCCAGATCAGCAAAGGCGCGGAATGGAAACCTGTTCGTAGGTTTCCTGCCAGCCATCAGCGACAAGGCCAAGAAGCGATTGCGGGACACCATCAGGGGATGGCGACTGACTACGGTCATGAACGCCAAGCCTCTGGAGGAAGTGGCGGCCCTGATCAATCCCGCGGTGCGGGGATGGGTCGCCTACTACGGGCGGTTCTACCGCTCGGAGTGCCTGGATCAGCTGACTTACCTGGATTTGGTTCTGGCCCGCTGGGCCAAGCGGAAATTCAAGCGGTTCCACCGGAATTGGGCGGCAGCCTATCGGTGGCTGGGGCGCGTCGCGGCCCGCCAACGGGATCTGTTCGTTCACTGGCAGGTGGGAACGCCTCCAAAGGGCTGGGCAGGACGAGCCGGATGAGGTGAGAGTCTCACGTCCGGTTCTGTGAGGGCGCGGGGGGGAGGCTCCCCCGCGCTACTCGACCCGTTCATCTGCGTTCATCCCCGTCGAACAAGCGCTGGGGCAGCCGGAATACAAGTTACTGGACCTCATCCACATTCAAGTCCACATCCCCGGTTCCAGTCCACCGGTTCAAGCTCAATCGGCGAACTTGGATCTTTGCCTTGCCTAGGGCCCAGTTCGTTAGCCACCCTGAAGCAACAGCCGATGATCAACCCGGTGAGTGGATCCTGGATGGGCATGGCACCGTCCCTTTTCCATACGTACCGACACACCCGTAGAAGGTTTCGACGGGGATGAACGCAGATGAACGGGGGTGAAAAGAGGATAAAAGCTGAAATGGGCCAGATAAAGTGTTCGCCGGGCCTCTTCTGAAGGAAGCGCAATCCCGAGGAAACCTGCCAGCCCAAGCGGAAAGGATGGGGACAGGGTAAGCAATATTATTTGGGAATCGTTTTATTCGTCGCGCGAGTCGGCGGCGTTGCGCGCGCCGGGCCAGCGGTAGAGCATGGGGTTGCCGTCCTGTCCCAGCGTGCGCTTGTCGGCTTCCTGCACCAGGGCGCTCTCGAAGGCGGTCACGGCATCGCCCACGAAGCGCACCGCATCCTTGCGGCCCTGCTGGGTGAAGCTGGCGGTGCCGGTGGTGGGGCCGAAGGCCAGGCGGAATCCGGTCCGGAGCGCCGGGATCTCTTTTTCCAGCTGGTCCAGGGTGGTATAGCGGCCGCAGGGCCCGTCCGGCGGGGCCAGCACAACCCGGTACTCGGTCCTGCCGTCCTGGGTCCGGGTGAGCAGCCCCAGCGCCCGGCCGCGCAGGGTGGCGCCCGGGTCGGTGGCGCCCAGCACGATGGCCGTCACCGGTTCGCCGTTGGCGAGGATGGACCGGGGGATGCGGCCCAGGGCTAGGAAGGGGGCGGTTTTCCCGCTCCCGCCCAGGGGCTGGTCGATCACCACGTTCAGGGTGGCGTCGGGGTTCATGGCATAGGTTGCCACCAGGAACTTGGATTCCAGGACGGCCTGCCCGGGCAGGTGGATGGCATTGGCCGTCTGGGCTGCGGCCACGGGCAGACTCAGGCAGAGCAGAAAGGCAAGGTGCAGGGCGGGACGGGGCAGCGCGCTCATTGGATCACTCCGGTCTTCAGCACCACATAGGCGCCGGCCTTCTTGGCGGGGTTCTGGTATTCCAGACGAGGGTCCTGCTCCAGCTTGGACTTGAGGCCCGGGGTGCCGTAGCCCAGGAGGTAGCGCACGTCCCCCCAGCCCGCGCCATCGGGATCCATGACCTGCTGGATCAGCCGGGCGGCGTTCACCAGCTGATCCGGAGTGCGGTCGGGATTCTTGCGGGAATAGTGGGCCGACTTGTTGCTGATGGCCCAGGTCCTGGTTTCTTCTTCATAGAGCAGTTCGCCGCCGATGCGGCCCGGCTGGCCGCCCATGGCTCCGGCGTGGCCATAGCTGTCCACGGTGCCGGGCTTGTGCCAGCTGCGGTCCTCGGGGCGGGTGTAGCCCTTGGGGAAGGCGTGGCCCCAGGGATGGGGCGTTTCGGGCACCACGGCCACATTCCCACCGGCGTCGATCACCCAATCGTAGGGGGCCAGGGCCAAGTCCAGGCAGGCCGGGAAGGCGCGGGAAGCCACCTGCAGGTAGGGGCTGATGGGGACCCGGCCCAGGAGGTCGGCTTCATAGTATTTGAGGTAGGCCGGCTTGACCGGGAACCCGTAAAGGGTGTCCAGGTCCCCAGCGGCGGGCCCCGGGGCTTGGCCGGAGGGCCGGGTCGGGCCGGCGGCGGGGGGCTGGGCTTGGGCCGGGATCAGGCAGAGGCCGAGGACAGCGGCCAGGGCTGGGCGGTGGAAGGTCTGGCGCAGGATCATGGGGGCTCCAGAGAATGGCTCGGGCCGGAGGCAAGGGGTGGACAGAGGACTCGGGACAGGACAAATTGCAGTAACCATGCCAACTGGATCGGGCGCTGAATCCCAACGGCGGTCTCCTTTGATTGTGCGGGAATCCGCAAGGCCGGGACCGGGGCGTTCTGGCTGTTTTGTATAATTATTGTTATTTATGTATTTATATCGATGAGGGGATTGGCTCGCGCTTTGCTGCCTGCTGCTCCAGGAGGTTTCAGCGATGCGCGTCGTTTTGTCAGGCCCCCCGGGGGCAGGGAAGGGCACCGTCGCCAGGGCTCTGGTGGCTCAGGATGGTTCCGTGCCGATCTCCACCGGGAACCTGCTCCGGACCGCGGTCGCGGAGGGTTCCCCCCTGGGGCGGAGCGCCGAAGGCTACATGCTGCGGGGGGACCTGGTGCCCGACAGCATCATCCGGGGGCTGGTGGAGCGGCAACTGCGGGAATGCGCAGACCGGGGCTTCATCCTGGACGGCTTCCCGCGCACCATCCCCCAGGCGGTCTCCCTGGAATTCATCATGCTCCAGCTTGAACTGAGCCTCGACCTGGTGGCCAATCTGGCCGTTCCCATCGACGTGCTGCTGGAACGCCTGGCCAACCGGCGCACCTGCTCCAACGTGCTCTGCCAGGAGATCTACAATCTCAAGTCCGATCCGCCGGAGGCCGGGAACACCTGCCGGCGCTGCGGCCAGCCCGTGGAGCCGCGTCCTGATGAGACGGAACATGCGATCCACGCCCAGCTGAAAGTCTACCGGGAGCAGAGCGCCCCCATGGCCGGTCACTACCAGAGAAAGGGGCTGCTGCTCGTGGTGCGGGAGGCGGACACCAAGGCCGCCGTGGCCCAGATCCTCGGCGCGGTGGCGGCACGGAGGCGCTGTCCGGTGGAGTAGCCCGGTGGCCGGACTGTGCGGGATTCGGCCCTTCCGGCGCGGATATCCGCAAAGCACTGTCAGCCTCTGCTGGGGATTGTTTTTAAATCAAGTAATAATATGATTTGATTGATTCAAAAAATAGGCACGAAATTTTCATCAGGAATCTCTATCGCCCCAGGTTCTTGACCAGTCAAGGAAGTTCTTTCGTCTCAAGACCCAGAAAATCCGCCAACCCTCCTGCCTCCGCGGGCCTGCGTCCTGGCTCAGCGCGCGAACGCGTGGCTGGAGGTTTTTACAGGCCCAGCCCGACCTGGGGATCCGGGCTGGGCCGCCTTGTGCCTGGGCCTGCGATAGCCGCCTTCCATGTCCATCCAGGAGCTTCATCCATGAGATTCACCCAAGGCCCTTCGCCATCAAGGCCGACCCCTCCCGGGCGGGAGCCCGGCGCGGGGCGCTCACCTGCGCCTCGACGGTTCTTCTCCTGGATGCAGCGCCTCGCCGTGCTTGGCCTGGCCTCGATGCTCCTGGGCGTCCTGCCGGCCTGTGGCGGCGGTTCCGGCGGGAGCGCGGCGCCCGCCCCGGTCCCGGTGACAGGGGTCCAGTTGAGTTCCAACAGCCTGGACCTGACCGGCGGCGAGGCCGCCGCCACCTTGACGGCCACGGTGCAGCCGGCCGACGCCAGCAACCCGGCGGTGACCTGGTCCTCCAGCAACACCAGCGTCGCGACCGTCTCGGCCGGGGCGGTCACCCCCGTGGCGTCCGGGAGCGCGACGATCATGGTCACCACGGTGGATGGCGGGAAGACCGCCACCTGCGCGGTGACGGTGACGGTCCATGTGACCGGGGTCCAACTGGACACGCCGACCCTGGGGGTCGTCATGGGCACCCCCCAGACCTTGACGGCCACCGTAACTCCCGCCGGCGCCACCAACCCTGCGGTGACCTGGTATTCGGCCAACACAAGCATCGCGACCGTGGTCAACGGCGTGGTCACACCGGTCGCGCCCGGCGGGCCCATCAACATCACCGCCACGACCGTCAACGGGTCCTTCGTGGCCACCTGCGCCGTCACCGTGACCGCGCCTGTGGTGCCGGTGACCGGGGTGCAGCTGAACCAGGGCAGCCTGACCTTCTCCAACGGCGGCACCGGGTCCACCTTGATCGCCACGGTCGTGCCCGCCAATGCCACCAACCGGGCGGTGACCTGGTCCTCCAGCACTCCGGGCGTGGCGACGGTGGTGGGCGGGGCGGTGACCCCCGTGGCGACCGGAGCCACGACCATCACCGTGACCACCGTGAGCGGCGGCTTCACCGCCACCTGCCCGGTGACGGTGAACGGGCCGGTGTTCGGGACAATCTACGAGTTCGGCGGCCCATTGTCCCCGGCCAATGACGGCGCCGAGCCCAAGGGGACGCTCACGCCGGTCCAGATCAGCGGAAGCACGGTCCTCTTCGGCCGGACGGCCATCGGCGGCAACGGCAACTGCGGCATCATCTTCTCCATCAACCCGGACGGGTCCGACTACCAGGTGCTCTACCGGTTCGACGGCACGGACGGCTGCAACCCGCGCCACGATGCCATGACCTTCGATACGACCACCGGCCTGCTCTACGGCACCACCGAAGGCGACAACCAGGTCACGGGGGCCACCTACGGGAACAACGGCCAGATCTTCTCGTTCCTGCCCGGCTCGCCGATCACCCCCCCGATCACCGCCATCCACACCTTCGCCAACCCATCGCCGGCCTCCGCACCGTTCGACGGCGCGCAGCAGCACAGCTGCTTCATCATCGACCCGATCTCGGGCGTGCTCTACGGGGAGAGCGGGGCGGGGGGCGCCAACAATCTGGGCATGCTCTATTCGGTCGCTCCCGACGGGACGAACTTCACCGACCTGCATGATTTCGGCACGACCGGAGGCAACAACCCGCACGGCAGCCCCATCCTCCTCAATGGCATCCTCTATGGCATCGACCGCACCGGCGGCAGCGCCAACTTCGGCACTGTGTACGCCTGCCAGTTGAGCAACGGACAATACAGCGCGCTCCACACCTTCGTCGGCGGCGTCAGCGACGGCGCGACCTCCGACCACGGCAACCTGACCCCGGTGACCATCAGCGGCAAGACCATCCTGTTCGGAATGACCCAGTACGGCGGCACCGGCACCGGCGTCGACAATGGCGGGGCGGGCAACGGCGGCGGCTGCGGCATCATCTTCCAGATCGATCCCACCGCCGCCCCCGGCACCAGCGCGGCGTTCAACATTGCCTACTCGTTCCAGGGCACCGAGAAGTTCGACGGGGCGTGGCCCTACGGTTCGCTGCTCTACGACGGCACCTACCTCTACGGCACCACCAGCGCGGGCGGCGCCTACAACAAGGGGACGATCTTCCGGCTGGCGCCCCCCGCCTTCGGCGCCACCGCCACGCCGCAGGTCCTGTACCATCTGGGAACCCTGGCCAACGACGGCACCAAGCCCATCGACAACGTGATCAAGGTCGGCAACACGCTGTACGGCCTGAGTGTCTACGGGGGCGCGATCACTGTGGGCAACGCCACCGGCAACGGCGCGGTCTTCGTGGTGCCCTTGCCGTGAGCGGGCCCGCTGCCCGGGCCTGTGCGGAATTTCGCAGCGGCCATGCGGGAAACCGCAGCCGCTCCCGGGCATCCCCTGAACTGTGACATTCAAATATAGTCATTCAATGGTTTTATCAAAGCAATGGCATTGGCACGAAACTTTCGTTATAGGCCCTCAACCCTCTTTCCAATCGCGTCCAGCAATTCCACCAACTTCTCTTGGAGACCGATCTATGAGAACAACTCGCAACTTCTTTTCTTCGCTGAAAGGCATCGGGGCCCTGTGCCTGGCCACCGGGCTCCTGCTCAGTGTCCCGGCCTGCAGCGACAACTCTGTGCCCTATGTGGCGCCCGTGATCCACCCGACCGGGGTCACCCTGAACTTCAACACCCTGGGCGTGGTCATCGGAACGCCCCAGACCCTGGTCGCCACCGTAGCGCCGGCCGATGCGAACAATACGGCGGTGACCTGGGCTTCGGCCAATACCGGCATCGCGACAGTTTCCGCCACGGGTGTGGTCTCGGGCGTCGCGGCCGGCGGCCCCGTGAACATCACGGCGACCACGGTTGACGGAGGGAAAGTGGCCACCTGCGCGGTGACGGTCACCTCCGGGGTCGTCCACGTCACGGGCGTGACCCTGAACACCCACGCGGCCAATATGGCTGTCCCGAGCACCCTGCAACTGACGGCCACCATCGCCCCTGCCGGCGCCACCAACCCGGCAGTGACCTGGTCCAGCGACAACGCGGCCGCCGCGACGGTCTCCGCCACCGGTCTGGTCACCGCGATCCTGGAAGGCACCGCCCACATCAAGGTGACCACCACTGACGGTGGTTTCACCGATTCCTGCACCGTGACCGTGGCCGGGCCCTACCTTTACGGTTTCACGAACACTGGCCTGGTCTACACCTTCGACATGAAGCTCGGGACCTGGAGCACCAACCCCACCAATGCCTCCACTGTCCCCGCCGGGGTCACTCTGTCGTTTGTCGTCAGCAATGATGGGAACACGTTCTACGGCTTCGCCGCCACCAGCGCTGTGGCTCAGGGAACGCTCTACGAGCTGGTCAACCCCACCACCGGGACCTGGGCCCTCGCCAGCAACCTGACCAACGCCGCCCCGGGCAGCCCGACCACGGGCCTGACCTTCGACGGGAGTCAGTTCGAATCCCTCACCAACACCGGCAAGCCCTCCCTGCCGCCTCTGCAGTTGAGCAACATCAACACCGGCAATGGCGCCTGGGGCGTTTCGACCACTCTCACCGGGGGCAAGGTCACCACCATGGCCGCGGCCTACTATGACGGTACGAACTGGTGGGCCTTCGGCCCCAACGGCGTGGTCTATGAGGACCTCGGCACCGGGAACACCCCCAACACCCCCAGCCTGAGCTGGGCTCCCGCCTCCACTGGCACCGCCGCCGGAACGCTCGTCTCCGTGTGTTCCGATGGCACCAATTTCTATGGCATCACTTCGGCCGGCGTAATCTACTCCATTCCGGTCGCCACGGCTGAAGCAGCAGGCACCACCGCCTGGAGCAACCCCTGGACCGCCACCTGCGGCGGCACCCTGGTCGCAGTCGTCTACAACTGATGCCGGCCGTCCGGTTGTTTGAAACAGCATGATCAACCATGGCCGCGCTCGATGCCTGGGTGCGGCCATGGACCTTGGACAGGCCGGCCTGGCGGCCCGAGGGCGGCGGATTCCCGCACTTGACGCGGGCGGGATCCCGCACCGAACCTCACGCGCAGGCGCTGCCAAGGCCGATCAAGCTCACGGACACCAGGAAAGCCGCCAAGCAACAACTTCTGGCACGAAATTTCCGTATTCCATCCAATCGCCAACTGTTTGCACCCAATCTCCTCTCCAATCCTTTCTCCCCGGAGGCAATACATGAAAAAACTAATCACTCCATTGGCCATGATGCTGATGGCTGGTGCCCTGTGCGCGCAGGACGCGCCCATGAGCACCAAGGGCTACATGGGCCCCACCAAGGACAGCGACGCGAAGGCCATCGAGAACCGGGTGAACGCCGTCAATGACCTGGGCTACCTCACCTTCAAGAGCGCCGATGGGAACTACATGTGGTTCCAGGACTACCGCATCGTCGTCGACGGCGACGAGTACTTCCAGGACAAGAACAAGGTCACCCACGCCAACGGCTTCGACATCGACGAAGTGCGCATCGGCCAGAGCATCGTCTACAACCGGGACTGGATCGGCACGTTCGAGATCGAATTCGACATGGGTCAGACGTTCAGCATCAAGGACGCCACCATCGGCAGCATGCACTTCGACAACACCCTGCTCCGCATCGGCCAGAACAAAGTGGCATGGGGCATGGACGAGCTGCTTTCCGACCGGTTCCTGAACTTCATCGAGCGCGCCGCCGTCATCGACTGCTGGAAGCCCGGCCGCCAGATGGGCGCCACCATCAACAAGTGGGGCGACAACTGGCAGTATGAGGCCGGCTTCTACACCCAGCAGGCCAAGGTCGTCGACGGCAACGGCGTTCCCGAGGCGTCCACCTATGGCGGCCGCTTCTCATTCGCGCCCGTGCTGAACGACCGGAACCTGATCCACTTTGGCGTCGCCGGCTACTGGTCGCAGCCCAAGGCCGCCAACTCCACCGTCCGCGGCACCAACGACACCTACAGCTTCAGTGAAGGTGACGAGACCTCGGTGGACGCGGAAGATGTGGTCGCCACCCCCAAGATCACCTACACCAGCTATGACAACTGCTGGGACGGCGAGTTCGCCTTCCGCGCCGGCCGCCTTTATGGCCAGGCTGAATACTCCCAGAACAAGGTGCACCGGAAGGACAACCTCGGGAACCCTGTCTTCGACGGCGCCTACGCCTGGGTGGGCTTCTTCCTCACCGATTACAGCCGCCCCTACGAAGCGTCCCTGGGCAACTGGGGCCGGGTCGTACCCACCCACAAGGGGGGTGAATGGGAACTGGCCCTCCGCTACAGCATGCTCAACCTGAACGACCCCAGGGTCCTCCTCAACCCTGCAACTCCTCCCACCAACGCCAACCTCATCTGCGGCGGCAAGGAGGACATCCTCACCCTCGGGCTGAACTGGTACGCGAACTACAACTCCAAGATCATGTTCAACCTCCAGAAGGTGACCACCGACGCATACGCCGGCCTCCACAACACCTACGGTCTCCCTGGCTCCGACAGCTACATGGTCGCCCAGCTCAGCGTGTGCTGCTTCTTCTAACAATACGTCACCAGGAGATATGAAGCATGGGCAAGGAAATCGAACGCAAGTACCTGGTGAAGGTCGCCGCCTGGGTCCCCAAGGACGCCGGCATCCACTTCAAGCAGGGCTATCTCAACTCCCAGAAGGAGCGCGTGGTCCGGGTCCGCATCGAGGGCACCGTGGCCAAGCTCACCATCAAGGGCATCACCAAGGGCGTGACCCGCTCGGAATTCGAATACAGCATTCCCGTGGAGGACGCCGGTCTGCTGCTGGACAATCTGTGCGAGCAGCCCCTCATCGACAAGCACCGGCACAAGGAGGTGCATTTCGGCAAGACCTGGGAGATCGATGTCTTCCATGGGCTCAATGAAGGTCTGGTAGTTGCGGAAATCGA
>Ga0302320_10024405_pt1 | contig 11801 bp, 8 predicted proteins | sample Bog_T0_3_FD_202130 | JGI IMG/M metagenome (GOLD analysis project Ga0302320, IMG submission 202130) | Peat permafrost microbial communities from Stordalen Mire near Abisko, Sweden - Bog_T0_3 | ecosystem: Environmental > Terrestrial > Soil > Wetlands > Peat | place: Sweden: Abisko, Stordalen Mire... | reverse complement strand
GAGCGTCCAGACCGGTCGCGTGCAGTCTTACCTGCGCATTCTCGCGGTCGGCATCGTTGCTCTCGCTGCAATCCTGTTCTGGAGCAGCCGGCCATGAACTTGTTGCCCGGAATTCCCATCCTCACGCTAATCACCGTGCTGCCGCTCTTCGGAGCAGCGATCGCGCTCGTCTGGGGCAAACACGCGCGCGGCGTGGCGCTCATCACCGGCTTTCTCAGCCTCGTACTTGCACTGATCATCTGGACCCGCATCCCTGCGAGCGGCGCAATCGGCCTGGTTGAGCGCAGCGCATGGGTTCCCTCCCTCGGCATCGAATACCACCTCGGCGTCGACGGACTGGGCGCTCTGATGGTTCTGCTCTCGGCCATCGTAGCGCTTATGTCGATCGACGCAGCGCATCGCGTCCACCCCAAGCCCAACCTTTATTACGGATTGGTTCTCGCGCTTGAGTCGGGACTCTTCGGCGCATTCACCGCGCTCAATTTCTTCCACTGGTTCATCTTCTGGGAACTGAGCCTCATCCCCGCCTTCTTCCTCATCAAACTTTGGGGCGGACCGAAGCGCGGACCAGCGGCCACGCAGTTTTTCATCTACACCATGGTCGGGTCGGTTGCTCTCCTCATCTCCTTCCTGGCTCTGTTCCTGTCAACAGGCACCATGGACTTCGGCAACCTCACCGCCATGGCTCAGACCGGCGCGCTTACTTCCGCCGTGAATGCTCACCTTGGGCCAGTGATGTTGTGGCTGGCCCTTGGCGTACTCGCAGGCTTCGCTGTCAAGGTTCCACTGGCACCCTTCCACACCTGGCTGCCGGCGGCATACGCTGAGGCTCCATCGCCGGTTACCATGCTGCTCACCGGCGCCATGTCCAAGATGGGCGTCTACGGCCTGCTGCGCATTGCCATCCCCATCTTCGGGGTGCAGATTGCGCAAATCCGCACGCCGCTTCTGGTCCTCGCCGTCATTACCGTTGTCATGGGCGCATGGGCCGCCGCCGCGCAAAAAGATCTGAAGCGCGTCTTCGCCTACTCGTCGATCAACCACCTCGGCTACTGCCTGCTGGCCATCTTCGCGCTCGCCGTGCCCGCGACAGGCGCTGCTACACTCGCCAGCCAGGCCATCGCGCTCAACGGCATCATCCTGCAGATGTTCAACCACGGCATCACCGCTGCCGCTCTGTTCTGGTTTATCGCCATGATCCAGTTCCGCTCCGGCGGTCTGCGCGGCATCGACGACTTCGGCGGCCTGCGCAAACCGGCGCCGGTCTTTGCCGGACTCATGGGCATCGCCCTCTTTTCGTCGCTCGGACTGCCGGGGCTCAACGGCTTCGTTGGAGAATTTCTGATCTTCCGCGGAGTCTTCCCTCTGGCTTGGGTCGCGGCCTCGGTCTCGGTGCTTGGCCTGCTCGTCACGGTGATCGTCATTCTCACCGTGATTCAAAAAGTATTTACCGGTCCTGTCTCGGAACACTGGGCCGGATTCCCTGACCTGCACGCGAGCGAACGCATGGCTCTGGCTCCCATCATCGCTCTTATGCTCCTCATCGGCCTTGTGCCCCAGTTGATTGTGGACAGCATCAACCCCACGGTCGTGAACCTGCTGGCGCACTGGAGATTTTAATGCTGTCTTGGACGATCTACATTTCGTTTGCCGGTGCGCTGCTCCAGACGTTGCTGCCGAAAGGCAATCCTGCGCTGGCACGCTGGTTCGGGCTTCTATTTGCTGTTGCCGGTCTTGCTATCGCCGTCGCCGGCTTTGCCGCAGGCATGGGGCACGGACTTGAAGTGGTAACCGACCTGCCCTGGGTGCCCGCCATGGGCATTCACTACCTGCTCGCGGCAGACGGCATCAGCCGCGTGCTGGTTCTGCTTACCGGGCTTGCTTCTGTCGCTGGCGTTCTGTTCAGTTGGAACATCGATCTGCGCACTAATCAGTTTTTTGCTTTTTATCTCGCGCTCATAGGCGGCGTGTACGGAGTTTTTCTCAGCTACGATCTCTTCCTGCTTTTTGTTTTTTACGAGATCGCAATCGTACCCAAGTACTTCCTGATCGCCATCTGGGGCTCCACGCGGCGCGAATACGGCGCTATGAAGCTGGCGCTCTACTCCTTCGTCGGCTCGGCAATGGTGTTGATCGGGCTGCTCGCCTCCTACGCTGCGTCAGGCTCGCGCTCCACCGGCCTCGTCGCGCTGGCCCACGCCCAACTGCCCGCCCACTTCCAGATGTGGTGTTTCCCGCTGGTCTTTGTCGGCTTTGCAATTCTCGCCGGCATGTGGCCCTTTCACACCTGGGCACCCACGGGCCACGTTGCCGCGCCCACTGCCGCGTCTATGTTGCTGGCCGGTGTGGTCATGAAGCTCGGGGCCTACGGATGTTTGAGAGTTGCCATGGGCCTTTACCCGCACGGGCTCGATCCGTGGGGCTTTTCCTTTCTCGGTCTCGGATCGTGGCGCGATGTGTTCGCGCTGCTGGCCATCATCGGCATCGTCTACGGCGCGCTGGTTGCCCTTGCCCAGACCGATTTCAAGTTTGTCATCGGCTATTCCTCAGTCAGCCACATGGGCTTTGTGCTGCTGGGGCTGATGACTCTTAATCAGCTTGGCGTTACCGGAGCAGTGCTGCAAATGTTTTCGCACGGCGTGATTGCCGGACTGCTGTTCGCCATCGTCGGGCGCATTGTCTACGAGCGGACGCACACGAGGCAGTTTGCGGAACTCGAACCGATGCATCTTTCCAGACGACTTCCCTTCGCCGCGTGGGCGTTTGTGTTTGCGGGCGTTGCGTCGATGGGCTTGCCGGGCTTCTCCGGCTTCGTTGCGGAACTGCAAATCCTCATCGGTGCATGGCAAGCCAAGCCATGGTGGACGATTGCCGCAGGCCTTGGCATCGTGATTGGCGTAGCCTACACCTGGCGCGCCATGCAACGAGGATTCTTCTCCGACGTTGTGCCCACTGCGCACGAGCTCGAAGAAGAACGGCACCACCCCTTGGCCCCCATCACCTGGCCTGAGTACGCAGGAGTCGCGCTGCTCGGATTCGCTACGCTGGCTGTCGGCCTTTACCCGCGCATTCTCCTCGATTCCATTGAACCGGCCGTGAAGGCGCTGCTCGCGGGAGGAGTGCAATGAACTACCCCGATTTTTATTCTGCCCTCTTCCGCGCCACGCTGCCTGAAACCGCCCTTGAAGTTGCTGCCCTGCTCGTGCTGGTCGTCGATCTAGGCTTGCTTCGCAAGGCCGCCAGCTCAACCCGCACCGTCGTCGCCGCACTTGTTGGTGTAGCCGGATGCTCAGCCGCGATCTGGGGCGTCTATGCCGCAGGCTGGGCCGGTATTAGCGCAGGCAGCGACGTTCTTCTCAGCGCAGGCGGCTCCGCCGGTGTAGCTCAGATCGCGATCCTCGCACTTACTGCGCTCACGCTGCTGCTGCTCATCGACTCAAGCTTCACGCGTCACCCCGGCGAGTTTGTCGCTGTTGTTCTGATGTCCGCCGCAGGCGGCTTGCTAATTTCTGCCGCACAGGATCTGCTGGTCATCTTTGTGGGCTTAGAGTTGCTCTCGCTCGGCCTCTACATCCTCTGCGCCTTTGCCAAGCACTCCGGCCAGAGCGCAGAGGCCTCGCTCAAGTACTACTTGTTCGGCGGCATGTCCGCTGCGTTTCTGCTGTTCGGATTTAGCTATCTATACGGCCTGAGCGGCTCGACCAATCTCTCCCAGGTTGCCTTGGGCACGTACTTCGCAGCCGCGCACGGTGGTACGCCGCTGCTCCTCATCGCACTGGTCATGATTGCTGCCGGGCTGGGATTCAAGGTTGCAGCCGTCCCCTTCCATCTCTGGGCGCCTGACACATACGAAGGCGCGCCAGTTCCCGCCGCAGCCTTCATCGCGTCCGTTTCAAAGGTGGCCAGCTTCGCACTGCTTATCTCCATCAGCACCGCCGCGCTGCACTTCCTTGACAATCTGCTCTTCAAGACGAACGCCACCTTCTTCGGATTCGCAGATGCCTGGCGCCTCATCCTTATCCTTCTCGCCGTGGCCTCCATGCTCGTCGGCAACCTGGCAGCGCTGGCGCAGATCAGCGTTCGCCGTCTGCTTGCTTACTCGGCAATGGCCCACGCCGGATATATCCTGCTCGGCCTGGCTTACTTTTCCTCGTCCAACCTCAGTGCCGCAGCCATTCTTTATTACGTCCTCACCTACGGGCTCACCACTATCGGCGCATTTGGCGTGATTGCTGTCGTCGAGAAGGCCACCGGCTCAAACCGCCTCGACGCCTTCCTCGGCCTGCAAAAGCGGAACCCGCTGCTGGCGTCGATTCTTCTCATCCTGTTTCTTTCGCTCGCGGGAATTCCGCCGCTGGTCGGATTCTGGGCCAAGTTCAATCTCTTCGCCGCCGTTCTCCACTCCTCCAGTGGCGCCTTGCCGATCTCGCTCGTCGCCCTGGCCATCGCGATGAGCGCCGTGTCTCTCTACTACTATTTGCAGGTACTCAAGCGAGCTTTCGTCCTGCCCGCCGTCGACGATACTCCCATCCACGCGCATCCTGTCACCATGACGGTTCTGCTGTTCATCGCCGCCGCGATCGTGGCCCTCGGCTGCTTCCCGGCGCTGCTCCAGAATTGGATCGCGAGCTTCTACCTCGGCTGGTAACTACACCACACGCCTCACTCCCGGCGTCCGCACCAGGGGATCGGCAACCAGCCATGCAGCAACACAAGCAGCCAGCCCCACTACTCCGAACTTGAGAAGCGCTGGAGCCGCCCAGCCATGCAGCAGCAAGGCAATGCTCACCAGCAACGGCGGATGAATGATGTAAACCGCATATGCACGACGGTTGAGCCAAGACCAAATCTCTGAAGGCCGATTCATGTGCTCCCTGAAGACCAGCAACCACGCAGCAATCAATCCCCAAGCCACGAATGGTTCCCATAGAGCGTAGAAGGCGGCAGCCCATGAAAACCCATCGGGTGCACCAGAGCTGCTGCCATGACTCATCGCGCGAGCAACCGCGATGCCGATCGGCAGACTAGGCCAAGCTATGAGCGTAGTAATAATCCAGGGCCGCGCCTGCTTCCAGCCGAGCTGCACCAGCCAGTCATACCTCCAGGCTGCAATTCCAACCGCAAAGAGAAACACGTAGCCTGCAAAATAACCAAGCTGCAGGCCGAAGACGTTCACGCCCACGGGAACAAACTGCCGGATGGCCAGCGCCGCAACTCCCACTCCAACTGCACTCAACAGCCACCAGCGGCCAGCAGGCAGCGCCATTGGCACTCGTCCCGTATCAGAGAGCAGTGTGCCGAATGCAGCCCGCCACGCGCAATAGCCAAGACTGAACAGTAACAGCGCCTGCGCAAACCACAGCGGGCCGTTGATGATCTCCTTGTGTTGCCAAATCCAGCGAATGGCCGTCCAAAAACCGTCACCCACCGCGAAGTTCACAATTCCCGCTGTGAGAGGTCCAAGGATGAGGATGAATGCCAGCAGCGGCAACCCCAGCCGCAGAAACCGGTCGCCAATAAAGCGCGCATAGCCCTTCCGCTCCAGTGAGGCAGGCGTGAAGTAACCGGCCAGCAGGAAGAAAAAGCCCATGAAGTACGCCTGGTTGGTAGTGCAGAACAGCATAAGAAGAATGCCGGATGGCGAACCAGAAGGCTCAACTTCGCGCCAGAACCAGCCGCCGATAGCACCGTACGTGATCGCCGTGTGGTGCAGAATGACCAAAGCGACCATCACCGAGCGGAGGCGGTCCACGTAAAACTCGCGCTGTGCCATGCGTCATCTTAAACCCAGGCAGAATGAAACCCCTACAAAAAGGCCGCCCGATGCATCAAGCCTCGGACGGCCAATTTCCTTCTAACTCCGCTAACGACGCTAACTCCGCTTGCTCTAGTACTTGACAATCGCCGCAAACGAATCCGGCTTGAGGCTCGCGCCGCCCACGAGCGCGCCGTCGATCTCTTCCTGCCCCATCAGCGCCGTGGCATTATCCGGCTTCACGCTTCCGCCGTAGAGAATGCGTATCGCTGCTGCCACATCCGCGCCCAAGAGCGTCGCTACTTCGGCGCGAATGATCTTGTGCGCATCGGCGGCCATCTCCGGCGTCGCAGTCTTGCCGGTGCCAATGGCCCACACAGGCTCGTAGGCAATCACGATCGGCGCGGCAGCCTCCGCAGTGATCCCGGCAAACGCGCGGGTGATTTGCGTTTTCAAAACGCTCTCGGTCTTGCCAGCCTCGCGCTCTTCGAGCACTTCGCCTACGCAAACGACTGGGACAATTGCGTGCTTCAGCGCGGTGTGTAGTTTCTTGTTCACGATCTCATCGGTCTCAGCAAAGTACTGCCGGCGCTCGGAGTGGCCGATGAGCGTATGCGTTCCGCCGACGGCGATCAACTGGCCCACGGAGGTCTCGCCCGTGTAAGCGCCCTCTTCGGCAAAGTGGATATTCTGCGCGCCGACGGCCACATTCGATCCCTTACATACAGCGACGACCGTTGGCAGCAGCACTGGTGAGGGAAACAGCGCAATCTCATCCCGCGTGTGTCCCGCGACCAGCGGCAAAAACGCGGCGACAAATGCTTGAGCCTCCATAGGTGTTTTGAACATCTTCCAATTCGCGGCGATGAGAGCTTTACGAGCCATAGTTTTTGATTCCTCAACTCCATCCTAGCCGATTGAATTCAACGTTCAGGGTGATGCGAGGCACAATGCAAAATCTTCTTGGTGCCCGGATGGGTTTGCAAAGCATAATCCCTCAGGGGCTAAAGCCCTCGAATATTTGGCGCCACTCATGTACGGGCTTAAGCCCGTACCCTTCAAGCTAACCAGATGCTCGGGCATTTGCTCCTATCCCTCAAGCCAACCCGTTGGTATACTTGATGTGTGACCACAGCCGCCCAATTCGCCAACGCAAATGCCAGCTCGAACGGGACTTCCCCCGGCCAAAAGAGCGTACTACTGCTCAAGCCGCGCGGCTTCTGCGCCGGCGTCGTGCGCGCCATCGACGTTGTCAATATCGCGCTGGAAACCTTCGGAGCGCCCATCTATGTGCGCCGGGAGATCGTCCACAACCGCTATGTTGTGAATGAGTTAGCCGAAAAAGGCGCTATCTTCGTACACGAGATAGAGGAAGTCCCCGACGGCCAGCGCGTCATCTACTCCGCACATGGTGTGTCCCCCGCGGTGCGAGAGATGAGCAAGACCCGGCATCTGAAAGTGATCGATGCCACCTGCCCGCTGGTCACCAAGGTGCACATTGAGGCCGTCAAGTTTGCCCAGCAGGGCTACTCGCTGGTGCTCATCGGCCATCGCGACCATGACGAAATCGAAGGCACGCTCGGCGAGGCTCCGGAGGTCACTCAGGTGGTTTCCAATGTGGCAGAGGTCGAAACTCTGGTCGTTCCCGACCCCAACCGCGTGGCTTATCTGACGCAGACGACGCTTTCGCTGGACGAGGCGCGGGACATCATCCACGCCCTCAAGTTGAAGTTCCCCAACATCGTCGGGCCCCACTCGCAGGACATCTGCTACGCCACGGAGAACCGCCAGGTGGCAGTTCGCAACGTGGCCCACAAGGCGGACCTAGTGCTCGTCGTCGGCTCGACAAACAGCTCCAACTCCAATCGCCTCGTCGAAGTCTCCCGCAACCTCGGAACCATCGGATATCTCATCGACAACTCGCAGTCCATTGAACCCTCGTGGCTCGAAGGCGTGCAACATGTTGCCGTCACGGCTGGAGCGTCAGCGCCGGAAGTACTGGTGGAAGACGTGGTGAACTATCTGCGGCAAAAGGGCTATTCGAACGTCGAAGAAGTGGAAGTGATGCCGGAGAATGTGCGCTTCGGCCTGCCGCCGGAGATTGTTCAGGCCATCGGCGGCGCGAGCGGCGCGGCATCCGTGCCAGTGAATTAGTTCCCTGCCCCGGACGGCTCCTGCCCTATGGGAGCAGTCCGGGGCGTTTGCCATTCGGAACGGCAGGAAACAGTCACAGCGAATTCGGAGGCGTTTCAAGAGCGCATGAATCCTAAGGTAGAGACAAGGCAAAACGTGGACACCCCCGGCATGACGCGGCCGCGGTTCGGCCGCATCGATGCCGACCTTGCCGATGTCGACTCAGCGATCGCACGCTCTCGCGATCTGCTTCTCTCCCTCCAGCATCCGGAAGGCTACTGGTGCGGCGAACTGGAAGCCGACTCGATGCTCGAATCCGACTACATTTTCCTTCATGTGCTTCTCGATACTGGCGACCCTGGCCGCCTGCAGCGCGCGCTCACCGAGATGATGCGCTACCAGAACGAGGATGGCAGTTGGAGCATTTACCCCGGCGGGCCGGGCAACATTTCTCTGTCGGTGAAATGCTACTTCTCCGCCAAGCTCATGGGCATTTTGCCTAGCGACGCGCGGATGACGCGTTGCCGCCACTGGGTCCTCGCCCACGGCGGCGTGGTGGAGTGCAATACCTTCACCAAGATGTACCTCTGCGCGCTAGGCCAGTACGACTACGACGCCGTCCCGGCCATTCCCCCGGAGATTGTTCTGTTTCCCAACTGGTTCTACTTCAACATCTACGAGATCTCTTCCTGGTCGCGCTCGATCCTCGTGCCGCTGGCTATTATCTACGCCAAAAAGCCGTACAAAAAAATTCCTCCCGAGCTGGGCATCGACGAGCTGTTTGTAGGCGGGCGCACCAACTCCATTCTGCGCCTGCGCTTCAACCGCAAGCAACCTTTCTCCTGGCGCAACTTCTTCCTCATCACAGATCGTCTCACGCACTGGGCAGAGGCCGTTCACATTCGCCCGCTGCGCACGCTCGCCATTCGCCGCGCGGAGAAGTGGATGCTGGCGCGGCTGGAGATGACCGATGGACTGGGCGCGATCTACCCCGCCATGCTCAACGCCATCATCGCGCTGCGCTGCCTGGGCTACTCGGAGGACGATCCGCAGGTCATCCGCGCCCGAGATGAATTTGAAAAGCTGGGCATCGAACAGGCGCCCGCTGCCGGAATGCCCGAGCCGACCTTCCGAATGCAGCCCTGCGCTTCGCCGGTGTGGGACACGGGTCAGGCGCTCTACACCCTTGGCGAAGCCGGTGTGCCGCGTAACGATCCGCGCATGGTCAAGGCCGCCGATTGGCTGCTCTCAAAAGAGGTTCGCCACAAGGGCGACTGGGCGGTTAAAGTTCCCAACACCGAGCCGGGCGGATGGTACTTCGAATTCAATAACGAGTTTTATCCGGACACCGATGACACGGGCCAGGTTCTGCTTGCGCTGAGCAAGGTCGACAACCCGCGCGAGCGGTATCAGCATCAAGTCTCGCAACGCGCCATTGATTGGGTCTTCGCCATGCAGTGCAAGAACGGCGGCTGGGGCAGCTTCGACAAAGACAACACCAAGATGATCTTCCAGTACATTCCCTTTGCGGATCACAATGCGATGCTCGATCCGCCGACCGTCGACATTACGGGAAGAATTCTGGAGATGCTTGCTACTTACGGCTACACACGCGACGACAAGCGAGTGAAGAAGGCCATCGACTTCATCTTCCGCGAGCAGGAGAGCGACGGCAGTTGGTTTGGCCGCTGGGGCGTCAACTATATTTACGGCACGTTCCTCGTGCTGCGCGGACTGGATGCCATTGGCATCGACCATCTTGAGCCGCAAATTCAGCAGGCAGCGGAGTGGATTCGCATGGTGCAAAACCCCGATGGCGGATGGGGCGAGACCTGCGGCAGCTACGACGATCCCAACACTCGCGGCGTGGGGCCCAGTACGCCCTCGCAAACAGCATGGGCCATGCTGGGCCTGCTGGCCGCCGGCGACGACCGCTCCGACTCGGTGGCCAAGGGCGTGCGCTGGTTGTTGACAAAGCAGCTACCGGACGGCAGTTGGGACGAATCGATGGGCGCGGGACCGACGCGGCAGAATATCATTACAGGTACAGGCTTCCCCCGCGTCTTTTACCTGTCCTACGACATGTACCGCAATTACTTCCCGCTGATGGCCTTGAACGGCTACAAGCGGGCAATGGAAACGAAAGGCAGCTTCTAGCTTTTAGCTAATAGCCTTCGCCGGGTTGTTGAATAGCATTCAACAGAGTTTTTGCATTTGGCTAGCGACTAGAAGCTCCGCACAGGACTTATCGACGCAAAGATTTCGGGGCCAACGCCCCCGAGGGAAAACAAACATGGCAGTTCCGATCTCTCAAATGTGGACGGTTGCAAGCTACGTCATCAAGAAGCGCGCCTCCGGCGTCAAGCGCTACCCGTTAGTGCTCATGCTGGAGCCGCTCTTCCGTTGCAACCTGGCGTGCGCCGGCTGCGGCAAGGTGCAGTATCCGCCGCACATCCTCAAGAAGCAGCTCACGCCGGAAGAGTGTTTTGCCGCCGCCGAAGAGTGTGGCGCGCCCATGGTTGCCATCCCCGGCGGCGAGCCGCTGCTTCATCCGCAGATTGTCGACATCGTCAACGGCCTGATCGCGCGCAAGAAATACGTCTACATGTGTACGAATGCTCTGGAATTGAAGCGCCGCCTGCATGAATTCACGCCGTCGAAGTACCTCACGTTCTCGGTGCATCTCGACGGCCAGCGCGACGATCACGACTTCGCCGTCTGCCGCGAAGGCGGATACGATATCGCCATTGAAGGCATCAAAGAAGCCGTCAAGCGCGGCTTCCGCGTTACGCCGAACTCGACCTTCTTCGACGGCACCGATCCCAACCACGTCCGCGCGCATTTCGATGAGATGATGGCTATCGGCGTCGAAGGCATCGTGCTCTCGCCCGGCTACAGCTACGACAAGGCTCCGGACCAGAAGCACTTCATGGGCCGCGCGCGCGTGCGACGCCTCTTCCGCGCAATTCTTTCGAATAGAAAGAAGTCGTGGAAGTTCAACATGTCGCCGCTATTTCTCGAGTTCCTGATGGGCGATAGGAACTACGACTGCACGCCATGGGGCTCGCCGTGCTTCAACATCTTCGGCTGGCAAAAACCCTGCTACTTATTGCAGGACGGCTACGTTGACACCTTCAAAGAGTTGATGGAAACCACCATCTGGGAGGAGTACGGCGTAGGCTCGGGCAACGCCAAGTGCGCCAACTGCATGGTCAGTTGCGGCTATGAGCCGACGGCGGTCATCGACGGCTTCGGAAGCCTGGAGGGTTTCTGGGCCATGGTCAGGGGCACCTTCTCCCTGTACAACGATGCCCACGCGCTGAAGCTGCTTGACGAGCCGATGCCGACAGGCCAATCCAAGCTAGTCACAATTGAAACGCCTGAACACGAGCTAGCCAATCGGTAGTTTGCTGTGGAATAGGCTTTGAAAGGGCACGACTTCAGTCGTGCCGCTAAAGCCCTAATTATGATTTCGGGGCTTTAGCCCCTGAGGGAATGCAATGAGCGCCGAAGTCCTGAAATACACCCGCGAAGAAGTTGAAGCTCTAGAAGTAGCCCCCGGCTTTGCTCACGAAAATCTCGAAGGCTGGATCCCTGAGTTCGCCACGGACGATGCCGTCCGCGAGGCTCTTGAGAAAGCCTTCGACTACCGCGGCGACGTAACCATCACTCTTAAATCCGGCGAGAAGATCGAAGCCTACATCTTCAACCGCACCACCGGAGCCTCACTGGCCGATTCCTTCGTTTCGTATTTCACACCCAGCGCCCCGGAAAAGCGCAAAGTGAGCTACGCAGAGATCGCAAGATTGGAGTTCACCGGCAAAGACCGCGCCGCCGGCAAGCACTGGGAAGACTGGGTGAAGGCCTACAACGATAAAAAAGCCGCAGGCGAAAAAAACATCGCGCTGCATCC
>Ga0302320_10024403_pt1 | contig 11802 bp, 11 predicted proteins | sample Bog_T0_3_FD_202130 | JGI IMG/M metagenome (GOLD analysis project Ga0302320, IMG submission 202130) | Peat permafrost microbial communities from Stordalen Mire near Abisko, Sweden - Bog_T0_3 | ecosystem: Environmental > Terrestrial > Soil > Wetlands > Peat | place: Sweden: Abisko, Stordalen Mire... | reverse complement strand
GATAGATTTCGCCAACGATGACCAGCTCTTTCAGCTTGCGCGCTGCAGCTTCGCGCGGGTGCAGTTGGCCGAACCAGCCGACCGTGATGCCGTCCACGACGACACGGGCTGCGCGATAGGGATGCAGCCAGTCGGGAGTAAGTCCGGAGTCTGCCGGGAACCGGTCGAAGTAAACCGACCGCGCCTGAAAGCGCGCCAGAACCTGCTCGACTACGCCCTTTACATCGTGGAATTCGATAGAGCGAGCCGTGTGCAACGCACCCATTTCAGGCAGGCTGCCCACCGCGCCAAAAGCCAGAGCCGGCCGCTCATCAACCTTTTCGGTGCTGCCGCTGAAGACCGTTCCCACCTCGAACAGGCGCACATCGCTTACATCGCGATTCAGATTGCCCGCCACCATGGCCAGCATTCCCGGCACCAGAGAGGGACGCAGCACACCGGCTTCTTCACTCAGCGGATTTCCCAGCGGAACCACCAGCGCAGGCTGCGGAGCTGTCAAAGCTGCCTCGGCGGCCGAGCAAAAAGTGCTGGCAATCGCTTCATTGAATCCGGCAGCCAGAAGCGTACGCCGTACGGCAGACTCGCTCTCTGCCCACGGAAGCGCCTGCACACCCTCGCCGAAAGAGGGCAGAGTGTTTGCAAAGCGATTGAAGCCGTAGACACGCGCCACTTCTTCGATCAGATCGATCTCCCGCTCAACATCGAGCCGCCAGCTGGGCAGGGTTACCAGCCATGTCGCATCGGCACCGGCACCGGCGGTCAACCCGCATCCCAGAGCGGCCAGAACGCCCTCTACCGTTTGCGCCGTGATGCCCTCCGCGTCAATCGTGGTTCCAAGCAGGCGCCGCACTTCGCTCAACGCCAGCGTGATAGGTTTGCGCTTTGCGGTACGAGCCTCAACGGCGGGAACGCGCACATCGACCAGATCGCCCTCGATCCAACCGCCATTGGCCAGAAGGATGCTGCTGACCAGCGCCGAGGCAACCGGCGCGGCGTTGAAGTCGGCACCGCGCTCAAAGCGGTGGCTGGCGTCGGTGTGCAGGCCATGGCGGCGCGCGGTCTTGCGTACAGCCACCTGATCGAACCACGCTGCTTCAACGAGCACATTGGTGGTGGTGGCGGTGATCATGGTGTCCCAGCCGCCCATGACGCCGGCGAGGCCAAGCGCTTTTACGTCGTCGGCGACGATCAGATCTTCCGGGTCGAGGGTGCGCTCGACGCCATCCAGCGTCTTGAGCTTTTCTCCCTTGCGGGCGCGACGCACCACGATGCCGCCTTCGATCTTGTCCAGATCGAAAACGTGGGTAGGCTGCCCCATCGCCAGCCAGGCGAAATTGGTAGCGTCGACTGCGTCCGAGATCTGCTTCTGCTGCAACAAGGCGAAGTAGGTGGAGACCTCTGCGCCGGGGAACCAGTCCCGCGACGTGCCGATGGTAATGCCGCGCAAGACACGCGCCGTGAAGCGGCCGCATGCGGCCTCATCCTCAATGCGTACCGAAAAGGGCTGGGGGTTCGGCTTCGCTTCCGGCAGCGCGAACTGCAGAGCGGGCAAAGGCAGGCCATAGATGGCGGCAGCCTCGCGGGCCACGCCGTAATGGTTCATGGCATCGACGCGGTTGGTGGTGATGTCCATTTCAAAGAGCGAGCCGTTGCCCGCGCCCAGATCGTAGACGCCTTCGACGGCAATGCCGCGCAGGGTAAGGTCTTCAGCAAGCTGAGCATCATCGACGGGCAATCCCGGCAGGTAGGCTCTAAGCCATTTGGTCAAAATATTCATCGATTACCTTTTTGGCGGAGTTGACGCGCCATGGGCTCAAGCGCGCCCACTAGACAAACTGGCTGAGAAAACGCATGTCACCTGCGTAGAACTGACCGATTTCGCTAACACCGTACTTCATCATGGCGATGCGCTCGACACCCATGCCGAAGGCAAAACCGGAGATCTTTTTGGGATCGTAGCCGGGCTGCTTTTCTGCCGCGAAACCAAAGACCGCCGGATCAACCATACCGCACCCAAGCAGTTCGATCCAGCCGGAGTTCTTGCATTTGCGGCACCCCTTGCCGCCGCAGAAGATGCAGCTGATCTGCACGTCGGCGGAAGGCTCGGTGAAGGGGAAAAACGACGGGAAAAAGCGCGTCTTGACCGACGAGCCAAACAGCGCCTTCATGGCGTGATCAAGAGTTCCCTTGAGATCGCTGAAGGTGATGTTGGTGTCCACACAGAGGCCCTCCACCTGATGAAAGATGGGCGAGTGGGTGGCATCGGCAGCGTCGTTGCGATGAACCTTGCCGGGAATGACGATTCGTACCGGCGGAGCGTGCATCTCCATGGTCCGCATCTGCACGGGAGAGGTGTGCGTGCGCAGCAACAAACGGTCCCGCTGCGAGCGACGCTCCTGGTTGGCGATGACCAGCGTGTCCTGCGTGTCGCGCGCAGGATGTCCGGGCGGAAAATTCATGCACTCGAAGTTGTAATAGTCGGTTTCAACTTCCGGCCCCACCCCGACGGAATAGCCCAGCGCCGCAAAAACGCTGACGATCTCGTTCAGGGTCTTGGTAATGGGATGCTCGGCCCCGGTCAAGCGGCGGGTTCCGGGCAGCGTGATGTCGATGGATTCGGCGGCAAGCGCGGCATCGCTGGGACCAGCACCGGCGGCCTGATCCAACAGGCTCCCAACAAGCGCCTTGAGCGCATTGAAGCGCTGCCCCAAAGCCTTTTTGGCCTCGGCGGGAGCAGCCTTCAGCCAGCGGCTGGAGACATCGTTGAGCAGGCCCTGTTTGCGGCCCAGCCAGTGCAGGCGAAAAGCCTCCACCGTGGCTTCGGAGTTCACTTCTGCAGCTGCCGTACGGGCTCGCCCTTCGAGCTCAGCAAACGCAGCATCGAGCGCGGCCTCATCAAATGCCGTCAGATTGGGGATTTCGTCATTCATAAGCGTCTAGGTAAGGATAAACCACGTTGCGGGGCGAGCCTTTATGTCCCTTACCACGCGTAGAGGAGGACTCAACGTTGGCCAATGTGGATGGAGCGCTCTTTAGATTTTCAGGCGGCAATCAAGCTGGAATCGCCAACCGCATTACCCGTGTATCCGGTTCTGGAACCGGCAATCCGTCTTCTTTTAATCCGTCTATGTGGATCTCGATCCCTTCGCGCAGCAACTGCTCCGTCTCCTCAAAGGTTGCCGCAGCCACACCCAAGCCGGGCAGATCCGGCACGTAGCCGCTCCAGCCGTTCGATGTTTTTTCGAAAACCGCCACGTATTCCTTCATTTCAGTCCCGCCTGTTTCAAGATGTTCCCCAGCGTGCCCTTGTCCATCTCCTGCGATGGGTGACCGGCCACCGTTACTCGACCCGGTTTTACCGGGTGCTTGAACTGCCGGTGGCTTCCCTTCTGCACAACCTGGAACCAGCCATCGTCTTCGATCAGCCTAAGCACATCGCGTACTTTCATGCGAGCCGCTCAATCCCTGCGGCGATTATAGCGCCGAACGGATCTCGGCCTCGGCAGAAGGGCGTCCAGACGCAAAGCGGCCCGGAATCCAAAGGATTCCGGGCCGGACCGCATTTGCGAATTCTTCAGAAGCTATCAAACCAGAGCGAACAGGCCAGAGCGGTCAATGAGGCGCCGACCGGCCCTCCCGAGAAGAGCTGTCCCGTCATCCCTCGGCGGCAAGCGCCTTGAACCGGAAGAGCAACCCGGCAACAATTCCGGCCACGCTGGGAACGAGCAGGAAAAGCCACACCTGCGCCAGTGCCTTTCCACCCACGAGCAGAGCCGGGCCAAAACTGCGCGCGGGGTTCACACTGACACCGGTGATGTGGATGCCAAAGATGTGGATCACCACCAGCGTGAGGCCAATGGCTAGCCCCGCAAATCCTGCCGGAGCGCTCTTCTGCGTGGAGCCCAGGACGACAATCACGAAGATCAGCGTCGCCACAAACTCGAAGACCACCGCCGAAGCCAGCGTGTACGCGCCCTGGTAGCCGAGGCCCCAACCATTTTGGCCGAGACCGCTGTTGGCGATGTCATATCCGCCGCCACCGACGCCACTGATGAGAACGGAGAGAACGCCAGCGGCCAGAATCGCGCCCACAAATTGGCCGACCCAGTAGCCGAGCATATCCCTGAGAGACATGCGGCCCGCCGTGAAAACGCCTAAACTGACCGCGGGGTTGATATGGCAGCCGGAGACGGGACCGATGCCGTAGGCTGCGCCAATCAACGCCAGGCCGAAAGCAAATGCAATTCCCAGAATGCCGACTTTGTCGCCCGCCACTACGGCCGTCCCGCAGCCGAACAGGACCAGAATAAAGGTTCCTACCAGTTCCGCTAGATATTTTTTCATGGCTCGCATAATACTGGTGGCATGTGGGTTTAGCAATCAAAAGAAGGCGCTTGCAGAAAAATTCATCGAGCGCGGCCAGTCGGCGGTTGGTCCAATTTGCCATCAGACGCGCAACGGCCCGGAATCCTATGGATTCCGGGCCGTTGCGGTCTTGCTGATTTGTTGCTGTTACGCGGTCTTCAATGCAGCCTTTTCCGCAGCCAATGCGGCGTTGGCCTTTTCGACCAGAGCGGTAAAGCCTGCGGCGTCCTGAATGGCGATATCGGAGAGAATCTTGCGATCCAGCTCGATATTGGCCTTCTTCAAGCCGTTGATGAACTGCGAATAGCTGGTGTTGTTCAGCTTGCAGGCGGCCGAGATACGCACAATCCACAACGAGCGGAACTGGCGCTTCTTCTGCTTACGGCCGGTGTAGGCGAACTTCAGGCCGCGTTCGACGGCTTCCTGAGCTGCCTGGTAGAGCTTGGACTTCGTGAGGAAGTATCCAGCAGCCCTCTTAAGAATTTTTTTGCGGCGGTCACTCCGCTTCGTACTACGTTTTACGCGGGGCATTGTTGCTTCTCCGTTTTGCGTTCGTGGTCATCGCGGCTGGAGGCAGGAGGCCCGTAAGGGCTTAAACCTCTTCACTCGCTCATTCAAGCCTGGATCATTGATGCTCCGGGGAATCTGTAAAACAGCTTCCGTCCGGAGGGCCCCGCGCAACGCGTTCGCTGGGACCCGTCTGCAACCTCTCCGGTCAGGAGAGGAGCAGCGATCAGGCGTAGGGAATCATGCGCGCAACCTTGGCGTAATCACCATCGGAAACGAGCACGGTTTTGCCGAGCTTGCGCTTCAACTTTGGCGACTTCGACGTCAGGATGTGACGCGTCTTCGTCTGGCCCCGCTTGATTTTGCCGGTCCCAGTCTTGCTGAAGCGCTTCTTCGCGCCCGTATGGGTCTTCAACTTGGGCATTTTCTTCTCGTTTTCGCAGCCGGCTTTGGTTGGCCCGCCGCGCCGCCGTCAGACAGGGATTCCCCTGCCCAAATGGCGCTTCAACCAGTATAGCGCAAGGGGAGTTTGAGCGCTATGAAGACTTCAAGGGGACAGAGTTGCCCGCGTAGGGGTCAGCACGGGACCGATCCCTTGAAATAGCCCCACTTTCAGACGGGATATCTAAAAGCTGGAATCGTCGCGCAGGCTCAGTTCCCGCAGGATGATGGTGATCACCAACGCACCGACCACGCTCGCAAAAGCGAAGAGGAAGACGCTGGAGTAGCCCCAAATGCCGATCACCGCCCCGGCCAGCGGACCGGTCAGGAAGAAAGAGATGTCGGCAAAAGCGGTGTAGACCCCCAGCGCAGTGCCGCGATTGTGCGGGGGAACACGCTTCACCGCTTCCACCCCTAGAGCGGGAAAGACGAGCGAAAAACCGAGCCCTGCCAAAGCCGCGCCGGTGTAGGCCATCCAAGGATCGTGCGACAGCCACAGCAAGATGGTACCGAGCGACTCAACCGTGAGGCATGTCAAGCCAACAGGATACCCACCAAAGCGATCAATGGCCTGGATGAACAGCAGGCGCGCCAGAATAAAGGCCGCGCCAAACGCGGTGAGACAAAGGGCTGCGCCGTTCCAGTGACGACTGGCAAAGTAGAGGGTGATAAAGGTGGCCAGGACACTGTAGCCGACCCCACCCAGCGCCAATCCCATGCCGTGCGGAGCCACGCGGCCCAGCACCTGACGAAAAGGCAGATGATCTCCGGGGACAACATGCACCGGGCTCTTGTTGCTGGCCAGCACCAGACTGACCGCACCGACAATCAGGATCAGCAAGCCGATTGAGCCGAGTCCCCAGCGGGCATCGAGGACGACCCCGAGGGGAGCCCCCACCGCCATGGCCCCATAGGTCGCGATGCCGTTGAAGGTGATCACCTTTGCAGTGCTATCCTGCCCTGCGCTGGTGATTCCCCAAAGAGTGGAGCCGGTGGAGCCGAGGCTCTCCCCGATGCCCAGCAGCAGCCGGCTCAAAATAAGAACACTCAGACTCAGCCAGCGGATGGAATGCGCCATGGCCGCGAAAATGAGGACCGCTCCGCTGACCGAGACCAGCCCCATCCCCCACAAGACAGCAACTTTGGCGCCCACGTGGTCGGAAATGCGCCCCGCCCAGGGACGGCTGGCGAGGGTCGCAATGTACTGAATGCTGATGACCAGACCAGCGAGCGCTGCACTATAGCCCATGCGCAGATGGACGTAAGGAGGCAACACTGCCAGCGGAAGTCCGATGGAGAGATAGACGATGCAGGTAAAGTAGACAAAGCCGAGAATATGCCGCGTACTGCCGATATGCCGTTCAGGGGAGGAATCGAGAACGCTGGCGGCAGAGGTGTTTTGCATGGTCTTGGCTGCTCTCGAAAAGGCAAGTGGTCCTACCATCAGTATAGCGAAAGCATTGCAAGATGCTTGCAGAGCGTCGCTAAAAGGCGAAACAAAGGGGTTGGGTCAGAAGTAGTGGACAGTCTTTATCACATCAAAAACTTCGGCTGCCGCGCCGCGCGGGCCGATGGCGAAGCGGTCGGGGACGCCCTGCGCACGGCGGGGTGGACCGAAGCTGCGACACCAAACGCGGATGTCGTGGTGGTAAATACATGCAGCGTTACGGCTGAAGCCGATCGGGAAGCAAGAGCGTTCATCCGCCGCGCCCACCGTCTGAATCCGAAGGCAAAGATTCTGGTGACCGGCTGCTACGCGCAAAGAGCCCCGGAAGAACTGGCCGCCATGGACGGCGTAAGCGCTGTGGTGGGCAACAGCCACAAGGGACTGGCGCCGGAGATCATCCTCAGTCTCGGTGGCGCTGCGAGCCTTCGGGACTCTGCGGACGGCAGCCACCCTTCGGGCTATGCCGGTGAGCCCTCAACAGCGCAGGAGGCCTCCTTTCTGAGCGTCGCTTCGGTGCTGGCGGCAAGCGCGGGCAAGACTGCGGTTTGGGTGGATGACCAGTTCGCCCATTCTTTCTTGGAAGAGGCCCAACTGGCTCCGGGAGCGCAGACACGGCCCAATCTCAAAATCCAGGAAGGGTGCGGGAATCGCTGCACGTTTTGTGTGATTCCGCAGACGCGGGGGGGATCGAAGAGCCTCGCGGCAGTGAGCGTGCTGAAGCAGGTGGAAGGCTTTGTTGCCGCCGGAGGGAAGGAACTGGTGCTCTCGGGGATCAACCTGGGACGGTGGGGGCGGGATCTGGCGAAGTCAGCTGGAACGGCGCAGCAGGACGGTGTCTTGGCTCTCCCACCCTTTCCGCAGAAAGACGCCGAAAGGATGGGGCACAGAACGGTCGGGGCAGCACTGCAGCGCCCCTCTCTGGCGGGGCTGGTGCGAGAGATTTTTGCGCGGACCGAGTTGGCGCGGCTACGACTGAGTTCAATTGAGCCGATGGATTGGGACGCAGAAATGATCGGGCTGCTGGCCGAGTTTGGCAATCCTGCCACGGGAAAGGCGAGGCTGGCCCGTCATGCCCATTTGCCATTGCAATCGGGATCGGATGGCGTGCTGCGGCGGATGCACCGTCGCTATCGGCCGTGGCATTACGTGGAGAAAGTTGAAGCCCTGAGGAAAGCCGCCGGGGCGGAGTTAACGGTGGGCGCAGACGTCATGGTGGGCTTTCCGGGGGAAACCGACACCGAGTTCGAAGAGACGGTAGAGCTGATCCGCGCTCTGCCGTTCGGGTATCTACATCTGTTTCCGTTTTCGCCGCGGCCGGGAACCCCGGGCTGGACCATGCATCTGGAGCGGCCGGTCCGGCCTGCTGTTGTGGAAGAGCGGATGAAGGCGCTGCGTGCGCTGGCCGCTGAAAAAAGCCAACTGCACCTGAGCCGAATGGTAGGCAAAGATCTGGAAGCCATCACGCTGCATACCCCGCAAGAGGTCGCGACGCGCCGGTGCACGACTGCGTTGACGGAGAATTTTATCCCGCTAGAATTGCAAGGAAATTTCCCGGCCAATCGTCTGTTGCGCGTGCAGGGAACCGGACTCACCGCAGACGGGACGCTGCGGGCTGTCTCCAGTTCAACCCCCTGATTCATGCGGGAGAAACATGGCTGTGGCACTCTTGGGCCATGAAAATGGTTTTGCCTTCTTCTTCCTTGTTCAATCGGTGCCCCATGGCTTTGGGTGCTTTGGCCCTGCTGGCTGGCGGATTGCCCGTTCCCGCACAAACTCAGAAGCCCCACAAGACGGAAAACGTGGTCATAGTCATGATGGACGGCCTTCGCTGGCAGGAAGTCTTCCATGGGGCCGACACGGAACTGGTCAAGACCCTGGGGCCGGAAGCACTGGGTGCCCCCAAAGAACGCACCGCCCTCGCCCAGCAGCACTATTGGCGCGATTCGGCCGCGGAACGCCGCCAAACGCTGATGCCGTTTCTATGGAGCGAGATCGCCCGCCAGGGACAGATCTTCGGCAATCGCGATCTAGGCTCGGATTCGCACGTGATCAACGGCCTGAACTTCTCCTATCCCGGCTACTCGGAAACGCTCACCGGAATCGCCGATCCCCGCGTGCACTCCAATGACAATATTCCCAACCCGGGTGTCACCGTCTTTGAATGGTTGAACGGTAAACCGGCCTTCCAGAACCAAGTGGCGGCCTTTGGCGCGTGGGATGTCTTCAACGGCATCTTCAACCGCGAACGTTGTGGCTTTGTGGTCAATGCGGGCTACGATCCGCTCACCATCATTCCCGCTTCGCCCGAGTTGGCTCAGTTGAACATGCTGAAGGCCGAGACAGTGCGCATCTGGCCCGATGAGGCGTTTGACCCGCTTCCCTTCCACACGGCGGTCGAATACGTGAAAGCCAAAAAGCCGCGCGTGCTGTTTATCGGCCTCGGGGAGACCGACGACTGGGCCCACTCTGGCAGTTACGCCGAGTACCTGAATGCCGCGCATCTCGGCGATAGCTATCTGCGCGAACTTTGGACCCTCCTGCAGTCCATGCCGGAGTACAAAGACAAGACAACGTTGATCGTATTGCCGGATCACGGCCGTGGTCTGGGAGCGGAATGGACCAGCCATGGGCAAAAGATCCCTGCCTCGAGGGAAACCTGGATGGCATTTCTTGGCCCGGACACGCCCTCTCTGGGCGAACGCAAGGCCGCTCCCGCTGTTTCCGAGAGCCAGATCGCCGCCACCATTGCGGCTCTGTTGGGTGAGGATTACCACACCGCCGTGCCCAATTCCAGTGAGCCGATTCAAGAGGTGCTGGAAAAGTAGCACCGGAAGCCCACAACGCACGCGATATCTGCCCGGCGGCTCCACTCCAACTCCCACGAAAACTGTGCGAGTCGCCAAGCAGAGCCAATGCTATACTCAGAGTGCGCACGTCCGTCCGCGGCGATTCCGGGTGAGCCCGGAGGCGGAGACGGCGACTCTTGGAGGAGCACCATCGCACTCGACAAACGTTCGGCCAAGTCCTTTATTCGCATCAACGACCGCATTCGCGCGCGAGAGATCCGCGTTATCGACGAAAACGGCGAACAGATGGGCATCCTGCCCCCCTTCGAGGCACTAAGAATTGCCCGGGAACGCGGGCTCGACCTGGTTGAGGTATCGCCCAACGCGGTGCCCCCGGTCTGCCGCATCCAGGACTACGGCCGCTTCCTCTACGAGAAAGAAAAGAGCGAGCGAGCCGCCAAGAAGAAGCAGAAGATCATTGTGGTCAAAGAGGTCAAGTTCTCTGTGACCGTCGATGAGCATGATTACCAGACCAAGAAGAATCAGGCGGTTCGCTTCCTTACCGACGGCGACAAGGTGAAAGCCAGCCTGCGCTTCCGTGGGCGGCAAATGGCTCACCGTGAATTGGGCTACGCCATCATCAACAAGCTGATTCAGGATATTGGCGAAGCCGGTGTGGTCGAATTCATGCCCCGCATGGAAGGCACCATTCTGCACGCCATCATCGCTCCGACGAAGAAGCAGGAAGCTCCCAAGCCCAAGCCTGCGGCCGCCCCGGCTGCTGCGCCGCCTGTTGCGTCGACTGCAGCGCCTGCAACTGCACCAATTGTTGCGCCCGCACCTGCGCCGTCTCCTGCACCCGCTCCCTCGGTACCTGGAGTGCAGTAGCGTGTAGATCGACTCTTGCAGTTCAAAAGGCCGTCCTACTGGGGCGGCCTCTTTGTTTCCGGAAAAGTCCTATGCTGGTTTGCCTATTGTAGCCAGCGGATTCCGCCGCCGCGCAACGGGGGGACGGGAAGGACGATGTAGCCTTCGCGCCAGTGGCCCTCTTCGCGGCGCGGCGGATTGCCCACGATCCGCACTCCCGCAGTGTTGTGCTCATCCAACGCCAACCCTGGCAGCCCGGCGACGATGGCCTGAAGCTGGTCATGATTGGGCGGACGGTCGGCATGGAGAGGGATCAACGCACGCAGAGCGCCGTACCGCTCCGCCAGATCGATCACCCTGGTTTTGCGTTTGGAGGGCAGAGGTTTGATGTCCAGTGCTTTCCACGCCGCAATCGGGTTGCTCTCAATGAGTACCCGGTCGAGCGCGGAACCGGGTTCACCCTTGGCGTCCAGGCGCCTCCAACCGCGTCTGCCCAGTGCGTCGTACACATCCAGGCAGAATTCGGCGTAGGCCCTCATGCTGACGGGTTTCACCATGCCGGGCAACCCGGTTTTGGCAGCCGTGTTCAATTGGCGTTCGCTGGCCCGAGCGAAGGGATTGCTGTTGTTTCTGGACTTCCACGCCTGCGGTCCGTCCAGGAGAATGATGTGAATGCCGCGCAGATTGCAGAGATGGTTGAGCCGACCGGCCAGAATATTGGGGTCGACACGGGGCGCTTTGTACCCGGACAACTGTTGGCTCACGCCGGACGAGCGCTCAAAGTCGCTTTCAGGACCAGCTTCAGGAGTATTCCAGGCCAGGATCTCGCAGGAAATCGGTACCTCGGAGGGCTGCAGGGCCTGGTCCGCGAAAGGAGGAAGGAGCGATTCTTGCGAGAACTGCGCGAAGGGCAAGGCATCCATGCTGGAAGGCCTTTCAGGGCGCGCCCGGTCGAGGACAACAATGCCCAGATCGGACCAGCGGCGGTGTGCGAGATCGACAGAGAGGACGGCCACGTTCTGAAGCTAGCGCCGACGGCCTTGATTTGAAAAGGGAAATAGAGTGCCCAGGACAAAATCATACAAATTCGGGACATTTAGCCAAAACGGGACGGCGGCTTGCGCCACAAACTCTGCGCCCAGACTCGCAAAAGCTGGGTAGTGCTATCGCGTTCCCGTCGATTTCTCGGCGGCCAACCAGGTTCGTAGCACTTCATCCGCGCGGCCTTGCCAGCCCTCGCCTGTTGCACGCAAGCCTTCCGCAACATCCGGGGAAAGGCGAATGGAGATGGGAATCTTGGTCGGTCTCTTTTGCGGACCCCGTCCGCGCAACGACAAGAGCATCCCTTGCTCGGCAGATGGCAAGGCGGAAAAAGGCACCGCAGCAGCG